>Ga0111538_10005941_pt1 | contig 16595 bp, 14 predicted proteins | sample SoiMethybrSBSTD1_FD_79669 | JGI IMG/M metagenome (GOLD analysis project Ga0111538, IMG submission 79669) | Bulk soil microbial communities from a Populus tree surrounding site in Tennessee, USA - Soil MetaG P. TD hybrid SBSTD1 (version 2)... | ecosystem: Environmental > Terrestrial > Soil >...
CTGCTCGCCGATCGCGAACCTTCGGCCCGCCTCGGGCCTGATGCCGGGCAAGAAACTGGAAGCAGGCGCGGGCGCCGCGGCGCTCGGCCCGCGGCCGTTCGTCGACGAAGACTGGGAGCTCACCGGGCAGTTCTGGGTCACCGGCAACGCCTCGCCCAAGCTCACGCTCTCCGCGATCGGCGCGTTCGACAGCGACGCCTTCGCCGCCGGTGGTGCGGCCCGCTTGAACCTCGTGCGCACGAGGCTTCTCGCCGGCGGAATCGAGGGCGAGGCCGGCTACGCCTGGGCCGGCGTGTCGGCGCCGTTCGCGCTGCGCCTGTTCGACGAAAGCTTTCTCTACACCGCGCCGCGCATCGGCACCTGGTCGAACGGTGTGATTGCCAGCGTGCCGCTCGGGCTGAGCCTCCGGGTCGTCGATGGGTTCTTGCTGCGCGCGGAGGCCGCGGTGAGCTGGCAGGACTTCGCTTACTACAATCGCCGCGCCCAGTTCGCCGCTGCGGCCGCGTATCAGTTTTGATCCCCGGACGCGGCTTCGAAATGAGCGACGACCGGAAAGTGATCCGAGTTTCCCGCCTTGGCGATCCAGGCGTTCAGCGGAACGAGCGCCGGATCGAACAGGATGTGATCGATGGTCAGCGCGAACTGACTGGCGACGGAACGACCGCGCCAGGTCCACTGGCCCGGATGGTAGAGCGGCAGCGCATTCTGAAATCCGCGATTCTGTAGCCATTCGATCGCGGCCCCGCTCGGTTCCTCGTTGAAGTCGCCGACCACGAGCGTCGGCAGCGCTTCCGCGCTCGCAAGGAAGTGCTCGATTTCGGCGCGGTGATCTTCGGGTGTCGCGAAATAGTCGCTCACTGGATCGGCAGTGCCCTCGAACTTCGAGCGCAGGTGCACGTGAAAGACCTGGATCGCACCGGCGGGAGTGTCGACGACCACGCGCCACGCCGGATGCCAATCGTGAGGCGCCGGCAGGAGTCCCCGGTCTTCGATCGGAAATCGCGACAGCACCGAAAGCCCGCGCGGACCCTCGTCGGTCTTGAACGCGCGGTACGGGTAGTCGAAGCCGTCGCCCGCGAGCACCGAAACCCACGCCGCGTCGGTCTCCTGCAGGAATACGACGTCGGCGCCGGTCGCGGCGATCGCGGCGCTGGTGCTGGCATCGCCCTCGGTCGGAAAGTGAACGTTGAAGGTGGCGACCGTGAAATGCGGCGCTCCGGGCGTCGGCTCCCGGGGTTCGAGCGGCGCCGGACCACAAGCGACCAGCACCAAGGCGGCGAAGAACGCGATCCGCATGGGGCGGGCAGTCTTGCATCGGGCGGGTCCGCCGGTAGGGCGCTCCATGCCAGGTCGCGCTCCGCGCGCCTGACGCAAAAATTCTTTCCAAGACGCGTTTTATGCGGGGACCTAGCGTTTGCGCATGAACGAAAGCAAAGCCGCCCTGATTCCCAACCTTCGCTACCGCGCCGCCGCCGCCATCGAAAATGGCGCGATAGCTCACGCGCAGCTGACGCTCGGCAACGCGATGATCATGCTCAGCGGCCCGAGCGTTACTCGTGCCTCGATCCCCAGGGTGGGCCAAACCCGGGTGAGGCGATAAGGTCCCCACGTTGCGCGCTCGGTGAGCCGTGCGCAGCTTCCGGCTCGGAGGATCTCCATGGGCGCACGGAAGCTGAAGGTGAAAAAGCGGGCCAAAAAGACCACCAAGAAGGCGGGAAAACTCCTGCGGCGCGCCGCCGACGCCGCGCTCGAGCGCCTGGGTGGGAAAAAGCAGCTCAAGCAGCGCGCGCGCAAGGTGGCGGACGCGGCAGCCAGCGTCCTCGAAGCGGTCGCACCAAAGAAAAAGTAAGCTCGTCAGTCGTGGATCTGTTCCGCGAGGTAACGCTCGCGACCGATCTCCTGCACGATGTTGAGCTGCGATTCGAGCCAATCGATCGACTCTTCCTCGGACTTCAGGATTGAATCGAGCAGCTCGCGGGTCCCGTTGTCGGCCTTCGAAACACAGAGCGCGATCGCCTTGTTGACGCGTTCCTGAGCTTCCATCTCCACCGCCAGGTCCAGCCGGTGCTGCTCGATCGGCTCCTCGCCGACTCGCACCGGAAAAAGGCGCTGCATGTTGGGCACGCCGTCCAGAAACAGGATGCGCTCGATCACCATGTCCGCGTGCTTCATTTCCTCGATCGATTCCTGGCGCTTTTTCGCAGCGAGACGCTTGAAGCCCCAGTTCGCGCACATCTTGGCGTGCACGAAGTATTGGTTGATGGCCGTCAGCTCGGCGGTGAGGAGCTCGTTCAGCGCGTCGATGACCGCGGGGTCGCCCTTCATGACCGTCCTCGTCGTTTTACAGGGTCGTCAGCAGTGGGGAGCAGGGTCACCAAGATAACCAGCCCCGCCCAAAAAGCTCCAGGGATCTCGGCTTTTAGAGGGCGTCCGCCGAGCTCTGGACGCTGGTCAAGCTGAATCTGATATTGAAAGTCATTTTCAGGATGCTAGGATGGCTGGGCAACGATGATTGTCTGTCACTGCCGGGGGATCACCGAACGACGGATTCTCGAAGTCATCCGCGAAGGCTGCAAGACGGCGTGCGCGGTAGCCGACGCTTGCGGCGCCGGATCGGGGTGTGGCGGCTGTGTACCGGTGGTCTCCGAGCTGGTGGAGACCGAGCTGGACGCGGGCGCGGCGGGCGATTTGACCCCGCAGCTGCTGCAGGCCTCCTAAGCGGATCGCGGCAGTCAGCTCGCGCGGCGCCGAAAGCGCGCGAAGCCGAGCGCTGCGAGCAGGAGCGCGAACGAACCCGCGCTCTCTGGAGCACTGTTCGTCACGCCGCAACCGGCGTCGTGCTTTCCGCGACCACTTCCCCCGCTCGCTCCGCCGGAAACGTTGTCGATCGGCGCGCCGGTTCCAGCGCTCCCGCCGCGACCGGCCCCGCCCGCAGCACCGGTGCTGGTACCGCCGGTGCCACTGCCGCCCGCACCAATGCCGGTACCGCCCACCCCATCGCTGCCCGCGACCGCGCCGAAGCCGGCTTCGCCGCCGAATCCCGTTCCTGCAGCGCCGGAGGTTCCTCCCGCGCCGCCGAAGTTCGGGACACATTGGCCGTACAGGCCACCTGCCCCCCCTGCACCCGTGCCGCCCGCGCCGAAGCCACCGGCGCCGATCGTACCGGTGCCGCCCACACCGAAGCCGCCGGCTCCGGTGCCACTGTTACCGAAGCCGCCGCCGCCAACGTTGCCGGCTCCACCAGCGTCGAACGCTTCTCCCGCTCCAGCCGCACCGCCAACGCCAAATCCACCCGCGCCACCCGGTCCGAACCCACCGGTCGAACCCGCGGAACCCGAAGCACCCGCGGAGCCCGATGCACCAGCGGAACCCGAGGCTCCGCCGGTTCCGGGGCCGCCACCCGAACCACTATCGATCAGGACGCAGTGGTAGTCGGCGGGGCAATCCGTATTGAACTGGCAGTTGCTGCGCGGCATGCAGTACGGCCGGCAATCGACCGGGCAGTTCGTGGCGGTTTCACCGAACGTGCAGATGCCGTCGCCACACGCGGGAGCGTTCGGCCCCCCACCGGCGCCCGGCGGCGTTCCCGTGCACTCGTAACCAGCTGCGCAGTCCACGTTCCCATCGCACGAACCTGGAACACACTCGTGGACCAGAACGCAGTCGGCGCAGATGCCCTGCTCGTACCACTCGCAGATCCGATCACCGCAGAGACCGGTGCCGCCCCCGGTGCTGCCGGCTGCTCCGGCTGCACCCCCCACCGCGGGGCCGGCACCGCTCCCGGTCCCCCCGACGCCGCCGGTCCACCCCCCGGCGCCGCCAGTATTCGCACCTGCCGATCCCCCGATGCCCCCGATCCCCCCGAGGCTCGTGTAGTACGAGTCGCACTCGAAGCCGTGACCGCAGTCCGCGTCCTGGTTGCACTCGACGTCCGCACTGGCAGGCGCGGCGTAGAGTGAAAGTGCCAAGCAAGGAACCAACCAAAGCGACGAACGACGAGGGCGCGGAAACTGTGTCACGTAGACCTCGGGCTCCTCGTTGTGCAACAGCCGGGCCAGCCGCGGCGTGCTGTTTTATCGGGAAAATCAGGGGCTGAGCTGAGCCAGCTTGTGCCAAGGCGCAAGGCCCACCTGATCGAAAGGGCAAGCTCAGGGCGCGACGGAACGCGCTTGGCGCCGGGCATTCTGGAGCGCCGCCGCGGCGCGCGGCGCGACTTCCCTCACCGAAAGCAGGCGCTCGGCACCGGCCCGCGCGATCGAGTCGTTCGAGTCGTTTTGCAGCAGCTCTTCGACGTGCGCGATGGCGGCCGCGGGATTGTTCGCGTCGCCGGTGTAGAGCTCGATTGCGCGCCGGCGCTGATCGATCGCGGTCGCCTTGGGCAAAGCCGGTTCGACCAGCGCCTGCTCGATCAGCGCGCACAAAAGCTCGAAACGCTTGGTCTTGCGGCAGTGCACGTCGAGCGCCTCGAGGATGGCGGGATGGGTCGCCGCGTGCTTGACGAGCCGCTGGCACGCGAGCTCGGACAGCACGACCACGGCGGGCAGGGGCACGATCAGATTGATCGCCTTGGTCAGAAGCTCGCCCGTCGACTTCGGCTGACCGCTAGCGGCGAGCGCCAAGAATTCGATCAGCCGGCGCGGGTCGTTGGCGGCCAGCACGCGGCGCTCGAGCCGGCCGAAGGCCTCGGCGTGATCGGGAGCGAGCAGCAGCACGCGCTCGAGGAAGCCCTCGGCCGTGGCACCGTCGCCCATCACGCCCTGAAAGTAGTCCGCGGCGTGCATCAGGATCTCGACCTGTGCCGGTTGCTCGAACTGCTGGAGCCGCCGCTCTTGAACCACCTTCTGGTATGCGGCAGAGAGGTCGGCCTCCTTCGAGTCGCGCAAGGCGGCTCCGTGCAGCGCTTCCCACAGCCCGGCCTGGGATTCCCCGGTCCGCATCTCGGTGAGCAGTGCCTCGAGCGCGGCCTGCGGGTTGTCGAGGCGCGCCTCGACCATCGACTTCAGCCGTCCGAGCCGCAAGGCCCTGGCTTTTTCGGCGCTGGCACTCATCCTGAGGTCGGGGGATGCTAGCGCGGGTTCGTGGCCCTTCCAAATAGGGGAAGGGGGTCACTCGGCCGCGGCCGGTCCCAGCTCGGCCGAGCCCGGCTTGGCGAGGGCCTCGTCGTCGAACGGGAGCCTTACCACCTCACCCGAATCGAGCTCGCGAAACTTCAGATGACGCTCCGGATAGCCCTGATCGAAGCGCGGTCCCTTGAAGCCGTCGCGCACGTCCGGCAGCACGCTGAAAAACCCCGAGACCGCGCGTGACATCCGGATGAACAGGCGCTCGGCCGGCAGGAGCGCGTCGAGGTTTTCGGCCCGGACCTTCTCGGTGTTGACGCGCTTTGCCTCGGGATCGTGCGGAAACATGATCGACTCGACGAGCCGGAGTTTCTGCGCCTCGAAGGAGAGCTCGTCGAAGCGGAACACCGCGAGCGCGTAGAGCCCGGTCTGGCTCGTCAGCTCGGGGATGTAGGCCTTGATCGACTCCGGCTCGGCAAACGCCGCAAGGTATGCTTCGCGTCCGCAGCCGATGACGTAATGCACCAGCATCCAGAGATGGAAATAGGTGCGCACCGGGATCAGCGGCTTCAGACCGCGGTGCAAGAACATCGGCTCGAGCCGCGCCACGAGCAAGAGCGCGAAGCGATTGAGCAACCGGTAAATTGCGCGCTGCCGATCGCGATCGAAACGCGTTTTCACGGCTTTGACCGTGTCCGGCAGCGTATCGAAGCTCTTGCGCACCGATCCCCCGAGCATCGGCACGAACTCGTTCCAAAAACACGTCACATCGTCGCTCGTGATCGGGCGAGCGTCGTGGAGCACCAGTGTCATTGGATCCGCCTGGGGCTTCAGGGCCGCGTCGATCAGCGCCTTCAGCCGCGAGCGCCGGCGCCAGAAGATCGCGTCGAAGTGCCAGAGCTCGGGCTCGGCAAGCGCGTACGTCCAGTACTCGGGATCGAGCTCGCGCGGCGGAACATGCGGGCCGATGTACGTACGCTTCCACCAGTTGCCGGATTCGCGATGCTCGCGGAGGCTCACGGGCTCGAGCAAGACCGTGGTCATGCGCACGGCGAGCGGAGGCTTCTTGTGCTGCTCGAGCACGGCGCCCTTGAGCAGCACCAGACCATCACCGCGCAGGCACGCCTGCGCGAACGCCGAAGCCGGAGCGTGCGATCCATACGGATACGGTTCGAACGCTCCGAGTATGCTCGCCATCAGGCTGGTCGGATTCAAACCGAAGGTGTCGTAAATGATCGCCTGGTCGCCGCGTGGATGGTGCGGCGCGACGAAGCGAGGCGGGGAGCGCTCGTTCGAGCACGAGTATTTGAACTCGAGATCGTGCCACTGTTTTCGATCCCAGGTCGCCTCGACCATCAAGGTGCCCTTGATCCCGGGCGCCGTGTTCGGTGGGAACACGCCGTAGGCGTGGAGCCAGCGGAACGGGTGAGCGAGCCGCAGGAAGGTGAACGCCGGCTGAACCCAGCGCGGCAGCTGGTACCAGAAAGCCCACAGGTGCCAGGAGTTCGCCATCCAGCTGTTGAACAAGAACGTGACGCTCGCGAAAAGCATGTGCACGAGCACGAACGCGTTCACGATCACGGGCTGCCCCGCTGAAAACAGCCCCAAAAGCTCGAGCGACTTCGGCGTCGCGTTGTCGAAGAGCGGCAGGCACGCCACCATCGTCACCAGGCTGAAGTAGCCGAAGCTGCCCATCGCCTGGATGCCGATCATCAAGAAGATGGTGCTCACCGCGAAGACGACGGTGAGCGGCCCCGGCACGAACACGAAGAACGGCGCGATGATCTCGGCGAAAAACATGAACAGCACCGGCGGCTTGAGCCAGGCCACCGGGAGCTTCTGCGCGTACCAGCCGATCTTCGAAGGCAGCGGCTGCCCGATCAAAAAGCCCTTCAGATAAGCCAGATCTTTGGCGCGGCTGCCGATGAACTTCTGCTTGCCGAACCCGAGCATCACGCGGAAAACGACCAGCCGGTAGGCCCAGGCCAGCGCCGGCGCCGGCGCGGCAACGGCGTGCAGATCCGGCAGCGCGTGAGTCGCGGGCAGGAAGAGCGCGAGCACCGTGCACTCGAAGAGCAGGCAGTCCCACGGAAAAATCAGGGACATCACCGGGTCGAGCGACAGGTAACAGACGTAGCAAATCAGAAGCCCCCAGAACGAGAACGCGCCGCCGTAGATCACCATCAGCGCGCCCGCGATCCCGACCAGCGGCAAGGTCTGGATCACGGCATCGCTGCAGTTGATCCAGAGCAGCGTCGGGAAGTAGTAGAAGCGTCGCCAGGTCGGAAAATCCTCGGCTATTTTGGCGAGGCGGCGGTGGGCCGGCAGCATGCCCTTCGTGCCACCGGCGAACAGCACCTGCCCGGACAGCGACACGAACGAGATCAGGAACACCAACCCTAGCCCCCGCGGAAACAGACCCCAGATCAGCGTTGGCTCGGGCAACTGATGCTTCCTTGGTGTCGGGTGGTGCGGGCGCGACAGGCGCCTCGACAATGGGAAAGTTTCGCCCGTTCTGTCGCGTCTTCGCAGGCATTTTTTGACGAAACTTTTGCATCCTTCGAAGGCATCCGTCGAAACTTCTACCCTAGCTAAAACCCTCGCGTTTCGGGTGGCGCGGGTGGCAAGCGGACAAGCTGCGCTTATTGAACGGGCTTCTTGGGTCCCACCATCTCGAGGTATGCTGAGAGTCTTATCCGGTCTTGTGCGCTCACTGCGCGAGCCCGGCTGCCCCAGCGGAGACGAAAACATGTCCTCGAGCGCGCGAACTCCCGACTCTCGTATTGAATCAACGCCCGCTCGAAGCTTGTCCGCGTCCCGGCTGGCCGTCCGGTCAATCGTCGGCGCGATCGCTCTGTCGTGCGCGACGAGCTCCGAGGACGGCGGCGTTGCCGGCAGCATCGGTGGTGCCGGAAACACGGGTGGCTTCGGTGGCGCGGGCGCGGAGGCCGGTGCGGGTGCGTTCGGCGGTGTCGGAGGTGGCGTCGGGGGTGTCGGCGGCGGCGTGGGCGGCGTCGGCGGCGGTGTCGGTGGCACGGGTGGCATGGGCGGCGACGGCGGCATCGGCGCAGCGGGTGGCATCGAGGGAACGGGCGGCGGCGGCGCCGGTGGAGCGCCGAGCTGCACCGGCAAGCCCGGCGTTGCGGGCAACAACACGCGCACCGCGATGGGCGTGCAGTATATCGTCCACGGTCCGGCGGGGCTCGATGGCAACAGCGCGGTGCCGCTGCTCTTCATCGCTCACGGCTTTACGATGAGCGGCGCACTGATGCAGTCGATCACGCAGTACGACACGGTCGCCGATCGCGAAAAATTCGTGGTCGTCTATCCGAACGGCCAGGGGGCGAGCCCTTGGAACGTGGGCCCTGGCGCCTGTGCCCCGGGCAGCCTGGTGGACAACCCCACCGCCGATACCTTCGGTTACTTCGAGCAGATGAAGGCCGCGATCGAGGCTGATCAGTGCATCAACCCGAAGCAGGTTTTCGTCGCGGGCTTCTCGATGGGCGGCTACTTCAGCCACAACATGGGCTGCCAGAAGGGAAACACTTTCGCGCGCGCGGTCGGGCCGCACTCCGGCGGCACTTATCCCGGCACCTGCCCTGGAGCGCCGGTGCCAATCTTCATCATGCACGGCGCCGACGATCACTTCATCGACGTCGAAGCGTGCGGCAACACGGCCCGGGGTTACTGGGTGCAGCGCAACCGGTGCAGCACCCAGGTGGAGACCAAGCCGGTGAGCGGCGGCAGCTGCGAATGGAGCACGGGCTGCGATCCCAACGGGCAGACCGTGTGGTGCAAGTTCACCGGTGTCGCGCACAACTGGGCCGCGGGCGCGACGGAAGCGTCCTGGAGCTTCTTCAAACAGTACTTGTGAGAACTCAGCCCGAGCGCGGCGGGGAGTGGCGCGTGCGGCGGTAAGTGAGCGGCGTTTCGCCGGTCCAGCGCTTGAAGGCGCGATGAAAGCCGGTCGTGCGCGCAAAGCCGAGCAAGAACGCGATCTCCGCGAGCTCGAGCTCGTTGTTGCTGACGTAGCGCAGTGCGAGCCGCTTGCGCAGATCGTCGAGCAGAGCGCTGAAGGTGGTCCCTTCGCGCTCCAGCTTTCGCTCCAGCGTGCGCGGGCTCATGTGCAGGCGCGGTGCGATGTGGGTGACGCTGGGATTGCCGCCGGCGAGCTCCCCGACGATCGCATTGCGCACGCGTTCGGTGAGCTGTCGCGCCGGGGGCAGCTCGCTCAGCATCGCCTCGGCGTGTCCGAGGATCACGTCGTGCAGAGCCGAGTCCGAGCTGGCGAGGCGGCGGCTCAGCCGCGCGGCCTCGAAGCTGAAGCCGGTGAACGACGCCCCGAAGTCCACCGGCGAAGCGCCGAACGTGCGCGTGTACTCGCCCCGGGAGTCGGGCGCCGGATTCGAGAACGAAACCCGGACCAGGTTGCGCTCGCCAAGCGACCAAATGTGAGCGAAGGCGCGAAACAGCGCGCCCACCTGGTAGTCGCGCGCGGCACGGGGCATCGGCACCCGGTTCTCGAGCACGATGCGCGCGCTGTTGCCGAGCGTCTCCAAGCGCAGCTCGAGCGTGTCGTTGACGAGGCGAATGTAACGAGCGGCGGCGTAGATCGCGTCGCGAACCGTGGCCGCGGAGCTGATCGCGTAGTCGAGCGAGCCGCCATCGCCGGGGGTGGACGCCTGCGCGGCCTTCAAGCCGATGTCCTGGTCACTGCTGCGCTCGACCAGCGCTTCGAGCATCGCATGCACGTCGCTGACCGGAATGCGCTGATCGAAGTCGACGACCTCTCCGCCTTCGACCATCGGACCCATCGCGCCGCCGGACGCTCGCAACACGCGCAGAAAGGGCCGGATCAAGCGCGCCGAATACGAGGGCTCGTATTCACCTTCTCCCGGCTCGAGACTCGAAGGCGCTACCTTGTCCTTGCGAGGTGGTCGCGACACCCTGGGCGAGCTCCGGGAGTCGTCGGAGCCCGCGCTGCTCGACTTATCTCCAGGAGGGCCGCTGCTCTGTCGCATCCATCCTCCAGTCTAACCGACCTCCGTCGTCCGTTGTCGTCCGTTGTGGACGGAACGGCATCGGCCGGCCTCCCGCCATTTTCGTTACTTTTGCAGCAGGTTAGACGAACGCGCGATCGTCGACTATTTCAACCAAACCGCACCGGCCCCTTAGCTCAGCACGGATAGAGCAGGTCGCTTCTAACGACAAGGTCGCTGGTTCGAATCCAGCAGGGGCCGCAAAGTTCAACCCGCGCGCTCGGTGCGGGAACAAAACCGGCGGGGTCGGGGTAGGCTTGCCATCCCATGGCGGAACGTAACGTATCGAGCTTGTTGTTCTTGGCCGCGTCTTTGCCGCTTTCGTGTGCGCTGGTGCTCCACGCCTGCAAACGATCGAGCGAGCCCCCACAGATCGCGGCGCCGCCGACGTCGTCGGTGGTCACGCTGCCGACGACCCCGCCGCCGCCGGTCACGCCGCTGCCCCCCGGCGCTCGGATCGAGGACGAGCGCAATACGATCAGTGTGACGCGTGCGGTCGCCCCGTCGGCGGTGTTCGTCACGCAGCGCCAGGTCGTCGTCGATTACTGGGCTGGACGCGCGATGGACGTGCCAGCCGGATCGGGTTCCGGCTTCGTCTGGGACAAGAAGGGCCACGTGGTCACGAACTTTCACGTGGTCGACGGCGCCCGCAGCCTGACCGTCTCGCTGCACAATCAGCGCACTTTTCCGGCGCGCGTGGTCGGGGTCGAACCGCGCAAGGACATCGCGGTGCTGCGGATCGAGGCGCCGGCAGATCTGCTGGTGCCAGTGCAGCTTCCGGACAAGGCGCTCGACCTGGAAGTCGGGCAGAAAGTGATCGCGATCGGCAACCCGTTCGGCCTCGATCACACGGTGACGACCGGCATCGTGAGCGCGCTCGGCCGCGAGGTCCAGGGAGCGGGCGGCGTCGGCATCCGCGACATGATCCAGACCGACGCCGCGATCAACCCCGGCAATTCGGGCGGCCCGCTGCTCGACTCCAACGGCAAGCTGATCGGCATGAACACCATGATTTTCTCGCGCAGCGGCGCCTGGGCGGGCATCGGCTTCGCGGTTCCGGCCAAGACGATCGCGCGCATCGTGCCGCAGATCGTGGCCACCGGCCGAGCGGAGCAGGTGGGGCTCGGCATTCGCATCGACCCGCAGCGCCGGCTCGAGCGTCAGGCGCGCGTCAGCGGGGTGGTCGTGATCAGCGTCGAACCGGATTCACCGGCGGCCAAGGCGGGCCTCAAGGGCATGGTGCAGACGCCCGACGGGATCCGCCTGGGCGACGTGATCGTCGGCATCGGCAGCGAAAAGGTCGACGACTACGACGATCTCTACAACGCGCTCGATCGGTTCAAGGTCGGCGACAAGGTCGACGTCAAGGTGATGCGCGACGGCAAGCCGGTCACGCTCTCGATCCCCCTGATCAGCGTGCAGTAGCCTCGGCCGGGGCCTGCGGGCCGACGTCGATCCCACTGCGCGGCACGATCGCGAGCGGACGCATCATGTCGTTGTCCTCGTGTTCGATGATGTGGCAATGCCACACGTAGGATCCGACGCGATCGAACCTGGCGACGATGCGCGTGACGGTGCCGGGCAGCATCATCACCGTGTCCTTGAGGCCGAGCTCCGAAGCGGCCGGCGGCTCCGCTGCGCCGGTCATGAAATCGTCGAGCTTGGGCTCGGGGCCGGTGCGGGCGATGAACGTTTGCTCCGCGGCCTTGAAGCGATCGACGTCGAACGGCGTACGATCCAGCACCTGGAAATCAATCAGGTGCAGGTGAATCGGATGCGCGTCCTCGGTGGTGTTCGCGACGCGCCAGACCTCGGTATCGTTCAGCTTGATCACTTCGGTGGCGGGCGCGGACCACGGCAAGGGGCCGAGCTTCACGGTGCCGAGCCGCACGTGATACGGAAAATCGCCGGGAACCTGCAGCTCCCACAGCAGCAAGTCACGAGGAGTGGTGCTCGGCGCGAGCGCTGCGATCGGCGGAAGCGTTGCCGGAAGCGCGCCTGCCGAGCCGCTGCCGGTCTGTTCGACGACACGAAACTGCATCACCTGGCCGGTCGTGTTCGGATCGGCGGGATCTTGCGGCGGGTCCGCGTTCGGCCCCCCCCAGGCCTCGTCCGGACCGCTGTTCTTCAGCGTGATCTTGGTGCCGACCTTCAGCGCGGAGAAGTCGACGAGCAGATCGTAGCGTTCGGCAGGGCCGATCGTGATCCGCTGAAGGGCGATCGGCGCGTCGGGGCGCAAGCCGCCGTCGCCACCGATCTGCTTGAACTCGAGGCGAGCGTCGTCGAACGAGAGCATCAGGGTGCGAGCGTCGGATGCGTTCAACACGCGGAAGCGATAGAGCCGCGGCTCGACCTCGAGGTACGGCCACACCCGGCCGTTGACCACCATCACGTTGCCGAAAAACTCGGGGCCCCAGATCGGCGGCACCTGCGAGCTCGGAATGAAGGGACCGTTGTAACCGTCGTACTGAGCGCGCATGGTCGGGTACGACAGTGACCCGTCCGGAGCGAAGGTGCGGTCCTGAATCACGAGCGGGATCTCGTAGTAGCGAGTTCCCGGCGGATCACCGACGCCGGGCGCGGGCCCCGGAAGATTCATGGCGCTCTCGGCGTCGCTGCGGATGATCCAGAAGCCGGCGAGGCCCGCGGCGATGTTCAGCCGCGTCATACCGAGCGAGTGGTCGTGGTACCAGAGCGTCGTGGCGCCTTCGTCGAGGGGATAGTCGAACACGGCCTTGCCGTTGCCGACCTCGACCTGCGAGCGGTAGGTCGGGCCGCGCGCGGCGAAGCCCGGCGGGATATTGACGGCATCGGGCAAAAACCACGCGTCCGGATGGCCGTCGCTGTGATCGAACGAGTGCGCGCCGTGGACGTGAACGACCATCGGCACCGGGCCCGTGTAGGGCGTGTTCGCCGGCATGCTGCTGTGCGCCCCGTCGCTGTGGGCCATCATGCCCGCGCCCGGATCGGCCCAGTGGATCGTCTGGTCGACCGGCAGAAGGTGCTTCAAGTAGCGCCCCTCTGCGTCCACGAGACCGTTGATCCAGGTGACGCGCACCGGGCGCTGGCTGTGCGTTTCGACGGTGTAGCCCGGATAGCTCAGGGTCGAAGCATCGCCGTCTTTGCCGTAACCCCAGACCATGGTTTTGGGCAGCGGCGGGGGCAGCACCTGCTGCATGAATTGCCCGGCGACGATCCGGTACTCGACCACGCCGTTGCTGGTGCCGGTCGGCGGCATCGCCGGCACGATCGAAAGCGCTTGAGCGAACTTGGGAATCTTAGTCGGGTCGAGCGACGGCGTGGGCACCACCGGCGGCGGGCCCTGGAATTCGATGACCTCCTGAGGTGCGTTCTCTGCACACCCGCCGAGCAACACCGCGCACGCCAGGACGATGGACGAGCGAAAAACCGGCGCACACGTGCGCGCCACAGGGCGGTGTTGCATCCTGAGCGACCTCCGCTTTCGAGCGGCTCGAACGTCGAGCCTGTTTCGTCGAAAGACGTGCCCACGGTGATCCCGGTCCGGGCCGTGCGCAAGCCCCGAAAGCGGCGCGTTCTTTCGCGACGAACGCGGAAAATCCGGGAGCCGTGCTCGAGGCCGAGCTGCTAAACCGCGCCAGGCTTGCCGCGTGGCGCGCGCCCCGTCCAGCGCCGAAACGCGCGGTGAAAAGCGCTGCGCTCCGAGTAGCCGAGGAGAAATGCGACTTCGTCGACGCTGAGATTCGGCTGGCGCAGATAGCCTTCCGCGAGCTCCTGCCGCAGCTCGTCGAGCAAGCGGCGGAAGCTGGTGCCTTCGCCGCGCAGCCGCCGCGCCAAGGTCTTGGGATGCACGTCCAGCGCCTTGGCGAGCCGGGCAGCCGTCGGATCACCGCCGCGCAGCTCCCTGGCCAGCGTGGTCCGCACTTCCGCGGCAAATCCTGCGGAGCGCTCGCGCAGCATCAACTGCTCTGCCTGGCGCTGCAGCGCGGCGCTCAGGCTCGAGTCGTGGCTCGCAATCGGCACGTCGAGCAAGCTGCCGTCGAACACGAGCGCGTTCGACGCGCAGCGGAAGCGCAGTGGAGCCGCGAACAGCCGCTCGTGGTGCGAGGTGTCCGGCGGCGCCGCGTGGGCGAAGCGCACCTCGATCGGCGCGAGCTCGCGACCGGTGATGCGGCGCGCGAGCACATGCGTCGCGCCGAGCATGAACTCGATCGCTTCGCGATGGATCAGCTCCGGATATAGCGGCTCGACGTTGAGACTCGCGCGATCGCCGGCATGGTGAAACGACAGCCTCACGTTGCTGGTGGCGAGGCTGATCAGCCGCGTCGCGCGCAGCACCGCTTCCCCGAGCGTCGCGCTGGCGGCGATCAGGCTCCCGAACACCTCGTAGGTTTCCGGGCGCACCAGCTCGGCCAACCTGAGCCCGATCCCCGATTCGCCGCTATGGCGCACCGCGGCTTCGAGCAGCGCCTGGAGCCGCGAGAGCGGAATCTTCTGGTCGAAGTCGTGCAGATCCTCGGTCTTGAGCTCGATCCGTTCGAGCACCGGCCGGACGTCGATCCCGATCAGCCGGAGGCCGGCCACCGTGCGCACGAATACTTGGCCGGGAACGACCGGAGTCGGCTGCTGCAGGCGCGCCACCAGTGCGATTCTAGCGTCCGTTCAGCGGCCGGTCAGCCGCTCGGACAACCTTTGGACGCCGCGAAGCTGTCCCGAACTGCCACACGGAACGTCCCGTCGAGTCATAGCGCTTGGTTGGACCTGTGTCCGCAGGTGTCACTCGCGCAGCCCCTGCCGTCATTCCCGGAATGGCGGCGCCGAACTATGCGACTTGAACCATGGAAGCAGTACGAGTCGTTACCGGCCTGACCCTTTTGCTGTCCGCCCTCGGCGCGTCCGGATGCTCGGACAACCCGGGACCGGTGGACACCACCGATCCCGCCATCTATCCGAACGCCAAGCCGTGCAACATCAACTCGGGCTACGACGGCGACAAGTACTGCATCGAAGCTCCCGATCCGGCAGTCGGACTGCAGCTCCACTACGGACCCAAGGACTACAACGACACCGCCGAGGTCGAAAAATATTTGCTCTATCCCGGGGAGGAGAAGACCGACTGCGTGTTCGTGAAGACCAGCAACGACCACGAGGTCTTCTTCAACGGCTACCACAGCCGGATGCGCCCCGGGTCACACCACATGCTGCTCTACGTCCAGGATGCGCTCCGCGACGACAGCACCGGACCGGAGGACTGCCGCCAAGGACTCGACACGCGAAACATCTTCGGCGCGCAAGTGCCGCAGATGGACGTGGGGAGCATGGTGCAGGGTCCGGAAAATGCGGGCCTCGCCATCAGCCTCGCACCGAAACTGCAGGGCGTCGTGCAGATGCACTTCATCAACACCGGATCCAAGCCCCTCCTGCGTGAGGGCTGGGCCAACATCATTTACACCGACCCGGCTTCGGTGAAGACGCTCGGCGACCCGATCTTCTGGCTGGGCGGTCTAGGCATGAACGTGTTGCCCGGCGAAACGTCCATCATCAAGGGAGTCGCCAAAGCGCCGGCCGAAGTGCGTCTCGTCACCGCGACGGGGCACTACCACGCCCACACCACGCGCTTCTCGGCATGGAAAGTCATCGGCGGCGAACGCGAGCTCTTGATGGAAGACTACGATTGGCACGATCCCGCGCTGATCCACTTCAACAGCGCGACGCAGAATCCGGCGCCGAACGCGGCCGGGAAAAAGGCGGGCGGCTTCAGCGGCATCGTCCTGATGCAGCCGGGTGACTCGATCGAGTGGGAGTGCGAAGTCGCGAACGACGGCAACGTGCCGCTGCGCTTCGGCAACGAGGTGTACACGGCGGAGATGTGCAACATGTTCGGCGTGTACGCCCCCACCACGGGCACCGCCTGGCGCGCCACCAACTGAACAGGTTCCGCACGCGCCTTTCATCGACGCTGTCCGGAGGTGTCACCCCGCCGGTGCCTCCCGGTCATTCCACGGGCGGCGGCGCCGACATACGCGGTTCGAAGCATGGAAACCGCGCACCTCTACGCTGAACCAAAAAATCAGCGCACCCGGCTCGGGGTCGACGTCCGGCGCACGCAGCTCCTGCAACTCGGGCGCGAGCTCTTCGCACGACACCCGTACGAGAACCTGAGCATTGGTGCGATCGCCCGCGCCGCTGGCGTCTCCAAGGGCCTCCTCTACCACTACTTTCCGAGCAAGCGCGTGTTCTACACGGAGAGCGTGCGCGAGGCGGCTGGCGAGCTCCTGCGCCAGACGATTCCGTCCGACGAGGTCGAGCCGCTCGCGCGGCTGCGAGCCGGCATCGATGCCTACCTCGCCTACGTCGAGCGCCACCGCAGCGCGTTCGCGGCGAACCTCTGGCGCCGCATCGTGCCCGAGCCGGACGCGACGCAGATCGCCGGCACGGCGCGGCTCAACAACGCCGGGACCGAGTACGTCTATCTCGGGAACCTGCTGCAGCGCGATCGGATGAACTCGTTCGCGGC
>Ga0111538_10005943_pt1 | contig 16589 bp, 12 predicted proteins | sample SoiMethybrSBSTD1_FD_79669 | JGI IMG/M metagenome (GOLD analysis project Ga0111538, IMG submission 79669) | Bulk soil microbial communities from a Populus tree surrounding site in Tennessee, USA - Soil MetaG P. TD hybrid SBSTD1 (version 2)... | ecosystem: Environmental > Terrestrial > Soil >...
CACCCAGCGTTCATAGGAAAAGTGCTCACTCCAACCGTCGAATCGGCCGCCATCCCGCCAGACCGCCTCGATGATGGTGCCGACCCGGCGATCACCGCGGCTCAGCAGTCCTTCGATGATGCTCGGCTTTCCATCGTGATAACGGAAACCGATGGCCCGTGCGTAGTGTCGATCACCGCGGACCGCGTCGCGCAGCTTGCCCAGTCGGCTATCGACCGTCTCATGATCACACTGTGCTGCCCACTGAAAGGGCGTATGCGGCTTCGGGACGAAACCGCCGATGCTCACCGTGCAACGGATATCGCGCCGCCCGCTGGCTTCGCGGCCGGTGGCGATCACTCGCTTGGCAACGTCCGCGATGGCCACCACGTCTTCGTCGGTTTCCGTCGGCAGTCCGCACATGAAATACAGCTTCACCTGCCGCCAGCCCTGCGAGTACGCCGTGGCAACGGTCCGGATGAGATCATCTTCGCTGACCATTTTGTTGATCACTTTGCGCATTCGCTCCGTGCCGCCCTCCGGAGCGAAGGTAAGCCCCGAGCGCCGCCCGTTACGGGACAGCTCGTTGGCAAGATCGACATTGAAGGCGTCCACCCGCGTACTCGGTAAAGACAGCGAAACGTTGGAGCCCTCATAGCGATCGGCGAGCTGGCGGGTGATCTCCGCAATCTCGGAATGATCACTGCTGGACAGGCTCAGCAGCCCAACCTCCTCCAGCCCAGTGGCCTCTATCCCGCGCTGCACCATTTCGCCGATGACATCGATGCTGCGCTCCCGGACCGGCCTGGTGATCATGCCGGCCTGACAGAACCGGCAGCCGCGGGTACAGCCGCGGAAGATCTCGACGGCGTAGCGTTCGTGCACCGTCTCGGCGAGCGGCACCAGCGGGTTCTTCGGATACGGCCAGTTATCGAGGTCCATCAGCGTGTGTTTGGAGACCCGGAAGGGTACGCCGGCGCGATTCGGTGCCACTCTGTGAATCCTGCCGTCTGGCAGGTAGTCGACGTCGTAGAACTTCGGCACATACACCCCGCCACCAGCGGCGAGCCGCAGCAGCAACCCGTCGCGGCCGCCAGGGCGGCCCGCCGACTTCCATTCCCGAATCACCTGAGAGATCGTCAGTGCGATCTCTTCACCGTCGCCGAGCACGGCGGCATCGATGAAGTCTGCGATGGGCTCGGGGTTGAATGCCGCGTGTCCACCGGCCATGACGATGGGATCGTGCTCACGGCGATCTTTGGCATAGATCGGGACTCCAGCAAGATCAATTTCAGTGAGCATGTTCGTGTAGCCCAGCTCGGTGGCAAAGCTCAACCCAAAGACATCGAACTCTCCGACCGGGCGGTGTGAGTCCAACGTGAACTGCGGCACGCCGTGCTCTCGCATCAGCGCTTCCAGATCCGGCCAGACGGCGTACGTGCGCTCCGCGAGGATCCAGTCCTGCTCATTGAGAACCTCGTACAAGATCGCGATGCCCTGATTGGGAAGGCCGACCTCGTACGCGTCCGGATAGCTGAGACACCAGCGCACCTCGACCGAATCCCAGTCCTTCATGACGCTGTTCAGCTCGCCTCCGACGTACTGGATGGGCTTGCTGACTCGTGGAAGCAGCGGTTCCAAGCGTGGGAAGAGTGAAGCAGGGCCGCCGGTCGCAGTCGTCGTCATGACGATCCCAGCCTAACGGGGATCAAGTGCTGATCAGCCCGGCCGGCTGGTTGCTCATTCAGCAGCGAGATCTGGAAAAAAGATCGCAATCTCACGTTTTGCCGACTCCAGGGAGTCAGAGCCGTGCACGAGATTTTCCCTGTTCGATAGCCCGAAGTCACCGCGAATAGTCCCCGGCTCGGCCTGACGAGCGTCGGTCGCGCCATTCAGCGTGCGTACCACATCAACGGCCTCATCACCTTCGACAATCATTGCCACTGAGGGGCCTGAGGTGATGAACAGCCGGAGTGGCGGGTAGAACGGTCGCTCGAGGTGTTCGGCGTACAGCTCATCGGCTACGTCACCCGTGATCTGACGCAGCTCCATGGTCACGATGGTCAGACCCTTGGATTCAAAGCGGTTGATGATGGCCCCGGCGAGACCCCGGCGTACAGCATCGGGCTTGATCAACACGAGGGAACGCTGGGTTGGGACAGGCGGCGGGACGTACGTCATGCCAGCACCCTAGGGGATATCGCCGCTCTCCGGCGATGTCTCCATGCGGGAATCCAGCCGCTTGCCCAACACGAACGCCAGTACCCAGACCGCCGCAAGCAGCGACCCGACAAGGAACATCGACGTTGTCAACAAGCCCAATGCCACTCCAGCCAGTTGGGTGAGCCAGCCGAGCACGTAGCCGACAGGAGAACGAAGCAACGCTGCAGCTACCAGGGCGAGTAATGCTGCTCCACCGGCGAATCCGGCGGCGGCCCCAGCCGAAACGTGCGAGACCAAGATCATGACTGGGATGGCGAGTCCAAAGACGATCACTTCGAAGATCAGCACAGCCATCAACACAACCCGCATCGGGTTGCCGGCACTGAGGATGATCAAGGCTGATCCCGGTCGGTCTGGTGCCCATCCTCGGAGTAGTCGACGTCCCAGACGTCGTCGATGTCCTCCCTGCCGGCCGGAACAACGACCGGCTCCTCCCTGACAAGCAGTGTGCGCGCCTCGCCGATGGCGACAACAGATCCGGTGATCAAGACCCCCGGCGAACCCACGACGTCCGCCTCAGCCAAGGCAACGGCTTGCTCGATCGCATCATCCAGCCGCGGAACCACGGAGACCCTTGAAGAACCGAAGACTTCCTTCGCGAGATCGCCGAGTGCTTCAGCGGGCGTTCCCCGGGATGTCGAGGCGACTTGGGTGATCACGACCTGGTTCATGATCTCTTCGAAGACTTCGAGGATGCCCCGGGCATCCTTGTCCCCCATGACGGCGATCACGCCGATCAGGGGGGCGAAGGCGAAGGCCTCGGTGATCGCGGCGGCGGCCGCTCGGGCTCCGTGCGGATTGTGAGCGGCATCGAGCACCACGGCCGGCGAGCGGCGTACCAGTTCCAGCCTGCCGGGAAAGTGCACCTGGGCGAAGCCCTCTCGGATTACGTCGGGGTTCAGCGCCTTGAGACCAAGGAAAGCCTCGACCGCCGCAAGCGCCTGGCCAGCGTTGGCGGCCTGGTGTGCGCCGTAGAGCGGCAAAAAGATGTCATCGACCGGACCATCAGCCCCGCTGAGCCTGATGAGCTGGCCGGATACCGCGAGCTTGCGATCGATCACACCGAAGTCGACACCTTCGCGCTGCGGCAGCGCACCGACCTCGGCGCAGCGCGCGAGCAGGATCTCTGCGGCCTCGATGCTCTGACCAGCCAGGATGGCGTGTGCACCTGGCTTGATGATCCCGGCCTTCTCTCGGGTGATCTCGGCGATCGTGTGACCCAGCAAGTGCGTGTGATCAAGATCAATTGGAGTGACCACGGCGACGTCGGCATCAGCCACATTGGTGGCATCCCAGGCACCGCCAAGGCCGACCTCCACCACCGCGACATCAACCGGAGCATCGGCAAAGGTGGCGTATGCCATGGCGGTGATGATCTCGAAGAACGTCATGGGAACACCATCGATCTCGCGTTGATCGACTAGCGCGACATACGGCTCGATCTCCCGCCACAGCTCATCAAACCGCTCATCGGTGATCGGTTCTCCATTGATGGTGATCCGCTCTGTCACGCTCATCACGTGCGGGCTGGTGAATCGGCCGGTACGAAGACCATCGGCCCGGAGCAACGATTCGATCATGGCGGCGGTACTGCCCTTGCCGTTTGTCCCGGTCAAATGGATCACTGGGTACGTCCGCTGCGGGTCGCCAAGCAACTCGGTTAACGCTCGGATTCTACCGAGGCTGGGCGCTACGCGGTGTTCGGGCCACCGGCTCGTGAGTTCGGCGACGATTTCGGCATGAGACTGCTCGGCAGGCATAACGTCCAAAGTCTAGGGCGGAGCCTGCCTGTTGGAGCTTCGCGGGATGCAAGCCAGCTAGGCTGACAGGCTGACCAGGGTACGGCCATAACGCGACGACCCAGCCAACTTCTTTAGGATGCACGAACATGACCACCGCAGCTGAGCCCCGAACCGACGCGTCGATTACGCCCGGCGTGCGCGTACCGGAGAAGCCAGCGCTGGAAGGTCTAGAGGACAAGTGGATCGAGCGCTGGAAGGCCGACGACACTTATGCATTCCTGCGGCCCAAGACGCGGGCCGAGGTCTACAGCATTGACACTCCCCCGCCGACCGTGTCGGGCTCGCTGCATGTCGGCCACGTCTTCTCCTACACCCACACAGATCTGATCGCGCGTTTCCAGCGGATGAGGGGCAAACACGTCTTCTATCCGATCGGCTGGGACGACAACGGTCTGCCGACCGAGCGGCGGGTACAGAACTTCTATGGCGTGCGCTGCGACCCGACCGTGCCGTACGACCCAGATTTCACACCGCCCGAGAAGCCCGATCCGAAGCATGACCTGCGCATCAGCCGTCCCAACTTCGTGGAACTGTGCCACGCGCTGACGCACGTCGATGAGAAGGCGTTCGAGGACCTCTGGCGCAGGGTCGGGCTCAGCGTCAACTGGACCGGCCTGTACACCACGATCGGGGACGAGTCCATCACCGTTGCGCAGAAGGCATTTCTTCGTAATGTGATTCGCGGCGAGGCGTACCTGGCCGAGGCTCCAACGCTGTGGGACGTCACATTCCAAACTGCGGTCGCTCAGGCGGAACTCGACGCGCGGGATTATCCCGGGGCGTATCACCGCGTCGCGTTCCACGGCGCCGACGGTCCGGTCTATGTCGAGACGACCCGGCCGGAACTCATCGCTGCCTGTGTGGCGCTCATTGCGCATCCCGACGATGAGCGTTACCGGCCGCTGTTCGGAACGACTGTGATGAGTCCGCTTTATGGTGTGGAGCTTCCGGTACTCCCCCATCCGGCTGCCGAGCCGGAGAAGGGTGCCGGCATCGCCATGTGCTGCACCTTCGGAGACCTGACCGATGTCACCTGGTGGCGCGAGCTGCAGCTGCCGGCTCGAGTGATCATCGGACGCGACGGCCGGATTCTCCGCGACAAGCCGGACTGGATTGCGGATCAGGATGCCTGGAACGGAATTGCGGGCAAAACGGTGTTCTCTGCTCGAGAAGCGGTGGTGCTGGAGCTACGCGGGTCCGGTGATCTTGAAGGGGAGCCGACGGCAACCTTGCGCAAGGCCAACTTCTATGAGAAGGGCGACAAGCCCCTTGAGATCGTCTCGACCCGGCAGTGGTACATCCGCAACGGCGGGCGCGATGATGATCTTAAGCGCGAGATGCTGAAACGCGGCGAGGAACTGGAGTGGATCCCACCGCATATGAAGTACCGCTACGACAACTGGGTCAGCGGCCTCAATGGTGACTGGCTGATCTCACGGCAACGGTTCTTCGGGGTGCCGTTTCCCGTCTGGTACACGCTGGATTCCGACGGCGAACCCGACTACTCGAACCCAATTCTTGCTAGCGAGGAGAGCCTGCCCGTCGATCCGAGCTCTGAGCTTCCACCCGGTTTCAGTGAGGGCGATCGTGGCAAGCCCGGTGGCTTCACTGCCGATCCCGACATCATGGACACGTGGGCGACGTCATCACTTACTCCGCAGATTGCATGCCGATGGGAAAGTGACCCAGAGCTGTTCGAGCTCACTTTCCCAATGGACTTGAACACCCATGCTCACGAGATCATCCGCACCTGGTTGTTCTCCCGTGTGGTGCGTGCTCACTTCGAAAACCACTCATTGCCGTGGTACCGCTCCATGATCAGCGGCTTCGTGATGGATCCCGATCGTAAGAAGATGAGCAAGTCCAGGGGCAACACCGTGGTGCCAACCGACGTACTGGAGCGCTACGGTTCGGACGCCGTACGCTGGCGCGCCGCGAAGATTCGGCCCGGGCTGGACTCGCCATTTGATCAGCGGGAAATGAAGGTTGGACGGCGGCTGGCGTTGAAGATCTTGAACGCCAGTAAGTTCGTTCTTGGTGCAGGTGCTGTTGATGAGTCGGCGGCGATTACCGAACCGGCGGATCTGTCGCTACTCGCCCAGCTCGCCACCTTGATCACCGATGCCACGTCGGCGTTCGAGGCGTACGACTACACCGGTGCTCTCGAGAGCACCGAGCAGTTCTTCTGGCAGTTCTGCGACGACTACCTGGAGCTGGTCAAGGAGCGGGCGTACGGCCCAGCCGATGACCCGGGCGCTGCGTCGGCCCGCGCCACCTTGAGATTTACCTTGGACATCGTGCTGCGACTTTTCGCGCCGATCATGCCGTACGTCACGGAGGAAGTGTGGTCGTGGTGGAAGAGCGGCTCGATCCATCAGGCGAACTGGCCTGTGCTGGAGGAGGTTGGTGCCAGCGGCGACCCGGCACTGCTGAATGAGGTGTCAGCTGCGCTGATCCAGATCCGTGGTGCGAAGTCGCAGGCAAGCGTGTCGATGAAGACCGAGATCAGCCTCGCGAAGTTCTACGGCACGGTGGACGCGCTCACGCATTTGCAGTCAGTCGAGTCGGATCTGCGTGCGGTGGGTCGGATCAGCGGCGATCTCATCTGGGCCGAAACCGACGGGCCGATCGCAGTGGACGTAACACTGGTAGCTCCGTAACAACGCCACTTCGAAGGAAACCGGTCACTCGCAACGCGCAACTGGCCCATTTTGAGGTGGCGGATGACCGGTTTTCCGTACGAGGCGGTGGCGGATGACCGGTTTTCACAGGAGGGAACCGGTACCCAGGCCCGTCCACAGATGATCTCGACGCTCGGACGAATGCGGTCCGCCTCCGCATGCTTCCAGCGTGACCATGCAAGACACACCACGCTCCCCTGCCCGCGGATGGCTGCGGGGCCGCGACTGGGAACGCATTACACGCGGGGTGTACGCCGCCGGGTTGAACCGCACTGAGCTCGAGGAGCTGGCCGCATGGCAGCTTGTCTTGCCGCGGACCGCTGCTTTCACGCACTTGACGGTCGCTCGGCTACGGGGCTGGTGGCTGCCGGCCACGATTCCTCATCCCGTCATCGCCGCCATGCTCAATGATGATCCGCGTCCGCGGCGCCCCGGATTGCTGATATGCCGCCATACACAGACGTTCGCGATGAACCTGGTGAACGGACTCCGGATCACCACCGCGGGCGAGACGATCCTGGCTGCCGCGCGTGAGCTCGGCGTACTTGATCTAGTCATCCTCGGCGACTCGGCGCTGCGGCTGCGACACTGCACCCTGACTCATCTCGAGATCGCCGCTCGGCAGCGGCGACGAGGAGCACCTCTACTGCGACGAGTGATCCCCCTGCTGGATGCACGGAGCGAGTCTCCTTGGGAGTCCATCATGCGGGTGCTGCATCAGGCGGCCGAGATTCCGGTAACTCCGCAGCAGGACATCTTCGACGAGAGGGGCCGCTTCATCGCCCGCGCCGATCTACGGATTGATGGAACCCGGAGGATCCACGAGTACGACGGCGAACGGCATCGCGATCCTGAGGTTCACGAGCTTGACCTCGAACGCGACCGCGCGCTCCTGGCCGATCGTTGGGAGCGGCACGGTTTCACTTCAAAGCACCTGCGACGAGACGGCGCTGCAATCATCGCCGACCCTGATCGCCTGCTTGGACGTGCCTGGAGCCCGCGTCGACTCGCTGCGTGGCAGGGTTTGCTCGACAACTCGCTCCTGGGACGGGCTGGTCGCGCCCGCGCCTACCGCAACTGGCGGCGAGCCATTGCTGAAACCGGTCAGCTGCAACAAGGAAATGGCGGCAATCTGAGTGGTACGTGACCGGTTTTGTAAAGGGGTCGGTCAGGCGCTCTTCTCGCGACGCTCCCGCTTCGCGAGCTTCTCCCGGGGCACGAGCGTCGGCAGCACGGAGTCCCTGACGACTTCGGCGGTGATGATCACCTGGGCGATGTCGTCGCGACTGGGCACGTCGTACATGACATTGAGTAGGACCTCTTCGAGTATTGCCCGGAGACCCCTGGCACCCGTGCCGCGCAGCAGTGCAAGATCGGCAATCGCCTCAACGGCATCCGGGGTGAACTCAAGATCAACTCCGTCGAGCTCGAAGAGCTTGCGGAACTGCTTGACCAGCGCGTTACGCGGCTCGACCAGAATGCGGATCAGTGAGTCCCGGTCCAGCGGGCTGACCGATGAGATCATGGGCAGCCGGCCGACGAACTCTGGGATCAAGCCGTACTTGACCAGATCTTCCGGACGTACGTCGCGGAAGGGATCGTCTGATTCCGGCCTGCGCGAGACGATGTCATTGTTGAAGCCCAGGGGGCGCTTGCCGATGCGCTGGGCGATGATGTGATCAAGGCCGGCGAACGCGCCACCGACGATGAACAGCACATTGGTGGTGTCGATCTGGATGAAGTCCTGGTGCGGATGCTTGCGACCGCCCTGCGGCGGCACCGACGCTGACGTACCCTCCAAGATCTTCAACAGAGCCTGCTGAACGCCCTCGCCTGAGACATCGCGGGTAATCGACGGGTTCTCACTCTTCCGCGCGATCTTGTCGACCTCGTCGATATAGATGATTCCGGTCTCGGCCTTCTTGACATCGAAGTCGGCCGCCTGGATCAGCTTGAGCAAGATGTTCTCGACGTCCTCACCGACGTAGCCAGCTTCGGTCAACGCCGTCGCATCCGCGATGGCGAACGGCACATTGAGCATTTTCGCCAGCGTCTGGGCGAGGTACGTCTTGCCGCAGCCGGTTGGGCCGATCAGCAAGATGTTGGACTTGGCGAGCTCGACACCGTCATCTTCGGTACGCCGGGCTGGGTTGGCCGCTTGGGCCTGGACGCGTTTGTAGTGGTTATAGACAGCGACGGCCAGAGCTTTCTTCGCATTGTTCTGGCCGATCACATAGCTATCGAGGAACAGGCGGATCTGGTGTGGCTTGGGCAGTTCGTCGAGTAGACCGACTTCGCCGCCCTCGGAGAATTCTTCCTCGATGATCTCGTTGCAGAGGTCTATGCATTCATCACAGATGTAGACCCCTGGACCGGCGATCAGCTTCTTGACTTGCTTCTGGCTCTTCCCGCAGAAAGAGCACTTCAGCAAGTCGCCGCTCTCTCCGATGCGCGCCACACCGCCTCCTCTCCGCTCGGTCGTGTGGCTGGTTTTCCCACCCTAGCCTGACCAATAGGTGAAGTGGAGCACATTTGATCCACTGGTCAGGCAGACACTGCCACTAGACCGGAACGGCCTTAAGCGAGGTCAAGACCTCATCGATGATGCCGTAATCCCGTGCCTGCTCCGCCGTCAAGTACTTGTCCCGCTCGATGTCACGACTGACCTCTTCTGGTGTCCTGCCCGTGTCCTCGGCGAGCATCTGCTCCATCAAGGACCGAATCCGCAGGATTTCCCTGGCCTGGATCTCGATATCAGAGGACTGGCCGTAACCACCCTCGGTCGCCGGTTGGTGGATCAGGATCCGGCTGTTCGGCAGCGCCAGCCGCTTGCCCTTGGTACCCGCCGCCAAGATCACCGCGGCGGCCGAGGCTGCCTGCCCGAGGCACACCGTGCGTACATCCGGCTTGATGTATCGCATCGTGTCGTAGATCGCCGTCAGTGCCGTAAAAGAACCACCGGGTGAGTTGATGTAGATCTCAATATCGCGTTCGGCGTCCATCTGCTGTAGGCACAGCAGCTGCGCCATTACAGCATTGGAGATGTCGTCGGAGATTGGGGTGCCGAGGAAGATGATGCGATCCTCGAAGAGCTTGGTGTACGGATCGATGCGGCGCATGCCGTACGACGTGCGCTCCTCCCACTGCGGGATGTAGTAGTCCATCGCCGGGGAAAAGGGCTGACCCGATGCGAAGGGCGAGCCAAATCTGTCGTTCATCTCGCTTCGCTCCTTCACTGGTTCGGTGCCTGGGATGACGGAATCTGGGCGGCAGTGGCAAAAACATGATCAATAAAGCCGTACGCCAAAGCCTGTTCTGCGGTAAACCACCGGTCGCGATCGGAGTCTGCCTCAATTTGGTCCAGCGTTTGACCGGTGTGCTCGGCGATCAGCCGCTGCATTGTCGACTTGATGTGCAAGGACTGCTCCGCCTGAATCCGGATATCGCTGGCCGTGCCGCCGAGGCCACCAGAAGGCTGGTGCATCATGATCCGGCTGTGCGGTAGCGCGTACCGCTTGCCCTTCTCGCCCGCACAAAGCAGGAATTGGCCCATTGACGCGGCCAGTCCGATCGCCACGGTGGCGACATCGTTGGAAATCCACTTCATGGTGTCGTAGATCGCCATTCCGGAGTCGACCGACCCGCCGGGTGAGTTGATGTATAGATAGATGTCCTTGTGTGGATCTTCTGCGTTCAACAAGAGCATTTGAGCGCAGATGGCGTTGGCGTTTTCGTCCTTTACTTCAGAGCCCAGAAAGATGATGCGGTTCTGGAGCAAGGATTGGTAGACGTTGTCGTCGAGTCCGAAACCGTTGCGGTTGCCCGAGTTATAGCTGGTTGGGCGCGCTCCCGCGGACTGGCCGAAGGCGCTGAAGAATACAGATTCGGGAGTGGGGTTCACGTTGACGAACCTACCCCGGAGCGTCTTGGCAGTCGCGGGGAAATCACGTCTGTTCGCTGTGGGCGCAGAAGGGTGATGATCACCGAAGAGACGCCACGATTCCGATCGGCGAGCAATCTCAATAGCTGAAACGCTGGCCCGCAGACGAGTTTCCCGGCCGACGCGGCAAGGGCTTGTGGTGTCGGGCAATCAGGCGTTGGAGCGCTGCTCCTCTTCCTCGACCAGCTGCTCATGAGGTTCGGCGGCGTCAGCATCCGCAGGCTTAGGCTCAGATCCTGTATCGTCGGCCGGCTCAGCCTGAGAGTCCGAGAGGCTCCCGTCCTCATGGAGGTCCGCCAGGGGGACTGCCGATCCGTTGGAATCCGTTACATTCGCGGACTCGACGATCATGGCGAGCGCCTTGCCACGGCGGATCTCGAGCATGTACTCCTCGATGTGATGCGGGTGCTCCTGGAGATGGTCGGCAATCTGCTGCGGCGCCACGCCCTCGGTCTGCGCCTTCCGCAGAATGTGTTGGGTCAGGTCGTTCTGGTCCACATCAATTGAGCGCTCATCGCCGACCTTGTCCAAGACGATCTGCGCCTTGAGAGCCTGCTCGCCCCGCTGCTCCAAGTCAGCCCAGAACTCGTCCTCGGTTTGATCATCGCCAACGTCAGCGAGGTACTGCTCGACGGTCAGCCCCGCCTGTGTGAGTTGTTCTGTGATCTGCTTCCGCCGTGCATCGATATCGGAATTGAGCAGATGCTCGGGCACCTGGATATCCAGCTGTCCGATCAGCGCCTCCAGCACGGCGTCGCGAGCCTGACTTGCCTGCTCCAGTCGCGCCATCCGAGTGAGGCGCTCCTTGATGTTGGCCCGCAATTCCTCGATCGTGTCGAACTCCGACGCCTCCTGGGCGAACGCATCGTCGACCTCGGGAAGTTCAGCCTTTTGGACCTTGCTTACGGTGACCTCGATGTCGGCCTCCTCGTCCTGTAGCGGGCCGCTGACCAGCGTTGAGGAGAAGGTTGCCGACTCGCCGGCGGACAGTCCGATCACTGCCTCGTCCAGCCCGTCGAGCATCTGTCCGGAACCGATTGTGTACTCCACGTCATCGGCAGTGGCGTCCGGCAACTGCTCGCCGTTCTTGCTTGCTACCAAGCTGATTGTGACGACGTCGCCGTCCTCGGCCGGGCGCTCCACAGTTTCTCGAGATCCGAAGCGATTGCGCAGTACGTCAACCTGACCATCGACCAGCGTGTCTGGCACATCCAATGCATCGACCTGTGCCTCAAGCGTGGAGAAGTCCGGCAGCTCAAACTCCGGACGTACGTCGACCTCGGCGGTGAACTCAATGACGTCACCGTCCTCGAGTTTGGTGACCTCCACATCAGGCTGAGCAAGCGGCGACAGCTTGTTCTCGGTAACCGCTGCTCCATAGAAGTGCTGCCATGAGTTGTTGAACGCCTCTTGGATGATCACACCGCGGCCGAAGCGCTGGTCGATCACGACCGGCGGTACCTTGCCACGCCGAAAGCCCGGAATGTTGATCGACTTGGCGACCTCCGCGTACGCCTTGTCCATGCTGGGTTTGAGGTCGGAGAACGGCACCTCAACGGTGATCTTGACCCGGCTAGGGCTTAACTGCTCGACGGTGCTGGGCACGCTGCTTACTCCTGTGATAGTGGCAGGGCGGATCGCCTGGAATGGCTCACGCTGAGCCGCGGCAATCCTACGGGCAGGGTTTGGCCCGGCCAAACCTTCGTACGACAGGTGCAGCCAACTGGATTGGTCGGTACGCTGGCGTGTCCTACACTCGTCCGCGAACGTTCGGCCAAGTTGGACGGCCGGGGCGTAGCGTAGTGGCTAGCGCGTCTGCTTTGGGAGCAGAAGATCGCAGGTTCGAGTCCTGTCGCCCCGACTCTGTGATTGCATCAAGGGCGTCTGACATGCTCAAGATCATCGCGGAAACGCGGGTGTAGCTCAATGGCAGAGCCCCAGCCTTCCAAGCTGGTCATGCGAGTTCGATTCTCGTCACCCGCTCTTGAGCGAAACACCTAGTCAAGGGCCTAATGATTCCCCAAGCAGATCGCGTAGGATTCCAATACCGGTCACCTTGGGCCATTAGTGGGCCATTAGCTGTCACCGCCGCGTCCGATTCGCGCATCGATCGCAGCCGCAATCTCTCGATCCCGCTTGCTGGTCGCATGCTGATAGATCAATGCCGCGCGCATACTTGCATGCCCCATCCGATGCATCAGCTCCCGTGTGCTCGCCCCCGATGAGGCCGCCAACGTGTTGCCTGTGTGGCGCAGATCGTGGAACCGGAAGCCCTCAGGCAGTCCGGCTTCGGCTACACATTCGGCCCAACGCACTGATCGATGGAAGTTGTTTCTTCGCAACGAGGCGCCCTTTGGCCCTTTGAAGATCAGCTCCTCCGGATCGCTTCCCGGGAACTCGGTTAGGGTGCTCGCGCATCACCGTCACCAGCACTGAGGGCAAGGCCACTGTGCGGAAGCCGGCATCTGACTTCGGGCTGCCTGGCACCCGTTCGCCGTTCTGCATTTCAGCGAACTTCCGCACAACGTGCACCACTCCGAGGTCAAGATCAACATCTCGCACGCGGAGAGCCACCAGCTCACCCCAGCGCAGGCCGGTGAAGGCGGCGAAGATCACCAGCGCCCGAAACCGATGTGGCATCAGCGCAGCCAGCCGCCACACCTGATCTACAGACGCCGTCGGCCTTTCCGATGTCGGTTCCTTGTCGAATCCCCGCATCCGGCAGGGATTCTCCTGAAGCAACCGGTCATCCTTCACGGCGGTGTTCAGGATCGCTCGCAGCAGGCGATAGGACTTTGCCGCAGTTGATTCAGAACGACCCAGACGTAGAAGGTCGGGGCCGCTCACATAGATAGCCAAACTTTTCGGGTCGCCGTACTGTGGGCAGCGGAGTTAGCCTCGCCGCCACGACAGGTGACCGTAGGAGCGCGAATGCCGCTGTATATGGATTGCCACGACATGCCAGAGGGTGCGACTGCTGAGGACGTGGCAGCCTTGCACGTCCGCGATCTCGAGATTCAGGATCGCTACGGCGTCCGCTACCTGACTTACTGGTTTGATCCGGACCGGCAGGCAAACTTTTGCTTAGTGGACGCGCCCAGCAAGACGCTGGCCGAAACCGTCCATCAGGAGGCGCACGGCAGCCTCGCAGGTCGCATTATTGAGGTCGATCCGCGCCAGATCGATGCGTTCCTCGGCGCCATTCCGGCGGCCCGGCCGGGTGAACCGTTCGTTGAGACTGCCTTCCGAGCGATCCTGTTCACCGATGTGGAGGGCTCGACTGCGCTGACGCAGCAGCTTGGTGACGCAATGGCCATGCGGTTACTGCGCCGCCACGATGACATTGTGCGGAAAGCTGTGAAAATGTTCCAGGGCCGTGAGGTCAAGCACACTGGTGACGGGATCATGGCCTCGTTCGGGTCAGTGTTTCGCGCCGTCGAGTGCGCGATCGCCATCCAGCGCAAGTTGGCCGATTACAACACGGAACACCCCGAGGACGCGATCACCATCCGCATTGGACTGGCAGCTGGCGAACCTGTGACCGAAAGCGGTGACCTCTTCGGCGAGGCGGTGCAACTGGCCGCGCGCCTCTGCGCGCGATCCCGACCGGGCACCATCCTGGTCTCGACTGCGGTATACGAGCTGGTGCTGGGTCACCACTTTGCCTTCGGCGGCCGCAAGAAGGTAACGCTGCGAGGGTTCAATCAGCCCATTCATGCCTACGAGGTCGGGTGGCAGCCGGCCACTAAATTCGAGAGCGTTCCCTGATTCTTCTTTCGCCTCCTCTGGACACTCTGGCATGGCTTCTCGCATTTCCACGTCGCCCGACTCGGGTTGTCACAGGGCCCTGGAATGACGTGGCCAGCCACCGAAGTCTCGTTGATCGTTAAGTTGCTTTTGAACGCCGTCGTGAGCGTCTGCTCGCGACTTATCTGCGGGCACATACGAACATGACAGTGCTCCGTACGACCCAGTAATTTGACCTCAGTCTTGGCCCGTTACACCGAAGCGATCCCCAACCATAAAGTCCGGGTAGAAGGCACGATGAATCCGCGCCCCGGATGCCTACGGTCGTGCCGCTCCAGGGATCTTCTGGGTACGAGTTGCGCACGGCCGGCAGTGCCGGTGACCTTCGTCGGACGGGCTCGCAATGGGGACTTGTCGCTGATGATGCCAGCGGCCCGTGTCTGACTTCGTCTCAAAGACACATTTGTGTATGGACGCTTCTTTTCCTCCTTGAATTAATAGGTGGTGGAGGCGTCGAGGCAAGTCGATGCAGCCGCGAGGGCCGTTAAGGAAGCCAGCTGGATGAACTGCTACCACCACGAGACGACCGACCACAGACCTGCCCTCCCGCGGTGCTCTCACTCCCGTTCGCGGTCTGAATCGGCGCGAGCAGCCTTGCTATCCGCATCATCACCTACCGCGGCGACCGCTGAAATGATCGAAACGCTGTCTTCGGTAAGGGAGAGTATCTGATGTTGTTTGGATGCGCCCGCCTCCAACAGCGGCGCCCAAGGTTCATTCGAGGGGTGGTCGCGGGCATACTCTTTTTTTTCCTCGTTATTTTTCTGGCGCCGATTCCCCAGATAGCCGCCGCGACAAACCCCCAAGGGCCAGATGCTGGGTCACCTGCGCTGGACGGCCCCCGGTTCGTGTACCCCGAGAACGGTCAGACGCTCGACTACGAAGGCGCCTACCTGTTCAAAGTCAAGCCAGTTCCGGGCGCCACTGGATACCTTTGGGGATTTTTCCAGGGTGGCGAGATGGTCTGGGAAAATTACGCTAATGAGCGGAAGCTGTCAGGCACTGAGTACGGCATCCACCCCGGAACATCTGCGCACAAGCGATTTGCTAAAGGCGATGTGGAGGTGTGGGTACGTGGTCTTGTTGATGGGGAGTGGACGGACGCCACTATTATCACTATCCATCTACGACCGAGAGCCGCTCCACCGGGACAAGCGGATACCCCACCGGGACAAGCGGATACCCCACCCGGACAGGCAGCTAACCCTGCTGCGACATATGTCGATGACTACGCTAAAGAGTGCCGCGCTGGCAGCCTCACCGCCGGAGCTGCGTCTATAAATGGCACCGACTATGCCCACACGATTCTGCAATGGGCCGGTGACACAAGCGACCCAGTCACGATCAAACGTAAGGCGCAGAGATTTAAGGCGACCGTAGGCATCCGGGATGATGAATCGGACCAGGTGCGGGTCCAATTCGAGTTATTAGGCGACAACGGAAAGCAATTATTCCAATCACGGGTGCTGAGGTACGGAGAGTCTCAGAACATTGACGTGTCCGTTGAAGGCGTATTGAGAATCACACTTAAGGCGAGAGCGGTCTCATCGACGCACGGATATACCGGTTGGGGCAATGCACGCTTAATAGCTCAAACGAAGCTTGAGTGTTGAGGCGAAACTTCCGACATCCCGTCCACTGAGATCCAGGCTGAGCGGAAGGTGCCCGGCACCGAGTCGCACCTCTCTACCTCACTTTACTTCAGTAGGTTGGCCCACTCGCTTGCCAGCTCGACTACTGGGTGAAGGAACGCCAGCAATGGCTGGGCCGGGTACGCGGTCCGGATGGCCGGCAACGCTGGATCACGGCTAGTGATCTACGTCCTGTGGGCGAGTAAGGCCTGCTTGGGAAAGCGAAAGCCGGGAGCAGGATTATCGAGGTGCACTCCTGGGCTTCGGTGCGTCTCGGGACGAGTGCGTTGATCGAGTAGTGCGAGCGAGTGAAGCCCGCTTGTCCATACGACAAGTGCGCTACTCATCGTGGCTTGTCAGGTCGGCATAAATCCGGCTGTGCGAGCGCTGTCTGAGCGGCTAGCCGCGATCCGGTTGAAGGCCGCGACCCATCACTCGGACGACACGAACGCATGTCAACGGCCAGTTCATGGTCTCCACTAGTGGCCAAATTAAAGTCTCCATTCTTCGTTGCTGTTTCTAGTGG
>Ga0111538_10005945_pt1 | contig 16583 bp, 15 predicted proteins | sample SoiMethybrSBSTD1_FD_79669 | JGI IMG/M metagenome (GOLD analysis project Ga0111538, IMG submission 79669) | Bulk soil microbial communities from a Populus tree surrounding site in Tennessee, USA - Soil MetaG P. TD hybrid SBSTD1 (version 2)... | ecosystem: Environmental > Terrestrial > Soil >...
GCGAGTTCGCGCGCGCCGAGATCGACCTGCTCGTCTCGATCGCGACGCAGGTCGCCCAGTCGATCGAGCACGCGCAGCTGTATGCGCAGGCGCAGCGGCGCGTACACGAGCTCGAGTCGCTCGCGCGGATCTCCGAGGCCGTGTCGGAGTCGCTCTACCTCGAGGAGTCGCTCGAGGCGATCGTGAAGACGACGATGGCGGCCGTCGGCGCCACCGGTGCGGCGCTCGTGCTGGAGGACGGCAAGATCGCGTGGCCCGAGGGCCGCGCGGGCGCGTTCGCGGTCCGCCTTCCGCTCCGCTGGAAGCGACGACAGATCGGCGAGCTCGTCTGCGACCGCGACTCGCCGTTCACCGACGAGGAGCAGTCGCTGCTCGCGTCGATCGCATCGCATGCGGCGGTCGCGCTCGAGCACGGACGCGCGGTGATGCGCGGCGTGCTCGCCCAGGAGATCCACCACCGCGTGAAGAACAACCTCCAGACCGTCGCGTCGCTGCTGCGGCTCCAGGCGCGTGCAACCGACGTCGACCCGCGCAAGGCGCTGGACGACTCGGTCAACCGCATCCTCGCGATCGCAGCCGTGCACGAGGTGCTGATGGAGCGCCGCGAGGAAGAGGTCGAGCTCGCCGAGCTGCTCGACCGGCTGCGCGCGACGCTCGTGCAGGGGCTCGCCGAAGGCAAGGACGTCGCGTCGTCACTCGAGCCGGTGCAGCTCACGGGTGACCGGGCGACCGCGCTCGCGCTCGTCTTCAGCGAGCTGCTCCAAAACGCGCTCGAGCACGGCGGCTCGACCGTGCGCGTCGAGCTTGCGCGCCGGAACGGCGACGTCGTGCTCGCGATCTCGGACGACGGCGAGGGGATCGACGGCGAGCCGAGCACCGGCACCGGCCTCTCGATCGTGCGCGCGCTCGTCCGAGACGAGCTCGGCGGCGAGCTCTCACTCGACTCGAACCGCGGCCTGCGCGCGGAGGTCGTCTTTCCGGCCTAACGCGGCTGCCAGAGCTCGAAGCGGTTGCCCTCGGGGTCGTAGCCCCAGGCGAACCAGCCGTTCTCCTCTTCCTCCTGCTTGTCGTCGACCCGGACGCCGGCCTCGCGCAGCTGCGCGACCATCGCGTCGAGGTCGCGGACGCGATAGTTGAGCATCGACGACTGCTTGCGCGGCCAGTAGTCGCTCGACGACGAGAAGACGCACCAGACAGTCTGGTCGCCGGAGTCCGCGACGAACGCATGGCCGCCCCAGTCCTGCACGTCGACGCCGAGGTGCTCCGCGTACCACGCGCGCAGCTTCTCGGGGTCGCGCGCCCGGAAGAACACCCCGCCGATTCCCGCAACGCGCTCCACGCGCCGACCCTACAGCGCGGCGGCGAGGCGGCGGAGCCGGCGCGCGCGGCCGGTCAGCCGGTACGTCGTCGAAGGCGGGAAGCCGTCGTGCACGCGGCGCTCGACGAGGCCCGCGCCCGCGAGCTCCTTCAGCGCGAGCGTGAGCGCGCGCGGCGAGACTCGAAGCGCGGCGCGGAGCTCCGCAAAGCGCCGCTCGGCCGTGAGCTCGAGCACGACGGGGAGCGACCACTTCTTCAGACCCACGTCCTCGAGCCCCTCGTCGCGCAGCGCGTCGACGAGGCGCGCCGCTGCGGGCCCGATCTGCCGACCGCGCGGCGTCAGCACGTACTCCGGGCGAAGTGGATGGCCATAGCCGAGGTTACGCGCGACGAGCTCCGCTTCGACGAGCGCGTCGAGCGTCCGGCGCAGCGTCTCGCGGCCGACGCCGAGCCGGTTGGCGAGCGTCACGAACTTCGTCCCGCCTTCGCGATGGAGCTCCGCGAGCACCGGCAGCGACCAGCGGAAGTGGAAGAGACTTGACATAGAAGTAGTCGAAGTATAAAAAGAGGTACGGACAACTGCAAAGGAGGCAGTGATGACCGAGGCCGCGACCGACGCGACGACCGCCCCGATCACGTACGAGACGACGAACCTGACGATCTCCGTGAACGTTTCCGACCTGCAGCGCTCGATCGACTGGTACCGCGAGGCGCTCGGCTTCGACGTCGAGTACCGGCTCGACGAGATCGGCTGGGCCGAGCTGACGACGCCGTTCGGCGCGGTCAACGTCGGGCTCAGCCAGACCGAGGACCAGCGTGCGGGCGGCACCGTCCCGACGTTCGGCGTCGTCGACATCGAGGCGGCGCGGCGCCACCTCGAGTCTCGGGGCGTGAAGCTCGACGAGATCTTCGATGTGCAGGGGATGGTCAAGCTGATGGGCTTCTACGACCCCGACGGGAACCCGTGGATGCTCGCCGAGACGTCTCGGACGTACCCGGGCCGGTAGCGCACATACTGCGCGGGTGCGGATCCTGATCGCCGAGGACGAGACGATCATCCGGCTCGACCTGCGCGACCTGCTCGAGCGTGCCGGTCTCGAGGTGTGCGCGGAGGCCAAGGACGGCGAGGAGGCGGTCGCGCTCGCGCGGAGCGAGCAGCCCGACGTCGCGATCCTCGACGTGAAGATGCCCAAGCTCGACGGCATCGAGGCGGCACGGCGGATCCTCGAGGAGCGGCCGCTGCCGATCGTGATGCTCACCGCGTACGGCCAGGACGAGCTCGTCGCCCGTGCGGTCGAGGCGGGTGTGTTCGGCTATCTCGTCAAGCCGTTCCGCGAGCAGGACCTGCTGCCGGCGATCCACACGGCGCGCGCCCGGCACGACGAGCTGAGCGCGCTGCGCGAGGAGGCCGAGTCGCTCTCCGAGGCGCTCGCCGCGCGCAAGGCGATCGAGCGCGCGAAGGGGCTGCTGATGAAGAAGGAGGGGATCAGCGAGGAGGACGCCTTCGCCCGCCTGCGCAAGGCGAGCCAGGTGTCCGGCCGGCCGCTCAAGGTCGTCGCGGAGGCGCTGATCGCGACCTTCGCCGACACTACGTAACCAGCTCGACGAGCAGGCCCGCGCCGAACAGCACCGCGCCGGCGCAGACGAGCAGGACGAGCTCGCTCATGAACGGTGTCGCGTCCGCCTCGACCGCGATCGCCTCCCCACGCGGCGGCTTCACCCCGCGCTGCCGGTCCATCTCCTCCTTCAGCACCTTCTCCTTCTCCTGCCGCGCGATCTTCCGGGGCGACGACGGCGCGCCTGTGAAGAACGCGAAGCCGATCACCAGCGCGCCGGCGACGTAGAGCATGTACGCGATCCAGGTGATGACGCTCTCGCCCTGCGCGAGGCCGAGCCCGATTCCGACCGCGATCGCCCCAGCCACACCGCCTGCCACGATGAACCCGAGCGTGCGCGCGGACGCGCGCATGGCGTCCGTCACGCCTGCGACCTCTCGAACAGCGTCTCCCAGCGCGCGAGCAAGGCCTGCAGATCGTCGCGGGCGTGCCGGTGCTTCGCAAGCACGTCGAGGTTCGTCCAATCGTCGGCGAGCTGCTGCTCGAGCTCGGCGACGGTGGTCTCGAGCGCCGCGATCTCGTCCTCGATCCGGTCGAGCTCGGTCGGACGTGTCGAGCGCTTGCGCTCCGGCAGCTCGCGCCGCACGTGCGGCTTCGGCTTCTCGACCTTCGGCGGCGCCTCGACCGCGCTTCGCTCGTCGCGGATGCGCACGTAGTCCGCCCAGCCGCCGTCGTAGGAGTTGATCCGCCCGTCCTCGATCGCGAGCGTTCGCTCGGCGACGGCGTCGAGCAGCGCCCGGTCGTGCGAGACGAGCAGCACCGTGCCGGGGAACGCCTCGAGGGCGGCTTCCAACGCTTCGCGCGACTCGAGGTCGAGGTGGTTCGTCGGCTCGTCGAGCACGAGGAAGTTGGCGCCGGACGCAACGACGACCGCGAGCGCGAGCCGGCGGCGCTCGCCGCCCGAGAGCACCTTGACCGGCTTGTCGTGCTCCGCCCAGCCCGAGAAGAGGAACTTTCCGAGCAGCGACTGCGCCTGCGGCCGCTGCAGCCCGGTCATCGACTGCACGCACTGCAGCACCGAGCCGCGGTCGTCGAGCTCGATCTCCTGCTGCGAGAAGTACGCGGGCTCCACGCCGTGGCCGAGCCGGGTCCGACCGGCACCGGGCTCGCGGTTGCCGAGGATCGTCTCGAGCAGCGTCGTCTTGCCGGAGCCGTTCGGCCCGATGAGCGCCACGTGCTCGCCGCGCTCGAGCGCGAACGAGGCGTCGACGAGCAGGTGCTTGTCGCCGGCCGAGAGGAAGAGGTCGTCCACCTCGACGACCGTGCGCCCGCTGCGGGCCGGCTTCAGGAACTCGAAGCCGAGCGTGCGCGAGCGGCGCGTGAGCAGCTCGACCTCGCCCTTTGCGCCCGAGCGCTCCTGCTGGAGCCGCCCGATCTGCGTGAGCTTCGCCTGCGCCTGCTTGGCCTTCGACTTCTTGTAGCGGAACCGCTCGACGAACCGCTCGAGCCGCGCGATGTCGACGCCGATCCGGTCCGCTGTCTTCTGCGCATGCTCCGCGCGCTGGGCCTTCTCGAGCCGCCACGCGTGCCACGGCCCTGCGAAGTAGGTCGAGCGGCCGGAGACGAGCTCGAGGGTTGCGTTCGTGACCGCCTCGAGGAACCAGCGGTCGTGCGCGACGAGGATGATCCCCGCGTCGAGCGACTGGAGCTCGCGCTCGAGCCACTCGAGGCTCGCGACGTCGAGGTGGTTCGTCGGCTCGTCGAGGAGCAGGAGGTCGGGGTCGCCGCCGAGTGCCCGGGCGAGCGAGGCGCGCGTGAGCTCGCCGCCCGAGAACGTCGTCAGCGGCCGGTCGAGGTCGGCGTCGCGGAAGCCGAGGCCGCGGATGACCGAGCCCGTGCGGTCGCGCCAGGCGTACCCGCCCGCGTGCTCGAGCCTGGCCTGGGCCTCGCCGTAGCGGCGGAGCGTCGCCTCGTCGTGGGCGCCGTCGCTCATCGCCTGCTCGAGCCGGCGCAGCTCCTCCTCGGTCGAGATCAGGTCGCGGGCGCCAGAGAGGACGTACTCGCGGAGCGACAGGTTGCGCTCGAGCGGCGGGCGCTGGTCGTGCAGCGCGACGCGCGTCCCCTTCTGGAACGCGAGCTCGCCGCCGTGCAGCTCGGTCTCCCCGGCGAGGATCCGAAGGAGCGTCGTCTTGCCGGCGCCGTTCGGCCCCGCGAGCGCAACGCGGTCGCGCCGCTCGACCTTGAACGACACGCCGTCGAAGAGCACGTCTCCGGCGAGCTCCTTGCGAAGGTTCGATGCGATGACCACGGCCACGCGTCTAGGGTAGTTCGCATGCGGCTCTGGGCCGCAACCGGCGACGCGGTCGCGAGGCTCGACGAGGACGGCGGGCGTTGGACCGTTGCGCTCTCGCTCGAGGGCAGCGGTGCACAGTGCCTCTCGCCCGACCCGCGCGATCCGGACATCGCCTACGTCGGGCTGCGCGACCACGGCTTGCGCAAGACCGGCGACGGCGGCGAGACGTGGCGCGATATGGAGCTGCCCGAGCCCGGCGTCTTCTCGGTCGCGGTCAGCCCGGTCGACGGCGCGGTCTACGCCGGTTGCGAGCCGAGCCGGATCTTTCGGAGTGACGACGCGGGCGAGACGTGGCGCGCGCTCGACGCGCTCCTCGACCTCCCCTCGCGGCCGACCTGGCGCTTCCCGCCGCGGCCGTGGACGTCGCACGTCCGCTGGATCGCGCCGAGCCCCCACGACGCCGAGCTCCTGCTCGTCGGCATCGAGCTCGGGGGTCTCATGCGTTCGGAGGACGGCGGGGCGTCGTGGGCCGACCACCGTCCCGGCGCCCAACGCGACGTGCACTCGGTCGTCTGGCACCAGCGCGAGCGCGGCCGGGCGTACGAGGCGGGAGGCGGCGGCTCGGCGTTCAGCGTCGACGCGGGCGACTCGTGGACTCCCGCCGACGAAGGACGCGACCGCGACTACACGTGGGCAGTTTCCACCGATCCGGAAGACGCCGATCGGTGGTGGCTCTCGGCGAGCACCGGCCCGTTCGCCGCTCACGGCGACCGCCACTCGCAGGCCCGGATCTACCGGCGCGACGGCGACGCGTGGACGGCGGTCACCGACGAGCTCGACGCGATGCCGTATGCGCTCGCGGTGCGCGACGGCCGTCTCTTCGCCGCTCTCGGCGACGGCACCGTGCTCCAGACGCGCGACGGCGGCGACAGCTGGGCCGGCTTGGAGCTGGATGCGCAGCTCCCGCGGCTGAGTGCCCTCGCCTGATCGACCTCCTAGGATGCTGTCGAGCGTGGCGACCGTGCCGAGCACGTCGGTGGAAGGGCGGCCAGTGAGGGACCGCATCGGAGACCTGCGGTACTGGAACGTCGCGCTCGTCGGAGCACTTGTGCTGGCCGCGGTCTACGCCGTACTTCCGGTGGCCTGGACCGGACGGAACGTCCTCTACGTGTTCGCCGAGTTCGGAGCCATCGCCGCGATCGTCTTGGGCGTTCGCCGGCACCGGCCAGCGGCACCGTACGCGTGGCTGCTGATCGCCGGCGGGCTCCTCGCGTACATGGGGGGCGACATTCTCTGGGTCATCTACGAGTTCAGGGGCCGCGACCCCTTCCCGTCGCCGGCCGACTTCCTCTACCTCCTCGGCTATCCGCTGATCGCCGCGGGCCTGGTCGTCGGGATCCGCCGACGCAGCCCGCGCACAGACGTGCGCGTGCTCCTCGACGTCGCGATCGTCACCGTCAGCGCGACGCTGCTCGGGTGGGTCTACGTCGTCGAGACGTGGGGCTCGACCGAGGGCGGGTTCGACGCCGTCGTCGCGGTCGCATACCCGATCGCCGACGTCCTGCTCTTCGCAATCGCGATCCGCTTCGTGCTCGGCAGCAACTGGGACGTCCTTGCGCTGCGGCTGTTGTTCGTCGGCGTGACGCTCACGTTCGTCGGCGACCTGCTGTATGCGTTCGACACACTCGGGCGTGGCGCCGACGAGACGCGCATCGCCGACACGCTGCTGCTGCTCGGCGTGCTGGCGATCGGCCTCGGAGGACTGCACCCGACGATGGTCGAGCTCACCGAGGAGGTCCCGTTCGAACAGCCCGACCTCAGCATGCAGCGCCTGCTCTTCCTCTCCGGCGTTGCGCTGATCCCGGCTGTAGTGATTGTCGTCGAGGCGTTCCGCGGCGAGACCGTCTACCTCCCCGTCGCGGGAACGGCGACGCTGCTGCTCGGTGCGCTGATGGTGCTCCGGTTCGCGGACCTGACGGCCGAGGCGCGCCGTGCGGCCAAGCGGGAGGCGGTCGTCGGGCGATACGCGAGCGAGCTGCTCAGCTCGAACGGCCGGGATGCGCTCTACGAGCACGCCGAGCACACGGCAAGCACGTTGGCCGACCATGGCGAGGCCCGCGTCGTCGCGCCGGGCGGGGACAGCGACAACGGCTACGCGTTCCGGACGCCGATCCCGGTGCGCGGCGAGGTGGTCGCCGAGCTCGTCGTCGACATCGATCCGCCGAAGCTCCCGCGCCGGCGGCATCTCCTCGACACGGTCGCCGCCGAGCTCTCGCTCGCCCTGGACCGCGAAGAGCTGCTGGAAGGCGAGCGACAGGTGGCGCAGGCGCTCGCGGAGCAAAACGAGCAGCTGCTCGAGCTCGACCGGATGAAGGACCAGTTCGTCAGCACGATCTCGCACGAGCTGCGAACGCCGATCACCGCGATCATCGGCTACCTCGAGCTAATGCTCGACGGCGAGGCGGGAGACCTGACCGAGCAGCAGGTGCGCTTCCTCGAGATCGTGAGCCGGAACTCCGACCGTCTGTTCCGGCTCGTCAACGACATCCTCACGGTCGCGCGGATCGACGCCGGGCGCTTGACGCTCGAGCCGGCGCACGTCGACCTCGTCGCACTGGCGGCCGGAGAGGTCGAGTCGGCCCGGGCGGCGGCCGACGTCAAGGACGTCGAGCTCCGCTTCGCCTCGCCCGACGAGTTCCTCTCGCTCTGGGCCGACCCGATGCGGCTCGGTCAGCTCGTCGGGAACCTGCTCTCGAACGCGGTCAAGTTCACGCCGAAAGGGGGAACGGTGACCCTCACGGTGGATCGTCGGGGGGACACGGCGGTGGTCGAGATCGCAGACACGGGTGTCGGCATCCCTGCAGACGAGGTCGACCAGCTCTTCCAGCGGTTCTTCCGGGCGTCGACGGCAGCGACCGAGCAGGGCACCGGCCTCGGTCTGTCGATCGTGAAGTCGATCGCGGAGGCGCACGGCGGGACGATCTCGGTTCGGAGCGAGGAGGGCGTGGGCACGACCTTCGTCGTGGAGCTCCCGATCGCGACGGAGCCGAGCGGATGACCGACGGAGGGGTCGACCGGCCTCAGCCGGTGGTGCTCGCCGCGGACGACGACGAGGACATCCTCGAGCTGGTTGCGTTCCGCCTCGAGCGGTCGGGCTACACCGTCCTCCGCGCGAAAGACGGAGAGGAGGCGCTTCGCCTGGCGCTGGAGGCGAAGCCGGACCTCGCCGTCCTCGACGTGATGATGCCGAAGCTCGACGGGTACGAGCTGACGCGCAGGCTCCGCGCCGAAGATGCGACGAGCCGCATGCCGATCATCCTCCTGACCGCCCGCGCGCAGGACGCCGACGTCCAGGCGGGCTTCGACGCCGGCGCAGACGACTACCTCCGCAAGCCGTTCAGCCCGCAGGAGCTTCGCGCGCGCGTGCAGGCGATCCTCGGACGCCGCTGAGCGATGGAGCTGCTCGGGCTCGTCATCCTCGTCCTCGTCGCGGGCTCGATGCTGTTCCTGCTCACTCTCGTCGGGCGGCGCTCCTGGATCGCGTACGAGGCAAGGCGACGGGACGCAGCGGTGGCCGCGCTTCGCCCCGCCGCGATCGAGCTGATCGAGGACGTCGCCGATCCGCCGGCGTTGCGCGGGGTGGACGCGGAGGTGTTCGCCGAGCTCCTCGGCGGATACTCGCTCGTCGTCCGCGGCGCGTCGCGCGAGCGGATCGCCGCGTACTTCGAGTCCACGGGGGCCGTCGACGAACAGCTCGCATTGCTCCGAAGTCGCCGGGCCTGGCGGCGTGCGACGGCCGCGTTCACGCTCGGCGACATGGGCTCCCCGCGCGCCGTGCCCGCCCTGCTCGGCGCGCTCGACGACAAGCGGCGCGCCGTGCGGGCCGCAGCGGCGCGCAGTCTCGGCCGGATCGGATCGGACGACGCGATCGAGCCGCTGATCACGGCCGGAGTCGAGCGGCGCATTCCGCGCGACGTCGTCTCGCTCGCGCTCTTCGACATCGGGACACCGGCGGTTCCGAGGCTGCTGGAGCTCACGCGGGACGACGAGCCGCTCGTGCGGGCGGCGTCGGTCGAGCTCGTCGGCTACCTCGGGAACGCGGGCGACTCCGGCCCGCTCCCCGCGATGCTCCGCGACACGTCCGCGGACGTGCGGGCCGCTGCCGCAGGCTCGCTCGGCAGGCTCGGCGCGTCCACCGCGCGAGATGCGCTCATCGACGCGCTCGACGACCGCGTGCCGTCGGTGCGCGTCGCCGCATCACGCGCGCTCGGCCAGATCGGCGGGCGCCGCGCGCTCGACGGTCTCCTGCGCGTCGCGCAGGCGGACGAGCACGAGCCGGCCGCCGCCGCGGCCCGGGCGGCTGCACGAATCGACCCGGCGCTCGTCGTCCACGCCGCAGGTCGGGCCGACGCCGGGCCGTATCTGCGCGAAGCCGCCGACCTCGTTGAGCTGTAGCCGTGCTGCGCGACGTCCTCTTCGTCTACACCCTGTTCACGTTCTTCTACTTCGTGGTTCTGAACGGGCTCTACCTGTTCCTCACGCTCCTCGCCTGGCGCCAGATGGGCTCCGACGTGCGCGCGCGCGGGTACCTCGGGCTCGACGAGGTGTTCCGGTCTCCGCTCACGCCGGGCGTCTCGGTGCTGGTTCCCGCGTTCAACGAGCAGGCCGTGATCGTCGAGAGCGTCCGCTCGCTGCTCGCGCTCCGCTATCCGAGCCACGAGGTCGTCGTCGTCAACGACGGCTCCGACGACGAGACGCTGTCGGTGCTCCGCGAGGCGTTCGAGCTCGCACCCGTGCGCAAGGTGTTTCGCGACTCGATCGCGACGAAGCCCGTCCGCGGCACGTACGTGTCGCGGAACCATCCGAACCTGCTCGTCGTCGACAAGGAGAACGGCGGTCGCTCGGATGCGCTGAACGCGGGGGTCAACGCCGCCCGGCACCCGTACGTCTGCGTCATCGACGCGGACTCGCTGCTCGAGGAGGACGCACTGCTGAAGGTCGCGAAGCCGATCCTCGACGACCCCGATCTGCTCGCGGCGACCGGCGGGACGATCCGGATCGCGAACGGCTGCACGATCGACCACGGCCGCGTCGTGGAGGTGCGGCTGCCCAAGAGCCGCTTCGCCACGGTGCAGGTCCTCGAGTACTTCCGCGCGTTCCTCGTCGCGCGCGTCGGCTGGAGCCGCCTCAACGCGCTCGGAATCATCTCCGGCGCCTTCGGGCTGTTCCATCGTTCGCTGCTCGAGACCGTCGGCGGCTACTGGACCGAGACGGTGGGCGAGGACTTCGAGCTGACGCTCCGCCTCCACCGATACCTGCGCGAGCGCGGCGAGCCGTACAAGATCGCCTTCATCTCGGACCCCGTCTGCTGGACCGAGGTGCCGACCGAGTTCTCGACGCTCGGCCGTCAGCGGAGGCGGTGGCAGCGTGGGCTCTGGGAGGCGCTGCGGCGCCACGCGCGCCTGATCGGGCGGCCGCGCTACGGGGTCCTCGGGCTCGTGGCGATGCCGTACTTCGTGCTCTTCGAGTTCCTGAGCCCGATGTTCGCGCTCCTCGGCCTCGTGGTCACGGTGCTCTGGTGGCTGGTCGGGGGCCTCTCGACCGTGTACTTCCTCGCCTTCCTCGCCGTCTCGATCGGGCTCGGGCTGCTGCTCACCACGGCCGCGCTCGCGCTCGAGGAGTTCAGCTACCAGCGCTACCGCAAGCGTCGCGAGGTGGCGCGGCTTCTCGCGTACGCCGTGCTCGAGAACATCGGCTTCCGCCAGCTGCACGACATCTGGCGCGCGCTCGGCTACGTCGACATCGCGCGGGGCAAGCGCGAGTGGGGCGCGCAGCAGCGCCGAGGGTTCGCGACGACCGACTAGGCGGTAGCGCGCTCGCGCACGAGCTGCCGCGCGGCGTCGGCGATGTGCTCGGCGTCGATGCCGGCCGCGTTCAGCAGCTGGTCCGGCTTGCCGGAGTGCGGCAGGTCGCGCACCGCGAGCTTCGTCACTCTCGGAGCGTCCTCGACGTCGGCGAGCGCGGAGAGCACCGCCTCGCCGAGGCCGCCCTCGGGCCAGTGGTCCTCGACGGTGACGATCGGCATCTGGAGCGAGCGCAGCGTTTCCGCGTCGATCGGCTTCACCGAGTAGACGTCGATCACCCGCGCCGAGATGTCCTCCGCCTCAAGCGTCTCGGCGGCCTCGAGCGCCTCGTGCAGCGTGATCCCCGCCGCGACGATCGCGACGTCGTCGCCCTCGCGCACCGTCTTGCTCCCGCCGACGGGAAACTGCTCGTCGGGGCCGTAGATGACCGACGTGTCGGCGCGCGTCGTGCGAAGGAACGAGATCCCGTCGAGCTCACCCATCGCACGCACGAGCTTCGCGGTCTGGTTGCCGTCGCACGGGTAGAGGACGGTCGAGCCGTTGATCGCGCGGAACTCGGCGAGGTCCTCGAGCGCCATCTGCGACGGGCCGTCCTCGCCGATCGAGACGCCGGCGTGCGAGCCGCAGAGCTTGATGTTCGCGCGCGAGATCTGCGCCATGCGCACGAAGTCGTACGCGCGGCTCATGAACGCGGCGAACGACGACGCGAACGGCTTCCACGAGAGCACCTGCAAGCCGACCGCGGCCGCGACCATCTGCTGCTCGGCGATGTACATCTCGAAGTACCGCTCGGGGTGCGCCTTGGCGAAGATCTCCGCGTACGTCGAGTTCGAGACCTCGCCGTCGAGCGCGACGACGCGCGGGTCCTCGGAGCCGAGCGCCGCGAGGGCATCGCCGTAGGCGCGGCGCGTCGCGACCTTCGAGCCGACCTCGTACGCCGGCCACTCGACCTTCTCCGGCTGGAAGCTGTGCGGCTCCGCGGCATCGGGCTTCGGGACGTCGACGACGATGTTGCGGATGCCGCCGAGCTCCTCGACCGCCTCCTCCGCGATCGCCTTCCCGTGCCAGCCGTTCTCGTTCTCGACCTTCGAGTATCCCTTGCCCTTGATCGTCTTCGCGACGATCGCCGTCGGCTGCCCGGTGGTCGACTCGGCCTCGCGGTACGCGGCGTCGATCGCCTCGACGTCGTGGCCGTCGACCTCGATCGCCTTCCACCCCGTCGCTTCGAGCCGGCCCGAGTAGTAGTCGAGGTCCCAGCCGTGCATCGTCTCGCCGCGCTGGCCGAGCCGGTTGACGTCGATGATCGCCGTCAGGTTGTCGAGCTCGTAGAAGGCGCCGTGCTCGATCGCCTCCCACATCGAGCCCTCGGCCATCTCGCTGTCGCCGCAGATCACCCAGACGCGGAACGGCAGCCGGTCGAGCTTCTTGCCCGCGAGCGCCATCCCGACGCCGATCGGCAACCCCTGCCCGAGCGAGCCCGTCGCGACGTCGACCCATGGGAGCGACGGGGTCGGGTGCCCCTCGAGGCGGGAGCCGAACTGGCGATACGTGCCGAACTCCTCCTCCGAGAGCACACCCGCGGCGCGGAAGAGCCCGTAGACGAGCGGCGACGCGTGGCCCTTGGAGAAGATCAGCCGGTCGTTCCGCGGGTCCTTCGGGCTGTCGTAGTCGTAGCGGAAGTGCCCTGCGAGAAGGACGGCCGCGAGATCGGCCGCCGACATCGACGACGTCGGGTGCCCCGACCCCGCCTTCGCGCTGGCGCGAACCGCGTCCACGCGCAGCTGCTGCCCGAGCTCGCGGTAGAGGTCGTAGTCGGCCATTACCCGTGTACCGTAACCAGTTGATGCGTGTTGCGGTCGCGTTCGACCACCGAGGTGTGAAGCTTCGAGAGGGCATATTCCAGGTGCTCGGCGAGCTCGGTCACGAAACGGTGGACCTCGGCACCGACGCCCCGGAGCCGCGCATCGACTACCCGGACAAGGCGCGCGAGATCGGCGAGGCGATCCTGGGAGGCGACGCCGAGCGCGGCGTCCTCGTCTGCGGCTCCGGCGTGGGCGCCTCGGTGGCGGCCTGCAAGCTGCCCGGGATCCGCGCCGCGATCTGCCACGACACCTACTCGGCCCATCAGGGCGTCGAGCACGACGACATGAACGTGCTCTGCCTCGGATCCGAGGTGGTCGGGGCCGAGCTCGCCGCCGAGCTCGTCCGCGCGTTCCTCCACGCCGCGTTTGACGGGGGCGAGCGGTACGTAAGGAGGTTGGAGAAGGTCGCACAAATGGAAAGAGGGATTGCACATGGCCAAGTCACGTCTGCATGAGCTTGCGGAGCACGGGCAGAGCGTCTGGATCGACTCGCTCTCGCGCCAGTGGCTCCGAGACGGCACGCTCGCGAAGCTGATCGAGGAGGACGCCGTCGTCGGCGTCACCTCGAACCCGACGATCTTCCAGAAGGCGCTCTCGGAGGGGGACTGGTACGACGACCAGCTCCGCGAGCTGCTCGGCCAGGAGGACGATCCGCGCGAGATCTTCTGGCACCTCGCGGTCGCGGACGTCGTCGAGGGGTGCGACGTCCTTCGTCCGATCTGGGACGGCGGGAAGGGCCAGGACGGTTACGTCTCGCTCGAGGTCGACCCCGACATCGCGTACGACCAGCAGGCGACGATCGACCAGGCGATGCGTCTGCACGAGTGGGTCGACCGGCCGAACCTCTTCGTGAAGATCCCCGCGACCGAGCCGGGCCTCGGCGCGATCGAGGAGTCGATCGCGCGCGGCAAGTCGATCAACGTCACGCTCATCTTCTCGCTCGCTCGCTACGAGGCGGTCGCCGAGGCCTACATCCGCGGGCTCGAGCGCCTCGTCGAGTCGGGGGGCGATCCGACAAAGGTCGCTTCGGTTGCGTCGTTCTTCGTCTCGCGCGTCGACACGGAGACGGACCGCCGTCTCGACGAGGTCGGACAGCCGGGGCTGAAGGGCAAGCTCGCGGTGGCGAACGCAAAGCTCGCCTACGAGCGGTACAAGGCGATCTTCTCCGGCCCGCGCTGGGAGGCGCTCGCCGCCGCCGGCGCGACGACGCAGCGCTGCCTCTGGGCGTCGACGTCGACGAAGAACCCGGAGTACCGCGACGTGATGTACGTCGAGGAGCTGATCGGTCCCGCGACGGTGAACACGATGCCGCTCGAGACGATCCGCGCCTTCCAGGACCACGGCGAGATCCGCGGCGACACGATCGAAGAGGGCGTCGGCGAGGCGCACGTGCTGCTCGAGGAGCTCGCGCGCGTCGGGATCGACTACGACGACGTCGTGGACACGCTCGAGCGCGAAGGCGTGCAGAAGTTCTCCGACTCGCTCGCGGAGCTGCTCGAGGGCATCAACGCGAAGAAGGGCGAGCTCGTCTCGGCGTAGTGGCGCGGACCGACGTCGCGCAGCTCGTCGAGCGGATCTGGAGCCGCGACCCGAGCGTCTGGACCGGCAACGGCGAGGGGCAGTGGCTCGGCTGGCTCGACGAGCCGTTCCGCATGCGCGAGCGCGTGCACGAGCTGCTCGAGTTCGCGACGAACGTTGAGCTCGACCGCGTGTGCCTGCTCGGGATGGGCGGCTCGAGCCTCGCGCCCGAGGTGCTGAAGCGGCTGTTCGGCGTGGAGACGTTCGAGGCGCTCGACACGACCCATCCGAACGCGGTCAGGCGTGTCGAGGCCGAGGGGACGCTGTTCATCTCGGCCTCGAAGTCGGGCTCGACGCTCGAGACGCGCTCCCACACCGACTTCTTCTGGGACGAGACCGGCGGCGACGGGCGGCGCTTCGTCGCGATCACCGATCCCGGCTCGGAGCTCGAGCTGCTCGCGCGGGGGCGCGCGTTCGCCGGCGTCTTCCACGGCGAGCCGACGATCGGCGGTCGCTACTCGGCGCTCTCGGCGTTCGGGATCGTCCCGGCGGTGCTGATGGGCGTCGACGCGCTGCGTCTCCTCGAGCGCGCGGAGGAGATGCGGGAGGCCTGCCGCTTCGAGGAGGGCAACCCCGGCCTCGAGCTCGGCATCGAGCTCGGCGAGGGCTGGCGCGAGGGCCGCGACAAGGTGCTGGTCGCCGGCGACTTCGGTCTCTGGGTCGAGCAGCTGCTCGCGGAGTCGACGGGCAAGGAGGGCAAGGGCCTCGTCCCCGTCGCATTCGGCTCCTCCGACGACGTGCAGCGCCCCGAGTTCCGCGTGGACGACCCGTACGAGGTCGGCCAGGAGTTCTTCCGCTGGGAGTTCGCGACCGCGGTCGCCGGCTCGATCCTCGGGATCAACCCGTTCGACCAGCCCGACGTGCAGGCGGCGAAGGACAAGACGAGCGAGATCCTGTCGCGCGGCAGCGAGCCGTCCGTCGCGCCTGAGGGCGACCTCGACGAGCTGCTCGCGCAGGCCGGCGAGGGCGACTACGTCTCCGTCCAGGCGTTCGTCGACCCCGTGCGCGAGGCCGAGCTCGAGCCGATCCTCGAGCGCGCTCGGGCGACCGGTCGCCCCGTGGCGGTCGGCCTCGGGCCGCGCTACCTCCACTCGACCGGACAGCTCCACAAGGGCGGGCCCGACACCGGCGTCTTCGTGCAGGTCGTCGACGACCTCGGCGAGGAGCTCCCGATCCCGGGTCGGCCGTTCGGCTTCCGGACGCTGATCGCCGCGCAGGCTGCCGGCGACTACGAGGCGCTCAAGGAGCGCGGGCGCCGCATCGTGAGAGTGACGCTGTGAGATTCGGCATGGTCGGCCTCGGCCGCATGGGCTCGGGGATGACCGAGCGCCTGCGGCGGCAGGGGCTCGAGGTGATGAGCTACGACCCGAAGGTCGACTCGACGGCGGGCTCGCTCGAGGAGCTCGCGTCGCAGCTCGACCGGCCGCGCGTCTTCTGGCTGATGGTGCCGTCCGGAGACATCACCGAGGCGACGTTCCGGCAGTCGCTCGACGTGCTCGAGGAGGACGACGTGCTCGTCGACGGCGGCAACTCGTTCTTCCGCGACTCGATCCGCCGCCACGAGGAGGCGAAGGCGCGCGGGATCCACTTCGTCGACGTCGGCGTCTCCGGCGGCATCTGGGGACTCCAGGTCGGCTTCTGCCTGATGGCGGGCGGCGACGAGGAGCCCGCCTCGCGACTCAAGCCGATCTTCGAGGGGCTCGCGCCCGAGAACGGCTGGGCCCACGTCGGCGGCCCCGGCGCGGGCCACTTCGTGAAGATGGTCCACAACGGGATCGAGTACGGCCTGATGGAGGCGTACGCCGAGGGGTTCGAGCTGATGAGCCACGCGGAGTTCGACCTCGACCTCGAGGAGATCGCCGGCATCTGGCGCTATGGCTCCGTCGTCCGCTCGTGGTTGCTCGATCTCCTCTACGAGTCGTTCAAGGAGCACGGATCGAAGCTGGAGGACATCGCGCCGTACGTCGAGGACTCCGGCGAGGGGCGCTGGACGATCAACGAGGCGATCAACCTGAATGTGCCCGTCCCCGTGATCGCGAGCTCGCTCTTCGCGCGCTTCGCGTCGCGGCGCGAGATCAACTTCGCCGCGAAGGTCGCGGCGGCGCTGCGCAAC
>Ga0111538_10005946_pt1 | contig 16581 bp, 12 predicted proteins | sample SoiMethybrSBSTD1_FD_79669 | JGI IMG/M metagenome (GOLD analysis project Ga0111538, IMG submission 79669) | Bulk soil microbial communities from a Populus tree surrounding site in Tennessee, USA - Soil MetaG P. TD hybrid SBSTD1 (version 2)... | ecosystem: Environmental > Terrestrial > Soil >...
AGAAAAAAGAATAATCACGGAAAACGTGCCGGAACCGAACGTCCGGTTTCTGTTTGAAGAAGGATTCCGAACCGGTGCCTGCATCAAAGTAGTCGGCGTCGGCGGCGGTGGGTCAAACGCCGTCAACCGCATGATTGCCTCGGGCCTTGGGGGAGTGGAATTCCTCGTGGCAAATACCGACGCTCAAGCGCTGAAACAATCCAAGGCGCCGGTCAAGATCCAGATCGGATCGAAGCTGACCAAGGGGCTTGGCGCCGGCGCCAATCCCGATATTGGTCGGCAGGCGGCGCTCGAGGACACCGACAAGATCATCGAAGCGCTCGAAGGCGCCGACATGGTTTTTGTCACGACCGGACTCGGTGGAGGCACCGGCACTGGCGCCGCGCCAATCGTCGCGAGCCTGGCTGCTGAATTGAATGCGCTCACGGTTGCCGTCGTGACCAAGCCTTTTTCGTTCGAAGGGAAGAAGCGCCTCGGCCAGGCAGAGCGCGGTCTCGCGGACCTGAAGGATTGCGTCGATACCGTCATCACCATTCCCAACGAACGTCTGCTGGCCACGCTCGAACGCGGCACGAGTCTCTTCGATGCCTTCCACATCGCGGATGACATCCTGCGTCAGGCTGTACAAGGCATCTCCGATCTCATCATCGTTCCTGGCCTGATCAATCTGGATTTCGCGGACGTGAAAACAGTCATGCATGGAATGGGTATGGCACTGATGGGGACGGGAACAGCAAGTGGCGAAAATCGCGCGGTCGAAGCTGCGAAGCGCGCGATTTCAAGCCGGCTGCTGGAAGATGGTTCGATTCACGGGGCGCTCGGCGTCCTGATTAATATCACCGGTGGGCATGATCTTGGCCTGCATGAAGTGAGCGAAGCTTCCGGCATCATCCACGACGCTGCCGCATCCGATGCGAATATCATTTTTGGCGCGGTTCTGGATGAAAGTATGAAGGACGAGGTGAAGATCACGGTTATCGCCACTGGCTTCGATAAGAAGAATCACGATGCCAGCGCTCTCGCGGCGGCCGCCTCAACGCCCGGATTGGTGATCGCCAAATCCCAGCAGATGCCCGATCTCGAAATCCCTACGTTCCTGAGACGCCAGCGGTAACCGGAGGGAATAAATAGGGACGTACCCCAATTTCCGCAGGAAATTGGGGTACGTCCCTATTTATTCCCTGCTGTGTAAAATCCTGTAAAACGCTCCGATACTTCTGTAACGCCAATTCCTGAAGGTCGTATCCTTAGTTGTGAGTCAGCCAAAACTTTTCATAACCGGCATGTTTCTGTTCTGCGGAATCGTCTGGGGGGTACAACAGAACCCCGCGCCCGCATCCACTCCCGCGTCTCAAGCCGCTCGCGCGAAAGTCTCCGGCCTTGTGACGAACGGATCGGGGCAGCCCGTGCGGAAGGCATCCGTAACCTTGCTTCCCGGTGGTGGGAATCAGGGGAATCAAGGAAACCAGGGAAATCGCGGTGGCGGACAAAACAATCCGCAGAATCAACCCGGACAGGCCCAACCCGCACAGGCACAGCGCGGACAGCAAGGGCAACAGGCGCAGAATGCACAGAACCAACGCGGCGGTGGGAATCAGGCCCGCAGCGTGACGACGGGCGATGATGGGGCATTTTCGTTCGCCGACATCGCGCCCGGCACCTATCGGCTGCGAGTCGATCGCGATGGCTATCTCACGCAGGAATACGGTCAGAAGAGTTGGACTGGTGCGGGTGTTCCCATCACCTTGCAACCCAATCAGACCCTGTCAGGTCTGAGTTTCCAACTCGTGCAGGGAGGCACGATCGTTGGCCGAATCCTTGACGAAAACCTGGAGCCGGTGACCGGGATTGAAGTCGAGGCCCTGACCTACATCTATCAAAATGGCAATCGAACGCTCGTCTCCGAGCGCCAGGTTGAGACGAATGACCTCGGTGAGTATCGGCTGTACTGGCTGGCTCCTGGCGATCATTACGTCAGTGCGATTCCGAACTCGCGCCGAGGTGGACTGGTGCAAGGCAATGCCGGAGGTTTCCAACGCGGGGGCAGAGGCGGAGGTGGTAACTTCCCGCAACCTGGGAATATCGAAAACCAGCCTGAGGAAACCTACGCCGCAACCTTTTACCCTGGCAGCATCGACCCGGAGACGGCTGCGCCCGTGCGTGTTGGCGCGGCGAGTGAAGTTCGTGGCATTGACTTCGTTCTCCGGCCGACTCCGACCGTGAAGGTCAGCGGCCGAGTCATCGGAATTGACATTGCACCGACGGCGCAACAGGTGCAGCAACAAGCTCAGCAGCAGGCTCAGCAAGCTCAGCAACAGCGTGGGAACAATGCCAATGGCGGAAATAATGGCGGCAATCGAGGCGGCCGTGGCGGTGACGGGCGCGGAGGCCGCGGTCCTTTCAATGGCAACATGCAAGTACTGTTGACACGTGTGGGAGCATCGGTGGCCGGCGGCGGAGGTGGACGGGGCGGCGGAGGTGGACGGGGCGGCCGTGGAGGTGGCGGCCTCTCTTCGATCCAATCCATCGCCTCCGTCAATGCCGATGGCTCTTTCGAAATCGACAACGTGATCCCGGGCTCGTATAACTTGATTGCCATTCAGGAAGCTCAGAACACGGTGAACTCCACCCGTTCAAGGCTTGAGGTCGGCCCGGGGGGCGTGCAGGGTATCAGCCTGGCCGTTCGACCGGGCGTGGAAATTCCAGGCCAAATCTATATTGAGGGGACTGCGCCCGCAAACTTCCAGTACAACAGGTTACGTGTTGCGTTGAACTCGCAAGACGGCCTTCCCATCAATTCCAACGCCCAGGTCGATGACGCCGGCAAGTTCACGTTGCCCGGAGTGGCGGCAATGTCCTATCGCGTAAACCTCCAGGGGCTGCCGACTGGCGGGTACCTGGTCGCAGGCCGTTTCGGAAGCAACGATGCTCTGGGGGATCCCGTCTCGATTGATCAATCGACACCACTCTCACTGCAAATTGGATTCACGCCGGGCCAGGTAGCCGTGACGGTTGCGGATCCTGTCGGCCAGCCATTCGCCGGAGCGATCACGGTCCTCATCCCGGCTGTGCGCAATCGCGTGGATCTCTACAAGACCGCCACCAGCGATCAGGCCGGTCAGGTTGTTTTTGCCGGCGTCGCGCCTGGAGACTACAAGGTTATTGCCTGGGAGGACGTGCCGCAGGGTGCCTATCTGAATGCGGACTTTCTGCAACCCTATGAGGACAGGACACAGTCCGTACACGTCGATCGTTCGAGTTCCGTCTCCGCGCAATTAAAGGTCATACCCCGGAACGAACAGTAACCGCGGATTACACGGATGAACGGATTGCATGGATTACATTCAGTTTATCCGCGCAATCCGTCTTTGCCCGTGTAATCCGCGGTTCGCCTTTTCTTCAGACTCTAGAGGCCGTGCTATAGTTTTCCGGACGCCCGGAGGTTGATTTCGATGCTTTCGATTGTCCTGTCTTTATTGATGTTTTTCTCGCCTTTGTCACAACAGCAGCAGAACTCGGAACTTCGTTACGAAGTGCGCGCGGATGCGTCGCGTATTCTCGGTAAAGGTCAAACCTCAGGCCTGACCTACTACGATGTCATCATCACGCGTCAGCCAAACTCCGGGGTTCCGGTCAAGCTGGATTTCACGCGCCGAAACACGACGTTCCAATTTGATCTTCACCACCGTCTTTCGCTGAGCCCGGACTTTGTATATCCCGCGGACGTCACCACGACCGTCGAAGTCATCTCGGGGGGAACGGTTAGCCTCGGCATTTTCACCCTCATCACGACGGTGAAGGCCGGCGATGTTTTCGAAGAAACCATCGACAAGGTCAGCAAGGCTGAAGTCGATCGTTATGTCACGCCCATGGGTAAGAAGACCGTCACGATGAAACTCAGTGGAGGTTCACAGTCGCTGAGCATTGTGGGCCAGTCGGTCATCGTCACTCGAGGCACAAGAACGACCCGCGTCGACACACCAGGACAACGAATCGCTGTCGTCTCCAACTTCAAATTCCTGGAAGACCGTCCGGGAACCCCGCTCACTATTGATTGAGTCGTGACTCTCTCAGACAATCGAGGTAAGTCGAAGTCATGAGCAAGAGAAAGAACGTCTCAAGCGGCAGCCCGTATGAGCCAATCGTCGGAATCTCTCGGGCCGTTCGCATTGGGAATGTGGTCGCCGTGGCAGGGACCGCGCCGCTTGGCCCCGATGGGAAGACGCTCGGAGCCGGTGACCCCAGGGCTCAGGCTCGCCGATGTTTCGAAATCTCCCGCGTGGCACTGGAACAAGCCGGCGCGACGCTCAAAGACGTCATACGTACGCGAATTCTGCTGACCCGAATTGAGGACTGGAGAGCCGTTGCGGAAGTCCATGGAGAGTTCTTTCGAGACATCCGTCCTGCGAACACCATCATGCAGGTTAGTCGTTTTATAGATCCGGATTGGCTCATCGAGACGGAAGTCGATGCGATCGTAGACGAGTCGTAGATCAGACCGCCCGCTCGTAAGCTTCGACAACCTGCTGTGCAGCGGATTTCCACGAGAAGCGCGAGATGTGCTTTACACCCTTTTCAATGAGCCGTTCCCTTAAGCTGTCTTCCAGCAGGATGGCCTTCATACCCCGCGCAATCTCGAAGACGTTTTCCGGATTCACAAGAAGCGCGGCGTCACCGAGCACTTCGGGCAGGGAAGAGGTGTTGGACGCCAGTACGGCAGTTCGGCTCGCCATTGCTTCTAGCGGCGGTAATCCAAACCCCTCATACAAGGATGGAAACGCGAACAGCGCGGCAGACTGATAGAAGACTCGAAGGATCGAGTACGGAACGAAGCCAAAGAACCGGACGTCTTGCTGCACGCCGCTTCGCACGACTGTGAGGCGCAGGTACTGATGATGGCTAAGTTCGTCGCCAATCACGATCAACTTCAGGTTGTGGTAGCGCAGATCGTTCGCCAGTTCGCTCTTGAGAACCGCGAAGGCCTCGATCAGGCGATGGACGTTTTTGTGCGGACGGATCTTTCCCGAGTACAAGACGAACGGATCGTGAAGCTGGTAGCGTTCGAGGACGGTCTTCTTATCCATACCTTCCGCCGCCGGAGCGAAACGTTCATCGAGCGCATTGTGGATTACCGAGATCCGCTTGGAATCCATGTCGAAGATATCGACGAGGTCGTCGCGAGTCGAGTTGGAAACGGCAAGGATCTGACTCGCGCGCTGTAGTGAGCGACGGGTTCTCCAATACAGATCAAATCGCCGCAGGCGTGAAAGATTCTCCGGAGGAAACTTCACGTGGACGCAGTCGTGAATGGTCATGACCAGCTTTCCGGGGACGAAAAGCGGGCAATCGTGGTGTGGGATGTGAACCACGTCCGGCTTCTCCTTGCGCAGCGTGGCAGGAAAAACAATATGATCGCGCAACGACCCGGTTCGTTCTCCCTGATAAATCTGTCTGAAATTACCCGGAAGTGGACCGAGTTCGTGAAAGTTTCGATGGGACCCGACGAGTAAGTATTCGTTCTTTGGATCGACCAGAGCGAGATTTCGGACAAGATTCCAGATATAGGTTCCTATACCGAACTCGTTAATCCTCCGAATGTCGATTGCGATGCGCATGTCCGTGATGCGGTCATTATAATGAATTCGTGCTGACCCGCATTTGGCGCATCCGGCTGCTACTGATGTTTCTTCTTCTGAATGGGTTGCCTTTGTATGGGCAACGTACAACCGTGCTGGTGAATCCCTTCGAGAATCAGACCGGAGACCGGCGGCTGGATTGGATCGGAGAAGGTCTTGCGACCGCCATTGCCGACCGTCTCACCCCGAACCGCCAGCTTTACGTTTTCGGGCGCGACGAGCGCAGCGCGGAATACGAACGCCTGGGGATCCCCGAGCCTCTGTCCATCAGCTCCGCAACGGCCATCAGAATCGCCTGGGACATGGGAGCTGACATTCTTGTCACCGGACGCACTTCGGGAGAGGCCGACGACTTTCGGATCGATGCTCGAGTTGTGAATCTCGTGGAGAACAGTATCGAAGTGGACTTAACGGTCACCGGCAAGCTGGACCAGTTACTGCCTATGGCCGCTTCATTGGCTTCCCGGCTTGCCCCCACGCTTGTCCCCGGTTCTGTGCTGCCGGAGTTCGACTACGGTGCGCGGCCGCCGATTCCGCGCAACGCCTTTGAAGCTTTCATCCGAGGCGTAATGTCGATCGACTCGCAGCGTCGAGTAGAGCTGCTCCAGGAGGCCATCCGACTGCATCCGCCCTACATGTCCGCCATCTATCAGTTGGGCCTTGTTCATTACCTGGATTCGGACTACGACCTCTCCACCCAACTTCTGGAGCGGATTCCTCCGGATGTGCCCGAGTACCCTATGGCGAGGTTCATGATCGGCATGAACGCGTATCACACCAACGATTACTCACGCGCAGCAGCAGTCTTCTCATCGCTCGGACCGGCATATGACATTTTGGTGAATCTCGGCGCTTCGCTGGCGGCAGCCGGAGATCCGGCAAGCGCGATCAGTGTTTTGAAGCGCGTTGTCGAACAAGAGCCTCCAGCTTCGGAGGCATCGTTCAACCTGGCTTATATAGCCTTCAGGAGGGGCGATTGGGATGTCGCGGCAACCCAGTTGTCGCAGTTTTTGGAGGCGCGGGGCGGCGACTCGGAAGTTTTGTTTCTCCTGGGGCAGACATACGGCAGGCAGGCCCGCTCAGTCGAATCGCGGCGGTTGATCGCGCAAGCCCTCCGGCAATCGCCGCCGCTGGAACGCTGGATGACTCAGGGCGTGCCGAACCTGCTCCGAGTGCGGACGCAGTTTGATGCGACAGAGCTTCGGATGCCCGGCGGTGTCTGGAACGAGGCGCGCAAGGCGAGGAAGGGAATTGCGCCAAGTTCGGGGACGTCGACGAAATAGGGATCAAGGACGTTCTCAACGTCCTTGACGCAGTACAGGGACCCCGTTCGGCCCCCTTGGGACATATCCTCATTCGGCGTTGGAAAGGACAAATCTATGGAAGAAACCACATCCTGGAAGAATCACAGCTTCACGCTGCTGATCTTTGGCGGCATTATCGTCCTCTGCTCGATATTCTTCGCCCTGGGCATGGTTGTGGGCCGAACACAGGGGCGCCACATTGCGGACATGGCGTACGCGGAAAAGATTTCCAAAGAGAAGACGCCCGGCGACGGCGTCGACACCTTCAAGCTCAATTATTTTGACGAGACAACCAATCCCAAGCCGGACCTGACCCTCCAGCCTGAGCCGCCCCCGGAGCGCCCGGCGCCACCTCCACGTGAGGCGCCTAAGCCTCCGAAGGAACCGAAACCTGAGCCCACAAAGCCGACTGCAGCAAGCTCTATTTCTGGCGGACAGGTCCTGCAGGTCTTTTCGACGAAGGATGAAAAAGTGGCTCTACAGGAACTCAAAAGGGTCATAGCAAAGGGTTTCAAGGCACGTGTCCTCACTGTAACCGTAAACAATGTGAAGTTGCATCGCGTTGTGGTCGGGCCATACAAGGAGTCTGAAATCAACCTCGCCAAGAAAGATCTTCAGGCTAAAGGGTATAAGGAGGCCTTCGTGCCGAAGTAGAATAGGAAGTTCACCGAGATCCCGCTTCCGCAGGAGAAGTTATGTACGAAGAATTGATTGAAGAGTTCGGTAAGGTCAAAACACGCGGCGAAGACGTCCGGAGGTTTCTTTGACGTTGAAGGTCGGCAGCGTGAACTCGACCAACTACAGAACCTGATTGCCGATCCCGCCTTCTGGTCGGATCAGGAGCGCTCCAGCAAGACTCTCCAGCAGCGCGCCCGCCTCGAAGAAACACTGGCTCTGGCCCGGAAGATCTCCAGTCAGTTGGAAGATGCCCAGGCCCTCGTGGATCTGGCCCGAGAAGGCGAACCGGTCCAGGAAGAACTGAAGTCTGCGCTGGGCGATCTTCGGGAATTCGTCGAGAAGGTGGAAACGCAGCTTCTCTTGTCCGGTGACAACGACCGCCTGAACGCCATTGTGAACATCCATCCTGGAGCCGGCGGAACAGAGTCGCAGGATTGGGCGGAGATGCTCATGCGAATGTACCTTCGCTGGGCCGAACGTAGCGGATTCAAGACACGGATTCTTGAAGTGCAGGACGGCGAAGAAGCGGGAATCAAATCCACGACCTTCGTTATCAGCGGCGACTACGCGTACGGCATGATGGCGTCCGAAACGGGAGTGCACCGCCTGGTCCGAATTTCTCCATTCGACGCCGCGAAGAGAAGGCATACATCCTTTGCTTCGGTTGCCGTGTATCCCGAGATCGATGACACGATCGAAGTGACGATCGACGAGAAAGACCTTCGAATTGACACGTACCGGTCGTCAGGGAAAGGCGGCCAGCACGTCAATACGACCGATTCCGCGGTTCGCATCACACACCTTCCAACCGGGATTGTTACTCAATGCCAGAACAAGCGTTCCCAGCACAAGAACAAGGATGTCTGCATGAAGGTGCTGCGCGCGCGGCTCTATGAACTCGAAAGGGAAAAGCAGGCGGCGAAGTCGAAATCCATCGAAGACAGCAAGCTCGATATTGGGTTTGGCAGCCAGATTCGCTCCTACGTGCTGCAGCCCTATCGCCTCGTCAAGGATGTTCGAACGAAGGTCGAAGTCGGCGACGTGGACCGCGTCTTGAACGGTGACCTTGAAATCTTTATGAAGGGCTACCTCCAGGCTCGAATGCAGCAGGCAGGAATGAAGGCGTAGGATCCCCACGTCATGCTGCGCCTCGATACTGAAGTTCAGTACGTCAAAGGCGTCGGGCCGCGCCGCGCTGCGCTGCTGACTTCGCGGGCCGTCCGAACCGTCGGTGATCTGTTGCTGCGTATTCCGAAGGCCTATCAGGATCGTTCCTCGTTTGTAACCCTTGACTCTTTGCGCGCCGGACAGGACGCGGCAATCCACGCAAAAATCTATCGCAGCCGGGACATCAAAACCCGGACGCGTGGACGCATTCTCGAAGTCGTCCTCACGGACGGAACCAGTTATGCCTACGCAAAGTGGTTTCACGGCGGTTCTCTGCATGTGGCCAAAGGATTTGCCTCGGGAAAGCAGATCGTTCTTTACGGCCGCGTCGAGCGAGACAGCTATGAGGGCAAGCTCTCATTCTTCAATCCTGAGTTCGAACTGCTGGAGGACGAAGAGAACGCCTCCGGTGCGGCGTCGCTCGACGTTGGAAGGATCGTGCCCGTCTACGAAGAACTCGCCGGCATGACCAGCCGGCAACTGCGACGCATCATCGCATCGGCCCTTGCCGACCTTGCCGATCCGTTGTGGGATCCCATTCCGGAAAACATCCGCGAGCAGGAGGGATTTCCGGATCTGCGTGTATGTCTTCAACGAATTCATTTCCCGATTCCGGGTGACAGTATCGACGACTTGAACCGGCGCGTCTCGCCGGCACACCGGCGTCTCATCTTCGAAGAGTTTTTCCTCGTTGAACTCGTGTTCGCGCTCCGGAAGAAGCAATCGCAGTTAACGCGGGGGGTTCGTTTCGAGACTAGCGATCGGATCCGTGCGTGCGTGAAGAAGATCTTGCCATTCCATCCCACGAACGCTCAAAAGCGCGTCCTCAAGGAAATCGTTGAGGACTTGAAGGCGCCGCATCCCATGAGTCGCCTGCTTCAGGGCGATGTGGGAAGCGGGAAGACCATCGTCGCATTCGAAGCAGTGGTGGTTGCCGTAGAGAATGGTTACCAGGCGGCGATCATGGCTCCGACAGAGATTCTCGCGGAGCAGCATTATCTGAATGCGAAACGGGTCCTCGCGTCACTGGGGTACCGCATCGGTGTCCTTCGCCGGGGGATTAAAAAGGCTGAAAAGAAGAAGTTGTTCGAAGATCTCGCGGTGGGTGACATTCAAGTCATCATCGGCACGCATGTCCTTTTAGAAGAGAGCACGGTCTTCAAGAAGCTCGGCCTTGTCATCATCGACGAGCAACATCGCTTCGGCGTTGTCCAGCGTTTGCAGCTCATGACGAAAGGCGATCGTCCGAATACCCTGGTCATGACGGCAACTCCGATTCCCCGGACGCTGGCAATGACGTTGTACGGAGATCTCGATCTCTCCGTGATTGATGAGATGCCTCCCGGCCGATCGCCGATCAAGACCATTCACGCTACCGACCGCGAGGTGAATCAGGTCTACAGAATGCTCGGCGAGCAGATGCGGAAGGGGCGACAGTGTTACATCGTGTTCCCGGTCATCGAAGAGTCGGAGAAAATCGATCTCAAGTCCGCCACCGAAGGGTATGAGCGGTTCGCGAAACTGTTTCCCGATCGCAAGGTCGCGTTGCTGCACGGCCGGCTGAAGAGCGAAGAGAAGGAAGCGATAATGCGCGGGTTCACCGCCGGGGATATCCACATACTTGTCTCGACAACCGTAATCGAAGTGGGTGTCGACGTCGCGAATGCGACCGTGATGGTGATCGAGCACGCCGAACGCTTCGGTCTGGCTCAGTTGCACCAGTTGCGTGGCCGCGTTGGTCGCGGAAGCGAGGCGTCGATATGCGTGCTCCTGACACCGCCAAAGACCGGAGATACGGCGCGTGAACGCATTGAGGCGATGGTCGCAACCACCGACGGATTTCGTTTGTCGGAAGTAGACCTCCGGCTCCGAGGGCCCGGAGAAATGGCAGGCACCCGTCAGTCCGGCCTGCCGGAATTCCGTGTTGCGAACCTCATGGAAGATTCTGCACTGCTGGCGCTGGCTCAGCGCGAAGCGCGCAAATACGTGGAATTTGAAGAGCAGGCGATGCGATTGCTGAAGGAATTCTCCGCGAGGGCAAGCTCGATCAGCCCGGCCGGGCTCGTGACGGTGGGTTGATGCGGGTCATATCGGGTGTGTTCCGCAGCCGTCAGCTAAAAGGTAAACCGCCCACGGGCACTCGACCTACCAGCGATAAACTCCGCGAAACCCTGTTCAATGTTCTGGGCCCGTCGATCGAGGGCGCTGCTTTCTTCGACGGTTTTGCCGGGATTGGCGGCATCGGCATCGAGGCTTTCAGCCGCGGCGCCCGTCCGGTCTACTTTGTCGACCGCTCGCGGCAGGCTTGCGCGGTTATTCGCGAGAATCTCCACCTTCTCGGGGTTACGGAAGGTGCGCGCGTGATTGAAGCGCCCATTGAGAAGGCATTGAAGATTCTCGAAAGTGAAAACGTGACGTTCCACATCGCATTCCTCGACCCTCCTTACGAACGTGATGTCCTTTATCGCGAAAGCCTTTCCGGCTTCGGTACGCGATCGCTGCTCCGCGATGGCGGGATTCTTGTCATGGAACATTCCAAACGGATTGAACTTCCCGATGTCTCCGGAAAATTGAGGAAGTATCGCGCGTTGACTCAGGGAGACAGTACACTCTCCTTTTACAAGGCTGAAACCGATTGACGAAAATCATCTATCCAGGGTCCTTTGATCCCTTAACGTTCGGGCATATCGACATCATCGAAAGAAGTCTTCGGCTCTTCGAGAGCGTTGTGGTGGCCATCATCACGAATCCTTCGAAGCAGCCCCTGTTCACCGTTGAGGAACGGCGGGAAATGCTGGAGGAGATCGTCAAGAAGCGTTTTCCCAAGGTCGAAGTCGACGTGTTCCACGGGCTTCTTGTCGACTATGCCAAGCGCAAGAGGGCGCAAGCCATCGTGCGTGGCATTCGGGCCGTCGCAGATTACGAGTATGAGTTTCAGATGGCCTTGATGAATCGTCGGCTGGCCCCGCAGATTGAAACTGTATTTATGATGCCGGCCGAGCACTACTCCTACCTCAGTTCGAGGCTCGTGAAGGAGATTGCCGAACTTGGCGGTTCGGTTCGAGGCCTGGTGCCTGATGTTGTGGAAAAACGACTTCGAAAGAGACTCCGCTCGTCATGAAATTTGCTGACCGCGTTTCGCGCATTTCCGTTTCACAAACGATGGCCGTAAACGAGAAGGCGCTCCAGATGCGCGCCCAGGGCATCGATATCGTGGACTTCGGCGCCGGCGAGCCGGATTTCCCAACGCCCGACAACATCAAGCAGGCGGGCATCGAGGCCATCCAATCCAACTTCACGCGATACACGTCCATTGGTGGAACTCCCGATCTACGAAAGGCAATTGTCGAGCACCATGCACGAATCTTCGGTTCCCGCTACGACGTTGCAGAATGTCTGGTCAACGTTGGGGGGAAACACGCCATCTTCAACACGGTGTCGGCGGTTGTGGATAACGGCGATGATGTGCTCATCCCGACACCGTACTGGGTGTCCTTCGCAGATATCGCTCGTTATGCCGGTGGGCGAACCGTCTTTGCGGAAACTCGAGAGGCGGAAGGTTTTCGCCTTACCGCGGCGCTGGTCGAGAAGGCCCTGACTCCAGCAACAAAACTTCTGATTGCGAACTCTCCAAATAATCCCAGTGGCGCAGTCATCGACGACCAGGAGTTCGTCCGTATCGCTGCACTGTGCCGGCAGCGTGGCGTCATCCTGCTTTCGGACGAATGCTATGCCCGGTTCTTGTACGATGGCATGCGTCCGTTCTCACTCGGCAGTCAAACCGAATTTCGCGATACCGTCGTCATTGCTGGGTCCCTCTCGAAAACCTACGCGATGACAGGCTGGCGCATCGGATATGTGTTGGGGCCCCGTGAGTTGATTGCGGCGGTCCAAAAGATCCAAAGCCACTCGACCTCGAATCCTCCGTCGATTTCTCAGAAGGCCGCGTGCGAAGCTTTGACGGGTTCGCAGGATTCCGTGGGGATGATGCTGGCGGAGTATGCCCGGCGCCGGGATCTGGTTGTGGAGAACCTGAACGCCATTCCAGGGATTCGTTGTACTCCACCCGGCGGAGCGTTTTACGCGTATCCGAACATCTCATCGGCGTTTTCGCGCGGCATCAAGGACAGCCTGGATTTTTCCGTGCGTCTGCTGGAGGAGAGTCACGTTGCCGTGGTTCCAGGGTCCGCCTTTGGCACCACGGAACACATTCGCATTTCCTACGCGACGTCCATGGCGCAACTCGAGCGGGGCATTGATCGGATCGGAAAGTTCATGACTTCATGCAACGGGTGACCCTTCACAAGGCTGCCCGAGTGAACGGCGATGGCGATTACGTCCTTTATTGGATGATGGCGTACCGTCGGCGTCACTTTAATTTTGCGCTCGAAAGGGCCGCATTCTGGGCGACCGAGCTGAGGAAGCCCCTGCTTATCATCGAGCCGTTGGCGTGCAACTATCCCTGGGCGAGTCACCGTATTCACGCTTTCGTGATCGATGGGATGCGCGACAATCAGCGCAATTTCGGAAACTCCCCGGCGACATACATTCCCGTTGTTGAAACCGAGCCAGGACATCTGCGTAAAATTTTCAGACAACTTGAAAGTCGCGCCTGCCTGATCGTCACGGATGACTATCCGGCCTTTGAAGTTCCTCGATGGATCTCGGCAATCGTGTCCAGTTCTCGCATCGCCGTCGAAGTCGTCGACTCGAACGGAATTCTCCCGATGCGAGAGGCGCCGCGGCTGTTCAAAACCGCAGCGAGTTTTCGACGTTACATGCAGAACACCACGCAAGCCGCCGTTCCGTTGCCCGATCCGCTGGAAGGTATTGAATTACCAAAGCTCCGCACTGTTCCGTTTCTGCAGCCCACGCTTACGGTGCCGCCGACTCTGGACAGGACCGTGGGAGTGGTTCGTGGCAGCCGGGGTGGGCGCTCCGAGGCTGGCCGGCGTCTTCAGGCGTTTCTGAGCGGCGGTGGCGAATCGAGTGGACTGTCGCCGTATCTCCACTTTGGCCATATCTCGTCCCACGAGATTTGCCGGGCGATACAACGATCAGGGCGAGGCGATCGTACGCGGTTTCTCGACCAGCTGACAACGTGGCGCGAACTTGGATTCAACATGTGTGTGATGGCCGAGAACTATGATCGATACGACTCTCTGCCGGAATGGGCTCGCCGCACGCTGCAGAAGCATTCGCGGGACGAGCGTCCAATTCTCTATACGCTCGATCAACTCGAGAATGCCGCGACGCACGATGACGTTTGGAATTCCGCCCAGGCGTCTCTCCTCACTGAAGGACATATCCAGAACCGGCTTCGTATGTTGTGGGGCAAGAAAATCCTCGAATGGTCGCCGTCGCCGGAAGAAGCTCTCCATCGAATGATTCATCTCAACAACAAGTACGCTCTCGACGGCCGTGATCCCAATTCCTACAACGGCATTTTCTGGATACTTGGGCGTTACGACAGGCCCTGGGGCCCGGAACGGCCGATTTTCGGCCTCGTCCGATACATGAGTTCCAGGAACACGGCAAGGAAGCTCCGGACACGGTAATGGTCCAGTTTTTCAGTAACGCGGCTTGTCCCCCTAAGTTAGGGGGACAGCGTGATCGAAGATCACGCGAGAGGGGGTTCCAAAGCCGAGCTCTTCGGTTTGCTTAGGAACCACCCCTCGCGTGATCTTCGATCACGCTGCCCTCCTAACTTAGGAGGGCACGCGCTCTATTGAAACTAGGCCACTACCCCGGACACGGACCGGTGCATCCGTGTAATCCGCGGTTATGTTCGCTCCCCCGGCTATAATCTTCCCTGTATGAAATACGATCCCAAGGCCCTTGAGGCCAAGTGGCAAGCACGATGGGAGTCTGCGGAGCTTTACAAAACGCCTTCCTCACCGAAACGCGAGTATTACGTCCTTGAGATGTTCGCCTACCCGTCTGGCGACATCCACATGGGGCATTTCCGAAACTACGGTATCGGTGACGCGCTTGCGCGTTATCGCATGATGCGGGGTTATGACGTCCTGCATCCGTTTGGCTGGGACGCGTTTGGCCTTCCCGCCGAGAATGCCGCGATCAAAAACAAACTGCAACCCCGGGACTGGACGCTCAAGAACGTCGAGACAGGCAATGCCACGCTCAAGCGCATGGGAATTTCCTACGACTGGGACCGGGAAATCCGCACCTTCGAGCCCGACTATTACAAGTGGACGCAATGGCTCTTCCTGCTTTTGTTCAAGAACGGATGGGCCTACCGTTCGGCCAGCACAGTGAACTGGTGTGAACAGGACGGCATCCTCGCCAACGAACAGGTCCACGATGGACGCTGCTGGCGTTGCGGTTCGGAAGTCATCAAGAAGCCGATTGAGAACACCTGGTTCTTCAAGTACTCGGCGATGGCCGCGCGCCTGCTCGACGACATTGACAAGCTCGACGGTTGGCCGGAATCCACGAAGGCGCTGCAGCGCAACTGGATTGGGCGATCCGTCGGATGCGAGATTGATTTCGACTTTGATGGGCGGTCGCTCACGGTTTTCACGACGCGGCCCGACACCGTGTTCGGCGTGTCGTTTGTCGTCATCGCGCCCGAACACGCGCTCGCAGCAGAGATCGCCAACGCGGAGGTAAAAGATTACATCCGCCGCGCCGGCCAGAAGTCGGAGCGTGAACGGACGATGGAGGGTGAGAAAGATGGGGTTTTCACCGGGCGCTATGTGGTGAATCCCCTGAACGGCGAGAAAGTCCCGCTGTGGGTTGCGGATTACGTCCTCGCGCACTACGGGACCGGTGTGGTCATGGGCGTGCCCGCCCACGACACGCGCGATTTTGCATTCGCGCAGAAGTACGGCTTGCCGGTGCGCATTGTGATCTCGGGCGGTCCTGACAAGTATGAGGATGCATACGTCGGTGCGGGCGCCATGATCAACTCCGGAGAACTCAACGGCACGGCGTCACCGGCAGGTATCCCAACCGTCGTCGACTACATCACACGGAAGGGGCTGGGTCGCGCCCAGACCAACTACAAATTGAAGGACTGGCTGATCTCGCGGCAGCGGTATTGGGGCTGCCCGATACCGATCATTCATTGTGCAAAGTGTGGGCCGCAGGCTGTTCCTGAGAAGGATCTGCCCGTCGTGTTGCCGCCGGTGAAAGATCTGGTACCGAAAGGCCGCTCTCCGCTGGCCGACAATGAAGCTTTCATGAAGACCACGTGCCCGAACTGCGACGGTCCGGCGGAGCGCGACCCGGACACGATGGATACGTTCATGTGTTCAAGCTGGTACTTGTACCGGTACCTGGATCCGAAGAATGATCGCGAGCCGTGGAACAAGGCCGAGGCAAAGAAGTGGCTTCCCGTGGACATCTATGTCGGCGGTGCGGAGCACGCCTGCATGCATCTGCTGTACTTCCGCTTTATTGCAAAGGTGCTGTTCGACGCGGGATGGGTCCCTTCGGATGAACCCGTAGTTCGTCTTTACCACCAGGGAATGGTCTGCGACGAGGCTGGCGAGGTGATGTCGAAATCCAAGGGTAACGCAATATCGCCCGCAGACATCATGGGGCAGTGGGGCGTGGATGTTTGCCGGCTGGCGATGTTCTTTTTCGCGCCGTCCAACATCGATATCAAGTGGAAGGAAGATGGACTCGCCGGTGCGCAGCGTTTGGTCTTGCGACTGTGGAACCTGTTCGAGGAGATGTCGCCAAAGGTGCGCAAGGCGTCAGGGAAAGGACAGGCGTACAAACCTTTGCGTCAGCAGGCGCACGTGATGCTGGCGCGAATGACTCATGCGGCC
>Ga0111538_10005947_pt1 | contig 16581 bp, 14 predicted proteins | sample SoiMethybrSBSTD1_FD_79669 | JGI IMG/M metagenome (GOLD analysis project Ga0111538, IMG submission 79669) | Bulk soil microbial communities from a Populus tree surrounding site in Tennessee, USA - Soil MetaG P. TD hybrid SBSTD1 (version 2)... | ecosystem: Environmental > Terrestrial > Soil >...
GCGGGACGAGCGGCATGAAGGCGTCGATGAACGGCGTCCTCAACCTCAGCATCGGCGACGGCTGGTGGGCCGAAGGTTTCACCGGATCGAACGGCTGGCTCATCGACAGCCACCCCGCCTCCCAGGATGTCGAGGCCATCGACGAGGCCGACGCCGACGCGCTCTACCAGTTGCTCGAGGAACAGGTGATCCCGACGTTCTACGAACGCGACGCGCGCGGCATCCCGCGACGCTGGATCGCCATGGTCAAGCAGGCGATCCTCACCGTCACGCCGCGCTTCTCGACGCGCCGGATGCTGAAGGACTACGTCGACACGGCCTACGCGCCGGCCTGCAGGGTCAAGGCAAAGAAATAGACGGGGATCGATGAGTGCGCAGCTCGGAATCGCACACGACGCGGCACAGGCGAACAGACCCGCAGTGCTGGTCCTCGTGCGGCATGCCGAGTCTGAGCGGAACGTCGCGAGGAAAGGCAACCGCTACTTCCTCGATAGCGAGGCGCGTAAGTCAGTGCAGGGCGTTGCCGATCATCGGACACCCCTGACGGTTCGTGGACGGCTCCAAGCCTCACAGACGGGCACGGCTCTCCGTCGTGACTTTGGCGCATTCGATTACGCCTATCACTCGGGGTACTACCGCACGCGCGAAACGCTCGAGCATCTGCTCGGCGCGTATCTCGAAGACGAACGCGCTCGGATCCAGATTCGCCACCACCTCTTTCTGCGCGAGCGAGATTCGGGCTACACGTTCGACATGACCACGGCAGAAGCCGAATCGGCGTTCCCGTGGTTGCAGGAGTACTGGAAGACGTACGGCCCGGTCTTCGGCCGGCCTCCCGGAGGCGAGAGCTATGCCGATGTCGCGAAGCGTGTCTACCTGTTTCTCAGCATGCTGTTTCGCGATCGCGGTGGCCAACGAGTGCTCGTCGTCACGCACGGTGGCACGCTCTGGATGTTTCGGATGTTGCTGGAGCGTTGGAGTTGGGAAGAGACAGAGGAACGGCTCCGAGCCGGATCGATCCCCAATTGCAGCGTCACGGATTACGTGTTCGACCCGAAGTCCGGCCGCCTGACGCTTCGGGAACTGACGCGAGTCTTCTGCGACGACTCCACGTAAGCGCTCACGGGGCAGCGCGCGGTAAGCGGGCACGAGAGTTGCACCAATGTGCGCCGACTGCGGTAGAAACGCCGGGGCGTGCGAGGGGCGCCCACGACGGAGCGCTGGCTCCCTGATTCAGACCACGATAATCGGCGTCGCCCACGAGATAGCGAACCGCCTGGGGCGGCTCTGTCGCCGCCCGCCTCGACGGAGTACCAGCCGGCGACCCTGAGGGACATCTCATGACTACTTCCGCCCGCACGAAGCGCCTGTTTGCCGTCGCGATCCTCGCAGGCGCGGCCTCGCTCTGGCTGCCGGCGTCGGCGGCGGCGCAGTTCTTCGTCAATCCCTCGATCGGGTACAACTTCGGCGGTGATTCCGGATGCCCGGCGATCACCGGGTGCGAGGCAAAAAATCTCAACTGGGGCATCTCGTTCGGGGCCATCGGAAGCGTTGTCGGTGGGGAGATCGAATTCACCGACACGAACAACTTCTATGGTGAAACCGCCGTGACGAAGACGCGCGTGACCACGATCATGGGTCACTTCCTGTTTGCGCCCAAGTTCGGTCCCGTCCAACTGTACGGCCTCGGCGGGCTCGGCCTCCTCAAAAGTCAGGTGGACGCGACCGGAGGGGTCGCGGCGGACGAAGACCAGGATGACTTCGGGTATGACGTGGGTGGAGGCTTGATGATCTTCTTCGGCGAACACGTTGGCGTGCGCACCGACTTTCGGTATTTCCAATCGTTTGACGCGCTCAAGCTGATCGGCCTGGCCGATCTTCGCGAGAACGACAACAAGCTCAATTTCAGCAGGTTCAGCGTCGGGGCCGTCTTCAAGTTCTAACGAGCCTCCATCGCCGGGCTCTCGCATACCCCCTGGACCTCGATATAATCGCCTGTTGATGGCTCGAAAGACTGCTGAAACTGTCCGGTGTGCGTTGTGCGGCGCGAAGGAGGTCTCGGAACCCCGGGGCGACGAGCGCTACTGCCGCAACTGCTGGGACAAGAAGATTGCCGTCGAAGACATCGTCGCGCGTGAGTTCACGCTCAAGCGATACATCCGCGCGCACAGTGCCGAGAAGTACCTCGTCTACCACTCGACGCAGAAGCGGCCCGTTGGACAACTGCAGGTCATCGACGACGGGTTCGACTTGTTCCTGACGTTGCTCCTCTATCCGACCTTCGTCTGGGACGACGAGGCGTATCACCTCGAAAACGACCCGGAACACCGCACCTACGCGGAGATTCTGGTGGACGTCGTCGCCGCGGACGTCATCGAGCCGTGGGGCGGCGGCAAGTGGCACCTCGAGGTGTTCCGATCGACGGCCGCCGAACCCGAGGACTGGAACGGCGAGATGTAGAGACTTGGCTATACTGCGCGGATGTCGTTCTCGATTCCGGCAATCCAGCAGGCGCTCGCCACCGACCATCTCGACGGCTGGCTGCTCTACGACTTTCACGGATCCAATCCGATTGCCGCCAAGCTGGCCGGCCTGCTCGGCAAGCACACCACGCGGCGCTGGTACTACTTCATCCCGGCCTCCGGCGCGCCGCGCAAGCTCGTCCACGCCATCGAGTCGTTCGTGCTCGACGGCCTGCCTGGCGACAAGGTGCGGTACGCCGGCCGCCACCAGCTCGAGGAAGGCGTCGAACAGCTCCTGCGGGGATCGAAGGCGATCGCCATGGAGTACTCGCCCGAATGCGCCATTCCTTATCTCTCGCGCGTGGACGCCGGCACGATCGAGTTCATTCGCCGGCTCGGTCTGCGGGTCGTGTCGTCGGGCGATCTGGTCCAGCGCTTCGAAGCCGCGTGGGACGACGACGCGATTGCCACCCACCGGACCGCGTCCGAGAAGCTCTACCGCATCAAGGACCGCACCTTCGAGTACGTCGGCGCCCGCCTCTCGGCCGGCGAGGCGCTGCACGAGTTCGCGGTGCAGCAGCAGATGGTGGCGTGGTTCCGGGAAGAAGGGCTCATCGCGGATGCGGCGCCGATCGTCGGCGCGCAGGAGAACGCCGGCAATCCCCACTATGCGCCGTCTCATGACGCGTCCCGGCCGATTCGTCGCAACGAGTTGCTCCTGCTCGATCTGTGGGGCAAACTGGATCAGCCCCGGGCGGTGTACGCCGACATTACGTGGACGGGATTCGCCGGGACGCCGCCGGCCGAGATCGTCAAGGCCTTCTCGGTCATCGTCCAGGGGCGCGACGCCGCGATTGCAAAAGTGAAATCGGCCACGGCGGCCCGCCAGCCGATTCACGGCTGGGAGGTCGACCGCGCCACGCGCGACGTCATCACGGCCGCCGGCTACGGCGACCAGTTCATCCATCGGACGGGCCACAGCCTGGGTGAGGAAGTGCACGGCAACGGCGTCCACATGGACGACTATGAGACGCACGATGACCGGCGCCTGGTGCCGGGGACCGGGTTTACGATAGAACCAGGGATATATACGGCGACGTTTGGCGTCCGGACCGAGGTGAACATGGTCGTGGGCGAGCGGTCCGCCGAAGTGACGGGCCCCTGCCAGCAGGAGCTGGTACGGATCGCGGTACGCGGTGCGTGAAAATTTGACAGAACCACGCGCACGGGTTTCATCGTCTCAAGAAGATGACAGGCTTCTTTTGGCGCCGCGCGCCAGCAGCGCGAGTCGTCAATCCGGTCATCCTGGTTAACTTTTCTTAAGGTAAGGGCAACGGAGTTTGCTTATGTCCAGTCGTAAATCCTCAGCGTTCTATGGAGTGTTGATCGCCCTGGCCTCGCTCGTCGTGGGCATGGTGATCGCGTCGCGGCTCGGCATGACGCCCGCGTCGCTCGCCGGGCCGCTCACCGTGCCGGCCGCCAACAGCGCGCCGCTCTCCGGTCCGGTCGATGCCACGACGTTCCGGACCATCGCGCACGACGCGAGTCCGAGCGTGGTCAGCATCCGCACCCGCGCCAAGCGCGAAGTGCGGGGCGTGGCCGATTTCTTCCAGTTCGACAGCCCGTTCGGCGGCGGCCGCCGTCAGCCGCCGCAGCCGCAGATCATGGAAGGCGCGGGCAGCGGGTTCATCATCGACAAGAGCGGCTTCGTGCTGACCAACAACCACGTCGTCGAAGACGCCACCGAGATTGAAGTCCAGCTCGCCAACATGCGCAGCGGCGAGCCCGGGCTCAAGGCCAAGCTCGTCGGGCGCGATGTCCTGACCGATTCGGCGCTCCTGCAGATCATCGAGATGCCCGATCAACCCCTGGTCGCGGCCAAGTTTGGCGACTCGACGCAGATCGCGCCGGGTGATTGGGTGATGGCGATCGGCAACCCCTTCCGGCTGTCCTCGACCGTGACCGTCGGCGTAGTCAGCGCGGTCAGCCGCACGGCACCGGAACTGCAGCCCGCGGCCGGCCGGGACCTGGAAATGATCCAGACCGACGCGGCGATCAACCGCGGCAACTCCGGCGGCCCGCTGCTGAACCTGCGCGGTGAGGTCGTCGGAATCAATACGGCGATCTTCAGCGATCAGGGCGGCGGCAACCTCGGCATCGGCTTCGCGGTGCCGATCAACACGGTGCGCGACATCCTGCCGCAGCTCGAAAAAGGCAAAGTCGTCCGCGGCCGGATCGGCGTCTCGCTGATTCCGTCAACCCCGACGCGCGACGACATCGCCGAGCTGGGCCTGCCCTCCACGGGCGGGGCCATCATCCGCGACGTCCCCGAGGGTCCCGCGAAAACCGCCGGCGTCAGAGTCGGCGACGTCATCGTCGAGTTCAACGGCAAGAGCGTCACCGACAACAACCAGCTCGTCGGCATGGTGACCCGGACGACGCCGGGCACGACCGTTCCGATGAAGGTCGTGCGCGACAAGAAGACGATCTCGCTCAACGTCAAAGTTGACGAGCTCGATCTCGACGCGGAGCAGGCGAACGGCAACGGCCTGACGCGGCGCGACAACCCGCGCGAGCCGAACGATCAGCCCAAGGACACCGGTTTCGGCATGACCATCGAAACCCTCACGCCGGACCTGGCGCGGCAGCTGCGCATCCCGCAGGGCCGCACGGGCGTCGTCATCAGCGACATCGAGCCCGGCTCCCCGGCGGCCCAGCAGGGCCTCCGCCCGGGCGACGTGATCGTGAGCGTGAACGGCCAGCCGGCCACGAGCGTCGACGCCGTCGGCGCCTTGCTCGACCGCGTCCAGATCGGCCGCAACGCCCGCGTGGTCGTCTTGCGCAGCGGCTCGGAAGCCCTCGTGCTCCTGCGCAAGCGCTGACGCGCGCGGCGTACATTCACCGAGGCGGCTGCAGCGAGGCTGCAGCCGCCTTTTTTGTGCCCGTCGCCCCATTGCCTCATTGCCTCATTGCCCCATTGCCTCATTGCCCCATTGCCCCATTGCCCCATTGCCCCATTGCCCCATTAACATGAGTCACCAATGCTTCCGACGCTGGTCCTCTGCGCCGGACTCGGCACGCGCCTCGATCCGCTGACGCGGCTCGTGGCCAAGCCGGCCGTGCCGCTCCACGGGAAGACGCTCGTCGAGCGCGTGCTCGACGGGCTCGAACGGCAGGGTGTCCGCGAGGTCGTCGTCAATCTCAGCCACCGGCCCGAGACGATCACGCGAATCATCGCGGATGGCGCGCATCTCGGGTTGCACGTTCGCTACTCGTGGGAACAACCGGTGCTGGGCTCGGCCGGGGGGCCGCGACGCGCGTTGCCGCTCCTCGACGCCGACACGTTCCTCATCGTCAACGGCGACACCTTGTCGAGCGTGGCGCTGGCGCCGATGCTCGACGCGCACCGCGCCAGCGGCGCCGACGTGACGATGGCCGTCGTGCCTAATCCGCGCCCGGATCACTACAACGGGATCGTGCTCGATGACCGCGATCGCGTCACCGGGTTCGTGCCGAAGGGGCAGGCGGCGAGCAGCTGGCACTTCATCGGCATCCAGATCGTGCGCGCGTCGGTGTTCGCCTCGCTCGCCGACGGCACGATCGCCGAAACGGTCGCGGGAATCTATCGCGCGCGACTGGCAGCCGCGCCCGGGGCGCTGCGCGGCTGGCGTGTGACCACGCCATTCATCGACGTCGGCACGCCGCGCGACTACCTCGACGCGGCGCTCAGCTTCGCGGGATCGGCCGGCGAAGGCCGCAGCATCGAGGCGGGCGCACGGATCCACCCATCTGCGGACGTGACGCGCTCGGTCGTCTGGCCCGGTGCGGAGATCGCCGCGGACGCTGACCTCGAGGACTGCATCGTCACCGGCGTCTCCGTCCCGGCGGGACTGCGCGCGCGGTCGGCCGCGATTCTTCCGGCCTCGGCCGTGCGTGCGGACGACGTGGCCGAGATTCACGACGGCGTCGCCGTGTTTCGGTTTTAGACTTATCCCGTGCCCGACTCCCCGCTCTCCGCCAAAATCAGCGGCTACCTCGATCGCCACGGCGTCCAGGCGTCACGGATCGTGCCGCTCACCGGCGACGCGTCGGACCGCCGCTACTTCCGCGTGCTGTCAAAGGATGGCGACCCGTTCGTCCTGGCGGTCCACGCGGCCCCGTTCGACTACGCTGCGCTGCCATTCGTGAACACCGCAGAGCTCTTCGCCGCGATGCCCGTGCCGGTCCCGCGCATCCTCGGACATGCTGCCGACCTCGGCGTGCTGGCGCTCGAGGATCTCGGCGACGTCACGCTCCAGGCGCACGTCGGGGCGGCCCCGGCGGCCCAGCATGCCGCGCTCTACCGGCAGGCGGTCGCGTTCATCGACGTGTTTCAGCGCCGCGGACGTGAGCTCGCCGCGCCGGCCTACCTGCCCTACGGCATTGCCTTCGATCGGGACAAGCTGACCTGGGAACTGGACTTCTTCCTCAAGCACTTCCTCGAGGCGTACCGCGGCATCCTGTTTGCGACGCGCGAGCGCGAGGCGCTCCGGGCCGAATGCGCGCGCATCATCGACGAGCTGGCCGAAGAGCCGCGAGTCCTCTGCCACCGCGACTACCACAGCCGTAATCTGATGTGGCGCGACGGCCGCCTCTGCATCATCGACTTCCAGGACGCCCGGCTCGGGCCCGACACTTACGACCTGGCGTCGTTGCTGCGCGACTCATACGTCGATCTTCCCGAGCAGGTCGTGGACGAGCTCATCGCCTACTTCCTGGCGCTCCAGGGGCGATCGGTCGAAGCCGTCGAGTTTCGCCGGCGCTTCGACCTGATGGCGCTCCAGCGCAATCTCAAAGCGCTGGGCACGTTCGGATATCAGACGACCAGCCGCCGCAATCCCGTGTACATTCAGTACATTCCACGCACGTTGAAGTACGTCCGCGAGAACCTGCAGAAGTATCCTCGCTTCGCCAGCCTCGCGGCGCTTCTGGCGCGGCACGTCGAGGAACTGAAGTGACCCGATTCGGGCTGTCGACGCATCTGTTCCATCACGAGCGTCTCGACCAGCGGCACTTGGAGACGATCCGCCGCCACGGCTTCGATCTCGTCGAGCTGTTCGCCACGCGGACGCACTTCGACTATCGCGACCGCGCGCGGATCGCCGAGATGCGCGGCTGGCTCTCGGCCGCCGGCATCGAGGCGGGCAGCATGCACGCGCCGATCACCGACGGCATCCGGGCCGGGGTGTGGGGCCGCAGCTACTCGAACGCGTCCAGTGACAGCGCGAGCCGCCAGGAGGCGCTAAACGAGACACGCGCCGCCATCGACGCCGCGGCGGCGCTGGGCTGCCGGACGGTCGTCGTCCACCTCGGCGTGCCGCGCGGGCAGCAGACGCCGCCCGGCGACAACGACGCGGGCGCCATGAAAAAGAGCGTCGAGGCACTGGCCGGCATGACCGCCGGTACCGGTCTCCGGCTGGCGCTGGAAGTCATTCCCAACGATCTCTCGACGCCGACGGCCCTGACGGATCTGCTCGAAGGCGAGATCGATCTGGGCGACGCCGCGATCTGCCTCGACTTCGGCCACGCGCACATGCTGTCGGGCGCACCGGAGGCGGCCGAAGCGCTCTCGGGCCACATCCTCACCACCCACGTCCACGACAACGACGCCACCGACGACATCCACCTCGTCCCCTTCGAAGGGACGATCGACTGGACCGCGACACTCACGGCCATGTGGAAGGTCGGCTACGCCGGGGCGCTGGTGTTCGAGGTCGCCGACCATGGCGACGCCCGCGCGGTCCTGCAGCGCACGGTTGGCGCCAGGACCCGCCTTCGGGCGATACTGGATGACTTGGCCGCCCCGATCGCGTTCGGAGAGTGAATGCAGGTCTACATCGAGGACATCGCGAAGCACGAAGGTCAGCCGGTCACCCTCAAAGGCTGGCTCGCCAACCGCCGGTCGAGCGGCAAGATCCATTTCCTCCAGGTCCGCGACGGCTCGGGCTTCATCCAGGCGGTGATGTCCAAGGCCGCGATCGGCGAGGAAGCCTTCAAGCAGGCCGACCACCTGGCGGCCGAATCGGCGATCGTCGTGCACGGCACGGCCCGGGCCGACACCCGCGCGCCGGGCGGCTTCGAAATCGACGTCAACGCCTTCGAAGTCGTGAGCCCCGCGCACGACTACCCGATCACGCCGAAGGAACACGGCGTGGATTTCCTGATGGACCGGCGCCATCTCTGGATCCGCTCGCAACGGCAGCAGGCGATTCTGCGGGTCCGCCACGAGGTGATCAACGCCGTCCGCGACTATTTCAACGGCCGCGGCTTCATCCTCGCCGACACACCGATCTTCACCCCGTCGGCCTGCGAGGGCACGACGACGCTCTTTCCGGTGAAGTACTTCGACGACACCACGGCCTACCTGACCCAGAGCGGCCAGCTCTACAACGAAGCCAACGCGATGGCGCTCGGCCGGGTCTACAGCTTCGGCCCGACGTTCCGCGCCGAAAAGTCCAAGACACGGCGCCACCTGACCGAGTTCTGGATGGTCGAGCCCGAGATGGCCTACGCGACGCTCGACGACGCGATCACGCTCGGCGAAGGGCTGGTCGTCGAAGTCGTCAGCCGCGCGCTCGATCGCCGAAAGCGCGAGCTGGCCATCCTCGAGCGCGACACCTCGAAACTGGAACAGGTCAGGAGCCCGTTCCCACGCGTGTCCTACGACGACGCGGCCGCGATGCTCAAACAGAAGGGATTGCCGTTCGAATGGGGCGGCGACTTCGGCAGCCCCGACGAGACGGCGATTTCCGAAGCGTTCGATCGGCCCGTGGCGGTGTACGGCTATCCGTCGGCGATCAAGGCCTTCTACATGAAGCCGCACCCGGAGCGGCCGGAAGTATCGCTCTCGGTGGACTTCCTGGCGCCCGAGGGCTATGGCGAGATCATCGGCGGCGGCGAGCGGCTCGATGATTACGACTTGCTGCTCAAGCGCATCGACGAACACCAGCTGCCGCGCGAGGCGTTCGAGTGGTACCTCGACCTGCGGCGCTTCGGCAGCGTGCCGCACGCGGGCTTCGGCATGGGCATCGAGCGTGTCGTCTCGTGGATCTGCGGGCTGGACCACCTGAGGGAAGCCATTCCTTACCCCCGGATGTTGTACAGACTGTATCCATGACCCACATGGCAATGCCTTTGACCTTCAAATCGATCGATTGATCGATGAGTAATTTGATCGATTTATGAAAGTAGGATTCGTCTCCCTCGGCTGCCCGAAGAACCTCGTCGATGGCGAGGTCATGCTGGGCTACGCCCGCGACGCCGGGCACGAGATCACCGCTGATGCGCGATCGGCCGAGGTGATCGTGGTCAACACTTGTGCGTTCATCGACACGGCCAAGGAAGAGTCGGTGAACGCCATCCTCGAGATGGCGCAGCTCAAGCGCGAAGGCGGGTGTCAGAAGCTCGTCGTCACGGGCTGTCTTGCTGAGCGCTACCGCGATCAGCTCAAGGCCGAGATTCCGGAAATCGACGTCGTCCTCGGCACCGGCGAAGTGCCGGAGATCGTCGGCGCGCTCGAGGGCAAACAGCCGGTGGCGACGCCGGTGACGTTGTTCAGATCGAAGAATGAGATCGATGGTTCCGGGGTTCCGGGGTTCCGGGGTTCCGGAGTTCGGTTCTCGGGTTCTGGTGTCGTGCAACGGGATTCACGAACTACGGAACTGCGGAACCCCGGAACTGCGGAACCCTCGGCCCCCACTTACCTCTACGATGCCTCAACCCCGCGCCTCCTCACCACGCCGCGTCACTACGCGTACGTCAAAGTCGGCGAGGGCTGCGATTACACCTGCGCGTTCTGCATCATCCCGACGCTGCGCGGGAAGTACCGCAGCCGTGACGAGGATTCGGTGGTCGCGGAAGCCGAGCGGCTCGCGGCCGGCGGCGTCAAGGAACTGCTGCTCATCTCACAGGACACGACGTTCTTCGGCGTCGATCGCGGCCAGCGCGGCGCGCTCGCGCGGCTGCTGCGCCGGCTGAACGAGATCCCCGGTCTCGCCTGGATCCGGCTGCTCTACCTCTATCCGACGACCATCACCGACGACGTGCTCGACGCGATGGCCGAGTGCGACAAGGTCTGCAACTACATCGACCTGCCGCTTCAGCACGCATCGGCCGACGTGCTGCGCCGGATGCGCCGGCCGGGAAATCGCGCCGCCTACGACAAGCTGCTGGCGCGCATCCGTGCGCGCGTGCCCGGTGTGACCCTACGCACCACGTTCATCGTCGGGTTCCCTGGCGAGACCGAGCAGGACTTCGAAGACCTTTGCGCGTTCGTGCGCGACACCGGATTCGATCACGTCGGGGTCTTCACCTATTCGCACGAAGAGGACACCCGTGCCTACGCGATGACCGACGACGTGCCCGCCGAGGTCAAGGCGGCGCGGCGTCATCGACTGATGCAATTGCAGAAACAGATCGTTCAACAGCGGCTGAAGGCGCGGCGGGGCGAAATCGTGACGGTCATCGTGGACGGCCCGTCGCCGGAGTCCGAGCTCGTCCTTCAGGGCCGTCTCGAGGGCCAGGCGCCCGAGATCGACGCCGTGGTGTACCTGGCGGAGTGCGACGCGTCGCTCTTCGAGCCGGGCGAGGTCGTCCGCGCGCGCATCACCGGGAGCCGGGGCTACGACCTGGTGGCGGCCGTCACTGAAGATCAGTTCGCCGGGGCGGCAAACCTGAATTTGCGCTGACTGGTTCGCCGTTTGGGGCCTTTGCCCTTCTGCTATACTGTTCGATGGTCTTAGCGGGATAGGCTTTGGTAGTGGGCCCGTGCCCACTTTTTGTATTTCAGGGCCTGTTTTTCGAGTCGACGATGAAACCGGCTCCCGGCGGTGCATCCGAACAACTCAGGGCCGTGGCGAGTCGTATTGCTCACGGCTACGGCCTCGAGCTGTTCGACGTGCAGTTCCGGCGCGAATCGCACGGCTGGGTGCTTCGAGTGATCCTCGATCGTGTCCCGGCGGGGCCGGAGGCCGGGGGCGGCGAAGCGGTCACGATCGACGATTGCCGGCGGGTCAGCGAGGAGCTGAGCGCGCATCTCGACGTGGATCCGGAGCTGGTCGGCGGCGGCGACCGCAACTACACCCTCGAGGTGTCGTCGCCGGGTCTCGATCGGCCGCTGCGTGACGAGCGCGACTACCGGCGTTTCACCGGCCGGCTCGCGAAGATCGTGACGCGCGAGCCCGTCGGCGGCCAGTCGCACTTCGAGGGCCGGCTGTCGGGCGTCGACGACGACCACGTGCTGCTGGCCGAGGGCAAGCGCACGCACCGGGTGCCGATCGCGGCGATCAGCCGCGCCCGGCTCGAAGTGGAGTTTTAACAGGATTTTTGAGACTCATATGGCTACCGAACTGCAGCAGATGATCGACGTCGTGGCGAAGGACAAGGGCATCGACCCGACCATCGTCATCAGCGCGATCGAAGATGCGTACCTCGCGGCGTCGCGCAAGGTCTTCAAGAGCGACGAAGATCTGCGCACGCGTTTCAACCTCGAGACCGGGCAGGTCGAGCTCTATGCCGTCCGCCTGATCGTCACCGAGGTCGCGAGCCCGGCGCGGGAAATCTCGCTGACCGAAGCGCAGCAGCTCTACGGCGACGAAGCCGAAGTGGGCATGGAGATCGAGTTTCCGAAGGAAACCGAGAAGCTCGGCCGGATCGCGGCGCAGACGGCCAAGCAGGTCATCGCCCAGCGCGTCCGCGAAGCCGAGCGCGAGAAGATCCACGCCGAGTTCAGCCAGCGCATCGGCGAGGTCGTCAACGCCACCGTGAAGCGCTTCGAGAGCGGCGACATCATCGCGGAAATCGGCCGCGTCGAGGCGCAAATCCCGCGCAAGGAACAGTCGCGCGCCGAGAACTACGCCATCGGCGACCGCGTCCGCGCCGTGATCAAGGCGGTGACCAAGAACGCCAAAGGGCCGCAGGTCATCCTGTCGCGCACCGATCCGGCGCTGCTCGTGAAGCTGTTCGAGCAGGAAGTGCCCGAGATTTACGATGGCACGGTCATGATCCGGGGCGCCGTCCGCGAAGCCGGCGATCGCGCGAAGGTCGCGGTGTTCTCGCGCGAGCGCGACGTCGATCCCGTCGGCGCCTGCGTCGGCATGCGCGGGACGCGCGTGCAGGCGATCATCCGCGAGCTGCGCGGCGAGAAGATCGACATCGTCGAGTGGTCGGAAGACCCGGTGCAGTTCGTGACGAAGGCGCTCTCCCCGGCTCGCGTCCAGCGCGTCAGCATCGTCGACGACGAGCAGCGCGTGATGGAAGTCGTGGTCGAGGATCGGCAGTTGTCGCTGGCGATCGGCAAGAAGGGGCAGAACGTCCGGCTCGCGGCGAAGCTGTCGGGCTGGAAGATCGACATCAAGAGCGAGGAGGAGAAGCGCAAGGAAGTCGAGCTGCAGCTCGCCGGCATCGAGTTCGGCGGCGGCGCAGAAGCGGCCCGGCCGCTGACGCTCCCGGATATCCACGAGGAGGTCCTGGCCGCGCTTCGCGCCGGCGGATTCGACACGGTGGAAAAAGTGCTCGCGGCGACGGCCGACGAGCTCCTGGCGCTGCCCGGTTTCGATCAGGAGACGGTTGACGCGGTCGTGGCTGCAGCGCAGGCCGAGCAGAGCGCGCAGGCCCAGGAGACGGCAGAAGCGCCCGCGGCTGACGCCGACACCGCCGCCCCCGACGGCGCGGACGGTACGAGCGAAGAGTCCGCAAACTAACAGACACTCGGGACGGGTGACGTCCCTCGAGGAGCGCAATTGGCCACTGTCCGGATTTACAAAGTCGCCGAGCTGCTGGGTCTGTCGAGCCAGGAAGCGATGGATCTGCTGAAGCAGGAGACCGGAATCGGCGTCAAGAGTGCGTCGAGCTCCATCGAGGAGATCGTCGCGCGGCAGTTCGTCGAGCGGCACGCGCGAAAGCGGCAGATTGCGTTGCCGCACGGACCGCTGTTTGCCGACAGTCCGGCCGCCAAGCGTCCCGCGGCCAAAGGGGGCAAAGCGCCCGAGCCGCCCAAGCCGGCGGCCCCGGCGCTGCGGCCGCGGCTCGTGAAGGCCTTCCGGCCGGCGGCGCCGGCCGACGCCGCCGTCGAGGCGACGACCCCGCTCCACGACGTCGTCTCCCCGCCGGTCGATGTCCCGTTCGTCGCGCCCGTCGAGGCGCCGTCCGTGTCGGTCCCCGAGATGCCAATTGTTGAAGAACCCGAAAAGGAAATCGCGGCCGCCGCGCAGGTGAGCGCGATCGACGTTCTTGAAGATCTGCCGCCGCCGGCCGCGGTCGAGCCTGCGCCGGCCCCGGTGCAGGTCCGGGCGCCCGGCCGGCTGGTCCCGCCGACGCGCCGGCTCCGGATCGAAGATCCGGTGACCGGCGAGGCGCCGGCCGCGAGGCCGCTCCCGCAGCGACCCGTGATCCGGCCGCAGCAGGCGCCCCCGGCCCCAACCCGCCCGGCGGTGACCCCGCCCGGCGGCGCGAACCGTCCGGCCGCGATGCGGCCGTCGTCGCCGGCGGCCCGTCCGCCGCTCGGCGGGCCACGTCCGCTGCCGTCGCAGCCCATCCGGCCGTCCACGCCCGGCGCCCCGCCGCGTCCGCCCGGCATGCCCTACCGGCCGGGCGCGCCGCGCCCCTTCGGTCCGCGCCCGAGAACGACGACGCGGCGCGACGACCGCGTCGCCGCGCCGGTGTCGGTCGAGGCGCCGCCGCCCATCACCAAGCTGATCACGCTGGCCGAGGGCATGAGCGTCAAGGACCTCGCCGACAAGCTCGAGATCAAGGTCAAGGACGTCCTCAAGCGGCTGATGGATCGCCGCATGATGCTGACGATCAATTCGACGCTCGACGCGGAAACAGCACAGACCATCGCCCGCGACTTCGGCGCCGAGGTATTGATGCGCAGCTTCGAAGAAGAGCTCACGGAAGTCGAAACCGAGGCGTCCCATCCAGAGGATCTGGTGACGCGCGCCCCGGTCGTGACCGTCATGGGTCACGTCGACCACGGCAAGACCACGCTCCTCGATGCGATTCGTGAAACGAAAGTCGCCGAGCGCGAGGCCGGCGGCATCACCCAGCACATCGGGGCGTACTCGGTGGACGTCGGCGGCGGCCGTCGGGTCGTCTTCCTCGATACGCCTGGTCACGAAGCGTTCACCATGATGCGCGCGCGCGGCGCCCGCGTCACCGACATCGTTGTCCTCGTCGTCGCGGCCGACGACGGCGTCATGCCGCAGACGAGGGAAGCCATCGACCACGCGAAGGCGGCCAACGTGCCGATCGTCGTCGCGGTCAACAAGATCGACAAGGCGGACGCCAATCCCGAACGGGTGAAGCGCGAGCTTTCGGATCTCGGGCTCATGCCTGAGGAATGGGGCGGCACGACGGTCACGGTCGAAGTGTCCGCGCGCCAGCGAACGAACCTCGATCAGCTCCTCGAGATGATCCTGCTCGTCGCCGACATCGCCGATCTCAAGGCGAACCCGAAGCGGCGCGCGCATGGCACGGTCCTCGAGTCCAAGCTCGATCGCGGACGCGGTCCCGTGGCGACGGTCCTGGTGCAGGACGGCACGCTCAGCGAGGGCGACCTGTTCATCGCGGGCACGGTCGACGGGAAGGTGCGGGCGCTGTTCGACCACCTGGGCCGCAAGACCAAGCGCGCCGGCCCGGCGACGCCGGCCGAAGTGCTCGGGCTCTCGTCGCTGCCGCAGCCGGGCGACACGTTCCAGGTCATCGACGACCCGATCAAAGCCCGCCAGGTCATCGCCTACCGCCAGGCGCAGGTCAAGGAACGCGCGCTCGGCGGCAAGGGCGGCCGCCTCACGCTCGAGTCGCTGCAGCAGCAGATGGCCGAAGGCGGCGTGAAGGAGCTTGCGCTCATCATCAAGGCCGACGTGCAGGGCTCGGCGGAAGTGCTTGCCGATACGCTGACCAAGCTCAGCGACGATCGGGTCAAGATCCGAATCATCCACACCGGCGTCGGCGCGATCAACGAGTCCGACGTGCTGCTCGCGACGGCGTCGAATGCGATCATCATCGGCTTCAACGTACGGCCCGATCGAAACGCGGCCGAAGTCGCCGAACGCGAAAAGGTGGACATCCGCCAGCACTCGGTCATCTACAACGTGACCGACGAGATGAAGAAAGCGATGACCGGCCTCCTCGAGCCGACGCTCAAGGAGACGCGCATCGGAATCGCCGAGGTGCGGCAGACGTTCAAGACGCCGAAGGTCGGCACGGTGGCCGGCTGCATCGTCTCCGACGGCCGCATCACGCGGAGCGGGGACGCGCAAGCGCGGCTGCTCCGCGACAACGTCGTGATCTGGACGGGCAAGCTGGCCTCGCTCCGCCGCTTCAAGGACGACGTCAGCGAGGTCAAGGCCGGATCCGAGTGCGGCATCGTCCTCGACCGCTTCAACGACATCAAGGAGCGCGACGTCATCGAAGTCTTCCAGGTGGAGAAGATCGCGCAAGCGCTGTGATGGACTATCGTTAAGTCAAAAGTGAGAAGCCAGAACTCCTGGCGTCGAACTTCCAACTTGACAATGACGGTCGCTCTTCTCTCCATCGAACTGTTCCTGCCCATGTCGCAGTCGCTCAAGGACAAACGCATGGTGCTCCGCCGCCTGAAGGATCGGCTCGCGGCGTTCAATGTCGCGGTGGCGGAAGTTGCGCATCAGGAGCTCTGGCAGCGCGCCGGACTCGGCGTCGTGACCGTCGCGTCCTCCGACGACATGGCGGAAAAGACGATGGCGTCGGTCATGGACGAGATCGAGCGGCTGGAACCGGGACTCGTCACACAGCATCGCGTGGAGTACTTGCGCTGATGGCCCAGGGATCGCGACCGGATCGAGTGGGTGAGCAAATCCGCGAGGAGGTCAGCTCCCTGCTCCTGCGCGAAGTGCGCGATCCGGGCATCGGCCTCGTCACGCTGACGCGGGTGAAGGTGTCGCCCGATCTGCAGTTCGTGCGCATCTTCTACACGCAGATGGGCGACGAGAAGGCGCGCAAGGAGACGAAGCGCGCCCTCGAGCGCGCGACCCCGTTCCTGCGGCGCAAGATCGGCGACTCCATCCGGCTCCGCCGCGTCCCCGAGCTGCGCTTCGAATTCGAC
>Ga0111538_10005948_pt1 | contig 16578 bp, 11 predicted proteins | sample SoiMethybrSBSTD1_FD_79669 | JGI IMG/M metagenome (GOLD analysis project Ga0111538, IMG submission 79669) | Bulk soil microbial communities from a Populus tree surrounding site in Tennessee, USA - Soil MetaG P. TD hybrid SBSTD1 (version 2)... | ecosystem: Environmental > Terrestrial > Soil >...
ATGCGGCTGAGACGCTCCTCCAGAGACTGCTTGGCGACGTCTTCGAGTGTCGGCATGTCCCCCTCCTCCGACTACTGGCCCGACTACTCGCCGTGACGCAACCTCACTCTGCTGGCACGAGTACCGGAGCGCCCTTGGTCTTGATGATGAACACCAGGAATTTCGCCGGCTTGGTACTGCTGGCGTTCCGATCAACGGTATGAACATCGTTGGGGCCTTCGTAGAAGGTCTGTCCCTCTGTCAGTGTGACCTGTTGTCCACCCTTCAGCTGCATCACGACAGAGCCCTCCAGAACGTACACAACCGCATGGGCATCGTGTCGGTGGCTGGGGCTCGACCCGCCGGGCGCATGCTCGACGGTGATCATCAGAACTTCCTTGCCGGGAGTCTCCGGAATATCTTTCGACATGAGCGGCGTGACCTTGGGCGGCTGAGCCATCGCCGTGCCGGTCATGAGGCACAGCAGAACCAACGCAACGAGTGTGGTCGTCATGGTCGCCTCTTTCGTTCGTCGTCCGGATCAGGCTTTTGTCTGGGAGCGGCGGATCCATTCGTCGAGGCCGATGCGGCCGAGGCGCGCTTCGCCCAGCGGCACGAGCGAGCGCTCCTCGACCCGGCCGCCGTAGTATCGAGCCTCGGGGTCACTCACGACCGTACGCGGGTCGCCGAGCGCCTTCAGATAGCGGGCGATGATTTCACTGAGCGGTGCGCGTTCCGGGCCGGCGATCTCGACGATGCCGCTTCGGGGCGCCGCGAGCGCCACATCGGCGGTGAGGGCAGCCACGTCATCCGCCGCGATGGGCTGGAACAGGCCGGGCGAAAGCCTGACCATGCTTCCATCCGTACCTGAAGCGGCGATGCCGCCGAGGAATTCCATGAACTGGGTCGCGCGGATGATGGTGTAGGGGACGCTGGATTCCACGATCAGTTTCTCTTGGGCGACCTTGGCGCGGAAATAGCCATTGTCGGGCATCCGGTCCGTGCCGACGATGGAGACCGCGACATGGTGCCGGACGCCCGCTGCGGCCTCCGCCGCGAGAAGGTTGCGGCCGGAGACCTCGAAGAATTCCAGCACCGCCTTGTCTTCCCATGAGGGCGAGTTGGCCAGATCGATCACCACCCGCGTGCCGGCCATGGCCTCTTTGAGGCCCTCGCCGGTGATGCTGTTGACGCCGGTCTTCGGCGAGGCGGCGATGACCTCATGGCCGCCCTGGCTCAGAATGGTGGCCGTCTTCGAGCCGATCAAGCCGGTGCCCCCGATAATGACGATCTTCATTGCCAACCTCCTAGTTCGTAGCCCACAAGCCGGGGCTTGTGATGGTCGTGCGGCGAGCGACGGTCAGGGAGTGTCGTCCCCACTAGGGGAGACGGAGCGTCGTGTTCCATAGCAGTGTCGGTGACGAGCAGTGTCCGTGACGACCGGGCGATCAAGCCATATTCACCGGAGCCTTAGCGCTCAGGACCGCCAACTCGAGAGGCCGGGGTGCAGGCAGCGGAACGGTAACACGTGCAAAGGCGTCTCGCCAGCCGTGTCGGGCGGCGAGTGCTTCAGCGATGTGCGACGGCCCAGACTTCAGCCAGTCAGCGGCGGGGGCTGCCGAAGGACACCTTGCATTTCAGGCCGGACGGCACCCGATTGCCGGGATTGTGTAGCTCGAGGCGGACCGCGAACGTCCCGCTCGCGGCGTCCACGATCGGATCGACGACCGTGACCGACGCCTCGAGCGGTCGGCTCATGGGTGGCTCAGGGACGACGACGGCCGGCTGGCCGACGGTGATCTTCCCGAGCATGGCGATCGGGGCGAAGGCCTCGGCCCGGAGCGGGTTGAGTTGGGCGATCTTGACGATGGGATAGTCGCGGGCCGCCAGCTCTCCCGGATGCCGCAGCCGCTCGATCACCACACCCGTGAGCGGGCTCCGAATCGTTCGTAGCTCGAGCGCGGCCTTGGTCCGCTCGTGCTCGAGCTTTGCCAGCGCTTTGTTTTCCTTCGCCTCCACGAGGTCGTACTCGGCGATGATCTTCACGGTCTCGGCCTCGTCGAGATCCTTCAGCGGCACCAGGCTCTTCCGGTACATCTCGTCCGTTCGCTCTAAACGACGCGCCCCGAAACTGACCTTCACCTCGTTGGATTTCACGGCGGATTCCTGCTCGGCCCGCAGTGCCGCGATCGCGACGGCATGCCGCTCAACGGTCGACTCCAGGACCGCCAGGACCGCCCCCTTTTCCACGATCGAGCCGCGATCGACGAGGACGCGCTCCACGACCCCTTCGACCGGCGTGCTGACGACCACCGTCTCGCGTGGCTGTAGAAGGCAATCCAGATCCGCCGCGCGCGCCGGTGCGGTTAGCATGACGGCTTCGGCGATCACCAGCATTACGGCCGTCGCGATGAGAGAACGCTCGATCATGATCGCCTCCTGTGCAGAGTTATGACCGGAGCGGCGCCGAGAAGGCCAGTGTGGTGTCGAGGTGGTCGTCCACGCGGACCAGATCTCGTCGTGCCCGTGCATGGCGGCGCTCGGCCGCCCGTTGGGCGCGCCGGACGACGAGCCCGGCCAGACGCCTCGGCACCGAGCCGTCGGGCCGGACGAACACCGCGGCCACGCGCTGGGCGGTGCGCGCATGGCTGGAAATCAGCTCGTCGTCGAGCGAGATGATCGCCTCGAAGGTCCCGGGATCTCCCTGGCGCCCGCCGCGCCCGGCAAGCTGCCGGTCGATGCGCCGAGCTTCGTGCCGCTCGGTCGCGATGACGTGCAAGCCCCCCGCGTCGGCGACACCGGGCCCCAGGCGGATGTCGGTGCCCCGCCCGGCCATGTTGGTCGCGACGGTGATCTGATTCGGCTGACCCGCCTCGGCGATCAGCTGCGCTTCGTGCGCATCCTGCCGGGCGTTCAGGAGCTGATGACGAAGTCCGGACGCAGTGAGCAGTCTACTGAGCTGCTCGGACGCGGCGACGGAGCGCGTGCCGATGAGAACCGGTCGCCCCGTCAGGTGCACGTCGGCCACTCGCCGCACGACGTCCGACCACCGATCGGCCGCGCGGGCGAACATCCGGTCGGGCAACGCCTGACGGCGCACCGGCCGGTGGGGCGGAACGCGCACGACGGCCAGTCTGTAGACATCCCAGAGCTCGGCCGCGACCTCCCGTGCGGTCGCGGTCATGCCGGCCAGGCGCAGATACCGCCGGAAGAATCGTTGATAGCTGATGCGCGCCAGCGTGAGCTGCTTCGACGTCGGCGCACATCCCTCCTTGACTTCGATCAGCTGGTGCAGGCCGGCCTCCCAGGACCGGTCGGCCATGAGGCGTCCCGTGAACTCGTCGACGATGGCGATGCGGCCGTCGGCGCCGGCCAGATAGTGCGCGTCCCGGCGAAACAGGTGACGGGCCGTGAGAGCTTGACGCACGAGGTCCTCGCGCCGCAGGCGGCCGGTCCAGACGCCGCCGAGCGGCCGGGCGAGCTCCTCCACACGCTGCTGGCCGCGCGCGGTGAGGGTCACCTGGCGGCGAGGCGCGTCGATCCGGAAGTCGTCGCCGACATCGAGACGATCGGCCAGGGTCAACGCATGCTGATAGACCTGACGCCCCGTGTCGCCGTCAGTCGCGCCCGAGATGACGAGCGGTGTCCGTGCCTCGTCGACGAGTACGCTGTCGGCCTCGTCGACGATCGCATAGTGCAGCCCGCGAAGGACGAGACGGCCTGCACGAGCGTCCTCGCCGCCCAGCTGTTCGAGCTGGAGCTGGAGGCGATCGGCCCGGTCGCCGAGCACGAGGCCGTCGCGGAGGTAGTCGAAGCCGAGCTCCTTGTTGGTGCAGTACGTCACGTCGCAGGCATAGGCCGCGCGCCGCGCGTCCGCGTCCATGCCGTGCACGACGACGCCCACCGAGAGCCCGAGCGCCTGGTAGATCGGCGCCATCCACTCCGCGTCACGCCGCGCCAGGTAATCGTTGACGGTCACGACATGGACCGGAATGCCCACGAGCGCCGCGGCGCACGCCGGCAGCGTCGCCGTCAGCGTCTTGCCCTCCCCGGTCTCCATCTCCGCGATCTGACCGTCGAGGAGCACGCGGCCGCCGACCAGCTGCACGTCACGATGGCGCTGCCCGACGGTGCGCCACGCGGCCTCGCGGACGATCGCGAAGGTGCGCGCGACCAGCTCGTCGCGGAAGCCATCATGCTGGAGCGGCGCGCGGAGGGAGGCGGCCAGCTCGCGCAGGCGCCAGTCGCCGACGCCGTGAACCGAGCGCTCCGCGGCCTGCGTCAGGGCCAGCAGCCGCGGGAGGGCCGCCGCCTGTGGGCCCCGCCACCGGGCGAAGGGCGCCAGCACGCTCGTTGCGGTCCGATCGAGCCGCGAGGGGGGACGCGAGCGGCGTTCGGCATAGGCACCGGCGTGGGTCTCCAGGCGATCGAGGGCCGGTCTCATCGGAGGCGTCAGACGTTGAACTGCCCGAGGAAGAGCTGTCGCACCTCGCGATACCACTGCTGAGCCAGCGGACGTCGTCCATGGTCGAAGCGCACGTAGGCGCGCCCTCCCGCGTTCAGCAGGGGGCGTCCGGTCGAGACTTCCAGATCCAGCTCGAAGAACTTGTGCAGGGCCGTGAGCGCGGAGCTGTCGCGCGGATCGGTCAATACCCGGCCTCCGCCCTCGGTGCCCAGCGCGGCACCGGGAAGCCGCTCGGCGGCCGCGGGCACGATGCGACGAATCCGTGCCGGGAGCAGCTGGTCGAGCCGCTCGGCCAGCCGGACCTGCACGGCCGTGGTGCCGTGTCCGATTCGCTCGATTTCCTCCTGGCGAACGACGGCACGTACCACGACCGTGCCGAGCTCGACGACATAGCCGATCAGCTCACCGTCCTTCAGGAACCGGCCCGTCAGCTCGGGCGAGCACGGGCAGGCCGCGCGGGCGAGCGACGATGGCGCCGGCGCCACGAAGATCCCGTCGGCACCGGCGAGGATCGTCAGCTCCCCGACACGGCGCCGCGCTTCCGCGATCCCCTGGTCCACGAAGCGCAGCTCGTCCTGGATGATCTGCGCCTTCACGCGGTCGCTCGGTCGTTGCTCGTCATACCGCGCGACCAGCTCGCGGCGGCGTGCCTCGAGCTGCGCGGTCCGTGTGAGCAGCGCGGGATCCGTCAGCACGATGAGCGCCTCGCCGCGGCGAACACGGTCGCCGGGCGTGGGGATCAAAGCCTGGATGAAGCCGTCCGAGCGCGCACGCACGAACGACTCTTCCGGTATCCACACCACGCCTTCCGCCCGGCTCCGGTCAGGCACCGGCAGCACCCCGACGAGATAGACGACGAGAGCGACTCCGGCGGCCGACACCGTGATGGCCCGGGCTCGAACCTCGCGCAAGCGCGGGCTGGCGGCAAGGTAGGCGAGGCCCTTGGCGAGGGGCAAGAGCACCCAGCCGACGCTGGCGAGGACGACGAAGATCACGGCGAGCTGCAGCGAGTGTCGCCCGAGAAACATGACGATAGCGCCGACGACACCGAGGCGGTAGGCGAATGAGCTGACGCCGTACAGCACGAACCAGGCGCGCTCGGCGGCGGTGGCCGTAGGCGGCTCGGCGTCCGGCCGGCCGAACGCATAGCGCTCGCAGAGATAGCCGAAGTACAGGCGGGCGCGTTGCCAGAGATTCGGAATCTCCAGCCAGTCGCACAGGATGTAATAGCCGTCGAATCGCAGCAGCGGGTTCGCGTTGAAAAACAGGGTCGAGATGCCGACGCTAACGATCGTCGCAAACGCCACGGTCCGTACGACCCCCGGCTCGGCGTGCAGCCACACCATGACGGCGAGCGCCGCGATGAAGAGCTCGACGAGCATGCCAGCGGCCCCGACGACCATGCGCTGGCGCTTGTCCGGGAAGGCCCACGCCGCCGAGGCGTCGACATACGGGACCGGCGTGACGACCATCATCATGATGCCCATGTCGTGGACTTCACCACCGAAGGTCTTGACGGCGACGGCGTGCCCCAGCTCGTGCAGCGTCTTGACCACGACAAAGAGCAGCGCGAAGGCCACGAGGCTCGGGACGGACCAGACCCGGTCGACGGCGTCCCCCGTGAAGTCACGCCAGTGGACTGCCAGCAGACCGACGGCCGGCACGACGGTGGCAAGCCACAGGGCGGCGGCCAGCCACGCCATGAACGGGCGACCGCCCGGCACGATCCGCTGCAGAATCGCTTCGGGGTCGACGAGCGGGATACGCCACGTGAACAGGCTCAGCATTTGCCCGGCGGCACGTCGCCGCCGTCGCTGCCGGGACCGCTCGAGCAGCTCGACCGCGTCGGGCGTGACATCACACTGCAGCACGTCGGCCGCGTGCAGCTGGGCCAGGAGCTGGATGGTCTCGTCTTGTGTCGGCGCATCGTCGCCCAGGCGCTCGCAGGCCACGTCCCAGATCTGCTGGACGGTACGCGCTCCATCCATGAGGCCGATGAGGAGGTAGGCCGCGGGCGAGAAGCGGTAGAAACGCTCGCTCACGCGATCCTCCAGCACATACCAGGGCTGCGCGCGATACGTCTGCCGCCGGATCCGTGCGTGGCCAGGCAGACGCGGCCGCAGCCCCGACACGCGATACCAGGACGACGAGAACAGCGGTCGTACGGTCATGCGCTATGGAGTCCAGGACCAGAAGGCGAGCCGGCCCCAGTCGATCAGCGTCCGGAGCCAGATCCAGACGAGGCGGCGCTCATCGATCGCAATCTTGCCCACGCCTTCCATGCCCGGCTGGAGCCGGGCATGGGGTTGATCGAGCCGCGCCTCCACACGGAAGTAGTTGCGGCCGTCGCGCGCCGTGGACACCGGAGTGATCGTCTCCACCACGAAGCCGAGCGGGCTGTCCGGGGCGGCGGCCAGCAGCAGCCGGCCATGGTGGCCCACCGCCACGTCGGCGATGTCGCGCTCGTCGACCTGGAGGACCACCCGGAACGAATCGAGCGGAGCGACGTGAAAGAGCGCCTGGCCTCGTTCGACGGGCGAGCCGAGCGCTTGACTCAGGTCGCCGCTGACCACGACGCCATCGAGGCCCGCGAGAATGCGACTCTTGGCGAGCTGTTCATCGACCAGGGCCAGCTGGGCTCGCGCCTGATCGATCTGGGCGGTGGTCACGGCGAGCTGTGCGGCGTTCCGGGCGGCGAGCGCCTGGTGTTGCTGCTTCACGAGCTGATCCTGCTGCGCGGACCATTTCGCCCGCTCCAGGCGGAGCTCGCGGTCGTCCAGCGCAACGAGCAATTGGTCGCTGCGCACCAGATCGCCTGGTCGCACGGGGGCGTCGCGCACGTAGCCGTTGAACGGAGCGACCGCGACGCGCTGCACGTGCGCCTCCATGACCGCCCGCGCCGCCACCCGGTACTCGCCGGTCGCGAGCAACAGAAGGGCGACCACGGCGACGGCGGCCACCGCGCCGAGCTTGGAGCCGATGTGGCGCGGGCCAATGAGATGCGCCAGCTGTCGCCGACCCGCGTCGAACGCCTTGGTGACGAGCCAACGATCGTCGCGCCGCAGAGCCTCGAGCATGGGGCCCGTCAGCCCGGCCACGGCCTCGACGAGCTCCACCACCTCGTCGTCGAAGGGCCGGACGCTCGGACGCTCCAGGGTCAGGGCGCCCACCACCCGTGTACCGACCGCGAACGGAACGGTGAGGACGGCGGTACTGTGCTGGCCGCCGAGCTCGCGGTGGGCGCGTGTCGCGCGCGGCACCTGGTCGGGCGGGGCCGGATGGAGCACCGGGCCCTTCTGGTCGATCGCCTCGTCCATGGCCGCGCCGATGGCGCGAACGAGATTGCTGCGATGGCGCAGCTCGGCGGTGTGAGACACGGTGTGCACGCGGACGCGGGCGCCGCGGACGAATCCGAGGCTCACGCGGTCGCAGCCGAGCTTCGTCGCCAGCGTGGTGACGAAGGCGATCGCGGCGGCGGCGAAGCGCTCGTGGTGCAACGCGCTGGCGACCGTTTCGAGCACATCGCGCAGGCGGTCGCGGGCGGCGCGCTGCTCGGTGGCGTCACGGCGAGCGACAAACATCTCGAGCCAGCCGGAACCCCATTGCAGATGTCGGAGCACGACCTTCAGGCTGGCGTCCGAACGCGCGGTCACGTCGACGGCGACCACGCCGATGACGCTGCCCTGCGTGCGGATCGGGCAGCCCAGGAGGTAGTGGCCGCGCCCGGGCGTATCCGTGGGCGATGGTTGACGTACGGCGACGCTGCGTGCCTCGGAGGCGGCGCGACGCGCCAGCTCGGTCAACGGCCGCGGATCTTTGGTGGTTTCCCCCCAGAACGCGACCGGCGCGATGCCGCCCGACCCGTCGCCCGCGAGACGGAAGACGGCACCGCCGAAGACGCCCGGAATGAGGCGGCATTGCATGGCCAGCCAGCCCTGATAGAAGGATTCCGTCGTGGGCGCCTGGCGGAAGTCGCGCCCGGACGCCGTCCTGGCCCGGGTTGCCTCACCGCGGGCCTGTTGAACTCGTCGTGACGATTCGTCCGACACGTCTCTGCTATCCAGGCGCCGCCGGGGGGCGGCGCCTGGGGCGCCTCGATTAGACGATCAGCCTTGAATCACGACGTTGTCGCCCGGCCCGCCGTCGAGGATGTCCAGGCCCGGGCCGCCGACGAGCACGTCGTCTCCGGCGCCACCGGCGAGTGTATCGGCGCCATCACCGCCGATCAGCACATCGTCCCCGTCGTCGCCGTTCGCGGTGAGCTGGATGGCGCCGGCCGCCAGACCCGAGGCCTCGACCACGTCGTCCCCGGCCCGCGCATTGACCGTCAGACGGTCGTTCGCTGCCTCGGCGCCCGTGATGTTCACCCGAGCGGCCAAGCCGACCACGGCCACGCCGCTGGCATCACCGGAGACCTGGATGACGTCGTCGCCGTTGGTGCCCTCGACGATGACGCTATCCGGCTGCCCATCACCGACTCCGCCTGTCGCGAGGTCGAAATTGATCTCCGTGACATCGGCGCCCGACAGGTCGTGGACGACCATGACGTCCGCGCCGCCGAGCGCGTTGAAGTCGATGCCCTCGACGTCGTTCAGATCCATCGTGACGTTGGCGACATTACGGAAGAACCGCACCCGTCCGCCGGTGACCGAGATGTCGATATTTTCGGCGATGTTGGCGCCATTGAACAGCATCGTATCGAAGCCGGCCTGGCCCTCGATCCTGTCGTTGTCGTCGCCCGGATTCCACACGAACGTGTCGTTGCCGGCGGCCATGAATGCTACATCGTTGCCGTCGCCGCCATTGATGAGATCGTCGCCCTGGCTCCCTCGGAACACGTCGGCCCCGAGACCCCCGTTCATGGTGAGCTGGATCCTGTCGGCCGGCAGCGCGAAGGCATTGAGGATGTCGTCCCCACCGAGACCGTTCAGCGTGAGCCGGTCGTTGGCCTGTTCCGAGAAGAGGATGTTGACGGCGGCCTGCGGGCCGAAGACGTTGACAGCGCCGGCATTGCCATTCACGCCAAACACGTCGGCGCCCTGGGTCCCGTTGATGGTGACCGTGTCGGCCGCGCCGTCGCCGCCGCCATTGGGGCCACGCAGATCGAGGGCGATGCGCGTCACATCCGTGCCGGTGAGGTCGCCGACCACGATGTTGTCGGCGCCGCCCAGGGCGCGGAAATCGATCGTCTCCACATCGTTGAGGTCCATCGTCACGTTGGCCACGTCGCGCAGGAAGAGAACACGCCCGCCGTTGGCCACGATGTCGATGTTCTCGGCGATGTTGGCGCCGAAGAACAGCATGGTGTCGGTTCTCCCGTCCTGACCTTCGATCGTGTCGTTGCCGTCGCCGGGATTCCACTGGAACACGTCGTTGCCCGCCCCGAGCAGCGCGACGTCGTTGCCGTTGTCGCCGAAGACGAAGTCGTTTCCGTCGCCACCGAGGAACACGTCGGCGCCCTGACTGCCGAGCAGGCTGTCGGGGCCGGTGCCGCCGTCAACGGTGAGCTTGATGACACCGGCCGGCAGCGTGGTGGCCGTCACGCCGTCGGCGCTGCCCAGCGCGTTGACCACGAGGGAATCGTTGGCGCCTTCGGAACTGGTGATGTTCACCCGGGCCGACAGGCCGAGAACCGATACCGACGTACCCGCGCCAACGACGTCGATGACATCGGCGCCGTTGGTGCCGTTGACGATCACCGTGTCTGCCGCCCCGTCGCCCGCGGTGCCGCCGATGGTGCCGGCCAGGTTGGCGTTGAGCGCCACCAGATCGGTGCCGGTCACGTTGTTGACGATGACCGTGTCCGTGCCGCCCAGGGCGTTGAGATCGATGGCCTCGACGTCGTTGAGGTCCATGACGATGTTGCCGAGGTTGCGGGTGAATCGCACCCGGCCACCGTTCGCAGACGCCTCGAAGGTCTCGGCGCCGGCACTGCCATTGAAGAGCAGTGCGTCGGTCCCGGCCTGCCCTTCGACGATGTCGCTGCCGTCGCCCGGATCCCACTGGAAGACATCGTTACCGGCGCCGAGGAATGCCACGTCGTTGCCCTGCTGGCCATCGACGAAGTCGTTACCGTCGCCCCCCAGAAGGAGATCGGCGCCGTTGCTGCCGAGGATCGTGTCGTTCCCGGCACCGCCGTCGGCGGTGATCTTGATGAGCGCCGCAAGATTGCCAGTCGCCGAGAAGGAGTCGTCGCCGCCGTTCATATTGAGGACGAGATTCTCGCTGGTCCCGATGTCGATGCTGAACGGGGCAGGATTCAGCCGGTCGAAACGGACTCGCGCGCCATTGGCCGTCGCGCTGAAGACTTCGGCGCCACCGCCGCCGTTGACCTCGGTCGTATCCGAGCCGCTGCCGCCCTCGTTGAGGTCGGTGTCATCGCCCGGATTCCAGATCATGCGATCGTTGCCGGACTCACCGAACACCTGATCGTCGGCATCGCCGCCGGTCAGCGAGTCGTTGTCTGCGCCGCCGAACAGAAAATCAAAGCCGCCGCGACCCAGCAGCGTGTCGTTGCCTGCCTGACCGAAGAGCTGGTCGCCGCCGGATCCGCCGGACATCGTGTCATTGCCGGCGCCCCCGAACAGATTCGAGGCGGGAAGGGCGCCGCTGGCCTCGCTCAGGGTGAGGTTGTCGCTGCCGTTGAGACCGAACACCGAGATCAGCGAGGTGTTGGCCACGGTGGCGGTACCACCCTGAATCGCCACCGCACCCCCGTTGACCAGGATCGCGCCGGCGGCATTGCGGCTGATGGTGATGGTGTTGTCCTGCGCGTCGCCGAGCACCGTGAGCGCGCCGGCCTGCGGCATGAAGAACGCGGTGACGGCCGGCATCAAGCGCGACTCCAGCGACTCGAACCCGGAGACGAAGCGAGCCGGGCGCGGGGACCGGTTCCAGAAGCGGCGTGTTGACCAGCGAACCTTGAGGAAATCGGCCAGTCTAGACATGAGGCCTCCCATGACAGAGGTGAGCACTGTGCAGGGACGGGAGAGGGGGGTCAGAATGCGAGCGACAGCGCGCGGAGCCGGGACGTCCACGCTTCATCGCTGCCTGCGTCGGCCAAGTATGTTGAGTCACCGAGCCCTCGCAGCGGCGCCATCTTGCACGCGGTGAGCACCGGAGTCAAGGGACGCGCAAGCGGTCGCCCCACCTTGACTCACTTGGGGGTACGGGCCTAGTCTTTGGCCACCTATCGAACCGTGACCCGGTGCCCTCGGAGGGCCTGGATGCCCAGTCTCGACGTCCGCAAGTGGCGTGAACCGGGTGGTTTCGGTCAGTACGAGTCGGCGACCATGCGTCTGGTTCGCACGCTCGTCGTGGTGCTCTCCACCGCGCTGTCGACACTCGCCGCCGCCAATCCCGCCGTTGCGCAGTTCACCATCGGCGGCGACCCCCGGGTCAATCCCGACGACTTCCGGATCACGACGTTCGCCTCCGGATTGAACTACCCGAACGGGCTCGCGCGGCTGTCCGACGGCTCGATCCTGGTGGCGACGAGCAACCCGAACGGGACGGGAACGTTCTTCGCCTCTTCCGGAGCGCTGCTGCGCTTCACGGACACCAACAGCGACGGCATCGCGGACGGGCCGGGGCAGGTGATGTATTCCGATCTGCTTGGCGTCTGGGTGGCCCTCAAGGTCGCGGGCCCGCTCGTGTTCATCACGAGCGCTCGGATGTTCTCCGATCGCATCACGATTCTGCGGATGAACAACGGACCGGCATTGCCGTACACGTTCGTCGGCACGCTGGACTTCACGTTCCCCGCCAACTGGGAGCACACGAGTTACGCGCTGGCGGCACGCCCGGCGCCGGGTGGCCCCGCGAACACGTACGAGCTGTACTTCAACGTCGGCTCGACCGCGAACTTCGAGCAGACCACGGATCCCATTGGACTGGGCGGTTTGCTGCAAGGCACGATGCAGGGCGCGTCGATCTATCGCGTCATGGTAACGGACACCGGCCATGGTGCCACGGTGTCGAATCTGACGCAGATCGCCAAAGGCTTGCGCAACGCCGCCGGCATGGACTTTCACCCGGCGACGGGTGACCTCTACTTCGAAGACAACGGGATCGATGGCTTGCAGGATTTCAACGTGTCGCTGAGCGCCGACGAGCTCAATCGCGTCGCGACTGCCGATCTCGGGCGAATCGTGCCGGACTTCGGGTTCCCGAACGACTACATCGACGCTGCGACGGGCCAGCGCGTGGGCAGCGGCGGCGTGCAGCCACTCGTGACGTTCCGACCATTGCCGTGCGCCTCGTGCCCGGATCCAGTCGATCAGGCGGAAAGCGAGGGCCCGTCGGGCATCATCTTCGCGCCGCCCGCATTTCCGTCGTACGTGAACAACGGCGTGTTCGTCGGCTTCCACGGCAAGTTCGGTGCTCTGCCGTCCGGCAACGAGGAAAACCCGCTCGTCTTCTGGGACATCGGGACGGGCCAGTACTTCCACTTCATCGAGGCGTTCCAGCTCGGTCACGGCGATCAGCTGCTGTCCACCGAGGACTCGCTCTTCATCGCCGACATGTCCGCGAACGGTAGCCTCAACACTAACGGCGGTGCCGGCGTCGTCTATCAGATTGCGTCGCGGCAGCCCGAGGCCATCCGCGTGTTCATCACCCAGCCGGACACGGACGGCACGACCGTCAGCGGCACGGTCTGGTTCACGATCTGGCTCGAGAACGCGGGGGCGGGCACGCGAAACCTGACGCTCAGCATCGATGGCGTCGCCGTGGGGACAGCGACGAGCACGTCGAACGGGCCGCTCTCGATTCCGTGGAACAGCGTCGGGGCGGCGGGCGGCACGCACACGGCCACGGTCAGCGTTCGTGATGGCGCCGGCAAGACCGGAAGCGCCAACCGCACGGTCATCATCCAACCCGGATCAATCCGTGTGTTCATCACAGATCCGGGGACCGATGGGACCATGGTCGGCGGCACGGTCTGGTTCACGATCTGGCTCGAGAACGCGGCGGCGGGCACTCGGAACCTCACGCTCAGCATCGATGGCGTCCCCGTGGGGACGACGGTCAGCACCGCGAATGGGCCGATCTCGATGCCATGGAGCATTGCCGGGGCGGCGGGCGGTACGCATAGGGCTACGGTGAGCGTACTGGACGGCGCCGGCAACCGCGGTAGCGCCAACCGGACGGTTGTGATCTCGAGCATCGGCGTCTTCATCACGTCTCCGGGGAGCGACGGCGCCACGATGCGGGGCACGACGTGGTTCACGATCTGGGTCGAGAACGCCGCGGCCGGCAGCAAGACCTACACGCTGAGCGTGGACGGTACGGTGGTCGGGACGACGAACACGACGTCGAACGGGCCCGTTTCGATGCCGTGGACGACCAGCGGAGTGGTCAACGGCAGTCACTCGGTGACGATCAGCGTGCTCGACGCTGCGGGCCGCGGCGGTCAGGCGGTGCGGGTGGGGAACGTGGCGAACTAGGCGCGAGCCTGGCCACACCCTCACGTCGGACGACGAGGGGTTAGCGGACGCAAGATCCGCTAACCCCTTTGCGTTACCCAGACTTCAGCCCGTTCTCGATCTCCTCTGGCCCTGACCAGTCACGCCGCCTGGCGTCGAGCGGCGGGCCGGCGGCGGGCCTTCGCCGCCGCGCCGGGGCGTCGCGCGGTCTTCACCCGTGCCGCATACACCTGGTACTGCGTGACATCGCCGTAGACGCTGGTGCTGAACGAATAGCCGCCGTACTGCATCATCCAGTAGCGCTCCACGATCGTGGCCTGCTGCTCGGGGTTGAAGCGGCCGAAGTCGCCGTTGGCCGCGGCGAGGTCGGCGGCGAAGACGTCATACGACGCGCTGTCGTCGTACTTGCCGGTGTGAAACAGCGAGCTGACTCCCGCGCTGATCTGCGCCTCGAGCGCGCGCACCATGTAGAGCGGTCCGGTCTGGACGCCCTGCCACACGTGCGTCAGCTCGTGGATGAGGTCGTGCATCTCCACGGTGGCCCAGGACGCGAAGTTGATGACGTACATCGTGGTGAACGGCCGCTGCCCGTTGACATAGTTGATGACGTCGGAGGGAATCGACGCCGCCGCGACCTTCACGCGGTCCAGATCGGGCGACGGGCGATCGAGATCGTCGAGCCCGCGGTCACCATCGCCCGGGCGCCCGAAGCCGCGCTGTGGTTCCCGCGGATCGCCTCCACGCTCGGGGCGGCCTACATCCTGGCCGACCGGCCCGGCGACGCGTACTTCCTGCTCGAGGAGGCCCTGGCGCGGACCATCGCGCGGGAGCTCGTCCACCAGCGCGCGCTGATCACGGTGTGGCTCGGCGAGGCCGCGATGGCGCTCGGCCGCGTGGACGAGGCCCGCCAGATGGCCGAGCAGGCCCTCCAGCTGTCGCGCGACAACGACGAGTGGGGACACGAGGCCTGGAGCCTGTGCCTGCTCGGCGAGATCGCGTCCGCGTCGGCGCCTGACGATCCGGAGTCGGCGACGCGCCTCTACAGCGAGGCTCAGGTCCTGGGCGGCGCGCTGAACATGAAGCCGGTGTGGCGCGCAGCCTGCTCGGTCAGGGCACGCTGAGCGGCGCGCGAGATCGCTCCGACCAGAGCCAGGCACCGCTCGTGGCCGCGATCGCCATGTTCCGCGAGATGGGCATGCCGTTCTGGATGGCGAGAGCGCAGGCGGTGCTGGCCCGCGGCTCGACGCTTCCCACGGCGTGTGGGCGATGACATGCGCCGTCTCGATGGCGGTGCCCATCGTGTGCGGTCCGCCTTACTTCAGCGGCGGCGTGACTCCGGCGGGCAGGGGCACCTGCGCGACGTTCAGGGTCATGGACACCAGGCTGTAGTAGCCGACCGCACCGACGAGATCGACGACGCCGCGCTCGCCGAAGGCGTCCTTGACGCGCTGAAACGCCAGGTCCGAGACGCTGCCCGTCGCCAGCAGTTGCGAGACGAAGTCGTAAACCGTCTCCTCGTCCTTGGCCATGCTGGCTGGGCGCTGGTTGTCCGCGATGGCATCGGCGATGGCCGGACTCAATCCCGCTTCGAGGGCCAGCCGGCGATGCGCGTAGAACTCGTACTGGGCCGTCCACTTGCGACCGGCCATGATGATCGCCATCTCGTTCAGCTGCGGCGGGATCGAGCTCCCGAACCGCACGAAGGCGCCGACGCGCTGGACGAGATCGCAGAGCTCGGGGCTTCGCAGCAGCGCATTGAAGGGCCCGCGCAGGCCGACGCCGCGCGGACCGGACTGGATCGCGTCAGCCACGCGCTTCTGGTCTGCGGTCATCGTCTCCGGCGTCAGCGTCGTGAATCTTGGCTCACTCATCACGTTCCTCCCTGATAGGCTCGACCCGGTCCGTAGGCTACCGCGAGGCGGAAGCCCTCGCGGCGGCAGAGTAGCAAAATCTCACAGGCGGGAGGTCGGGTCATGACGGCGCGGCTGGAGTCGGTGACGTTCACGAGCGGCGACCGGGAGACGAGCATCCCGTCGTTCCTGGCCACCCCGGACGGCCACGGGCCCCATCCGGTCGTGTTGATCCTCCGCGGCGTGGCCGGCCCCGACGACGGGTACACGGAGATTGCCCTCCGACTCGCCGAGTGGGGCTACGTCGCTCTGGTCCACGGCTGGAAGGTTCGCGGGGCCGACCCGAGGGACGAGCCCGTGTACGCCGATCTGCAGGGCGCGATGAGCTTCCTGGGATCAGTCGGCCAAGCGGATCTCGAGCGGCTGGCCGTCTTCGGCTTTTGCCGCGGTGGGGTGCACGCGCTCATGGCGGCCCGAGCGCACGCGGAGATCCGGGCGATCGTCGTCTTCCACGGCTTCGCGTTCCGGCCGGCGGGCGCTCAGCCCGGCGACGAGCCGTACGACCTCGCCGAGGGCGTGAACGTCCCGATGCTGGTCCTGCACGGCACGGAAGACGAGCGCGCGCCCCTGGCGGACATGCGTCGGATGGAGGCGCGGATGCGGGCCCTCGGCAAGGTCTGCACCTTCACGTTCTACGACGGTGCCCGCCACGGCTTCGCCGTGCGCACACATCCCGGCTATGCGGAGGGTGCGGCGAAGCAAAGCTTCGAGGAGGCCAGGCGCTTCCTGGCGACGCACCTGCACGGGTGAGGGAGACCAGCCGAGAATGGCGACCAACCGACGGCAGCAGATCCAGCTG
>Ga0111538_10005951_pt1 | contig 16572 bp, 11 predicted proteins | sample SoiMethybrSBSTD1_FD_79669 | JGI IMG/M metagenome (GOLD analysis project Ga0111538, IMG submission 79669) | Bulk soil microbial communities from a Populus tree surrounding site in Tennessee, USA - Soil MetaG P. TD hybrid SBSTD1 (version 2)... | ecosystem: Environmental > Terrestrial > Soil >...
GGCGGCGGCGTGGGCTTCGGCGGCGGCGTGGGCTTCGGCGTGGGTTTGGGCGTCGAGGGCGGCTTGGCCGGCGGCGGCGTCGCCGTGGTCTGGACAGGCGGCGGGGGCGGCGTCGTTTCGGTGGCCGTAGCGACCGGGCTCAGGTCGGTCGGCGCCGGCGCCGGGGGCGTGACCGTGGGCAGCGGCGGCTTCGTATCCGTTCCAGGACCGATCGGGATCAACCCCTGCTGGAAGGCGACCGCCCCCGCGATCGCGACACCGGACACGAAGAACAAGCCGAGAATCCCGATCACCCAGCCGAGGCCCGAACGCCGCGCCGATGAGGGTGGTGACGGAATCTGAGCGATCACCGCCGCGCCCGTTCCGAAGTGCGGCTGCGCCGGCGGACCGTAGACCGGCGGAGCGACGGGGCCGGCTTGTGTCCGTTCGGGATAGCCGGGCCCCACCGGCAGCCCGCGCATCGCGTCGGTTTTCTCCGCCGGCAGATCGTTGGCGGTGGGTGTCCACTTGGCCGGCGTGGCGCGCGTTTCGGTACCGGCGAGATCTCGATAAAACTCGAGCGCCGAGGTCTGGCGTTGCGCCGGCTCCTTCGAGAGCGCCCGCATCACGGCGTGTTCGGCCACGCCGTCGATCGCGCGGTCGATCACGGTGTGCATGGCGCGAGGTTGCACGGTCAGATGCATGCGCGCCCATTCGACCGCGGAGTCCGCCTCGAACGGCAGCCGGCCCGTGAGCATCTCGTAGCAGATCACGGCGAGCGAGTAGATGTCGCTGCGCGCGTCGAGCGCTTTGCCCGAGAGCTGCTCGGGGCTCATGTACGGCGGCGTGCCGAGCACGACGCCCTGCTGCGTGAGCTTGGTTTGCGTCGCGGCATCGACGCCGACGTTGGTGGCGATGCCGAAATCGAGGAGCTTGACGAAATCGGGTTCGCTCGCGCGCTCCGAGAGCACGATGTTGTCCGGCTTCAGATCGCGGTGCACGATGCCGAAGCCGTGCGCCTCCTGCAGCGCGCCGCACACCTGCCTCGCGATGTTCTTGACGCGCTCGATCGACATCGGCCCTTCGCCGATCGCCTCCGAGAGCGGGCGCCCGTGGACGTACTCCATCGCGATGTAGAGCGTCTGATCGGGGCCCTCGCCGAAGTCGTAGATCCGGACCGTATTCGGGTGTTCGAGCTGCGCGACCACCCCGCATTCGCGAAAAAACCGCGAAACCTGGATATGATCGCGCGAGAGCGCGGGGTGCAGCGTCTTGATCGCAACCTTGCGGGTGTGCGCACCGAGCCGCTGCTCGGCCTCGTACACGACGCCCATTCCCCCTTCCCCGATCACCCGCGCCACGAGGTAGCGGCCCCCGAGCACCTGGCCGATCAGCCCGCGCCCCTCCCCGGCCGGCTGTCCCATCAACACCCCACAGTGCGCGCAAAAGCGCGCTGATTCGACGTTGGAGTGGTTACAGACCGGACAATTCATGGCGTGAGCCCGCGGGCCGGGGACGGCGCTGAGCCTCGCTGTATTGGACGAATGCCGCCGCCGGACGATTTGTCAATGCGTCCAGCGGCCTTGGAACGCACCTGGCCGGCCCTGAGCCCCCCAGGAGCCCCCCGCCTCGGCTATTCCTCCTCCTTCTTCTCCTCTTCCTTCTTCGCCGCCGGCTTGGGCTTGGCTGCGCCTTTCTTCTCGGCGCCCTTCTTGTCAGAGGCCTTCTTCTCCGGCTCCTTGGTGAGATCGATGTCCCACTCGACGCTCTCCTCGTTGCCCTCGTAAGCGGGGACGATCACGGACGTCATCGCCCGCAGCACGCATTTACCGACCGCCGTGTCCTCGTAGGGGGACCCGATGGTCGATTCCTTGACGTGACCGTCGTTGCCGAACTTGAGCGTCACCTTGGCGGTGCCCTTCTCCGTCTTCTCGGTGACCGAGCCCGGGCAGGTTTCGGCGGAGCGCGCGGCGCGCTTCATCTCGAGGTCGACCTGCTTCTTGTCCCACTTCTTCTTCTTCTCTTCGTCGGTCGTGTCTTCGACCTTGCCGGTGTACTCGTTGGCGGCGCGCTCCTTCTCTTGCTCCGCGCCGAGGCGCTCTTGCTCCGCGATGATCTCGTCCGGAGTCTTCGCGTCTTGCCCGCCGTACGAAGGCCCACAGCCCACGGCGCCGAGCGCCGCGATAACCCAGAAACCCATCCATCCGGTTCGCATGGCGGGCATCGTAGTCAATTGGTTGAAATCGTCCAGACTTCGCGCCCGCCCCCTTCCCTCGCCCTGCCGCGCCCCTCCGACACGGCGCGTTGCCGCATCGCGGGACAAAAAACCGGCTGGCCCGGCGAGTGAGACAGCAAAATTACGGCCCGCGGTCCGACTCGCGTCCTTCATCCGTATCAGACCACCGCAGCCGGCTCGGGCTTGGCTCGGCCGGCTTCGGAGGGGATCGGATTTACAGGGAGGGGAAAGGCCGAAGATTTTTGGGGTCGTACCTCGGTCCCTCGATCGGCGTCGCCTCACACGCTTTCCGTCGCTTCACGCAAACGCACGCGCACACGTCGCCGCTCCAACGCACCGTGACTCAGGTTGCGCGTTGGCGCGACGGGTTGCTCATCGACGGTCCACGTCCTCCTCGATCGATCACTCGCGCATCGATATGACTTCGACCAACTACGCGAGCAGAGCGAGCGCGCGCGCAGGCGAAGCCGAGCAGCGTTGGGGACCGGGGGCTTGCCCCCGGCGGAGGATTACGGCGGGGGTGGGCGGGCGGGACGAGACGAAGAGAGGGTGTCCGGGCAAGACGCAATGCGCCGCCGAGCGGGTGGCTTCCCAATCCCCCGATTACAGATCGGTGATCTGGTAGTCCTTGATCTTGTAGAGCAAGGCGCGGTGGCTGATCTCGAGCACCTCGGCGGCGCGCGTGCGGTTGCCTTTGGTCTTCTGGAGCGCGCGGCGGATCAAAACTTCTTCGATCACGCGCACGGTCTTTTTCACGCTGAGCTCGCCGCTCGTGAGCTGCATCTGGATCGGATCGCGCGCCTCGCGGATGCGCTCAGGGAGGTCGACGGCGGCCACCTGATCGCTTTCGCAGAGCACCATCGCGCGCTCGATCGTGTTCTCGAGCTCGCGCACGTTGCCGGGCCACGGGTACTCGAACAGCAGGCGCCGAGCCTCGGTGTCGAGGCCGCGCACCTGCGTGCCGAGCCGGATGTTGTTGCGCGTCACGAAGTGATCGATGAGGAGCGGGATGTCCTCGCGGCGCTCGCGCAGCGGCGGCACGTGGATCGGCAGCACGTTGAGCCGGTAAAACAGATCCTCGCGAAAGCGGCCGGCCTTGGTTTCGGCCGTCAGATCGCGATGAGTGGCCGCGATGATGCGCACGTCGACCTTGACGTCGCGCGTCTCGCCGAGGCGCCGGATCTTCTCGTCCTCGAGCACGCGCAAGAGCTTGACCTGCAGGTTCAGCGGCAGCTCGCCGATCTCGTCGAGGAACAGCGAACCCCCCGTAGCCTCCTCGAACAGGCCGCGCCGGTCCTGGACCGCGTCGGTGAAGGCGCCTTTCTTGTGGCCGAAGAGCTCGCTCTCGAGCAGGTTCTCGGGGATCGCGCCGCAGTTGACGGCCACGAACGGACCGCCGCGCCGGCTGCTGCGCTGGTGAATCGCGCGCGCGACGAGCTCCTTGCCGACGCCGCTTTCGCCGGTGACGAGCACGGTGGTCTTGTAGTCGGCGATTTTCGCGATGGTGCGGAAGATGTCCTGCATGCTCTGGGCTTTGGCCAGGATCGACTCGAAGCGGTGCTCCTTCCTGATCTCCTCGCGCAGCGCGCGGTTTTCGCGCCGGAGCAGCTCGCGCTCCTCGGCCTTGCGCAACGCGAGTACGACCTCGTCGGGCTTGAAGGGCTTCTGGACGTAGTCGTAGGCCCCGGCCTTCATGGCCTCGATCGCGAGGTCCATGTTGCCGTAGGCGCTCATGACGATCACCGTGGCGTCGTTGTGCTTGGCCTTGAGCGTGGCCAGAAGGTCGAGGCCCCCCATCTTCGGCATCCGGACGTCCGTAAGGACGAAGTCCGGGCCGAAGGAATCGACCATTCCCAGCGCTTCCTCGCCGCTGGCCGCGGTTTCGACCTCGTAGCCGTGGCGGCGCAGCAGAGTCCGCAGGATCACCCTGAGGTTCTCTTCGTCGTCGACCACCAGAACGCGGCGCACTTAGAAAAAAATGCTAGCCGACCGGGCCCAGTTACGCAATTCTTGCGGAACCCACTAAATAGCGAGCAATTCTAACGGGATGGCGCGCGCGAAAAGCAACGGCTTGGGTTGGGAGACGCGCCCGGGTTAAACGAGGCGGTCATGTTGTGCGGCATCGATCAGGTTTTCGGCGGTCAGCAATCGGCAGTCCGGCGGCGTTTGCGCGGCGCGCGGGTCGGCGTTTTGACCCATTCGGCGGCGGTCGACCGGCGCGGCCGCCATACGCTCGCCGTGCTCGAGGAGCTCGGAGTCACACCGTCTTTGATTTTCGCGCCCGAGCACGGCCTCGAGGCGTATGCCCAGGCCCAGGAAGCAGTACCGAGCCCGAACGGCGACGGCGGCAACCGCTGGCCCTCTCCGATCGTCAGCCTGTACGGCGACTCGAAAGCTTCGCTCGAGCCCACGGCGGACGATCTGTCGCGGATCGACGTGCTCTTGATCGATCTCGCGGACGTCGGCAGCCGTTACTACACGTTCGTGTGGACGGCGCTGCTGGCCACGCGCGCTGCGGCTCGCGCCAACGTGCACACGCTGGTGCTCGATCGCCCGAATCCGATTTCGGGCAACCCCGCGACGCTCGAGGGCACGCCGCAGAAGGAGGGTTACCTGTCGTTCGTCGGGCTCGAGCCGCTGCCGGTGCGCCACGCAATGACGATCGGCGAGCTGATCGCGCACTTCTGCGAGCGCGACGGGCTCTTGCTCGGTCAGGAGAGCGCAGTGAGCATCATCCCGACCCAGGGCTGGGAGCGCCATCGCACGGCCGAAGCCTGGGGCCGGCCTTTCGTCATGCCCTCGCCCAACATGCCGACGCTCGAGACCGCGCTGGTGTATCCGGGCGGCTGTTTGCTCGAGGGCACGAACCTGTCCGAAGGACGCGGCACGACCGCGCCGTTTCAGCTGGTGGGCGCGCCATTCCTCGACGCGGAAGCGCTCGCCGAAGGACTGGTGAAGGTCGGGGTGCCGGGCGCCCAGGTTCGTCCGGTCAGCTTTCGGCCGATGTTCGACAAACACGCGGGCACCGTGTGCCACGGCGTGATGCTCCACGTCACCGATTCGCTGTTTTTCCGTCCGGTCTCGAGCTACCTGGCGCTGATCACGCTGGCGCGGTCGCAGGCGCCGGAAGCCTTCGCCTTCCGCACCGAGCCCTACGAATTCGAGACGCTCCCCGCGTTCGACCTCTTGACGGGATCCCCCGCCGCGCGCGAGGCGATCGAGGGCGGCGCTTCGCCGGAAGAGGTCGCGTCGATGGTGGCGCTGGTCGACGCTGCCTGGCGCGACGTCGTGGGTGAGGCCGAAGCCAGGTTGGCGCGCGTGCGGGCGTGACTTCCGTTCCGACGCCCGGCCTCGCGAGCGCTCCGCTCGACTCCGAGGGCGCGCGCCGTCTACTGCAAGTGCGCATCTCGCTGCTGGCGCGGGTCGTCCTCGCGCTCGGCCTTTTGATCCAGGCCACGGTGCGCTGGGTCAGCGTGACCGCCGCCGGTAGTGCGTATGCGGCTGGAACGAGCTGGACCCCGAACGTTCATCTGCTGGTGGTGGCCTGCGCGCTCGCGGTCTGGCTGCGGACGCGTTCCGGACAACGCGGCCCACGTGAGCTCGCGTTACTCGACCTTTTGACCATGCTGCCGCCGATCGTTTTTTCGATGGTGGCGCTATGGAATGCGCCACCCGACGTCAAACCCGACATGTTGAACGTGATCGGCGCCGGCAATCTGCTGGTGCTGCGGGCAGTGCTGATTCCGTGCACGGGTTACCGCACGGCGTTGGTCAGCAGCGGCGTCGCGCTGGTGCTGGTCGGCTGGACGGTCGCCTACTACGCCGTGCATCCAGACCCCGCCGGCGGCTCGCTGGTGCTGCACGCGGTGACCAAGGGCACCTGGCTGTCGATGGCAGTGATCATCGCGACCCTGGCGTCGCACACGATCTTCGGGCTTCGGGCACGGGTGCGCGAAGCGACCCAGCTCGGCCAGTACACGCTGCTCGAGAAGCTCGGCGAGGGCGGCATGGGCGCGGTCTACGAGGCGCGCCACGCGCTCTTGCGCCGTCGCACCGCGGTCAAGCTGTTGTTGCCCGCGCGCTCGGGCGAGATCGACGTGGCCCGCTTCGAGCGCGAGGTTCAACTGACGGCGTCGCTGACGCACCCGAACACCGTCGCGATCTACGACTACGGGCACACGCCCGACGGCGTTTTTTACTACGCGATGGAGTTCCTCGAGGGCATGGACCTGCAGCGGCTGGTGGAACGCGCGGGCCCGCAGCCGCCGGGCGTGGTGGCTCACGTGCTCGAGCAGATCTGCGGAGCGCTTTCGGAAGCGCACTCGGTGGGCTTGATTCATCGCGACATCAAGCCGGCGAACATCGTGCTCTGCGAGCGCGGCGGCGTGCCGCTGGTCGCGAAGGTCGTGGACTTCGGGCTCGTGAAGCGCATCGAGCACACCGACACCTCACCGGAGCTCAGCGCGACCAACGTGATCATGGGCACCCCGCTCTATCTTGCGCCCGAAGCGATCGCCAAGCCGAGCGCGATCGACGCGCGCAGCGACCTCTACTCGCTGGGCTGCGTCGGCTACTTCCTGCTCACCGGAACCCCGGTCTTCGAGGCCGCGAGCGTGGTCGAGCTGTGCGCGCACCACTTGCACACGGCGCCCGAACCTCCGTCGGTGCGGCTCGGCAGCCCAGTGCCGGCCGAGCTCGAAACGATCGTGCTCGATTGTCTCAAGAAGAGCGCTGCCGACCGCCCGCAGACGGCGGCGGACCTGGCCGAACGCGTCGCCGCCACCGCGGTCCGGCAACGCTTCACCCGCGACGACGCCAAGGGCTTCTGGCAGGCGAGCCGCGCCTCGATCGCAAGGCCGTCCCCGGCCACGCCGAGCGCGCGCTTGCTCACGGTTGCGATCGAGCAGCGCTAGCGCATCGCGGCTTCGACTTCGTCCAGCGTTTTGGGAACGCCGCGCGTCAGCACCTCGGCGCCGCTTTCCGTGACGAGCACGTCGTCTTCGATGCGGATGCCGCGGACGTCCGCGAAGCGCGCGAGCACCGTTCGATCGAGGGCGGACTCGAGGTCACTCACCTCCGCCGGGTCGTCGAGCAAGCGCGGGATCCGATAAAATCCCGGCTCGATCGTCACCGCCATGCCCGGTTCGAGGTCGCGATCCAGCCGCAGGTAGCGATCGCCGCGGCTTTTGGCGCGGGCGCGGCCCGGAGCGTATCCGGCGCGATCGCCGAGGTCCTCCATGTCGTGCACGTCCAGGCCGAGCAGGTGCCCGACCCCGTGCGGAAAAAACAGCGCGGCCGCGCCGCGCTCGTACAGTTCGTCGACGTCGCCGCGAAAGATCCCGAGCGCGATCAACCCTTCGAGCAGACGCTTACCGGTCTGGCGGTGCACGTCGCGGTAGCGCGCGCCGGGCCTCACGGCGTCGATCGCCGAAAGCTGCGCCGCGAGCACCACTTCGTAGAGAGCGCGCTGGGTCGCGGAGAACGTCCCGCTCACCGGCCAGGCACGCGTGACGTCGCTCGCCCAGCCCTCCGGCGTTTCGGCGCCGACGTCAGCCAAGACGAGGTCGGTCGGGCCGATCAGGTTGTGGTGATACTCGTTGTGCAGCACTTCGCCGTGAACCGTGACGATCGAGTTGTAGGAGGGGCACATCCCCGAAGCGACGATCGCCGCTTCCATCGCGGCCCGAACGCCGGCCTCGCGCATCCCGGGCGCGGTGGCGCTCATTCCGGCGCGATGCGCGAGCTCGGCCGCGCTCGCGGCCTGCCGCAGCTGTTCGATTGCGGCAGCGTCGTGCCGGAGCCGGAGCTCGATCATCAGCTCCGCCAGCCTTTGATCGGCACCCTCGACCCGATTGCCGCGCCCCGGTTCGATGTCGCGGTCCAGGAGCTCGCCCAGCCAGAGCGCGCTGCCTTCGTCCTGCGGCGGGAGCACCGCCGCCTCCGCCGGCGCGGCGAATTCCTCGATCGGCTTCACGGCTATGCCGCGCTCGGCTTCTAGCTCGGAAAGCGTCGGCTGCGGTCCGCTCCACAAGGCCGCGTCGGGATGCGGCGCCGGCGCATACAAAGTCGAGCTCTCGGGCGTCATCACCAGAACGGCGCCCTCGATCCCCATGCCGACCAGATAGAGAAAGTGGCTCTCGGCGCGAAACGGGTAGCGATTGGCGGGAAAGTTGCGCGGACGTGCCAGCCCCGCGGCGAAGACCGCGGCGCCCTGCAATCGATCCTGGAGCCGCCGCCGGCGTTCGGCGAAGGCTGAGACCGGACTCGGGTTCGGCCACATGGATTCGCCGCGATCCTAGCAGCCCGCAAGCGCGCCGCAGAAAGCCGTTCGCCTCGACGCGGCGGCGGCGCTAGAAAGCCGGGTAGAGTCAATCGTTGCTTTTGCTGAAACCGTGCCAGAAGCGCGGCGTAAGCTCGGGCGATGGGTGCTCGCCCCCAGACGAGGAGAGAGATTCAGATGGCGTTCAATTTCGGCAAAGCGATCGCGACCGCGGCTGCAGCGGGGCTCATGCTCGGAGCCGTCGCGTGCGACAAGCAGGGTCAGGGTAAGGGTGCAGGCGCGCCGGCTTCCGGCGGCAGCAAGTCCGCGGGCGCCGCCGCGGAAGGCAAAGCGTGCTGCAAAGGCAAGAACGAGTGCAAGGGCAAGGGCAGCTGCGCGGTCGAAGGCAAGTGGGCCTGCGCAGGAAACAACGAGTGCAAGGGCCAAGGCGGCTGCAACGGCCACTGCCCGAAATAAGCGCGACAATGGAGCAACGCTTCAACGCGCGAGGCGGATCCCCAGCGGAACAGGCTGGGGGTCCGGCAACAAAGCGAGCGAAGCGAGCCCGCGCGCAGCGAAGCGAGCAGCGTCGGGGGTTTGGGGGGTTACCCCCAAGGAGGATTACGGCGGGGGTGGGCGGGTGGGAATGTTAGGAGTTCCGGATCTGGGCGTCGGCGTGGGGCTGCGCGTGCCCCACTACGCGACGATCCTCGCGGAGCGGCCGGCGATCGATTTCTTCGAGATCATCAGCGAAAACTTCATGGTGAAAGGCGGCAAACCCGTCTTTCACCTGGAGCGCGTGCTCGAGACGTACAAGATCGTCCAGCACGGCGTGTCGATGAGCATCGGCGGGCCAGAAGCGCCGAGCCGCGACTACCTGACGCGGCTCAAGGCGCTGGCGAAGAAGGTGCAGACGCCCTGGCTCAGCGACCATTTCTGCTGGTGCGGCGCCGCGGGCAAGAATCTGCACGATCTGTTGCCGCTGCCGTATACGGCAGAAGCGATCCGCCGCGTCAGCGAGCGCGCGCGCATGGTGCAGGATTTTCTCGAAGTGCGTTTCGCGCTCGAAAACACCTCGAGCTACATGAGCTACCGCTCGAGCACGATGCCGGAGTGGGAGTTCGTGTCGGAGGTGTGCGAGCGCGCGGACATCGGCCTGATGTTCGACGTCAACAACGTCTACGTCTCGGCCTACAATCACGGCTTCGACCCGTACGAATTCGTGCGCAAGGTTCCGCACCAGCGCATCGTGCAGATCCACCTCGCGGGGCACAGCAATCTCGGCAAATACATCATCGACACGCACAGCGGGCACGTCATCGATCCGGTCTGGGACCTGTATCGCGAGACAATCGAGCTCGCCGGTCCGGTGTCGACCTTGATCGAGTGGGACGACGAGATCCCGGAGTTCTCGGTGCTGCAGGCGGAAGCCGAGCGCGCGCGGGGTGTGCGCGATCAGGCGCTTTTGGCCCGTGCGCGGCCGCAGCACGAGCGCCCGCGCGAAGCTCAGGCGTTAGCGCCCGTTCCCGGTCCGGAAGCTGCGGTCGCCGAACGCAAGATGTGGGCACAGGGCGGCCAGCGCGAGACGCCCCACGATCACGACGAGCCGGCGCCGGGGGCGGTGTGAGCGATCTCGCGGAGCTTCAGACGCTGCTCGCGGGACTTTTGATCCGGCGGCGCGCGCTCGACAAGGACGCCGAGCTAGTGGCCCGGACTCCCGAGTGGGTGACCGGTAACGATCGCCTGCTGCCGGTCGAACAGCTCGAGATTTACCGCGAGCAGTTCTGGCTCCGGCACAGCGCCTCGCTGGTCGAGGATTTTCCGGGGCTGGGCGGAATCCTGGGCCAGGGCGATTGGGAGCGCCTGATCGAGGAATACCTCGAGGCGCGCCCGCCGGAGAGTTTTTCATTGCGCGACCTGGGCGACAGGCTGCCCGAGTTCATCGAAACCCGCGAATGGCTGCCGCACCGCGAGCTGTGCAACGACATGGCGCGCCTCGAGTGGGCTTACGTCGACGCGTTCGATGCCGCAGACGCCCCCCCGCTGGACGCCGAAAAGCTCAAAAGCGTCCCGGAAGATGCCTGGGAAAGCGCGCGAATCGCGCTCGATCCGGCGCTGCGCCTGCTCGAAACGCGCTACCCGGTTGCCGAGTTGCGCCGCGCACTGCGCACGAGTAGCGAGCCGGTCCCGATCCCCGAGCCGAGCCCGGAGAACCTCGTGATCCACCGCGTCCAGGGCAACCTGTTTTTTCAACCGGTGTCGCGCGGCGCGTTCGAGCTGCTCTGCGCACTTGGCGAAGAGCTGCCGCTCGGCGCCGCTTGCGAGCGCGCGATCGAGCGCGTGCCCGCCGAAGCCGAGAGCATCGAAAACGACGTGGCGGCCTGGTTCGAGGACTGGGGCAAGCGCGGCTTCATCGTCGACGTCGTGACGGAGTGAACCGAGGTCGGAGGTGCGATCGATGAATCAGAGGTCACTGTTGGGGGCTGGATTTGCCGTGATTGGAGCGATCGCATGCAGCGCCGGTACCAAAGCACCGAGCCCAGCCGCGCCGGCGACTGCCCCGGCTCCGGTTGCGGCGCCGGTTCCGGAGAAGCCGCGCGTCGACGTGAAGCTCGCCGTGGTTGGGCTCGACGCGGCCGCGCTCGATCGCGCCGCGAATCCCTGCAAGGATTTCTACCAGTTCGCCTGCGGGAGCTGGCTCGCGAAAACCGAGATTCCGGCGGACAAAGCGCGCTGGAGCCGGAGCTTCAACGAGATCCACGAGCGCAACGAAGCCGAGCTGCGAAAAATTCTCGAAAACGCCGCGGCCGCGCCCAAACCGGACCCATTGGAGGCGAAGATCGGCGCGTACTACGCGGCTTGCATGGACGAGTCCGGCATCGAAAAAGCCGGCATCAAGCCGATCGAAAAACTGTTGGCCAAGGCGCGGGCGACGCGGGACGTGCCGTCGATCGGCCGGCTGGTCACCGAGCTTCACCGGCTCGGGATCTGGGTCCTGTTCGATACCTCTGCAGAGCAGGACTTCAAGGACGCGACCCGCTACATCGGCTACCTCGATCAGGGCGGGCTGGGCCTTCCCGACCGCGACTACTACCTCAAGGACGACGCCAAATCGAAGGAGCTTCGCGATACCTACGTCACTCACGTCGAGCGCATGTTCACGCTTTCCGGCGCGAAGCCGGCGGCGGCCAAGCAGGCTGCCCAGGACGTGATGAAGATCGAGACCGAGCTCGCGAAGGTTTCCAAGACCCGCGTCGAGCGCCGCGACCCGAAGGGGCTCTACAACAAGATCGATCGCGCCGGCGTCGAGAAGGCGATGCCGCGCCTGGACTGGAAGCGTTACTTCGAAGGCCTTTCGCACCCGGGGCTTCAGGAGCTCAACGTCACCAGCGTGAAGTTCTTCGAAGGCGTGAACGCGTTGCTGGGCAGCGTGAAGCCCGCGGAGTGGCAGAGCTACTTCGTCTGGCATATCCTGCGCGAGGCCGCGCCCGCGCTGACCAAGGCTTTCGTCGACGAGAGCTTTCGCATGGAACAGGCGCTGACCGGGCAGAAAGAGCAGCGCGCGCGCTGGAAGCGCTGCGTCGAATCGACCGATGGCGCGCTCGGCGAGCTGCTCGCGCAGCCGTTCGTTCGCGCGCGCTTTTCCGGCGAGGCCAAGCCCGCCGCGGAGTCGATGGTTCACGCGATCTCGGACGCGTTCGCGGGCGAGCTTCATCGGGTGAGCTGGATGGACCCGAAGACTCGCGAGCTCTCGCACAAGAAGCTTTCCGCGATGGCGTACCTGATCGGCTACCCGAAAAACTGGCGTAGCTACGACTTCGCGGTCGGCCGCGAGCGCTACATCGACAACCTTCTGGCCGCGAGCGCCTTCGACCTCCAGTACAAGCTGAACAAGATCGGAAAGCCGGTGAATCGCGACGAGTGGGAGATGACGCCCCCCACCGTCAACGCGTACTACCACCCGCTCAAAAATCAGATGGTGTTCCCGGCCGGCATCCTTCAGCCACCGTTTTACGCGGTGGAGTCGAGCGTGGCCGTCAACCTGGGCGCGATGGGCATGGTGGTGGGCCACGAGCTCACGCACGGCTTCGACGACGAGGGATCGCAGTTCGACAAGGACGGCAACCTCAGCGACTGGTGGGACCCGGCGGTTCGCGATCGTTTCAAGAACCAGACCAGCTGCGTCGCGCAGCAGTACGGGAGCTTCGAAGCGCTCCCCGGCGTCAAGATCAACGGCGAGCTCACGCTCGGCGAAAACATCGCGGACATGGGCGGGGTAAAGCTCGCGTTTTACGCGTACCGCGCGCTCCGCGCCGGCGCGAAAGAGGCGCAGTTTGCCGAGGGCTTCAGCGAGGATCAGCAGTTCTTTCTCGCCACCGGTCAGGTCTGGTGCAGCAAGTACCGGGACGAGTACGCGCGCATGGCGGCGCAAGTCGATCCGCACTCGCCGCCGCGCTTTCGCGTCAACGGCTCGCTCGCCAATCTGCCCGAGTTCGCCACGGCCTTCGCGTGTCCGGCGGCCACGCCGATGAACCCGGCCAAACGCTGCGCGGTGTGGTGAGCGACGCCTATCCGCTCGCGACTTCGGCGGCGGGCCGCGGCGCGGGCACACGTTCGGACATGAACGGGCGCTCGAACGCCAGCGAGAACACGTAGGAAGCGACGACCGCGCACACGATTTCCGCCGGGATCACCAGGCAAAATTGCAGCGTTGGCGAGAACGCATCGTGCGGCACGAAGCGTCGCAAGAGCGCCAGGATCGGCAGATGCACGAGGTAGAGGCTGTAGGAAAAGCCGCCGAACTTGACGAGCGGCCGCGCTTCCAGGAACGCGACCAGCGGCCCCCCGCGCGAAAGCTGCCGGTGGTTCGTGAAATAAGCGAGAAACCCGGCGACCAGAAAGCCAGCCAGGGGATCGTTCAACCAATGACGGCGGCCGCCGCTCACGAGCGCGAAGGTGATCGGCGCCAGCACCGCGATCAACGGCAGCACCAGGCGCCACGGGATGCGCTCGCGCAGCCGCTGAAATAGCGGCTGCGGCGAAAAGTTGAGCATGGCGGCGGCGTTGCCGGCCGCGAACAGGCCCAGGTACCAGGGGCATGCGGTCTCCGCCACGTGGAAGTTGGGCCACACGGCGTACGGCGGCACGGTCAGCGCCAACGCCACGAGCATTGCAGCCACGACGCCCCAGCGCCGCACCAGCGGCAAGAGCAGGAGCGGGAACAGGAAATAGATCTGCCACTCGGTGGCGACGCTCCAGAGTGCCGGATTGATCTGCGAATCCCAGGCGGAATCCAGGTTGTGAACCAGGATCAGATGCGTGAAAAGGCCTCCGGACGTCCAGCTGTCGGACTCGCTCTTCGTCAGCGGCAAGATGAACAGCGCCAGGAACAGCGCGGCGTAGTACGGCGGTAGAATTCGCCGCGCGCGGCGGCGAATGTATCCGGCGAAGCCTCCCGAGAGCGCGAGCCCCGGGGAGCGCACGACCGGAATCATCAGCACGTAACCCGAAAGCACGATGAACACGTCCACCGCGTAGTGGGCGTAGAGCATCGAATGGTAGAGCGGCGCGAAAACGCGAGGAAACGCGGCGATGTTGTTGCCGATCGCGAAGCCGTAGCCGTGATGGAACACCACCACCAGCGCGGCGAAGAAGCGGATCGTGTCGAGGTAGTCGAGACGAACGCGTGGCGCCTTCGCTAGAGCCTCGGCGGGGCGCTGGCTCGGATCCTGGGTCGGCGACGCCGCCATGGTACCCGAAACTACCATGGTTCCGAGTTTCCACCGGGAGGAAGGCCCTGGTAATGGTAATCAGGGCCGAGTCGTGATCCCGACACCGAATCGCAACGGAAGAGCGCTCTTTACCAGGCTCGCCAAGCGCCTCGCGTGGGAAAGATACGTGGCGCGCGCGAACTTCCGTTTGAGGGTGTGGGATGGGCTGCTGTCGAGGCGAACGCGCAAGGCGTTCGACGCGTCGTGCTTGATGGATCGGGAGTTACCCCCCGTGATCGGCGACGACGCGATCTTGCGCGATCCGCGCATCAATCCCCAGTCGCTGTTCACCCCGGTGTTCGTCAAACCGAGCCGCGAATACGTCTATCACGTCAGACACTCGGTGGTGATGGAGCCCGAACACGGGTTCGTGATCATGCCGCCGCGCTCGCTGTTGTTCGAATCGGTGCCGCTTTCCGAACAGATCCGCTCGCGCAAGACCATGGTCTACTGCTCCGCCCTACCGTCGTTCAGCCAGTTCCTGATGGCGAGAGCGGGTCGCCTGCCGATGCGGCGCGAGCGCGCGATTGCACCGATGCGCTTCGTGTTCGAGCCGAACTACTATCATTTCATCCAAGATACGCTGACGCGTCTCGCGCTCCTGGATCGGCACGGCGTCTCCGAGCAGGTGCCGCTCGTGATATCGAAGCAGATCGCGAACGCGCCTTTTTTCGCGCAGGTGAGCAAGCGCGGCGCGCTCGGCCGGCGCCGCTGGCTGGTGCAGGACGGCTTTTACATCCAGGCGGACGAGGCGTTCATCGTGCGCACCGGCGAGGGCAACCGAGACCATCTGGACCATCTGATGGACCTGATGGCGGTACCCGCTGCGGATCCCGCGCGCCGGCGCCGGATATTTTTGACGAGAGACATCAAAAAGCGCGGTCGCGGCATCACCAACATGGCCGCACTCGCTCCCGTGCTCGCAGAGTTCCAGATCGAGACCGTCGATACCGACCAGCTGTCGTTCGACGAGCAGATCGCGCTCTTCAACGAAGCCGGGCTGGTGGTCGCGGTGCACGGCGCGGGCCTCACCAACATCATGTTCCGGCGCGGCGCCAAGCTCGACCTGGTCGAGATTTTCTCCCCGACCGAAACCCCGCTCTACTTCTACATTCTCGCGCGCACCTTCGGCTACGGCTACACGTTCGTGAAGGGGATCGAACCCGACGGCGTGGGAACGAAGGCAAACTTCGCCGTCGATCCGCAAGCGCTACGCCAGGTGCTGCTGGCGAAGGGGCTCGCTCAGACCACGTCGAACGGATACCCGCCGTCGGTGTAGGTGCGGGCCGCGATCAGCTTGCGCAACTCGTCGTCGTTGTGCTCGAGCCGCTCGAGGTGGCTCTTGATCCGCGCCCTTGCCGCGGCGGCGAACATGATCGTCAAGTCGATGTGGCGCCGCGCTCCGGCTTCGCCGCGCTCCTCGATGATCGACGTCGTGCGGGAGATACACGCCAAGAGCGCGTAGAGGTCGATCGCGACGTTGGCGATGCGCAGCTGAATTTGCTGCATCTCCGCGATCTCGGTGCCGTGCTCGCGCAGCTCGCGGTCGACCGCGCGCGCCAGCTCGTCGACCGCTTCCTCGAAGATCACCGCTTCGCGATCGAGCAGCGAATGCGCCCGTGTCATGCGTTCGCGCCGCAGCGCTTCGCGCACCTTGCGCACCGCGAAATCGCGCAACAGCCCGAAGCCCTTGATCGGCTCGTACATCGCGCGCTGGACCTCGCTCATGCGCACGCCCGGCCCGCGCATCCCGGCCAGCGCGATGAAGCAACGCAGGGTCTCGTTGGTGCCGTCGACCACGAAGCTCGCTCGCGCGTCGCGCAGGATGCGCTCGATCGGCAGCGTTTTCGTGTAGCCGATCCCGGCCGCGGCCTGCATCGCCTCGTTGGCGACGCGCCACAGCGCCTCCGAGCACGCGACCCGGCAGATCGCGCTTTCCAGCGAGTTGTCCTCGATGCCGCGATCGACGAGACCCGTGGTCAGGTAGACCATCGATTCGATCGCGTAGCTGTCGCTCATCATCTTCGCGACCTTGTCCTTCAGGATCGCGAATTCGCCGACCACGCGGCCGAAGCTGCGGCGCTTGATCAACCGCTTCACCGTCATGTTGACGAGCTCGCGGCACTGACCGACGCTGCTCGCCGAAAGCGCGATGCGCGCGTCGTTCAGCGCCGCCATCGCGACCTTGAAACCCTTGCCGACCTCACCGAGCGCGCGGCTCGCCGGCACGGCTACGTCGCGAAAGACCACCGGCGACACACCGGCTCCACGCACCCCCAGAAGGTCGTGCGGCGCGCCGACCTCCACCCCGGGGCCGCGCTCCACGA
>Ga0111538_10005953_pt1 | contig 16569 bp, 13 predicted proteins | sample SoiMethybrSBSTD1_FD_79669 | JGI IMG/M metagenome (GOLD analysis project Ga0111538, IMG submission 79669) | Bulk soil microbial communities from a Populus tree surrounding site in Tennessee, USA - Soil MetaG P. TD hybrid SBSTD1 (version 2)... | ecosystem: Environmental > Terrestrial > Soil >...
ACAGCGAGCTCGGCAAGCGGATCGAGATCGCCCACGAGACCCTGCTCGATGCCTGGCCGCGCCTGGTCGAGTGGCGCCGCGAGGACCGGGAGGGCGCCCGGCTGCGCGACATGGTGCGCTCGGCCGCCCGCCAGTGGGAGGAGCGCGGCCGGTCGAGCGGCCTGCTCTGGCGCGGCGACGAGCTGGCCGAGTACCGCCAGTGGCGTGCTCGCCATCCCGGCGCGCTCACCGCCGGCGAGGAGTCCTTCATCGCCGGCAGCCTGGCCGAGGCATCCCGCGGCCGCCGCCGCCGCACCATCATGATAGGGGGCGCATTTCTCGCCCTCGCCGCTGTCGCGCTGGCGCTCCTCATCCTGCGCGGCCGCGCCGACGCCCAGCGCTCCCTCGCGGTGACCGCCCGCCGCGACGCCGAGCAGAGCGCCGCCCAGCTGCATCAGCAGCTCATGACCCAGATCGAGCGCCAGGGCCGCCGGCTGGTCCTCGCCGACGATCCGCTGCAGGGGCTCGCCTTCCTCGCCGAGGCGGGCCGGCTCGGCGCCCGCGGCGTCGCCCACGACTTCGCTGTCGCCCAGGCGATCGACGCCACCGACGGCGAGCTCCTCGCACTCCAGCACGCCGACCTGGTCGTTCGCGCCCGCTTCTCGCCCGACGGCAGCCGGGTCGTCACCTGCGGCTACGACAACCAGGCCCGCCTCTGGGACGCCACCAGCGGCCAGCTCCTGGCGACGCTGCGCCATGCCTCGGGCGTCCTGCGCGCGTCGTTCAGCCCGGATGGAACGCTGGTGGCGACCGGGACCAAGGCGGGCGAGGTCACCCTCTGGTACGCCCGCGATGGCCGCGAGCTCCGCCACGTCGACGCCGCGGCAGACCTTCAGGTCGTCGAGTTCTCGCCCGATGGCGCGCGGCTTCTCACCGCGACGGCACAGGATGCGGTCGCGATCTGGGACGTGGCGAGCGGTCGCTTGCTGCGCGCCCTGCAGGCGGCGGGGACGGTCGGGGTTCCCAGCATCGGCGCGCCGGCGGCGTTCTCTCCTGACGGTGCGCTGGTGGCCGCCGGCAGTGTCCGCGGCGGCCCGATCCGCATCTGGGACGCCGACACCGGCCGGGAAATCGCCTCGCTCGCCGGCCACAGCGATCGCGTGACCGCGGTCCGCTTCTCGCCCGACGCGCGCCGGGTGCTCAGCGCCAGCTGGGACGACACCGCCGCCCTCTGGCGGCTCGCCGACCGCCGCCGCGAGCACCTCTTCAAGCACGGCGACGACGTCAACGCGGCCGCCTTCAGCCCCGACGGCGCGCGCGTCGCGACCGCCTCGACCGACGGCACCGCGGTGGTCTGGGATGCCGCGAGCGGTGAGCCGGTGCTTCGGCTCGGTGGCCACCAGGCGGCGGTGACCCACGCGGTCTTCAGCCCGGACGGCCGACAGATCGCCACCTCATCGGCGGATGCAACGGTCCAGCTGTGGGACGCCGCCAGCGGCTTGCGGGTCGCACGCCGGCTCGGTCACCGCGCCGCCATCCGCGACCTCGCCTTCGCGCCCGACGGCCATCGGATGGTCAGCGCCAGCCTCGACGGCTCCGCCATCGTGTGGAGCACCGAGCCGACCCGCAAGACCACCGCGCTCGCCGGTCACCAGGGGCCCATCCATGCCATCTCGGTGGCGCCGGGGGCATTCCACGTCGCCACCGGCGGAGCCGACGGGACCGTGCGCATCTGGGACGCCGCCACCGGACGCGAGCTCGTCGTCCTGCGCGGCCACACGCAGACGATCAACGCAGTGAAGTTCAGCCCCGACGGCTCGCGGCTGGCCAGCGGCTCGGCCGATCAGTCGGTCCGCATCTGGAACCCACGCGATCCGGCTGCCGTCCGCGTGCTCACGGGTTCGTGGGTGATGGCGCTCGACTGGACGCCCGACGGCAACCGGCTGATCACCACCGACACCAGGGGCACGATCCGGATCTGGGCCGCCGAGACCGGCACGCGCGAGCGCGAGATCCACGCCCACGGCGGCGGCCAGATCAGCGCGGTCGCGGTCGCCCCGACCGGTGATCGCTTCGCCACCGCCGGCGGCGACAACCGCTCGTGCATCTGGGAGCTGGCCTCGGGGCGCCAGGTCGCCTGTTTCGACAGCGACAGCCGGGCCTACAGCGTCGCCTATCACCCGGGCGGCGAGAAGGTGCTGTCGGCGACCAGCAAGCAGCCGGCGGTCATCTGGCGGGTCTCCGACGGCAAGGTTCTGACCGAGCTGGTCGGGCACGCCGGTGACGTGGTGCGCGCCGAGTGGGCCGAGGCGGGAGACCTGGTCGTCACCGCCAGCGCCGATGGAACCGCGCGCGTCTGGGATCCGGCGACCAGCGACGTGCTCGGCGTCTTCGATCTGGGCGCCGAGCTGACCACCGCGAGCTGGGCGCCCGGCGCCAGCTACCTGGTCATGGCCGGGTACCAACCGGATGCGCTCCTGGTCGACATGCCGCGCGTACGCGGCGACCGGAGCGAGCTGGCGCGCCTGCTGCGCTGCAGGGTCCCGTTCGTCGTCGAGGGCGAGCGCGTGGTGTCACGCCCACGCGACTTGACCGCCTGCACGAGGCGCTGAGCCGCCGGTGCACAACGCCGGATCGGCCAGGTGCACAGCTGGTCGCGTCTCTGCACAGCCCGTTGTGCAGGCAGGCGTTACCCCGGTCACGGACGCCACGAATTTCCGGCGGGTACCTCTTTGGCCCGCGCCGTGCACAAGGAAAGTCTCGAGGGAGGCGAACAATGGCCAAGAAGACCGATCGCAAGCTGGCACTGAAGAGGGAGACGCTCCGGCGCCTGGACGACAGCGAGATGCGCGGCGTCGTCGGGGGTGGGCTGAGCGGCCCCTATTGCACGGTCGGCGAGGCGAGCGGCCGCTGCGGAAGCATGACGCAGGACTGCATCCAGGTGGACCCGGGCGCGGTCGTCATCAAGATTTCAGGTTGAGACGGGACCCCCTCCCTGACTCGACCCGAGCGCCGGCTGAGACGGAAGTCTCGCCGGCGCTTGCATTTTCGGCGCGTGTGCCAGCGCGTGTGAGAGGGGGCACCGTGCGCGCAGGTGGGAACGCAGATTTGGCTCGGCCCCCTGCATTGCCAACGCAGTTTCTGCTCGGGGCGCGGCGTGGGGCGATGAGCGCGGATGAAAGAGCGCGGGGCAGCGCGAAGCGGGTGTCGGCCAGTCGCTCAGCCGCCCCGGGGTTTCATCCGGGCGCGGGCACGCGCGTAGAGGAGCGCGCCGATCGCGAGGAGGGCGACGCTCGAGCCGACCACCTTGCCGACCGCCAGCGCCGGGTTCTCCGAGTCCTCGGGCGGCACGGCGGCGAGCGCGATCGAGATCCCGGTGACCGCGAAGCCCAGCGCGGCCAGGAGGCGCCCGACCAGCCGGGTGCCGCCGAGCTTGATCACGGCCGCGAACAGGAGCAGGTAGGGGATGAAGTAACTGATGACGCCGATCCCGACCAGCGCGTCGTAGGCCCCCTTCACGCCGGTTCCCGCCTGGCCGAGCACGACGAAGACGGCGGCGCCGGCGACCTGGACGTAGAGCGCGACGTGCGGGGTGCCCCAGCGCGGATGCAGTCGGCCGAACGCAGGCGGTAGCGTGCGGTCGAGCCCGGCGACGAACGGGAGGCGTGCGGTGGCGGCCAGCCAGGCGCCGACCCCGCCGATGTTGCCGATGGTGACCAGCACCGCGGCGGCGGCCGCCGCGCCCGGAAGCCCGAGCCGGTCGCCGGTCGCCTGGACCGCCTGCATCACGCCCGACAGGCTCGAGACCTGGCCGGCGGGCAGCGCGAGGACGACCGCCGCCGTGCCGAGCACGTAGATGCTGGTGATGATCGCGCCGGCGGTGACGATGGCGCGCGGGATGGTCCGGCCGGCGTCGACGATCTCCTCGCTCATGAGCGAGGCGGTCTCGAGACCGGCGAAGCCGAAGGCGATGGTGGACCAGAAGATCATGTCGCCGAGGCCGGTCCGCGGGACCAGGTCGGCGGCCGCGATGTCGGTGGCCGGCCCGAAACGCGCCAGCGCGATGGCGACCATCGCGACCAGGAGCCCGATCGGGATCCAGGTCCCGAGGCCGCCGGCGTTGTGCAGCCACTTGCCGACCCCGAGGCCGACCACGTTGAGCCAGGTGGCCAGCACCAGCCCGCCGAGCGACACCGCGATGAAGTAGGGCGCGCTGTGGGCCAGGGACTGCCAGCTCGAGCCGCCGATGTAGAGCGCGTTGGCCGCGCTGAAGTAGAGAAGGCCGGGCAGGTAGACCAGGTTGGAGGTCCAGTACATCCAGCCGGCGATGAAGCCGGCGAAGTCGCCGAAGGCGAGCTTGACCCAGACGTAGAGGCCGCCCTCCTCGGGGTAGCGGGCCGACAGGTGGATGACGGTGAAGGCGAGGGGGACGAAGAAGGCCGCGAAGCCGATGACCCAGACGACCAGCGAGCTCGGCCCGGCGGCCGCCGCGGTCGCGATCCAGCGCAGCCCGACCACCGCGGCGACCAGGAACAGGACCACGTCCCAGAAGCCCATCGTCCGCTTGAGCCGCACGGCCGGGTCCACCGGTCGATGCTACGCCGATGAGACCGGCGTTGCCCGGGCGAGGTCGCGCGGATTATGGTCGGCCATGGCTCGCAAGCGGCTCCCCTCCGACGCGGCGCTCAAGGAGCTGCGGGCCTTCGGGCTCGCCTATCCCGGCGCTCACACCAAGAGCCCGTGGCCCGGACACCTCGACCTGGCGGTCAACGACAAGACCTTCGCCTATCTCAGCCTCGAGGGCGAGCCGCTCGGCATCTCCTGCAAGCTGCCGCGCTCGCGCGACATCGCGCTGATGCTGCCCTTCTGCAAGCCGACCGGCTACGGGCTCGGCAAGAGCGGCTGGGTGAGCGCCCAGATGGCGGCCGGCGACGAGCCGCCGGTCGACCTCTTCAAGGCGTGGATCGACGAGAGCTACCGGGCGCAGGCGCCGAAGAAGCTGGTCAAGGAGCTCGACGCCGGCGGCGGCGCGGCGGCGGCGCCCGAGAAGGCGCCGGTCAAGGCTCGAACCAGATCCACCAGGCGCGCATCGCCAGCCCGGTCGCGAGCATCGCGAGGCCGATCAACCCGGCGCGGGTGACGAGCGAGCGCGCGCGCCACCATCGCTTCGCGGCGGCGGCGCGGCGGCGTGCGGTCGGCTCCAGGCGATCGAGCCACCGGGCCAGGCGGCGCGACTCGCCGCCGAACATGGCCAGCCCGAGGAGGATCACCAGGAGCCCGGGACCGGGCAGGAAGCACATGGCGATCCCGGCGAGGACGAGCAGTGTGCCGCACACGATGCCGAGGGCGCGCAGCGCGCGCGAGCCGTGCTGGTGCAGGCGCACCCGGTAGTTGCGAAAACGACGCCCGGGCCGGTCCTCCTTGAAGCGGCGCCACTCGCCGCGCGCGCGCTCGACGATGGAGATCGCGCCCATATGGCGGTCAAGGCCAGCAAGCAGGATGCCATGCGCTGCCTGAATCGGATTTGTGCGGCGCTGGGTCCGACTCGCATTTGACAGCCCGGCTGGGTCCGTGGAGGCTTGGCGCGGTGAGGGCGTCACCGGGGCGAGTGACGGCGGCGCTGGCGGTCTGGTGTCTGGCTGCCGGCTGTCTCGAGATGGACGACGAGGTCGCGGCGTACGACCAGTCCACCCTGTCGTGCTCGCTGGATCGGCCGGGCGTCTACAGCCCGTATGGAGCCGAGGGACATTATCCGTCGGGCCCGGTCGCCGAGCTGCGATGGCGCGGGCCGACCGGCGCCTACCCGGACGGCGTCGAGGACTTCCGCGGCTACGCGCCACTGCCGGTCACCGTCGAGTGCGCCGGCGACAAGGACCGCCGCTCGCACCTCGACGTCACCGCCGGATGTCTGCAGGCAGTGGCGACCGGCGACGGGCGCTACCAGCGCGGCCTGGTGCGCACCACCGCCGATGGCTACTTTCGCGCGCTCGCGCTCGCGCACACCGCCGGGGACCCGCTTCCGGTCAAGTGGACCGATCAGGCGGTCGCGGTCCGCTTCCTCCACCGCGGCCCGACCGGCAGCGCGGGCAACCCCGGCTTCAAGCTGTTCGCGCGCTACCGCAGCGAGGACGACCTCTACGTCGCGTCCTGGCGGCTGGACGGCGTGGTGCAGATCCAGCGCAAGCTGTGCGGCGAGTACCTGACCCTGGCGATGCGGCGCGATCTGGCGCCGCCGTCTCCCGACGTCTGGCACTGGATCCAGTTCGAAGCGCAGGGCAGCGATCTCGCCCTCGTGCTCGACGGTCACCTCGTGCTCGAGGCCAGCTCGGCCACCTTCAGCTGGGGGACCGCCGGCATCCGCATCGACTCGGCCGACGGCACCTACCTCGACGAGTGGAGCGTCAGCGACCCCGGAGCATGACGGCCGGCATCGCGGCGTAGCCGAGCGCGCGTACCCGGATCGGCCAGAGCTCGCGCCCGCGGCCGAACATGCCGGCCAGGATGACCTCGGCCTCGTCGCGCGCCGCGCGCGAGCGCATCATGCGGCGCCACACGCGGATCTCGAGCGCCCAGCGCCAGCCGGGACGGTCGGCCAGGGCGAACACGATGCGCACGGTGCGCCGCTCGGCGCGGCTCATGTCGGGCATCGGGTCGCGCACGTCTTCCCTCTGCAACATGTGCGGGGGCAGCGCTCCGCCCCCGTGCTCGGCGATCCGCTCGAGATCGGTGCGCAGGGCTGCGGCGCCGAACAGCTCGACGGTGCGGACCCAGCCGCGCGCGAAGCGGCGCTCGCTCGGCGGCAGGGCGCGATAGGCGCGGTGGCTGGTGCGGACCGCCGTCTCGATGCTGTCCAGGTGGGCACGCCAGACGGCGAAGCGGATGGGCTCGAGGTCGTCGCCCGGGCGGAGCGCGGCCATCGCCTGGAGTGCGTGGCGCCAGCGCGCGCGCGGCCGCTGATAGAAGTCGGGTGGCGGCGCCGGGCGCCCGCCGTGCTCGAGTCGCAGCGGCGGAACCAGGCCGATGTCGGCGGCCGCCAGGTAGGGGATGACGCTGAGCGCGTAGTTGCAGGCGCCCCACCAGCTGTCGGCATCGATGGCGCCGGTGCCGGGACCGGCGGCGGACAGGCGGCCGCTGCGCTCCTGCCAGGCCAGCTGCGACGCGTAGCCCCAGAAGGGGCAGAGGATGTCGCGCTCGCCGAACGCCGCGCGCTGGTTCGAGCGCTCGATGAGCAGCCGGTACATCGCCATCCGGTCGCGGGCGTCGAGCGGGTCGCACACGCCGCTCTCGCTCGGGTCGGCGAGCGCCAGCCAGTCCTCGCAGAAGGGCAGGCGGGCGAGGAGCGCGGGGTCCGGGCGCGAGGCGGCAAAGGGCATGCCGGAGTCGACTTTAGCAGCTCGCGGCTCGTGCTATCGTCGCGCGGGCGAGACCGATGAACCGGGGAATCCAGCTCGCAGCCGGCCTCGTCGCAATCCTCGCCCGGGGCGGTGTTGTCGCCGCGGGGCAACCGGCCGGCGCGCAGCCGCCGCCGGCGGCACCGCCGCCACCGGCACAGCCGCCACCGGCACAGCCGCAACCCCAACCACAACCGCAGCCACAGCCGCAGCCCGAGCCCGACGCGACGCCGCCGACGCCTCCGCCGGTCGACGCCGCGCTGGCCAAGCGCCTCGACCAGGTCGAGGCGGAGAACCGCGCTCTGCGCGAGGAGATGGACCTCCTGCGCGAGGACCTGGCCGGCACCGACCAGCGCGTCGACTCGCTCCTGCCCATCGCCGCCAAGCTGGGCGGCTACATCGACGTCGGCTTCTTCGCGGTCGGCGGCGACGGCAGCGGCATCCGCCAGGACTTCGGCAACGTCTACTTCCCCGAATTCGACGGCAAGGTGCCCGGCGTCTGGGTCTACATGGGGGACCCGCTGTCGACCGCGATCAACTCGCGCGGCGATCCGGCGGAGACCTCCGCCTCGCGCGCCATCGCCTTCGACCCGATCAACAGCCAGGGGCAGTCGAGCTTCATCCTCAACGCGCTGCACGTCCGCTTCTTCACCGGGATCGGCTCGTCGCTCCTGGTCTCGTCGGCCTTCGACCTGGTGCCGCGCAGCCGCAACGTCTCGGACCCGGACGGCACCTTCGCCGGCGACTATCTCGATCTCAAGCTCGCCAACCTCGAGTACCGCCCGCCGATCGACGCCTTCGCCCTCAGCTTCTGGGCCGGCAAGTTCGACTCGGTGGTCGGCCGCGAGTACCGCATCCAGGAAGCCGACGACCGCATCACGGTGACGCCCTCGCTCCTGTGCCGCTACGTCTGCGGCCACCCGATCGGGCTCAAGGCGCGCGCCGCGTTCGGGGCCGACGAGACCGCCACCGTCACCGCCGCGGTGACCAACGGCAGCCACTTCCAGGAGTCGTTCCCCTTCGCCGACGAGACCGACTCGAACCAGTTCAAGACGCTGGCCGGGCGGGTCTCGCTCCGGCCGCCCGGGCTCCCGATCCCGATCGAGATCGGCGGCTCGGGCGCCTGGGGAGCGCAGGATCAGCAGGGTTCGCAGGACCTGCACCAGTGGCACCTGGGCGCCGACCTCTTCGTCCCGGCCGGCGACTTCCAGCTGACCGGCGAATACGTGCAGGGCGAGGCGGAGGGGCGGACCGATCCGGACAGCATGGCGTCCTGTGATCTGGTCCCCTGTCTCTACTACAAGGCCGCGTACGGACTGGTGTCGTACCGGCTGAGCAACGAGATCGTCCCGTACGCGCGCGTCGACTGGCGAAATGCCGAGCACGAAAGCGGCACCAGCTTCGTCTATCTCTCGAAGCTGGTGCGCGGCACCGGCGGCCTCAGGCTCGAGCTCGGGACCCACGTCATCGTGAAGGCGGAGTACACCCTCAACCGGGAGATCGGCGGCATCCCGCAGTTCCACAACGACGTGTTCTCCTCCTCTCTGGTGGTCAAGTACTGAGTGATGCGATGTCGGCGCGCTTCATCTCCATGATCCTCGTCGCGCTGGCGGCGGCGCCCGGTGACCTCGCCGCGCAGCCGAAGGCCACCGGAAGCGTCGAGGGGCGCGCGGTGGTGACCGGCCGCAAGTCGCCGGCCGATCACTCGAAGGTCGTGGTCGAGGTGCACGTCCCCGGCGGGGCCATGGCGCCGGGGCGGGCGACCATCCACCAGAAGAACCAGACCTTCCGCCCCGACCTGGTGGTGGTGCCGAAGAATTCGACCGTCGACTTCCCGAACGACGACAAGATCTTTCACAACGTCTTCTCGCTGTCGCGCGCCGCGCGCTTCGACCTCGGGCTCTACAAGAGCGGCAGCACCCGCTCGGTCCAGATGCGGCGCGCCGGCGTGGTGGACATCTACTGCAACATCCACCCGAACATGGTCTCGCAGATCAAGGTCGTGGATACTCCGTTCCACGCGGTGACCGGGGCGGACGGCCGCTTTCGCATCACCGGTATCCCGCCGGGCAGCTACCCGGTGACCGCATGGGTCCCCTACGGCGAAGAGTACAAGGGTCAGGTGGTGATCGAGCCGGGCAAGACGGCGCGGCTCGAGCTGACAATCAAGGCCGGCCAGCCGCCCAAGCGACACCTGCGCAAGGACGGCACTCCCTACGGACGCTACCAGTAGCGGCCGCCCTCCTCCTGGCCGCCGGCGCCTGCAGCGAGAAGGGCGGCGAGCGGCCTCCCGTGCCGCGGCCGGCCGCGCGCGACGCGGGCGGCACCGCGGCGGCTGCGTCCGACGCCGGGCCCGCGTCCGGCCTGTACCTCCACGCCGCCTCGCGCTGCGGCGACTGCCACGACAAGATGTTCGGCGAGTGGCAGGCCTCGGCGCACGCGCGTTCGGCCAGGTCGTTCGCGTTCGCCGCCATGCGGGCAGCAGCGCCGGATGCGGCCGGCTGCGACGTCTGCCACCGGCCGCTGGCGCGCTACGCCGCGCCCACCTCGGTGTCGGACGACGGGGTGACCTGCGACGTCTGCCACACGCTGCGCGCGGTCGCCGCCGGAGCGCCGTCGCCGCGCTTCGAGCTCGAGGTGACGCAACCGGTCAAGTACGGCCCGTTCTGCCAGCTCGACGACCACTACTTCCACCGCATGGGTTGCTCGCCCCTGCACCGGAAGTCGCAGCTGTGCTCCGCCTGCCACCAGCTGGAAATCCAGCCTCCGGGCGGCGGCGCAGCCGTCCCGGTCTACACCACCTGGAGTGAATGGCAGGCGACCGGCTATGCGCGGGACGGCGTCGAGTGCCAGGATTGCCACATGCCGGCCACCCGAGCCGCGATCGCGGAAGGAGCCGCGGTGACCCGCCGGGTGGGCGATCACCGTCTGGCGACCACCGGCCGGTCGGCCTACGCGCTCGAGGCCCGCGGGCGGATCGCCCCGGAGCAGGGCGACGCGATCGTGGTGATGGTGGAGGTGTCGAACCGCGGGGCCGGCCACTACCTGCCGACCGGTTCGCCGGATCGCCGCCTGGTGCTGCGCGTCCTCGCGCTCGACCCGGGCGGTCGCGAGCTGGAGCGCGCCGAGACGAGCTTCGGCCGCGGGCTGCTCGACGCCGCCGGCAACCCGGCGCCGCGTGGCCGCGCCGTGCGCGCCGGCGAGGACACCCGCATCCCGCCCGGCGGTTCCAGCCGGCGTGAGCTCACCCTGCGGGCAGCGGCGCCCGAGGGGCGCGTCCGGGTCGAGCTGGCCCGCCGTGCGCTCGATCCGGCGATCGCCGGCGCGCTCGGCGTCCAGCCGCCGGCCGACCAGGTGGTCCTCACCGCCGAGCTGCCGTACCGCGCCGCCCACCGGGCCGGCGACCTGGCGCGCCGCGTCCGTGGCCGACCATGAGGCTGCGCACCGCGGTCTTCATCGGCGGCGTGATGCTGGTGACCCTGGTGGTCGCCGCGGTGGCGGTCTCGGTCTACGTGGTGGTCGACCGCTCGGCCCGCCGCGAGGTCGATCATGACCTGGCGAAGAGCGCCGCGGTGCTGGCCGACGTCATGGCCTACCAGCAGGCCCAGCTGTCGAACGACGCCCGGCTCATCGCCGACGAGCCGCGCATCAAGGCGCTGTTCGGCAGCGACATCGATCCCGCGACCATCGCCGGCGAGGCCGCGCGCGCGAAGGAGCGCATGGGCGCCAGCCTGCTGCTCATGTGCGACGCCGAGGGCACTCTCCTGGTCGACGTCGACCACCCGGACGACACCGGGGCGCCTCTGCTCGACAACCCGGTCACCGGGCCGGTGTTCAAGGACGCGCTCGGCAAGGGGAGCGGCTCCGGCATCTGGACCAGCGGCGATCGCGTCTTCCGGGTGCAGGCGCAGAGCATCCGGTTCGGCGACGACGTGCGCGGCGCGGTGCTCATCGGTCAGGGGTTCGGCGATCGCGAGGCGAAGACCATCGCCTCACAGGTCGGCAGCGAGGTGATCCTCCTGGTCGGCGACCAGGCAGTGGCGTCGTCGATCGGCGAGCGGACGGCCGACGACGGCTGGGCCACCGCGCGCGTCGCCTTCCCCGGCTACAGCGGGGCGCGGCCGCTCGCCGTCATGCTGCTGCAGGACCTCGACGCCCAGCTGGCGCCCGGCCGCCGGGTCATGCGGATCCTCAGCGCCGTCTTCGTCGCCGCCATCCTGGCGGCCATCGGGCTGGCGCTGTTCGTCTCGCGCCGGATGGCGCGCCCGCTCGACGGCCTGGTCGCCTTCACCCGCCGGGTCGCCGAGGGCGATCTCACCGCGCGCTCCGACGCGCGCGGCCTGGCGGAGGTGGTGGCGCTCGGCGAGTCGATGAACCACATGGTCGGCGAGCTGGCCGAGTCGCGACGCCTGCTCGCCGAGAAGGAGCGCCTCGAGCGCGAGCTGCAGATCGCGTCGCGCATCCAGACGTCGATCCTGCCGAGCCGGCCGGCGCTCGATGGCTACCGGATCGCCACCCACATGGCGACGGCCGACGAGGTCGGCGGCGACTACTACGATGTGCACCAGACGCCGCGCGGCGGCTGGATCGCGATAGGCGATGTCAGTGGCCACGGGCTCGACGCCGGCCTCATCATGATGATGGTGCAGACAGCGGTGTCGTCGCTGGTGCGCACATCTCCCTCCGCCAGCCCGAGCGAGCTTCTGGGCTCGCTCAACCAGGTCATCTTCGACAACATCCACGGCCGGCTGCAGGTCGAGCGTCACATGACCCTCTCGCTCCTGCGCATCGACGGCGGCGATGTGATGTTCGCCGGGGCTCACATGGACATCCTTGTGCGCCAGGGCAGCACAGGGGAGTGTCGTGTGGTCGAGACGCCAGGTACCTGGATCGGTGTGGCCGCCGAGGTGGGCGACCACATGGTGGACGGTCACCTATCCCTGGAACCGGGTGACATGATGGTACTTTATACGGACGGGGTCACCGAGGCGACCGATGCTCGCGGCGACATGTTCGGCCTCGAGCGGCTGGTCGCGACCGTTCGAGAGTGCAGGGATCCCGCGCCTCAGGAGATCGTCGATGCGATCGTTCGTGCGGTGGTTGATTTTCAGGCCGAGCAGTTCGACGACTTCTCGGTCGTCGTCGCCTGCCGCGGAAGCGAATAGGGCCTGACCACCGCGTGCGACTCGAGGAGCACATCGCCGTCGCCGTGGAGTCGCTCCGTCGCGGTCTGATCGATCGCGACACCCTGCAAGAGGCGCTCCGGACCATCATGGTGCCGGAGGCCGTGGCCCGGGCCGAGCAGCTGTGGATCGACCACGGCTGGCTGGCGCCGGCCGACCTCTACGCGGTGCTGAACGCGGTGCGCGCAGCGCCGCCGGTGGTGCGCACCGACCGCATTCCGACCGTGGATCTGCGGCTGCGCAAGCCGGCCGGCACCGGCAAGCTCCGCGCAGGTGACGGCAACCCGGAGCTGTCGGAGACCCTCGAGCGGTCGGCCGACGGCACCATCCCGCACATCAAGCCGACCCAGTCGGACCTCGCAGCCGGCGAGACCATGGTCCACGTCAGCACGACCTCGCCGTCGGCGGTGGCCGGTCTCAACCGCACCCTGTCGTTCAAGGACTGGGAGCAGGTGGGCAGCGAGCGCTACCGCGGCGTCGAGCGGCTGGGGCGCGGCGGCCTCGGCGAGGTCCTGCGCTGCGTCGATCCGCTGCTCGGCCGAACGGTCGCGGTCAAGTTCGCCCGCGCCGAGCGCGGGCAGGCGGCCCACGCGATCATCGAGCACGAGGCTCGCATCATCGCCGGGCTCGAGCACCCGAACATCGTGCCGGCCTACGACGCCGGCTACTCCCCCATGTGGGGCCCCTATTACGTGATGCGGGTCCTCACCCACACCTCGCTCGAGGAGGTCCTCTCGGGGCTGCGAGACGGCGACGAGCCGATGTGCGTCGAGTTCGGCCAGAAGCGGCTCCTGCGCCACTTCATCCAGGTCTGCCATGCTGCCGAATACGCCCACCAGCAGGGCGTCGTCCACTGCGACCTCAAGCCCGAGAACATCCTGCTCGGCGAGTACGGCGAGGTCCTGATCGTCGACTGGGGCCTGGCCTGGAGCAAGGTGGAGCAGAGCGGGCCGCGCGGCGGCACGCCCGGCTACATGGCGCCCGAGCAGTTCATCCCGGAGCCCAAGCCGATCGACGGGCGCACCGACGTGTTCGCCCTCGGCGCCATCCTGTACCGGATCGTGTCGCGGCTGCCGGCCTTCGCCAACGCGCAGTCGGTGACCACCGAGACCCGGACCGGCCTGATGGACATGTACCGCCAGCTGGTGCCGCCCAGCGAGCGCGCCCCGGAGCGCAACGTACCGCCCGCGCTCGACGAGATCTGCATGCGCGCCCTCCGGCTGGCCCCCGAGGAGCGCTTCCAGTCGGCCCGCGAGCTGGCCGCCGAGGTCGAGGCCTACCTCGAGGGGCACAAGGAGTTCGAGCGCCGGCTGGCCGAGGCCAAGAAGTCGGTCGAGAACGCCGAGGAGCTGGCCGCGCGCTACCACGACTCGGTCGAGGCGCGCCCGCTCCTGGTCCGCGCGCTGCACGAGGCGCAGCGGGCGACGCCGCCCTGGGCGCCGCCCGGCGAGAAGGACGCCCTGTGGGACGCCGAGGACGTGCTGCGGGTGACCGACTCCCTGCGGCGGCGGATGCTGCAGGCGGCGATCGCCGCCTACGAGCAGGCGCTCGAGCTGGTCCCCTCGCACGCCGATGCTCGCAAGGGCATCGCCACGCTCTACCGCTCCGAGCTGTCGCGCGCCCGCCGCGAGCGCGACGAGCTCGAGATCATCCACCTGCTGCGCCTCCTGCGCAGCTACGACGAGTCGGTGTCACAGGAGCGGTCGACCGGAATGCTCTGCATCGACTACCGGGCCAGCGGCCTCCAGCCGGTACTCTACCGGGTCAACTCGACGGAGAGGAGGTGCGAGTACGATGAGCTGCGCGCGCTCGAGGCCCACAGCAGGACCGCCACCGAGCGCCTCTCTCCCGGCACGTACCTGCTCCGCGTCAACTCGAGCCGGCACGCCACCGCCTGCTACCCGATCGTCATCGAGGCCGGCGAGCGGGTCGATCTGGTGGTCGCGCCGCCGTCGGCCGAGCTGATCCGCCCGCACGAGGTCTTCGTCCCCGGCGGCCCCGCGCTGCTGGGCGAATCGGGGATCCGCGGCTCTCGCCGCGAGGCGATCCAGGTCGACGTCGGGCCGTTCGCGATGAGCCGGCTGCCCATCACCTTCCGCGAGTACCTGGCGTTCGTCGCCGACATCTGGGCGGGCGATCCCCAGCGCGCCGCGCGCCACCTGCCGCGCACCGTGCTCGAGGACCCGCGCTGGCGCTACGACGGCGAGCGCTGGCGCGCCACCGGCCTGGCCGACGCGCGCAGCGCCGACGAGCTCCTCGAGCTGCCGGCCTTCGGAGTCTCCTACGACGACGCCGCGGCCTACGCGGTCTGGCTGTCGGCCCGGACCGGTCTGGTCCACCGGTTGCCGACCGACGCCGAGTGGGAGAAGGCGGCGCGCGGCACGGACGGTCGCCTCTACCCATGGGGCAACCACTTCGATCCCACCTTCTGCAAGATGCGCTTCTCGAAGGCGGGTCGCTCCTACCCGGACCGCGCCGGCACGTTCGAGGCGGACGAATCGCCGTACGGGGTGCGCGACATGGCGGGCGGCATCGCAGATTGGGTGTCGCCGGACGACAACCTGGTCACCTTTCAGTCGGCCGAGCACCGCGTGGCGTTCTCGCGCGGCGGCGCCTGGTGCGACTGGGAGGAGGACTGCCGGCTCACTTCGCGCCGCGAGTACCTCGCCGACGAGGTCACATCGCGGGTGGGCTTCCGCCTCGTGCGGCCGGTTTGAGATAGGATGAGCGGAACCGTGGAAAATCTCGTCGCGGGAGATCTCAGCATCGAGGTTCTCGAGGACAAGGGGCTCGTCCGCTGCGACTGGCGGGGGCGCAGCGTGGAGCGGGAGGCCGATCTGACGCTGCGGCCGTTCTTCGACCGCTTGCTGGCCCGCGCCCTCGAGCTGGGCGCCACGCTCGAGATGCACTTCGAACAGCTCGACTACTTCAACTCCTCGACCATCGGGACCCTCATCACCTTCATCCAGAAGGCGCGGCGCCAGAAGGTCCACCTGCGCATGGTCTACGCCGGCACCATCAAGTGGCAGAGCCTGAGCTTCGACGCCCTGCGCATGTTCGAGAAGAGCGACCAGCTCTTCGAGCTGAAGGTGGCGTCGTCGTGAAGGGCCGCTTCGGATTTTCGATCGACCTGCCGGTCCGCAACGACTGGCGCAACGTCGATCTCATGCGCTCGTCGATCCAGAGCTGCTTCATGGCCGTCTTCCGCGACCTCGACGGCTGTCACGCCATGTCGATGGTGACCGGCGAGCTGCTCGAGAACGCGATGAAGTACGGCCACTGGGGCGAGAGCGAGCAGGTGTTCCGCCTCCGCATCACCGGCGACTCGACCCACGCCACCATCGTGGTCGAGAACCCGGCCAGCCGCGCTTCCGGCCACGTCGAGCGCCTCGACCAGACCATCGCCTGGATCCGCAGCTTCGCCAACCCGCGCGACGCCTACCGCACCCGCCTGCGCGAGATCGCGGACGCGGACGTCAAGCAGAGCCGCCAGCTGGGCCTGGTGCGGGTGGCCTACGAGGGCAACGGCATCCTGTCCTGCGCCTTCGACGGCTCGGTCGTCACCGTCACCGTCGAGATCGACCTCTAGGCTAGGACGGCGGCGGGCCCATGCAGTCCATCGGGGCCATGTTGTCGACCGGCGGCAGCGACAGGATGTAGTTGGCGATGTCGGTGACGTCCTCGTCGGTGACGCCGGCGTAGGGCGACGAAGGGCCGCTGTGGGTGGGAGCACAGACGCCGTCCCCCTGCTTGTCGACGCCCTCCTTCATGACGCGGATGATGTCGGCCTGGTCGTAGTCCTCGAGCCCGGTGGGGTCGGGGGTGAGGTTGGAGGTGAAGATGATCTCGGGGTAGGGCGGCACCGGGTAACCGAACAGGGCCGCGGGGAACGCCCTGCCGCCGCCGAAGATCTTGCTGACGTCGAGCTCGAACGCGCCGGGCGACACCTCCGGCGTGTGGCAGTCGATGCACACGCTGATGAACGAGGTCAGGTAGCGGCCGCGCATCGCGCTCTC
>Ga0111538_10005954_pt1 | contig 16568 bp, 15 predicted proteins | sample SoiMethybrSBSTD1_FD_79669 | JGI IMG/M metagenome (GOLD analysis project Ga0111538, IMG submission 79669) | Bulk soil microbial communities from a Populus tree surrounding site in Tennessee, USA - Soil MetaG P. TD hybrid SBSTD1 (version 2)... | ecosystem: Environmental > Terrestrial > Soil >...
CGCCTTCGACGAGACGCTGATCGGCACCACCGTGCTGCCGGCGCTCCCCGGCGGCGTCATCGGGGCGTTCCTCGCGACGGCGGCGCTGTTCCCGGTCGCGCTGGGTACGGAGAGCGAGCACCTGCCGAAGCCGATCACGCTGACGGTGGCGTACCTGCGCTCCGCGGGCCCGCGCGAGACGTTCGCGCGGGCGACGATCACGAAGCAGGGGAGGCGGGTGGTGTCGGTGCGCGTGGAGGCGTGGCAGGAGGATCCCGGGAAGCCCGTCGCGACCGCGCAGGGGCAGTTCCTGGTGCCGTCGGAGTGAGGCTCGGCGCGTACGCACGGCTCCTGCTCGTGGCGGCGCTGCCGGCGCTCCTGGCGCGGGCGGCCGGCGCGGAGCCGCAGCTGACGGTGTGGGCGCGGGACTTCGATGCTGCCGGCAGGATCGTCGAGCTCACGCTGCCGCCCGATGCAACCTGCACCGAGTCCCTCATCGCGTGGACGGACGCCGGCGGCCAGGCGTGGGGCACGCGGGTGATGGGACGAGCGGGCACGCACGCGTACGAGATGCGCAGGCTGCCCCCCTTCCAGGGACGCATCCCTGCCCTCGGGACCGATACCGTCGTGGTCAGGGGAGGGGTCGAGGTGCCCACCTGGCTCGACGAGGCCGACATCTTTCTCGGGCCCGAGTGCATGCTGCCATCCACGGTCAATCTGCTGCGCGGCCATACGCTGCTCGCGGTGCGCTGGGAGGTTTGGCTCTCGGGGCTCCTCGCGGCGGTGGCGGTCGCGGCGTACCCGACGGTGGCGCGACGGCGAGCGGCACTGGCGCTGGTGACTGGGTTCGGCATCGCCTGGGCGCTGCTCGACGTGCGCGCATCCGTAGACCGCGCGGGCGTGCTGCGTTGGGTCGAGCACCACCGTCCCGCGCCCCCGCCGCTCGCGGACGTGCACCGGTTCGCGGACAGGGCCGCGGAGCTGATCGGAACGGCCACCTGGAGCAACGAGCCGCTGCCGTCCCTACCGAACAGCTACCTCGGCTATCGGCTCGCCGAGCACCCATACGTGCCGCTCGATGCCCGGCCGCCGTCCACATTCGTAGTGACGACGACACCGGGCACCCGCGACATCGTCTGGTCCTACGGCGGGTATGCGCTCGTCCGCCGCTGAGCGATGCACGGCTGGCCATCGATCCTCGCGCACCTCGCCGCGGACGCCGCGATGGGGTGGGCGCTCCTCTCGTGGCGGCCGGCGGAGCGGACGGTTCCGGAGACCCTCTGCCTGGCGATGCTGCTCGGGATCTACGCGGAGACCCTCACCGCCGCCGTCCTGTTCGTCCTCGGCGTGCCGTTGGCCGCGACGGCGGCGGCCGTGCTCGGGCTCGGCCTGGTGCTGGTGGTCACGGCGCTCCGCCGCCGGCCGTTCCGGTGGCGGATCCCGCGCGCACGGCCGCGCTGGTACGAGTGGCTCCTGGTCGTGGCGATCGCCGAGAAGCTGTTTTTCGTCGTCTGGCTCCTCGCGCGGACGGATCTCTACTTCGACGACGCGATGACCATCTGGGCCGCGCGGGCGCGCGCGCTCGTCGGCGGCAACTGGTCGCTCGACCCGGCATCGCCCTTGTTCCTCGCGGGCCACCTGCGCCACGACATCGTCCACTATCCGTGGCTGCTGAGCCTCTGGCGGGCCCTCACGGCGACGATGTGTGGCGGCTGGGACGACGTCGTCGCACGCGCCGACGGGCTCGTCTTCTTCGCGATCGTCGTCGCGGCCGTGTGGCTGGCCGTGCGCCGGCTCTCCGCCCGCCGCTGGCTCGCGGCCGGCGCGGCCTTCACGGTGGCATCGATGCCCCTGCAGGCCTGGCATGCGGCCTCGGGGTATGCCGACATCGCCGTGGAGGCGTTCGCCACCGTCGGCCTCGCGGCGGCGTTGCGCGGCGAATGGCTGTGGGCGGGGACCATGGCGGCAGGCGCGGCATGGAGCAAGAACGACGGCCTCGTGCTGTGCGTGCCGACGCTGCTCCTGGGGGCGCTGGTCTCGCGCGCGGGGCGTGGGAGGGCCGTGCTCGAGCTCGCCGCCGGCTTCGCCACGATCGCACCCTGGCTGCTGTTCAAGGCCTACCACCGGCTCGGGGTGGCCCCGAACATACCCTCCGCGTGGCACCCCGAGGCGTTCCCGCTCCTCGCGCAGGCGGTGCTGCCGAATCCGACCAACGGGTTCCTCTGGATCTCCGCGTTCGCCTGCGTGCTGATCACCTGCCGCGGCCTGTGGAGAGACCCCGGGGGCCGCACGGCGCTGGCGGCCTTCGCGGCCGGGTGCGTCGCGCTCGTCGGCATCTTCAGCATGACCGAAGCGTACGCGTTCCTCGCCAACCAGGGGACCATCCATCGGAGCCTGCTCCAGCTGAGCAGCATCGCGATCGTGACGTGCGCCTACGGGGTGGACCTCGCGCTGCGCGACCGGGCCGAGCGGCAGCTCCTGCCGCCGTCGGAGTAGCGGTTTGTGGTCGGGCGCCCCAGGCTGTACGGTGAGGTATGCCCGAGCGGCGACGTCCCATCCCGTGTGAGAACATGAACCATCGGCGAGCCAACTCACCGGTGTCGCACTGTCCTCAATGCGGGGGGATCGTGAATCGCAACGTACCCCCGCGGCATTGTACTGCAGAGGAGCACGCCGCCTCACGCCGCGGCGGCTCCGTCTACTGTGCCTGGTGCGGCACGCAACTGATCGCCAGGCGAGCCTGACGACGAGGCAACCTCACATGTCCTACGCGTGGTTCGGTCCCTGTCCCCACTGTCAGGCCGCGCTCTCGTACCTCGAGGGTGCGAATGGCAGCACGATGAACCCGAAGTGTCCGCGCTGCCACGAGGTCGTCCCCGTGAAGCACGCGACGTTCCTCATGGCCGACTACTCGCGGCCAGCTCCGGCGCCGAAGCCCGCTACTCGCTAGCGAGCGCGGCGTAGTCAGAAGCTCAGCGGTACCGCTTCTCGAGCAGGTGGACCCGCGGGGCCCAGGTCGGCGAGCCGAGATCGCTCCATCCCTGCCTCAGGTAGAAGCGCATCGCCCGCTCGTTCCCCGGGAACGTCACCACGTACGCCTTCTCCATGCCGAGCTCGGTGAACACGGACTCCGTGTACGCATCGAACTCCGCCGCCGCGCCCGTCCCACGCTCCTCCGGCACGAGATAGTGACGGTTCACCCATCCCGCCGACGGATCGTGCCAGTAGCGATCCAGCACGATCTCGCCGACGATCGCGTCATCCTTCCACGCGTGCACGGCGAATCGCGGATCGGCGGCGATGCGCTCGCGCAGCCAATTGAGATAGCCACGGTCGGAGCGGTCGCGATCGAGGGTGCCACCGCCGTCGCGGATGGCTGCATCGCGGAAGCGGAGCGCCACCTGCGAGTGCGCGGCCAGGTCGATCGTCCGGAAGATCAGCATGATGTCGCGCCCGTCGGGCGTGCGGTGGTCAGAGTCCGAGCAGCGCGTTCACCGCGAGTCCGAGCACCAGGAGCCCGCCCGCCAGCCGGTTGTGGTAGAACGCGAGGGACACGAACCACAGCGGCCAGAGCCGATACCCCGGCGGCGGCGTCGCGGGCTTAGGCTCGGAGTACGCGCGCAGCACCTTCACGAGCCGCGGCAGCGCCGCCGCCACGAGCAGCACGCCGGCGCCCAGGTGGCCGGCGACGACGAGCGCCACGACGATCACGTAGAACGCCGCCATCAGCACCTGATTCAGCCGGAGCGACCGCTCGCGTCCGAGCAGCACGGGGAGCGTGTGGATCCCGCGCGCACGATCCTGCTCGAACTTGTCGACGTGCTTCCCGATCAGCACCGTCGTCACGACGAGCGCGTACGGGATGGAGGCGACCCACACCCACGAGGGGAGCGTGCCGGTGGTGACGAAGTACGTCCCGCCGATCATGAGCGGGCCCCACACGACGAAGACGCCCGGCTCCCCGAGGCCGTGATGCTTCAGCTTGAGCGGCGGGGCGACGTAGAAGACGCTGACGAAGAGCCCGGCCAGCGCGAATGCGATGACGAGCGGCCCCCGTGCGGCCGTGAGCACGCCGAGGATGGCGAGGTCGATGACGTTGCACGCCGCGATGGCGGCGATGAGCCCGCGCTTGCTGATGAGCCCCGAGAGGAGCGGATGCGGCGCGTACAGCGCGCGCGTGTACTCCGAGGTGTCCACGCCGCCGGTCGTGTCGAAGTAGTCGTTGATCATGTTGTTCGCGGCGTGGGCGACGACCAGGCCGAGGAGCGCCAGCGCGAACAGCCGCCAATTCGGAGCTGCCGCCGTCGCTGCCGCGAGGAGCCCGCCCACCAGGCCGGACGTGATGGTCATCGAGAAGACGCACGCGCGCGTGATCAGGAGCCAGCGGGAGACGCCGTCCATCGTCCGCCCCTCCGGTAGATTGCCGGTGGCGATGATGCGGCGCCAATTGTCGAGGAGCGGGGCGGGCGCCGGGCGATCGATCGAGGTGGCTTCTGCCATGGTTCCGCTATCTCACAGCCGTCCGATCGACGCCACCCAGACCTCCGAGAAGATCGGGAGCACGACGGCGACCGACCGGAGCGCGAGCCCCACCTCGGCCAGCTCCTCTTCGAGACCGGCGCGCGTGATGCGCGGGCTCTGCTTCGGATTGCCGCCGAGGAAGCGGCGCGCGGCGCGCGACGCGGTCTTGAACGTGTAGGGATGGCAGACCGTCGCGATGACGGGGCCACGGCTCAGCCGGGAGAGCGTCCGTAGAATCTCGCCGCGCGCGCCGCGCGGGAGGTGCATGATGAAGCGGCTGCACACGACGGCGTCGAACGTGTCCGGTTTGAACGGCAGGCTCCGGATGTCCGCGAGCACGCCGCCGAGCGCCTCGGCCTTCCGCTGCGCCTGCGCGATCATCGCCGGCGACAGGTCGCTCGCGACGACGCGGTAGCCGCGTGCGGCGAGGAAGGAATGCAGGATGCCGGTGCCGCTCGGCGTGTCGAGGACGAGGCCACCCGGCGCGACCGGCCGCAGTGCCCGGGCGAGCGCGCGCTCGAGGAACCAGTGGTTCATCCGCCGCGCGACGCTCCCGTACCGCCGCCGCTCGTAGCGGGCCGCGTCGAAATGGCGATAGCCCGTCAGCGACTCCGGGAAGCGGACCGTGTCGGGCGCCGGCTCCTGCGGCAGCACAGCGCGCACCATAGCTCCGCAGGCTCGCGTAGCAAGAGCGTGGAATGGCGCTTGTTTGATTAGCGCCGGACGATCCACTATGAGCCAGCGAGGACGCGCGTGGCGGAACGCATGGATTTCCCCAGAATCAAGCGGCTTCCGCCGTACGTCTTCAACGTCGTCACCGATTTGATGCGCCAGGCGCGGCGCGCCGGCGAGGACATCATCGACCTGTCCATGGGAAACCCGGACGGGCCGACGCCGCCGCACGTCGTCGAGAAGCTGGTCGAGGCGGTGCGGAAGCCGACGAACCACCGCTACTCGGTGTCGCGCGGCATCTACAAGCTGCGCGTCGCCATCTGCGCGCGCTACGAGAAGCACTTCGGCGTCGAGCTGGATCCGGACGCCGAGGCCATCGTCACCATCGGCTCGAAGGAGGGCATCGGGCACCTGGCGCTCGGCATGCTCGAGCGCGGCGACACGGTCCTCTGTCCGAGCCCCACGTATCCGATCCACGCCTACTCGGTCATCATCGCCGGCGGCGACCTCCGCTCCGTCCCGCTCATGCCCGGCGGCGACTTCCTCGGGCAGCTCGAGGACGCGGTCCGGACCCTCTGGCCGAAGCCGAAGCTCCTCGTCATCAATTTCCCGCACAATCCCACGACCGAGGTCGTCGACCTCGCGTTCTTCAAGCGCATCGTCGAGTTCGCGCGCGAGCATCAGTGCCTCGTGGTGCACGACCTCGCCTACGCCGACCTCTGCTTCGACGGCTACGTCGCGCCCTCGTTCCTCCAGGTGCCGGGCGCCAAGGACATCGGCGTCGAGTTCTACACGCTGTCCAAGAGCTACAACATGCCGGGCTGGCGCGTCGGCTTCATGGTGGGCAACCGCGAGATCGTCGCGGCGCTGGCGCGCATCAAGAGCTACCTCGACTACGGCATCTTCCAGCCGGTGCAGATCGCCGCCACGCACGCGCTGAACGGCCCGCAGCATTACGTGACGGAGATACGCGACACCTACTGGAAGCGGCGCGACGCGCTCTGCGACGGGCTCGCGCGCGCCGGCTGGCACGTGGCGAAGCCGAAGGCGACGATGTTCGTCTGGGCCGAGATCCCCGACCAGTACAAGGCGGCCGGCTCGGTCGAGTTCTCGAAGCTCCTCCTCAAGGAGGCGAAGGTGGCCGTGTCGCCCGGCATCGGCTTCGGCGAGTACGGCGATCACTACGTGCGCTTCGCCCTCATCGAGAACGAGCAGCGCATCCGGCAGGCCGTCCGCGGCATCCGCAAGGCCCTCGGCACGAGCCTCGTGCCGCGCATCCCGCGCGCCCGCCGGGCCGGCACCGGGTGAGCCGCCAGGCCGCGCCCGTCCGCGTCGGCCTGATCGGCTTCGGCACCATCGGCGCCGGCGTCGTGAAGGTCCTGCGCGCCCACCGCGCGGAGATCGCGCGCCGGGTCGGGCGGCCGATCGACATCGTCACGATCGCCGACCTCGACACGAAGACGGATCGCGGCGTGCGGGTCGCGCCCGCCCGCCTGCTTCCCGACGCCGACGCGGTGCTGAAGGACCCGCGTATCTCGATCGTCATCGAGCTGATCGGGGGCTACGAGCCGGCGCGGCGCTTCGTCCTGGCGGCGATACGCGCGGGGAAGGACGTCGTAACGGCCAACAAGGCGCTCCTCGCGGTGCACGGCGAGGAGATCGTCGCGGAGGCGGAGACGCGCGGCGTCCGCCTGGGGTTCGAGGCGAGCGTCGGCGGCGGCATCCCGATCCTGCGGACGCTGAAGGAAGGCCTCGCCGGCGACCGCACGGCCGCCGTCTACGGGATCGTCAACGGCACCTGCAACCACATTCTCACCACGATGACGCGCGAGGGGCGGAGCTTCGACGACGTGCTGCGCGACGCGCAGCGCCTGGGGCTCGCGGAGGCCGATCCGTCCACCGACGTGGACGGCATCGACTCCGCGCACAAGCTCGCGCTCCTGTCGACGCTCGCGTTCGGCACCGCGCCGCGCTTCGCGGACATCCCGACCGAGGGCATCCGCCGCGTCGAGGCCGTGGACATCGCGTTCGCACGGGAGCTGGGCTACGTCGTGAAGCTCCTCGCCGTCGCCAAGGACGGGCGCGACGCCATCGAGGCGCGCGTGCAGCCGACGATGATTCCGCACCGCCACCTGCTCGCGGACGTCGACGGCAACTTCAACGCCATCTTCGTGCGCGGCGCGGCGCTCGGCCCGACGATGTACTACGGGCAGGGCGCGGGCGCGATGCCGACGTCGACGGCGGTCATCGCCGACCTGATAGCGGCCGTGCGCGACCGCGAGATCGGCCCGACGCCGCGGGTGCCGCCGTGGGGCATCCCGCAGCGCGCGCTCCGCCGCCTGAAGGTGCGTCCCCTCGCCGCGCTCGAGGGCGAGTACTACCTGCGCTTCATGGCGCGCGACCGGCCCGGGGTGCTGGGACGCCTGGCGGGCATCCTCGGGCGCTCGGGCGTGAGCATCGCCTCGGTCATCCAGCGCGAGCGCGGCGCGGGCGAGGCCACCGTGCCCATCGCGATGCGCACGCACCTCGCGAAGGAGCGCGCGCTCCGGCGCGCGCTCGCGGCGATCGCCCGGCTCGACGTCGTGAGCGGGCAGCCGGTCGCGATCCGGATCGAGGATCAGCTCGGATAAAGCGGCCCGAGACTTCGTCTCGGGCCGATGCGAGAGTTGAGCGAAATGCCATGCGCGACCGCCATGTCGCGGCTGGCAAAGCCAGCGCTCCACAAACGGCCACACGCAGGGCGTTCAGGCGACTCAACGACTCTCAACGGCTGTTTCAGGCATGGCGGGCGTAGCAGCATTGTCGCGCTGGCTTTGCCAGCCGCGACAGGACGCGTGGGCGGACGTCGGTCGTCACGCGCTCGCATCTGATACCGACCCGAGACGAAGTCTCGGGTCGGCCTACGCTACGCCGCCGACCTTCCGGAGGCGGGCCGCGGGCGCCGGCACGCGCTGCATCGGCAGGGAGAAGTGGAAGGCGCTGCCGCCGCCGGGCGTGCTCTCGAGCCACATCCGCCCGCCCATCAGCGACACGAGCTGTAGCGAGATCGTGAGGCCGAGGCCGGTGCCGCCGAAGCGGCGCGTGGTCGTGCCGTCGGCCTGCGTGAAGGCCTCGAAGACCCGCGTCTGCATCTCGCTGGAGATGCCGATGCCGGTGTCGATCACGGCGAAGCGCACCACGACCGCGTCGTCGGTCGCCGACTCGACGCCGATCTCGACGGTGACCGACCCCTGCTCGGTGAACTTGATCGCGTTGTCGATCAGGTTGAGGAGCACCTGGCGTAGGCGGGTGGGGTCGCCGAGGACCGTGTCCGGCACGTCGGGATGGAAGCGCGTGTTCAGCGCGAGCGCCTTCACGCGCGCGCGCTGCGCGAGCACCCGGGAGATCTCGGCCACGACGCGGCGGAGCGCGAGCGGGATGGACTCGAGGACGAGCTTCCCGGCCTCGATCTTCGAGAAGTCCAGCACGTCGTCGATGATGCGGAGGAGCCCCGCGGCGTTCCGCCTGAGGGCCTGGACGTGCTCGCGCTGCGTGTCGGAGAGCGGCGAGTCGAGCAGCATGTCGGACATGCCGAAGAGGATGTTCATCGGCGTGCGGATCTCGTGGCTCATGTTGGCGACGAACTCGGACTTGAGCCGCGCCGCCTGGAGGGCACGGTCGCGTGCCTCGGCCAGCTCGCGCTCGGCGCGCTTGCGCTCGGTGATGTCGCGCAGCGTGGCGGTGAACGCCGGCACGTTCCCCTGCATGACGGCGATGGCGATGTCTACCGGGAACTCCTCGCCCGTCGCGCGCATCGCGGTCATCTCGACCCGGCGGCCGATCAGCGCGCTCTCGCGCGTGACGGCGTAGCGGGCGAGGCCCTCGCGATGCGCGGCACGAGAGGCCGGCGGGACGATGATCTCGGCGAGCTCGCGTCCGACCACCGCGTTGCGCGCATAGCCGAACATCTCCTCGGCGGCCGGGTTGAACTCGAGAATGCGCCCGGTCGCGTCGATCGTGATGATGGCGTCGAGCGCCGACGCTAGCATCGCGCCCTTTCGCGCCTCGCTCTCGCGGAGGGTCGCGACCGACCGCCGCTGCTCCGCGGCGAGGAGCTCGCTCCGGCGGCCCGCCCGCCGGCCGTAGACCAGCATGCTCGCGACGGCCGCGAGCAGGAGCCCGGTGATCCAGCGCCAGAGCGTGATCAGGCGGTCGGCCGCCTTCGCCTGTGCGCCGAGGCGCTCGCCCTCGACCTCGCTGAGATGCCGATCCAACGTCCCGAAGGCGGCGCGGAACGCGCTCGCCTTGCGGTTCATGAGCGCCTGCTTCCGCATCGCCAGGTCCATGTCGTCCTGGCGCATGGCCTGGAAGACGTTGCGCACCTCCGCCACGAGCGCCTTCATCGCGCGGCGGATGGCCGCGAAGTCCTTCAAGAGAGGCTTCGCGTCGGCGCGCGGGACGTCCTTCACCACCTCGCGCCGCGCGTCGGTCAGCGCCTGGTTGAGGACGGCGCGCGCCGTGAAGAACTTCCGCGATCGCAGGTCGCTGCGCACGAGGAAGATGTCGTTGCCGGGCGCGATGAGGTCGGCGGCATGCTGATGCATGCTCAGGTAGCTCGCGCGCCGGGCCGACCACGTCTGGTTCTCCGCCGCGGACGCGCGGAAGCGCGTCACGATGTCGTGGCAGAGATACACGCCGGCCACGAGGCCGAGGAGGGCCGCGATGGCGAGCGCCGTCTCGACCAGACGCCACGCGCTCGCCGCCCCGTCGCTCGCAGTCCCGTCCCCTACCGCATCGGGCGGGCCAGTGTGCACGGGGAGTCCCCAAGCAAGGGCTATGCCGTCGTGCTCAGGCGTGGTCGGACGGGCGTCTCTCACTCATCCCAGCGTCGCGAATGTGACGCCATGGCAGGTGAGCGACAGCCGGGGCGGCCGGCAGGCCTGCTAGCGCCGCCGGGCCTCTATCTTGGCAGCGTTCTCGGCCAGCCACTGCTCGATCGTCCGCCGGAACTCCTGCTCCTTCAGGCCGCGCGCGGCGAGGGCGGCGCCGAACGCGGGATCGGCGCTCCGCCACGCCTCGTCGCTGGCGGCGATGCGCAGCTCGCGAAGGGCGTCGTCCAGGTGGCCGGCGCGCAGGTACGCGCTTCCGAGGTTGTAGTGGAAGACGGGATTGTTCGGCCAGATGTCGAGCGCACGCACGAAGTACGGGATCGCCTCCTCGTTGCGTCCGAGGTTCATCAGCTCGATGCCGAGGTTGCTGAGCGTATCCGCCTTCTCCGGCCCACTCGCGAGCGAGCGCCGCATCTGCTCGATCGCCTCCTCCTTCCGGCCCGCGACGGAGAGCGCCAGCCCGAGCTCGGAGTGGATGTTGCTCGAGCCCTCGGGCACGGCGCGCAGCGCCGACTCCCAGAGCGACAGCGAGTCGTGCCACTCGGGCACGCGCGCCATCGAACGAAGCGCACCCGCGACGACGAGAAGCGCGAGAATCGCCAGGGCGGCCGCCGGCGCACGCCGCCGGATCGCGTCCAGGCCGAGTGCCGCGAGCAGGCACGCCCCGAACGACGGCACGTAGAGGTAGCGCTCGGCGATGAAGTGCGGGCCGAGCGGGACCAGGTTGGCGAGCGGGAGATACATGGCGACGATCCAGGCGACGCCGAAGGCAGCCAGCGGCGCGCGCCGCGCGGCGAGCGCGACGGCGGCGAGCGCGGCGGCCGCGAGCCCGAGGCCGGCGAGCACGCGCGCGTCGAGGAGCCCGTCGGGCCGCGGCGGCGGGTAGTCGGCGCTGAGTGTCTTCGGGAGGACGAGGAGCCGGACGACCGACGGCAGCGAGGCGGCGGTGACGAGGAGCGAGTCGCCGAGGCTCGTGGCGGCGCCGGACGTCGCCTTCCTGACCGCGTCGGGCGCGAGCTGCGCGAGGACGTTGCCGCCGTAGAGCGCCGTCGCGACGAGGCCGAGCGCGGCGACCGGCACGAGACGCCGTGCGGCCCGCGCCGGGGGCAGCCGGCGGATCAGAACGTCGGCGAGCGGGAGCACGAAGGCCAGGCCCACCGCGGCGACCTCCTTCGCGTGCATGGCGAGCGCCCAGGCGGCGAGCGCGGCGATGGTCGTCCACGCGCGCGGCGCCAGATAGAGCAGCACGCTCGCCGCGACGAGGATCATGGCGAGGATCTCCTTCCGATTCTCGATCGAGGCGACGGCCTCGGCGTGCACGGGATGCACGGCGAAGAGGAGACCCGCCGCGCACGCCGCCCAGGGGCGCGCGCCGAGCCGCAGCGTGAGCGCGCCCGCGAGGCTCGACGCGGCCGCGTGCAGCAGCACGTTGCCGAGATGGAGGCCGGGCGCCCAGCCCTGCCACACGAGCTGCTCGGCGTGGATGGTCAGATACGTGAGGCCGAAGCGGCGGAGGACGAGCGTGGCGGCCGGCGCCGCGGCTCGCGCGAGCGCCAGCGGATCGTCGTAGACGAGGCCGTTCCAGAGGGTGCCCGCGAACACCAGCGCCGCGACGACCGCGGGCGCGAGCACCACGAAGAGCACCGCGTGTCCGTAGCAGGGAACGCCGCGAAGGGCGACCGCCGTTCGCTGGTATCCCCCGGAGCTTTGATATTAGATCGGACCGTGGGCGGACGCGTCTGGGGGGGCGTGATCGATCGCTACCGCGAGCACCTGCCGATCGGGCCCTCTGACAAAATCGTGACACTCTGCGAGGGAAACACGCCCCTCGTGCGTGCGGATCGGCTCGCCGCCGTCGTCGCCCCGGGGGTCGAGCTCTACCTGAAGTGCGAGGGCCAGAACCCGACCGGATCCTTCAAGGACCGGGGCATGACGATGGCGGTGTCGCGGGCGGCCTCCGAGGGCATCGAGGCGATCATCTGCGCGTCGACCGGGAACACGTCGGCGGCGGCCTCCGCCTACGCGGCGCGCGGCGGCCTCCGCGCCTACGTCGTCGTCCCGCACGGGAACATCGCCCTCGGGAAGCTGTCGCAGGCCGTGATGCACGGCGCGCGCGTGATCCAGATCGAGGGCAACTTCGACCGCGCGCTGAGCCTCGTCCGCGACGTCAAAGAGCGCTATCCCACCCGCCTCGAGCTCGTGAACTCCGTGAATCCGTCCCGCATCGAGGGGCAGAAGACCGCGGCCTTCGAGATCTGCGACGCGCTCGGGCGCGCGCCCGACTACCATCTCCTGCCGGTCGGGAACGCCGGCAACATCACCGCCTACTGGCGTGGCTACCGCGAGTACAAGGAGCTCGGACGCGTCGAGACGCTGCCGCGCATGATGGGCTACGAGGCGGCGGGGGCGGCGCCGATCGTGAACGGCCGGGTCATCGACGAGCCGCAGACGCTCGCGAGCGCGATCCGCATCGGCAACCCGGCGAGCTGGCAGGGCGCGGCCGCCGCGCGCGACGAGTCGGGCGGCGCCATCGAGGCGTGCACCGATGAGGAGATCGTGGCGGCGTATCGCCTCCTCGCGCGGAGCGAGGGCATCTTCGCCGAGCCGGCGTCCGCCATCTCGCTCGCCGGGGCGCTCAAGCTCGGCGCCAGCGGCCGCCTCCGGCCGCGCGACGTGCTCGTGCTGACGCTCACGGGCCACGGCCTCAAGGACCCCGACACGGCGATCGCCAGCTCCGAGCCCGCGCTCGCCATTCCGGCCGACCTCGGGCGCCTCGCGGCCGTCCTGGAGCTGGACTAGGCCCGCATGAAGATCGTGGTCGTGGTCGGCGCCGGGCTCGCCGACGAGCCCATCGCTGATCTGGACGGGAAGACGCCGCTCGATCGCGCGCGCACGCCGCATCTCGATCACATCGCGTCGCGCGGCATCTTCGGCCTCACACGCACGATCTCGCGCGGGGCTCCGATCGACCGCGACGCGGGCCTGCTCGCCGTGCTCGGACAGGCGCCGGCGGAGAGCGCGGCCGCGGGCGTGCTCGAGGCGATTGGGCTCGGCGTGGCGCTCGGTCCCGCGGACGTCGCCTTCCGCTGCGACCTCGTCGGGCTCGAGACCTCGCCGGAGGGGCGGCTCGTGCTGCGCGACCCGGCGGCCACGCTGACGGATCCGGAGATGGGGCGCACGCTGGCGGTGGATATCGCGCCCGCGGTCGCCAGCGCGGGCTTCACTCTCCACCCGGGCCACGGCCATCGCCACGTGCTCGTGTGGTCGAACGGCGACGACCGCGTGCACACGACGGCGCCCTACGCGATGGTGGGGAAGCCCATCGATGGCGCGCTTCCGGACGGGCCCGGCGCCGAGGCCCTCAGGGCGCTGATCGACGGCTCACAGGCACTGCTCGCCGCGCATCCCATCTGCCGCGCGCTGCGCGAGCAGGGCGGCGCGGCGCCCGGTGCGTTCTGGCCGTGGGGTGGCGGCCGCCGGCCGTCCCTCCGGGGCACGGCGCGCCTCGGGGTCGCGGGCGCGATCGTCGCCGTCGCCCCGCATGCGATCGGCGCCGGGGTGCTCGCCGGCCTGACGCACGTCCCACCTGCCGGCGCCGTCGACACGGATCTCCGCGCCGCGGTGGAGCAGGGCCTTCGCGCGCTCGACCGGCACGACCTCGTCGTCATCCACGTCGAGGGGCCGAACACGGCGGCGCTGCTCGGCGACGCGCAGCGGAAGGTCGGGGCCATCGAGCGCCTCGACGAGGAGGTCGTAGGTCCCGTGCTCGAGGGGCTGCGCCAGCGCGGCGGCGCCTGGCGCCTGCTTGTGACCTCCGACCACGCCGCGCCGAGCGCCACGCGGGCCCCCAGCGCCGAGCCGGTCCCCTTCGCGGTCTACGTCTCGGACGACGACCAGAAGACCCGCGGCGTGGAGCGCGGCTTCAGCGAGCGGGACGCGCGCGATCAGGGCATCTTCATCCCCGAGGCGCACGGGCTCCTCGAGCGCGTCTGCCGCCGCTCGGAGAGTGCCACCGCCCCCGCGCGCGACGCGTAGGCCATCGCATGGATCGGAACCTCGCGATGGAGCTCGTCCGTGTCACGGAGGCGGCGGCGCTCGCGTCGGCGCGCTTCATGGGACGCGGCGACGAGGCCGCCGCCGACATGGGCGCGATCGACGCCATGAAGAAGGCGTTCGGGGTGATCGCCATCGACGGCACCGTCGTCATCGGCGAGGGGGCCGAGGACGCGATGCCCATGCTCTACGTCGGCGAGCGCGTCGGCACGGGGCAGGGGCCGGCCACCGACGTCGCCCTCGATGCGCTCGAGGGCGCGCACATCTGCGCGGTCGGCGGCTACAACGCCATGTCGGTGATCGCGATCGCCGAGCACGGCACGTTCCTCCGCGTGCCCGACACGTACATGGAGAAGATCGCCTGCGGCCCCGAGGGCCGCGGCGTGGTCGACCTCGACCGGAGCCCGACGGCGAACCTGCACGCGCTCGCCGAGGCGCGGAGCGTCTACGTCGAGGACCTGACGGTCGCCGTCCTCGACCGCCCGCGGCACGACAAGCTCATCGAGGAGGTGCGACGCGCCGGCGCACGCATCAAGCTGATCGGCAGCGGCGACGTCTCCGCCGCCATCGCGACGACGAAGCCGCTCGCCGGCATCGACCTGCTGCTCGGAATCGGCGGCGCGCCGCAGGGCATCCTGGCCGCCGCGGCGCTCGTCTGCCTCGGCGGCGAGATGCAGGCGCGGCTGAAGCCCCGGAACGAGCACGAGGCGGGCCTCTGCCGGGCCGTCGGTCTCTACGACTTCCAGCGCCGCTACCGGCTGGACGAGCTCGCGTCGGGGTCCGTGCTCTTCGCCGCCACCGGCATCACCTCGGGTGACTATCTGACCGGCGTCCGCTACATCAAAGGAGGGGCGGTCACCAACTCCGTGGTGATGCGCTCGCTGAGCCGCACCATCCGCTTCATCGAGGCCTACCACCATTTCGATCGTGCCCCGGAGTATGATTGAGCCATGACGGACGCGTCTCCCACCAACGTGAGCGTCGAGGCGAAGCCCAATGGCGTCGTCACCATCACGCTCGAGCGGTCGCAGAAGCTGAACGCTCTCGACGGCGAGACGCTGCGCGAGCTTCGGGCCGTTCTGGCGCGGCTCGCGGACGATCCGAGCGTACGGGTGCTGGTGCTCACGGGGAGCGGCGAGAAGGCGTTCTCCGCGGGCGCCGACATCGCCGCCATGGCCGCCATGCCGGCGGCCGAGGGCCGTGCCTACGCGCAGCTCGGCCACGCGGTGATGGCCGCGGTGGAGGCCTTCCCGGTGCCCGTGCTCGGGATGCTGAACGGGGTCGCCCTCGGGGGCGGGCTCGAGCTGGCCCTCGCCTGCGACCTCCTCATCGCCTCGTCGCGGGCGCGGCTCGGTCAGCCGGAGATCAATCTCGGCCTCATCCCGGGCTTCGGGGGGACGCAGCGGCTGGTGAAGCGGGTGGGGCTGGCACGGGCGCGCGAGCTCATCTACCTCGGCCAGCCCATTCAAGCCGAGGACGCGCTGCGCATCGGCCTGGTGGCACGCGTGGCGGTCCCGGAGCGGCTCTTCGCCGAGGCGCAGGACCTGGCCGAGGAGTTGGCCAGGAAACCGCCCCTCGCCCTCCGGCAGGCGAAGCTGGCCACGGCCGTGGCCGCGGACGCCGACATCACCACCGGCTGCCGCTACGAGATCGAGGCCTTTGCCGTGACCTTCGCCAGCGAGGACCGCGTCGAGGGCCTCCGGGCGTTCCAGGACAAGCGCACCCCGGCCTGGAAGGGGCGATAGGCGAAGCCCGTTTCCGGCGGATGCCCGCCTGCCATATAACCGCATCGTGAGCTGGGGCTCCTGTTACTCCGCCGCGACGGCCTCCGAGGCGCACGTGGTGAAGGGCTTTCTCGAGCTGCGCGGGGTTCCCTGCGTGCTCCAGAGCGATGGCCTGTCGGTCTATCCGTCGGCGGCCCTCGGCCGGGGGGTGAAGGTCCTCGTTCCCGAGCACTGGCTCGCGGTGGCGCAGAAGCTCGTCGCGGGGCGCGCGCCGGCGCGGCGCCCGCGGCGCGGACGGGTGATCCGCCTGGCGCGGAGGAGCGGGCCATGACCAAGCGCGAGTGGCTCGAGCGGGACTACCGGGAATCCGGCGAGCGGCCGGTTCGCTTCTCGACGGTTTCCGACATGGTTGTCGAGCCGCTCTACACGGACGAGGACGCCTCCGCCGCCGCGTCCGTGGGGCTCCCGGGCCAGTTCCCGTTCACCCGCGGCGTCTATCCGAGCATGTATCGCGGCCGGCTCTGGACGATGCGGCAGTTCGCCGGTTTCGGGACGGCCGAGGACACGAACGAGCGCTTCCATTTCCTCCTCCAGCACGGGCAGACGGGCCTCTCGACGGCCTTCGACATGCCGACGCTCATGGGCTACGACGCCGATCATCCGCGCGCCCGCGGCGAGGTCGGCCGCGAGGGTGTCACCATGTCCACCCTCGGGGACATGCGCGCGCTGTTCAAGAGCGTCCCGCTCGCGC
>Ga0111538_10005955_pt1 | contig 16568 bp, 13 predicted proteins | sample SoiMethybrSBSTD1_FD_79669 | JGI IMG/M metagenome (GOLD analysis project Ga0111538, IMG submission 79669) | Bulk soil microbial communities from a Populus tree surrounding site in Tennessee, USA - Soil MetaG P. TD hybrid SBSTD1 (version 2)... | ecosystem: Environmental > Terrestrial > Soil >...
CGCATCCGGACCTGACGACGCTGACCCGGATGCAGCTCGAGGACGAGATGGAGGGCGGGGCGGACAGGATCGCGATGGAAACCGGCCAGCGCCCCCGCCGGTTTGCGTATCCCTTCGGCGCGGTGAACGACGCCGCTCTGGCTGTTGCGCGGGAGAATTTCGATCAGTGCGTCACCACGGAGCTTCGCGTGGTTGATCGCGACGACGACCTGAAGCTCCTGCCGCGGCTCGATGCGTGGTATTTCCAGAGGGACGGAATGCTCGAGTCGTGGGGATCGCCGGCCTTTCGGCGCTGGCTCTGGGTCCGCGCCCAGGGGCGGCGCGTGCGCGCGCTCATGAACGCGGCGGGCTTGCTCCAGTGAGCGACCATCCGCTGCTCTCCGTCATCGTGCCGGCGCATAACGCGACGGGCGTCCTGCCGCGTTCACTCGGGGCGCTGCGCAACTCCGACCTGCCCCGGGACAGGTGGGAACTGATCGTGGTGGACGACGGCAGCGCCGATGACACCTCGCTGATCGCGGCCCGTTATGCGGACACGGTCGTCACGCTGCCTGGCAAGGCGCACGGTCCCGCCTACGCCCGCAACCGCGGGTTCGAGGTGAGCCGCGGCGACATCATCTTCTTCATCGACGCCGACTGTGTCGCCCACACCGACACGCTGTCGCGCATCATGGCGCTCCTCGAGGCGCATGCGGACCTCGGGGCGGCGTTCGGCTCCTATGACAACAAGCCCCCCGCCACGGGGGTCATCTCGCAATACCGGAACCTGATCCACCACTACGTACATCACAGAAACGCCGGCGAAGTCGAGACATTCTGGGCAGGTGCCGGAGCCATTCGCAGGGAGGTCTTCGCCGAAGCCGGGATGTACGACGAGTGGCATTACAGCCGCCCGCAGATCGAGGACATCGAGCTCGGCGGGCGTATCCGCCGACTCGGGCGTCGCATTGTTCTTGATCCGTCGATCCAGGTCACTCACCTCAAGAAGTGGACATTCGGCGCCGTTGTCCGAACGGATCTTCGCGACCGGGGGATTCCCTGGGCGCGCCTGCTGATGCATCGGGGCGCGGTCATGTCGACCCGTACACTCAACCTCCGCTGGACCGAGAAGGTCAACACGGTCCTGGTTTGGGTGGCAGCGCTTCTGGTGCTCTCGGCGCCCATCTTGCGGTCCCTAACGCCCCTCTGGTGGGCCGCCGGATGCGTGGCGGTCGTGATCGCGTTGAACCTGCCGTTATGGTCCTTTTTTGCCCGAACCCGTGGGCCGGGCTTTGCCATTCTGGTGATGCCTGCTCACCTGATGTACTATCTGCTCAATGGCGTCTCGTTTGGCGTTGGCCTGTTGCTGCAGAACCTGATCGGACCGCCGCTACCTGACCCTACCACGTCGGCCTATGCCGAAGTGGGAGTGCAGCGGTGGCCTCCGATCCCAACCAAGAACCGACCGAGTTCATGGACCGTTGGCGATCCGTGACGCTTCGGCGAGGAGGCCGTTTGGCGTATCGACCGCGTAGTGACGTGTTCACTCCGGGGGGGCGCATGACCGTCACCCCGGAGGAAATGCCCGTCATTTCCGCGATGCTGTTCGCCTTCGCTCCGCTGCACAAACGGGCATTCGGTGTGGCAACGGGCGTCGCGGGAGCGACGTTGATGACGCTGATTACCGTTGCCGCGATCCTGTTGCCGAGCGCACAGGAATTCCCGCTGCATCTTCTACAGCAGTATTTCCGGGGTTATTCAGTCACGTGGCCAGGGGTGGTGGCCGGGGCAGCATGGGGATTCGGCGTCGCGTTCGTCGCCGGATGGTTCGCGGCATTCTGCCGCAACCTGGCTCTGGCAATCAGCGCCTTCGTGATTCGCACGAAAGCCGAGATCGACTCGACGCGCGAATTCCTGGACCACATCTGACCCGCACCGAACCCATGAGTGCGCCACCCCGCATCGAACCCATGAGTGCCGCCCAATCCACCGCCGTCCAGGTCTCACTGATGCGCCTGAATGCGCGTGCGTGGGGGATCTCTACAGGACTGCTCCTCGGCGGTGGCCTCTTCCTCGCCACGGTCTTTCTCGTCATCCGCGGCGGCCCGCGGGTTGGCCAGCACCTGCAGCTGATCCGGGTGTTCTTCCCAGGCTACAGCGTGACCTGGTTAGGCGCCTTCGTCGGGTTCATTTACGCGTTCGTGCTCGGCTACGGCCTGGGACGGATCATCGGGTCCGTGTACAACCGCCTGGCGTTTCGTTAGGCGGTACCGCGAGCAAACAGCAACCTGCGACCAGGGATGGACTGAGGGCCCGGCGATGCCGGGCCCTCGACATTTGATGCAGTTGATGGCGCCGTCAGGCGCCATCTACCCCTGGTTGCTGTTTGCAGATTGCTCGCCGAATCACCAACCCCGGTATCGCAAGAGGACCGAGGGCACCGTTTTCAGGCAGATCGAGAGGTCCACCCAGACACTCTGCACGGTGATGTACTGAAGGTCCCACCGGACCTTCGAGCGGACGTCGTCGATGCAGGCGTCGTAGTTCTGGTTGATCTGCGCGAGGCCGGTGATGCCCGGCTTCACACGATGCCTGGCCTGGTACTCCGGGATGTCCTCGCGCAGGCGCGACACGATGCTGGGGCGCTCGGGGCGCGGTCCCACGATGTTCATGTCGCCGAGCAGCACGTTCCAGAACTGCGGGATTTCGTCGAGGCGCAGCATCCGCATGTATTTGCCGAGGCGCGTGACGCGCGGGTCGTTCTCCTGCGCCCAGACGGCGCCGGAGCCGCGTTCAGCATCCACGCGCATCGTGCGGAACTTGTAGATCGTGAACACCTGGCCGCCGAGGTCCTCGAGTCGCCGTTCGTGGAGCGCCAGCGTGCTGCGCCAGCGCCGGTCCAGGCCAACGCGCGTCTGCGCGTAGAGAATCGGCCCTCGCGACGTGATCTTTACAGCGATCGCGAGGAGGACAAGCACAGGCGATGACACGAGCAGCGCCATCGTGGCGATCGCGAGATTGAGCGCCCGGCTGAGCCGCTCGTCGCGTTCGCGCGGAATGACTTCGGGCACCTCGACGGACCGTGGACTCTGCAGCTGCGGTGACGTTGCCTCCAGCCGCCGCGAGCGCGGCGGCGTCTGAACGCGGGAGGAACGCGTGTTAGGTCCGTTCGGGGTCAATTCCGTAGGAATCCCTGTAGACAAGTGTGTTCCCCGCGGCTAGAAACGGCGGCCGCCGCGGAAGAGCCAATAGAGCCCGGTAAGCGTGCCAACGATGGCCATCGCAGTCTGCCACGTAAAGGTCGACGAGGCCTTGTCGGGCACATACAACTCATCGCCGTCGCGCATGGCCATGTCCCCGACGGTCTTGCCCAGTCGAATTGCTTCCGCGGTTTCCTTCGGATCCATGATCACCGAGCCGGCGCGCCTGACGACGGCTTTGTCATGCGCGACCATGGTCACTGGGCCCCATCCGCCGGCCGCGGCGATGACGTCGGTGATCGACGCATCGACAGGGACCGTGTAGAAATTCGACTGGGGGAAGCCGAGGAGCGAGATGCGAACGAGCGGAGTCGCCTCCAGGGTTATGGTCTTGTAGTAGCGAAGCAATTCCTTCGTCAGGAACGGCTCGAGCTCCGAGTCGAGCACCCCGTGAAGCGAAATCGGCGGGACGTTGGGCAGCGGCAGAACACGGTCACCGCGCACCGTGAATGTGTCCGTCAGCGTCGTATCTCCCTCGACATAGAGGCGGATCCGGTCACCCGGGATGAAGTCGCCGTTTTCGAGGCGTTGGCGGAGGGCCATGGCGTCGCTCCGCAGCTTCCCGCGCGTTTTCTCGTCAGGCGCCGTGAGGGAAGCGGACTCCGCGCTCTTGGCTGCCTTCTCGAGTTCTTCCCTCGTTGCCTGGCGGCGCATTTCGCCCATTACGCTCTGGCCGAGGGCACGTGCCCCCGGGGCGACCAGCAGGAGGCATGCGAGAAGCCTGAACCCCCAAGCGCGGGCGCGGATGGAAGCGAAGGATGACCTGAAGTGCGTCATGACGAGCATTCCCCTGAGGATCGTGAAAATGGCGTTTGGCAAAGCAGTTGTTAAGAGGTTCAAATGTTCACTTCGGCCGCATAACGCGGCCCGATTGCCAGCGACCAAGCCTAGCAAGTGTTGTGCTATACCAACAGCAAGCAAAGCGCGTTCGCGACGAAGTCTGCCGCAAGCGCGCTGCACGGTGAGGAATAGACGATCGATGCATCCGAGTAGTCGCAAGCGATTGTGAGTAACCGGTCTGGCCCAGAGCAATTCGGGCTTGCGCCAAACCCCGTTCTTATGATTTTGCGTACAATCTGGCGGTCTGGTGCGTTGGCTTAAGCCAAAGGCATGTAGCGACGTCGCAACAAAGCCAGGTCTTCTCAAGCGGAACGGGCTGGGAGCTTGTTCGGGACGAATCTTGCGTGGTGGCAGCAAGAAGCCCCGAGTCGGCTTCCAGTGAGCAATTGAGGTTTCGAGGACAACGGCGCGACATGAGTGACAAGGACCGGAGCAATTCTCACCGCGGGAACCACGCGGCGGACCACGGACGGGAGTCGTCGCCACCGCTAGCCTTGCTTGCGAGCGATCAGGAGTGGTCTACCCGGTCACTCGAAAGCGTTCTTGGGCCGCATGGATTCGCTTCCGTTCGTGCGTACACCGGACGTCAGGCCTTGGAGCTCATCCGCCGGACTCATCCCGATGTCGTGATAATCGATTCGGGAATGCCCGACATCGCGGGCGTCGATCTCTGCCTCAAGCTCCGCGACGACCCGGAGTTTCCATCGAGCACGCCGGTGGTGATGACCACGGCTGGTCCCGCTTCACGCTCACAACGGCTGGACGCGTATCGCGCCGGTGTCTGGGAATACCTCAGCCTGCCCGTCGATGCCGAGGCCCTCATCCTCAAGCTCTCGGCCTTCGTGCGCGCGAAGCGCGAGATCGATCGCTCGAGGGAAGAAAGCCTGCTGGACGACTCTACAGGCCTCTACAACGTGCGTGGCCTTGCGCGTCGCGCCCGCGAGATGGGCGCCGAGGCATCGCGCAGGCACTCCGCGCTGGCTTGCGTTGCGGTGACCGCGAACATCACGGGCGACATGGCCGAAGACCTCGACCCACGCCTGGCGGAGGAGCTCGGTGACCTCTGTCGGCGCACTGCCCGTTCCTCGGATGCCGTTGGCCGGCTCGCGCGGTCCGACTTCGCGATCCTGGCGCCGGCGACCGACGGCAACGGCGCCGTTAGGCTTGCGGAGCGCCTTCGCGAAGGCGCCTCGGTGACGTTGTTCGGCGCCGGTGAGTCGACAGGCGGTTACGAGCTGCGGGCCGGCTACTGCGCGTACGAGGACTTCTCGAAGTCTCCCGTGGATGCCGTTGAACTGCTGCTTCGCGCGGCCACCGCGCTGCGCCACGTGCGCTCGACGCCGGACGGCACGAGCCATATCAGCGCGTATCAGGACGTGCCCGCGCATTCGGTGCAGTAAAAGCGAGACGACAGGCTTCAGACGGCAGGCTTCAGGGAAGGCAAAAGGCTTCAGGTTGAGGGGTAAGGATCCCTCACACCTGAAGCCTCATCGCTTCCCTGTGGTCTGAAGTCAGTCGTCTGCCGTCTATTACTTGTGCGCCCCGTTATGGCTCCCGCTCCCGATCAACGCGGAATCGCTTCCCTCCGCGTTCTCGAGCGCGCCATAGCCTTCGAGGTAGTAGTAGTATTTGAACTGCGGGCTCTCGCCGATGTCGTTGAGCACCGTTCCGAGCACGCGGACCGGCATGCGGTCCAGCACCTCGAGCTTGGCCTGCGCCAGCTTGCGGTCGGTTTCGCCGGTGCGCAGCACGATCAGCATCGCGCCCGACGCCACGCCTAACGCGAACGGGTCGATCCCCGCGCCCAGCGGCGCCGAGTCGCAGATCACGGCGTCGAACTGCTGTCGGAGGTCGCGCATCAGGTTCACCATGCCTTCGCCGGCCAGGAGTTCCGGGCCATTGCGACGGCGGCGACCGCACGGGATGAGGAACAGGCCCGGATGCGACGTCGGCAGCAGCACCTCGCTGAGGACCGCGTCGCCCGCCAGGAAGTCCGTCAAGCCTGGCGTCTGCGCGGCGGGCGCGAACACCGAGTGGAGTGCGCCGCGGCGGATGTCACCGTCGATTACGACGGTGCGATAGCCGCCGTCGGCCAGCGCCATGCCGAGGTTCGCCGAGACGAAGGACTTGCCGTCGCCGGGTCCGGGGCTGGACACCGTCAGCATGACCGGGCCGATGCCGTCGAACGCGGAACGCACGGTGAGCGACAATGAGCGGAACGATTCCACGAGCTGCGACGCTTCCTGCAGGCGCGCCGATGCGTTGCGCGGATTCCTGATCGTTGGAATGCCGCTCATGATGTCGAGGCCAAGGTCGCGCGTCGCCTGCTCCGGATAGCGGAAGCGACGATCGGTCTGGTCGAGCAGGATCGCGGCGCCAAGGCCGAGGCCAAGGCTCGCGAGCACCGCGACGAAGAAGATGCTCATCGCCGTGTCGCTCGACGGTTGACTTGGAACGCTCGCCGTGTCCATGACTGCGACATCAGGCACTGCGCTCGCCTCGGCCAGCTGTGCCTCCGAGAAACGCTGCTGGAGATTCTGGTAGATGCGATCCGCGATCATCACCTCGCGTTCGCGGCGTTGCTCTTCAATCGTGCGCTGAGGGATATTCTGCAGCTCCCTGGCCTGACCCTCGATGTTCTTCTGCAGCGCGTTGTCCTGGATCACGAGTTGATCCAGCGTCTGTCGCGCAAGCAGCGGAATGGTCTGGGTCTCGAGGACGCGGATCTCCTCCTTCTTGTTCACCACGAAGGAGTGCGCGTCCGTCATCGTCCGCTGGAAGTTCCGGAGCTCTGCCTGCTTGATCTCCAGATTCCTGATCTCCGCGCCGAGCGGGTCGTTCTGGCCGCCGATCGGCGGTAGCGTCTTCAGCGCCTCGATGGAAAGACGGCCGTTCTGATCGGCGGTGGCCAGGATCGACTGGAGTGCCTGACGATCACGCGCGACGGTTTTCTGGGTGACGTTGTCGTTGAAGAACTTCGAGAAGACGGGGTTCGTCGCCATCGCCGTTCCTGGCGCAACGACCGTGGCTTCGCTGGGCAGCGTGATCGTCCGCACCTTGAAGCTCTCGAGCGAGCCTTCGGCAGCCGTGAGGCGGTCAGAAGCACGCTGCATCTGCTCTTCGACCGTGGTGCGGATGGTCGTCAGGTTCTCGCGGCTGATTTGTGCCGCCACTTTGACGAACTGATGGAGGATCGCGTTCATCTTGGCGGCAAGCAGCACCGGCCGATCCCCGATCATGTTCATGCGCATCAGGTTCGAATTCATGCCGACCGGGCTGACGTTCAGTTCCTGGCTGAGCATGACCGACGCATCGCGGGGCGTGACTACGTAGAACGCCGTCTTCGATCCGGGAGCGAAGCGTCCCTGTTCAGGGCGCCAGAGGAATCCGACCACGCGACCGACGGAATCGCCGACGACGCCCGTCTCCACGATCGTTTCCTGCTCGCCGGCGCGGGCGGCCGGGCGCACAAGGTCATAACGAGTCCCGCTCTCGTCGACGCGAATCTCGTAAGGACCGGGCCTCAACAGGGCTGACGGCTTGAGGTCGGAGACGAGCGCACTGTCCGCGGGCTGCACCGACCATACGAACAGGCCAAGCTGCTGTACGACCGCGTCGAGCACCATGAAGCTCTTGGTGAGGTCGACCCACGAGTTAGGGTCGTTAATCAGTCCCGGAGCTGAGATGGGGCCAGTCCCCACCGTCTGTTTGCGAATGACGATGGACCCCTGCACCACGTACTTGGGCTCCACGAGTTGAGTCAGCAGGTATCCGGCGCTGCTGCCGACGGCCACGATCGCGAGGATGAGCCACTTGTAACGACGAATGGCCGACGCAACGCGACCCAGCTGTTCACCCAGCGTTGTCGCGGGCGGCGAAGGCGGAGCCTGCGGGCCCCACGCGGCCCCGCCGGGCTGGTAGTTCGCAGGTACTCCGTTATTCGAGTCCGCCGGGACGAGATGTGAGGGCATTCGTTAGAAAAGATCGAAAAAGGGATTATCGGTACTAGACGATTATACGGGTCAGAACGGCTCTCAAGCTGTGACGTTCCAGCAACGAAGGGTCGCCTGGGAGCGTGTCCGGCGTCCTACACCCGCTGCCACTTCCGTGCCCAGTGACCGGCCTCAGGAACGTGGAGTCATCGTAGATGTACTGCAACATATGTGTGGGAAGGCAGCCACGGCCGTGTCGTCAGTGCGCTGCGTTGTAGCTTTACGACGGCAGGATCCTGATCGTCACAGGAGGACGCATACGACAGGCTAAAGTGCCAACCGATGCGCCGAGGAAACATAGGCGAAGGGACGCCGCCGCAGCCCTGCGGCGCGTCAATAACAATTCTCACCGGAGTTAGAGCGCGATGGCCACTGGATCCGGGACCCGGGATGAAACCGAGGGCGGCGTTGCCGAGGCTGCGGCGCGCGACCCGCTCTCCATTTCGCCCGAGGTCAAGGCCAGCCTCAACCTGCTGATCGTCGACGACGACCGCACCCTCCGCGAAGGCTGCGCGAGCGTGCTGCAGCTCGATGGCTATAACGTGACGACCCTGGGACGCGGAGATGAGGCGATCGACCTCGTGAAGCGTCGTCGGTTCGACATCATCCTCGTCGACCTGTACATGACTCCCGTCTCGGGGATGGAAATCCTCAAGGCGACCCTCGGTTCCCATAAGGACACGATCGTCATCGTGATGACCGGGAATCCGAGCGTAAACACGAGCATCGAGGCGCTGCGTGCCGGCGCCTGGGATTACCTCCCCAAGCCATTCTCGGCGACGCATCTGCAGGTGCTCGTCGGACGAGCTTCGCACGCGGTCATGGTCGCTCGCGAAACCCGCGACCTGAAGACGCAGCTCCTCAAGCAGACCGGCAACTCCGACAAGATCACCCTCCTCGGGATCTCGCCATCCTTCCGTGCCGCGGTTGACCTGGCGCGGAAGGTCGCCAGCACGGACGCGTCGGTCATGATCATGGGCGAAAGCGGAACGGGCAAAGAAGTCATTGCCCAGTTCATCCACGCCCACAGCCGCCGTGCCTCGCGCCAGATGGTTCCGATCAACTGCGCCGCGCTCCCCGAGGGCCTCCTGGAGTCGGAGCTGTTCGGTCACCGGAAGGGTGCCTTTACCGGAGCAGACCGCGACAAGCCCGGCCTGCTGGAAATCGCAAATGGCGGGACGCTCTTCCTCGACGAGCTGACCGAGATGTCGCTGCCGCTGCAGGCCAAGCTGCTGCGCGTGATCCAGGACGGCGTTGTCCGACGCGTCGGCAGCGAGAAGGAAGACGCGGTCGTCGACGTCCGTTTCATCTCCGCGACGAATCGTGCTCCGCAGGAATGCGTCGCGAAGGGGACGTTGCGCGAGGACCTGCTGTACCGGCTGCGCGTCGTGCCCATCAACCTGCCCCCGCTGCGCAAGCGTCCCGAGGACGTGGCGCTCCTCGCCAACCACTTCTTCTCCGTGTTCTGGGAGCGGCACCGCGGGCCTAACGAGGCGACGCCGAAGCTGTCCGATAACGCGATCGAGTTCCTGCGGACGCGTCCCTGGCGGGGCAACGTCCGGGAGCTGCAGAACGTGATCGAGCAGCTGGCGGTGCTGACGGAACCCGGGCATGTGGTCGAGCCGAATGATGTTCCGATATACGATGAAGCCGCGGTTGAAAAGCCGGTAAATGGCCTACCCGCGGGAATGCTCACGGAGCCATTCCATCTGGCGAAGGAAAAGCTGATCGCCCACTTTGAGAAGGAATACCTGGCCCAGCTGGTATCGCGCGCCGGTTCCAACATGTCCAAGGCGGCGAGGCTGGCGAGCATCGACCGAACCACGTTGTACCGGTTGATGGAGAAGCACGGCTTCCGCCGCGAGGAACTGGCGGGAGCTCTCGACGAGTAGCGGATAAGACGCTGCGGCCCGGCACTGCCGGGCCGCTGGTTCGTATACGGGAGGGTGGTTGGCGACAGATACGGCGAAGGCGTCGAAGGTCAAGGCACGCTCGCATGAGGGCCAACCAGTCGACGAGATCCGGTCGGCGACCTGGCGCGCGCTGACCGGTGCTGCAGCCGACGTCGCAAGTTCCTGGTCGCTGGGTCCGCACGCGACCTCCAGCCCCATCGATATGCGTTCGGCGGTCGGCGCGCTCGCCGATGCCGTGCGCCGCGCGGCCACCGGCGGCCATGCTGACGTTCGCGGTCTGCCGCCTTTTGTGCCCGCCCGCCGCATTCTCGAACGCCTGCGCCGGTCGTTCCTCGAGCACGCCGAAGCGCCCGACGTGCGCAACGAGGCACCGGACGTGGTCGCCATCATTCGCGCGATCGAGCGGGTGCAGGAAGCGCTCGACCTCGACGCCGCCCACCGGTTCGCGGCGCGGTTGACTGGGCAGGACGCGCAACAACTTGTTGTGGAGATGGCGCACGACATGCGCTCGCCACTCGGCTCCATCCTGATTCTCGCCGAGCGCTTGCGTGGCGGCGCTGGTGGTGATTTGTCACCGATCCAGCAGCGACAACTTGGTCTCGTTTACAGCGCAGCCTTCGGCCTCAGCTCGCTCGCGGGTGACGTCATCGAGCTCGCGCGTGGCGGCACCACGCTGGTCGATACCGAGCCGATCGCGTTTTCGGTGTCCGACGTGTTGCAGTCCATCATGGACATCCTCCGCCCAATGGCCGAGGAGAAGCGATTGGAGATGAAGGCGACGGGTCCATCGGCCGACGTCAGGATCGGGCATCCTTCGGCGCTCAATCGCGTGCTGCTCAACCTCGCCACCAACGCGATCAAGTTCACGAACACCGGTTCGGTGGTCGTGTGCACGAACGAGATCGATCGCTCGCGCATCGAGTTCTCCGTACAGGACACGGGGCGGGGGATCCCCGACCAGGTCATGGGCAGCTTGTTCGAGGCATTCCGCCAGAGGCAAACGCCCGGCGATTATGCGTTTTCGAGCGCCGGCCTGGGCCTGTCGATATGCCAGAAGCTCATACGCGCGATGGGTGGTGAGCTGCACGTCTCGACTGAGCTCGAGAAGGGCACGCGGTTCTACTTCACGCTCGACCTCGCGCAGCCGGAACAACTCGGGTAACGGGTAGACGGGTAGACGGGCAGACGGGCAATGAACTCCCTCTACCCCGACCAGAACTACGCAGTCAGCTTTCGCCATTCCCTTCAGGGAGCGATCCACATGCCGAGCCGCAGATCTTTCGTCAGCTCCGTAGCGCGTGCTGGCTTCGCGCTTCCCGTCATGAACGGCACCGCGTTCCGCTCGCTGTTTCGTGCCGAGGAGGTGGCCGCCAGCAGGACGCCGTCAACGGTCGCGTCCGATGAGGATTACTGGTCGGAGATCGCGCGCGCGTTCGACACCGACTCGACGATCGTGAACCTCAACAATGGCGGCTGCAGTCCCGCGCCCGTTTCCGTGATGGAGGCGATGATTCGCGACCTGCGCTTCTCGAATGAGATTCCGGTCGATCACATGTGGAACGTGCTCGAGCCGCGCATCGAGAGCTGCCGGCGCGACCTGGCGCAGATGTTCGGTTGTGATCCGGAGGAGATGGCGATCACGCGCAACGCCTCCGAGGCCCAGGAGATCATGATCCTCGGTCTCGACCTCAAGCGCGGCGACGAAGTCATCATCACGAACCAGAACTATGGCCGCATGATGACGACGTGGGACCAGCGGGCGCGGCGCGACGGCATCGTGGTGAAGACGATTTCTCTGGGCGGCCCGCCGGGCAGCGATGACGACATCGTCAACCGGTTCCGCTCGGCGATCACTCCGCGAACGCGCGTCATCGAGTTGACGCACATTACGAACCTCACCGGACACATCATGCCGGTGCGCCAGGTGTCGAAGCTGGCGCGCGAGAAAAACATCGCGCTCTTCATCGACGGCGCGCACGCCTTCGCTCACTTCCCGTTCCTGCGTGACGATCTCGATGTCGACTACTACGGCACCAGCCTGCACAAATGGCTGCACGCTCCGATCGGGACCGGATTCCTCTACGTGCGGCGCGACAAGATCAAGTCACTGTGGCCGATGATGGCTGCGCCGGCGTCGATGGACGAGAACATCCGCAAGTACGAGGAAATCGGCACGCACCCGGCGGCGAACCACAACGCGATTTCGGTGGCGGCCGCATTCAATCGCGGGATCGGGCTCGAGAGGAAGGCTGCCAGGCTTCGCTACCTGCGTGATCGCTGGGCCAAGGCGCTCCTGTCGGAGAATTCGCGGGTTCATGTCCCGACGCCTCTCAACAACACGCAGTCGTGCGGTATCGCGCTGCTGACGGTCGACGGTCTCGATACGGGCAAGCTGTTCGAGTGGCTGTGGGCCAAGCATCGGATCCGGACCACGCCGATCGTTCATGCGGAATTCGCGGGGTTGCGGATCACGCCGAGCGTTTACACGACGCCGAACGACATCGACGTTTTCGTTGATGCGGTGAAGAGCGCGATGAAAGTGGGGATAGCATAAAACCGAGCCAACAGGCAACAGGCAACAGGCATCAGAGGCGGGGTTCAGGAGCCTTCAACCTGGTCCCCGCCTCTGATGCCTGGTGCCTGGTGCCTGATGCCTGTTGCCTAGCGGAACAGCCAGATCGCGGCGACGAATCCGATCACGATCACAGCCCCACGAACCCACCCCTGCGGCACGCGTTGGGCGAGGCGTGAGCCCGCATAGCCGCCGGCAAGTGCACCCACCGCCATCGCGATCGCGACCGGCCAGTTCACGAACCCCTTGAACGCGAACGTCGCGGCGGCCACGACGTTCATGCACAGGCCTCCCCAGTTCTTCAGGCCATTCATGCGATGGATGTTCGTGAATCCCATGAAGCCAAGCGCGGCCAGCATCAGGATGCCGATGCCCGCGCCGAAGTAGCCGCCGTACACCGCCACGCAGAACTGGAACAGGAGCAGGGCAGCGCCAGGCGGACGTGTCGTTGGATCACCCTCGACGACTGCCTTCTCGCCCGATCGCTTCCGTAACGCCGCCATCAGCGGACGCTGGACGAGGAAGAGCAGCGTCGCACCCAGCACGAGCCACGGGACAACCTGGTCGAAACGCTCGGCGGGTGTACGGAGCAGAAGAAGCGCTCCCGCGAATCCGCCCAGCAAGCTTGGGACGGCGAATCGAATTGCCCAGTCGCGTGCTCCACCCAATTCGTCGCGATAGCCGTACATGCTTCCGACTGCGCCTGGCCATAGCGCAACGGTGCTCGTCGCGTTGGCCACGATTGCGGGAATGCCCAACCCGACCAGGGCGGGAAATGTGACGAGCGTCCCGCCGCCGGCGATGGCGTTGATCGCTCCGCCGATTGCTGCCGCGATCACGACGAGCAGCAACCGGACGGGTTCCATGCCGCTGGGGTCGGGTGGCGTCGGGTTCATCGTGGCGTTGTTGCCACGAGGCGAATCACGCAGGAATCGCGCGAAAGTCGTCCGCGAGAATATGACCGTGCGGGGCTCTTCGCTAGCTTTCCAATCGTGTGATCCGTGAAGTGTGATCTGTGATCGGGAATGACTTCTGATCACAAGTCACAGATCACACATCACACTGCGAAGGATGCTCCAATGACCTCCTCGACGATGACCGCCACAGACACACTCGATGTTCGCGACAATCGCACCGGGAAGTCGTACTCCATACCGATTACCGACGGAACGATTCGCGCGCAGGACCTGAAACAGGTACAGGTCGATTCCGACGATTTCGGCCTGATGAGTTACGACCCGGCGTTCATGAACACCGCGTCATGCCGGAGCGCGATCACGTACATCGATGGCGACAAGGGGATCCTGCGCTATCGCGGGTATCCGATCGAACAGCTCGCCGAGCAGGCGACGTTCCTCGAGGTGGCGTACCTCCTGCGCAACGGCGAGTTACCGACGCAGGATCAGTACGACACGTGGGTGCACGACATCACGTTCCACACGTACGTGCACGAAAACATCAAGCGCTTCCTGGAAGGTTTCCGCTACGACGCGCATCCGATGTCGATGCTCGCGAGCTCGGTGGCGGCGCTGTCGGCGTTCTATCCGGAAGCCAAGAGCATCCACGACGAGCAGGGTCGTTATGTCTCGATCACCCGCCTGCTCGCGAAGCTGCCGACGCTGGCGGCGTTCTGCTATCGCCACTCGAAGGGCCTGCCGTTCGTCTATCCCGACAACGACCTGCCATACAGCGCGAACTTCCTGTCGATGATCGCGCGCATGAGCGAGCCGAAATACGAGGCACTGCCGGAGTTCGTGAAGGCGATCGAAGTGCTGTTCATCCTTCATGCCGATCACGAGCAGAACTGCTCGACGAATGCCGTGCGCGCGGTGGGTTCGTCACAGGTCGACCCGTTCAGCGCAGTCGCTGCGGGCATCACCGCCCTGTACGGTCCGCTCCACGGTGGCGCGAACGAGCAGGTCTTGCGCATGATCGAGTCGATCGGAGAACCGAAGAACGTCCCCGCATTCATCGCCGAAGTGAAGGGCGGCAAGGGCCAGCGACTGATGGGATTCGGCCACCGCGTCTACAAGAGCTATGACCCGCGGGCGAAGATCGTGAAGCAGCTGGCCTACGACGTCTTCAAAGTCACGGGGATGGACAAGGACCTCGAGATCGCGCTCGAGCTCGAGCGCATCGCGCTGGCGGATGATTACTTCGTCTCACGAAAGCTCTACCCGAACGTCGACTTCTACACCGGGTTGATCTACCGCGCAATGAAGTTCCCCACGGATTACTTCACGGTACTGTTCGCGGTCGCGCGCACAGCGGGTTGGCTAGCGCAGTGGGAAGAGATGCTGCTCGACAAGGAGCAGAAGATCGCGCGGCCGAGGCAGGTGTATACGGGAAACGACGAGCGGCCGTACCAGCATGTGTTGAATCGGGAGCACCGAATCAAGAAATAGGGGGATAAAGCAGGGTGAGAAGAACAAGGGTGGAATGAACAAAGAGGGTGGGATGAACAAGGGTGGGATACAGCGGGGGTGCGTTCACCCTTCGTTTCCCACCCTTCTACTTCCCACCCTTTCTTATCCCACCCTTTTTTATCCCACCCTTTTCCGTTAAGCAGAACCGTCGCACCGGACACTCTCCGCACCGCATAACGCGGGCGGTACAGACAAGAGCGCCCAGTTCCATCAGCGCCTGGTTGTGCGTCCACGTCGCCTTGCCGGTGCGGGGCAGGATGGACTCGGCCAGGCTCCACAGGACGCGCTGGCCCTTCGTGGAGCGCGGATTCACACGTGGCGCAAACACCCGCCTGAGCACGCGCGCCACGTTCGTGTCCACCAGCGCCGCACGGCGTTCATATGCGAATGACGCCACGGCGCCGGCGGTGTACGCGCCGATGCCCGGCAGCCGCCGCAGTTGCGCCGGCTCGTCAGGCATGACGCCGTCGCCGTTAGGCGGCGCGACTTCGCGAGCGAGGCGATGGAGGTTGCGCGCCCGCGCGTAGTAGCCCAGCCCGCGCCACGCCTCGCGCACCTGCGCCGGCCGCGCCCGCGCGACGGCCTCCAGCGTGGGGAATCGCTCGAGGAACCGGTCGTAGAAGCCCAGCACGCGTGACACCTGCGTCTGCTGCAGCATGAGCTCGGAGACGAGTATGCGATACGGGTCGCGGCTCGATCGCCACGGCAGGTCACGTCCGCTGCGCGCATACCACGCGCGCAGCCGGCGGGAAAACGCGCGCGCGACTACCGGATCCGGCCGCGGGTCGCGCCGTCGCTGCGTGGTCAGCGCGGTGTCCAGGTGGGTTGGGCCGAGAACAGTCCGCTATCTCCTGCCGTGAGCTGGGACGCGAGCAGCACACCCAGGATGACACTCGCAGCACCCGACGCCAGCGTGAGCCAGCGCCGGGCGTTTCGCACTCGCGCCACCGCCAACGATGCCGGCAGCGCGATCGACGCGGTCACGATCACCATGCCGAGGACGGTGCCGGCGCCGAACAACGCGAGGTAGACCAGCGCCCAGAGGGGATCGCTTACCGTGGCGAGCACCAGCAGCACGATGGCCGCTGAGCCGGCCATGCCGTGCACCATTCCGACGACGAACGGACGCGCGGCAGACGGAGCGCGCGAATCGGCTTTACGCGCGCTGATGAGGTTCTGGAAGCCGAGCAGGATCAGCATGAGTGCAACCGAGAACTCCATCGCGAGACCCATGCGTGGTGATATCGCGACCTTGAGCAGGATGATTGCGCCACCGACCGCGAGGATGGTGAGCGTGTGCCCGATTCCCCAGAGGGCGCCCATTCCTGCAGCGCGCCGGAAGGAGGAGGCGCGTGTCGCAATGGTACTCATCGCGACGACGTGATCCGGATCAACGGCGTGACGGACGCCGAGGAGGAAGCCGAGAACCGCGATCGAGAGCGCGCCGGACATGGGCCTGAATATAGGCATCAGGCAACAGGCATCAGATGCGGGGTTCAGGTACCGCGGCCGGCCCTGTCCCCGCATCTGGTGCCTGATGCCTGTTGCCTGTTGCCTCAGTACGAAGGCACCGACGGATCGACGTC
>Ga0111538_10005957_pt1 | contig 16562 bp, 13 predicted proteins | sample SoiMethybrSBSTD1_FD_79669 | JGI IMG/M metagenome (GOLD analysis project Ga0111538, IMG submission 79669) | Bulk soil microbial communities from a Populus tree surrounding site in Tennessee, USA - Soil MetaG P. TD hybrid SBSTD1 (version 2)... | ecosystem: Environmental > Terrestrial > Soil >...
CGATCTCGGTGACGAGCTCCGCGCCGCGCCACGACTCCGAGAGCGCCTGCAGCCGTCCCCCCGCGTCGTAGAACAAATGGGCGTCGACCTTGTCGGTTTTGAAACGGGCGAGGCGGGCGCGCGGCGGCGTGCTCGGAAACGGCTCGAACTCCAGCGTCTCGCCGCGATCCGTGCGAAGCTCGAGACGGCCGTATCCCGTGCGCGCCAGCGCGAAACCAGCGATCGGCGCGTAGGTGCCGTCGTCGCGCTTTTCGAGCGCGACCGTTTCGCCGTCGTGGGCTTCGTAGATCGCGCGCTGGCGCTGCAACGTCAGGCTTCGCTCGTAAAAGTGGCGAAAGCCGTGACCCAAGGGGCCGTCCGTTTCGTTCCAACCGCTCTGGTAGTGGCGCTCCCAACGAAAACCGGTGTCGCTCGCGACGTAGTCTTCGAAGTCGTTGTACACCTCGCCAGTGAACGGGTGCACCGGCTCGCCGGGAGAATGGCAGAGACCGAGCTTGCTCAGCATCTTGCCGAAGGCTTTGCTCTTGGAGACGGCCTTGCCGAGCATCTTCAGCCCCTTCACCAGGCCGCCCAAAAGCTCGAGCGTGTCCGGCATGGGGAAGCCGCCGATGAGCACCGTGGGATTGCCGAGCATGAGCGCGCCCATCCCCGGCGCGATGCCCGGATCCTTGCCGAGCAGCGCGCTCATCGCGAGCGCCGCGGCATCGGCGGCAGCTTGCGCGGCTTGCATTGTCGCTACCATCATCGCGCCCGCGCTGGCGCTGGCACCCGCGCTGACGGCGCCGGCCACGACGCCGATCCCCCCCATTGCTTTGCCGATGGCGTTCATCGCGGAGGCGGGGTTGCAGTGACGCGTGATGTCCGTCATGCGCGCTGCGCGCGAGCCCCCGATCCACGTGTTGCTCGAACCGAACCAGATGTCGAACGCCGGCGCGAGGCCGAAGCAAAGCGGGGCGAGACCGAGATCGCCGGCGCGGGCCGCGGGCATGCCGCCCACCAGCACCGAAACGCAGCCTGCGCACATGACCACGCCGAAGCTCGGCAATGGGACCGGCACCGGGTTCGGCGGCGTCAAGCTCAGCGGATGCATGTGCGCGTGAGGCGGGCCGAGGTGCGGCACCGTCAGAAACGCCGCAGGAAACCCGGGCATGAGCGCGGCGAGCGGCGCCGTGATCATCGCGAAGCCGGTGTCGAGGAGCTGAAACGGCGCCCCCACGACCCCCATCACGCCGCCGATGCCCTGCTCGATTTCGCCGAGCGCCCCTTTGGCGGGATCCGGCGGACTCGTGAAAGGGGCGACCGCGTTATTGACGATATCCCCCATCGCATCGACCGGCACCGAGCCGGTGCGCGGCACGGGGGGCGGAGGTGGTTTGGGCGGGGGCGGCAACGCCGCCACGCGCGGTCGCATGGCGACGACGTGGCCGAGCTCGAGACTCATACCGTCGCGCTCCCGCCGAGCGCCGCGCGCTCACGTTCGAGCTCCGTCACTCGGTTGTGAAGGGCGGATTGCCGGCTCAGCGCGATGAGAAAATTCAGAATGGAGACGGCGCGCTCGGTGTAATGAAATTGCTTGGCGAGCTCTTTGCCCTTGATCCAGGTGTCGACGGCCTCTTGCACCTTGCGGCGCCGCCATTGAACGAGGCCGAGCTTCTCCATGGCGTCGCATTTGGCAAAAGGATTGTTGAGCTTTCCCGCGACGTCGCTCGCCAAGCGAAGGTAACCTTCCGCCTCTTCGTCACGCGAAAGGTCGATGCACGTCGAGCCCGCGCCGAAGAGACCCTGCTGCATCGCAGGTAGGTTCTTGCTTTCGACGGAGACGGCCAGCGATTGCTGATAGAACTTCAGCGCGTCGGCGGGCCTTTGCGCCTGACGACACGTATCTGCGGCCCCCGACAAGCAGAGGGCCTGCAGGGGTTGATTCCCTTGCGCTTGGAAATAGTTGAAGCAGACGCCGTATTTCTCGAGCGCTTCGGGGTAGCGCTGGAGCGCGAAGTCCACGGCGCCGAGCTGGAAGAAGGCGTTCATCCGCTCGTCGGCGGGCAGGCTGCGATCTTGCGCCGTCGCGGCGAGCTCCTCCACGAAGCGCTCGTTGGTGAAGTCGAGATCGAGCACCAGCACGCGGTCGTTCTTCGCCTGGAAAAGCTCGGGGACGATGAACGGCTGCGCCGCTTGATCGCGCACCAAAAAGCGGTGCCGGGCCATCCAGGGCTCGATCGCTTGCAGCGCCAAGAGCGGCGCGATGAGCGCGCGGTATCCGGCGGTGTCGGAGACTTCGCCGGGCAAGAGCCCCCATGCGATGGGCGCAGCGCCGGGCAAGTGCGCGCCGCAGTGATCGATGGCGGCGCGAAGGCGTTGCGCCGGCGCATAGCGCGCATCGCTCACTTCGAGCGGCAAGGGGGGGAGCGGCGCGAGCTTGCGCCCGGTGAGCTCGGTATTGAGGACCTCGAGCTCCAGCGACAAACGCCGCGCGATGCCGTCCATGTACGTGGCGGCGTTCACGCAAGGATCGACGAACAAGAGGTAGTACGCGTCGTCGTCCTGACGATCGAGCGCCGCGAGGCTCATGTTCGGAAAAACGATGGACGCGTCGCTCCCATTGAGGACCATCGTCGGATAGTCCGGCTGAGCGATGAAGTCCCGGAGGGACGAGACGAGGGCGTCGGCCTGGCGCTGCACGCGAGACGTGCTCCCGTTGCTAGTTGAGGCGAATGGTTCGGCCACGGACGACGGCGTCGCCGTCCGTTCGAAGATCGATTCCGCCGTGCGCGGAAACGATTTCCACCGTGTCCGCGCGCAGCCGCAACGTGCGCGCAGCGGACAGCTCGAGATTGTCGCTCCCGAGCTCGAGCACGGGGCCGTCCGGGCCCTGTCGCAGCGTGAGCAAGCGCGCCCCTTCGCACGACTGCACCTCCAGCACCTCGCCGGGCTGCAAACGCACGCACGAGCGGTTCGACTCGTCGGGCAACGGCTGGCTCGACTCGGAGCCGAGCGCGCCGCTCACCACCCATTCCAAGAGGCCGACGGGGAGCGTGACGAGGACCCGATCGCCGGCGCGAAGCGACAAGTGTCGCTCGCGCAAAAGCCAGCGCTCGAGGAGCGCGCCGTCCGGATCGAGCCACCGCACGAGCACGCGCCCCGGAAGATGCGGGTGATGCGTGTCGAGCACTTCGCCGACCACCACGGCGCTCGTCGCCGCGACCCCCTTTTCGACGCGCCGGACGCCGCTCGGCGCTGGCTCTTGGTCGAGCGCCTTTTCGAAGGCGTCCTCCAAGAGGTCTCGCAACGTACTGTCAGGACGTTCGTTCTTCATGGTGCCGACCCTCGCCGCGATGGTTATATTTCCGCTCCCGTTCCGCTCTACGCGCCGCGTGACCAGGCGGCAACTGCTTCGAACCCCGAACGCGCGATCTCGATGCGAAGGGGATCGCCTTGGACCGGCGTGAGCAACATGACCACCGTGGGTTCGAGGCCACTCGGGCCCGCAAGGGTGCGGTGCTCCCCCTTGTCCGGAGACGTGCTCACCGTGACCTGACCGCGCTGAAACGCGATGGGGGGATTGCTCTTCGTGTTGTCACCGATGGTCAGCCGCGACGCGTTGGTGAGCGCGAGCATCAGATTGATTCCACGCACTTGTAGCCCGACGACCGCGAGGCCGAGCTGCCGAGCCCACGATGGATCGAGGTGCGCGTAGCACGTCCACATGGCGGAAATTTGCTCACCGTCGAGAAGCCCCAGCTTGCTGCGCATGTAGCCTTCAGTGCCGCCCAAACGCCCGACTTTGAACCACCAGTATCCGCCCGTGATGCCGAGCGGGATCAACATGGCGAGGTATTGCTTGAGCTCCATCACCGTCCCCTTGGGAGAAAATCCGGATCGCTCTTTTGCTCAAAGGCGTGCGCGACGGCAAGTGTGCTTCGCCACCGTCCTCGATGGATGTCCCTCTCTTGCGCGACCGCGCTCACGGCGGTGACTACGCGAAGGACGCACCGTGGTTTCGATGTCCGAATACGGCCAACTCGTCGCCGCGGATTTCGAAGTCCGAATGCGGCGCGCAAAGCATGGATCGGCACGGTAAGGCGTCGAGTAGCGCGGAGTGGCCCGAGCGCTGTTCCGCTACGCCGGTCAACCGAGGAGGGTCCCATGCGATACAGCTCGTCAGCCGTCCTGATCGCCGCCATTTGCGGTTGCAGCATCGAAACCGACTTCGCCGCGCCGTCGGCATCGCAGTCCGTGCTCGCGGCCACGACATACCAAGTTGCCAAACTCCCGTCACTCGGCGGCATGCTGAGTCGCGGGCTCGCCATCAACGACCGCGGCACGGTCGCCGGTTGGTCCAACCGCGCCGACGGCACCCGTCATGCCGCCCTCTGGCAAAGTGGCGCCATCACCGATCTGCTCACGCTGGGCGGCCCTAGCAGCACGGTGGCGTGGCCCGGTTTGAACGACCAAGGGACGGTCGCCGGGATCTCGCAAACGGCCGAAATCGATCCGCTGAACGAAGACTGGAGCTGCGAAGCGGGCGGATTTCTGCCGTCGGGCACGAACCTCATCTGCCGCGGTTTCGTGTGGAGCCAGGGCGCGATGCGGGAGCTACCGACGCTGGGGGGCAACCATGGCTTTGCTGCGGGGATCAACGACGAGGGGCAAGTCGTGGGGTGGGCCGAGACACCGGTGCACGACCCGACGTGCACCGGTGTGCAGGTGCTCCAGTTTCGCGCCGTCGTGTGGGACGTGAAAAAGAACAAGATCAAAGCGAGGGAGCTCGTGCCGCTATCCGGCGATTCGACGTCCGCGGCCACCGCCATCAACGATCGCGGGGAGGCCGTGGGCATCTCGGGGGACTGCGACCAAGCGGTGGGGCGCTTCAGCGCGCGCCATGCCGTCCTCTGGGGCAAGAACGGCAAAGTGACGGAGATCCCGAACTTGGGGGGCGTGACCTGGCACACGCCCATGGACATCAGCGCGGCGGGTGACGTCGTGGGCTTCTCCAACCCGGCCGGGCCCGGCGATCCAGAAGGAGAATTCATTGCGCACGCTTTCCTCTGGAAGCGGGGAAGCGCGGCGGCCGTGGATCTCGGCACGCTCCCCGGCGATACCCTTAGCGAGGCATTTGCCATCAACGCGCGCGGTCAGGTGGTCGGCGTGTCATTCGGCGGATCGAACGGAAGCCGCGCTTTCCTTTGGCAGGACGGGGTGATGACGAACCTGAACGACCTCGTCCCCACGGGGACGCTCGATGTTCTTCTCTCCGCGCAGGACATCAACGACGACGGGAAAATCACAGGGCGGCTGCGCGACGGCGCGACCGGCGAGACGCTCGCTTTCGTGGCGACGCCGAATGGATGCCACTAGCCGCCCGCACAAGCCGTGGCCGCTGGCCCCCTCGGGCGCGTCCGGCGGCCGCGGCTCACGAGTCCGAATCCGGCGAGACAAAGGCGGGTTCGCGCGCTTCAATGGATAACGTGCCGAACGCGATGGCTCGACCCAAGGTGCTACGCGACGAGGTGTGCATGCGCGCGCTCCACGCGCGTGATGCGCGCTTCGACGGCGTGTTCTTCGTGGCCATCACGAGCACCGGCATCTATTGCCGCCCGGTCTGCCCGACGCGCCCCGCGCGGGTCGAGCATCGCCGCTTCTACGAGTCGGCGGCGGCGGCGGAACGCGCGGGCTATCGCCCTTGTCTTCGCTGCCGTCCGGAGCTCGCGCCCGGGCTTGCATTGATGGACGCCGTGCCGCGGCTGGCGCGCGTGGCGGCGCATCGCATCGGCGCGGGGGCGCTCAACGGCCGCGCGGTCGCCGATCTGGCAGAGGAGTTCGGGGTGAGCGAGCGACACCTCCGCCGCGCCTTGGAGCGCGAGCTCGGTGTCTCGCCGGTCGAGCTCGCGCAGACCCATCGTCTCTTGCTCGCCAAACGACTTCTCGCGGACACGTCCCTTTCCGTTACGCACATCGCGTTCGCCAGCGGCTTTCAAAGCCTGCGACGTTTCAACTCCGTGTTTCGTGAGCGCTATCGACTGAGCCCCAGCGCCGTTCGCCGCATGCCGCGAGCACGCGCGACGTCGGCGGGCCCCCACGCAGCGGCCGCGACGCCGGCGACCGATCTGGTGAGGCTGACCCTCGCGTATCGCCCGCCGTTCGCTTGGAACGAGCTGCTCGAGCTCTTCGCGCGCGATGCGTTCGCGGGGGCCGAGACCGTCGAGCACGGCCGCTACGGCCGCACGGTGTGCCTCGACGGGCAGCGCGGGGTCGTCTTCGCCGCCGACAGAGCGCCCAAGGCGCAGGTGAACATCGAGGTTTCCGCCTCACTCGTTCCGGTCCTCATGCCACTCCTCGCGCGCATGCGGCGGCTCTTCGATCTCGACGCGGAACCCAATGCCGTCGACGCACACCTCGAGCAAGCGGGGCTCGGTCCCCTCGTCGCCGCGCGCCGAGGCGTTCGCATCCCGGGCGCATTCGATGGATTCGAGGCAGCGCTGCGCGTCCTTTTGCGCGGTGGTCTCGCGGCGCGCGTCGTCGACGCCCTCGGCGAGCCTTTCGACACCGGTTTGCCTCGCTGAACCGGCTCGCGCCGACAGCGGCGCGCATCGCGGAGGCGGGGGCGGCGCGGCTCACGGCGCTCGGAGCCTCGCCGCGGCGCGCCGAGATCTTCGTCGCCGTGGCGCGCGCCGTCAGCGACGGCACCCTTCGCCTCGATGCGTCTGCCGATCTCGATGCCGCGCGCCGCTCGCTGACCGATCTGGCCGGCGATCGCATCGCGCGCACCGTCGTGATGCGCGCCCTCTATTGGCCGGACGCGTTCCCCGCGACCGATCGCGTGCTGCGGCGGGCCGCAGGCGTCACCACAGCGCGCGCACTGCGCGTTCGAGCAGAGCGGTGGCGCCCCTGGCGGGCCTATGCGGCCGTCCATCTCTGGCTCGGCAGCGGGCCCCCCTGACGGCGGGGCCGACCTTGACGGAGCACCCGGCGCGCCCTCTAGGTTGGGGATTCCGAGCATTTTCCGTCTGATCGCCGGTCCCGGTCGCCCGAGGGGGCTTCGGGGCGTGTCTTCTAGCGAGGATCCCATAGTGAATCTGACGGGTTAATGCTAGAAACGCGCACCCGATGAACCCGACGATGATGCTCACTCTCCTGGTGTCCGCCTGGGCGGCGTTCGCCTGGAGTGCGAACCGGCGCTGGCAGTTGCTCAAGGTGGGTCGGAGCGAGAATCGCCTCGACGACATCGGGCGCCGCCTGAAGATGCTGTACGAGTACGCGCTCGTTCAGAAGAAGATGAGCTACTACCCGCTCGCCGGGCTAGCGCACAAGCTCATCTTCCTGGGCTTTTCCGTACTGTTGCTGAGGTCGCTCATCCTGTGGGGTCGCGGCTTCGACTCCTCCTTCAACCTCGGCATCTTCGGGGAACATCCGGTCAACCTTCCGCTCCTCGGCGCCTTCCCCCTCGGGCTCGTCTACGAGTTTTTGAAGGATGTGTTCGCGAGCTTGGTACTGCTCGGCACGGCCGTCTTCCTCTATTACCGCCTGATCAAGCCGCAAAGGCGCATGTCGCTCCACCCCGAGGGGCTGCTCATCCTCGGCATCATCAGCACGATGATGGTCGCCGACATGCTGTACGACGGCGCATCGATCGTCATGCACGCGAATTTCCGCACGTTCGGGTGCGAGAATCCGGCGGGCGATCTCGGCGAAGCTTGCGCGCAAGCGCGCACGGTGCTCGCGCACTACCCGCAGCCCTTCACGGGGGGTGAGGTCAGGTTCTCGCTTTGGCCGTCTCCGGCCGGCTCGCTCATCGCGACCATCTTGAACGGCTCGGGGCTCAAAGAGCTCATCTTCCTCGCTCACGCCGGGTTCTGGACGCACTCGGCGCTCGTTCTCATCTTCCTCAACATCCTCCCGCACTCGAAGCACTTTCACATCATCACTTCGCTCCCCAACGCGTTCACCGCCGACATCACGCCGCGCGGGCGTCTGAAGCCCATGGCGGCAACGGGCGAAGCGCTGATGGAAGCGGTAGGCGCGGCTTCGGAAAAGACCGACCCGCTCGAAGACCCGGTCGGCGTCGCGCGCATCGAGCACTTCACGTGGAAGGCCATCTTGGACTTCTACACGTGCACCGAATGCGGTCGTTGTTCCGACCACTGCCCGGCGCACCGCACGGGGAAGATCCTGAGCCCCAAGCACCTCACGCTCGATCTTCGCGATCACCTCTACGGCCGCGAGGTCGAGTTCCTGTATCGCCCGGGTGGCCCCCAAGGGCAAGAGCCCGCGGCGCACGCCGGTCACGGCGATGGGCACGGCGCGAACGGCCACGGCGCGAACGGCCACGGCGCCAACGGTCACGGCCACGAAGGTCACGCCGCGCACGGTCAAGGCAATGGCCACGACCACGCGTCGGGTCAGGGTCACGCCGCAGGGCACGGGCACGACGATCACGGTTACGACCACAACGGTCACGACCACAATGGTCACGGGCACCACGAGCCCGTCTATCCCGACAACCCGAATCCGCTCCCCGAGGTTGCGACTTCGCCCATCGACCTCGTGCCGAACGTCATCCATCCCGACGTCCTCTGGGCGTGCACGACGTGCCGCGCTTGCGAAGAGCAGTGCCCGGTGATGATCAGCTACGTCGACAAGATCACCGACATGCGGCGCAACCTCGTCCTCATCAAGGGCGAGTTCCCGGCCGAGCTTCAGAAGCCGTTTCAAGGGATGGAAGTCAACGGCAACCCGTGGAACCTGGCGCGCGTCGATCGCGCGGGGTGGGCCGATGGGCTCTCGATTCCGCTCATGTCCGAGCACCCCAAGGCTCCGGTGCTCTTCTGGGTCGGCTGCGCGGCCAGCTACGACGATCGCGCCAAGAAGATCGCCCGCGCGACGGCCAGGCTGATGAAGGCGGCCGGCGTCGAGTTCGCCATCCTCGGCCAAGAAGAGACGTGCACGGGGGACCCGGCGCGGCGCGCCGGCAACGAGTACCTCTTCATGGCGCTCGCCGAGCAGAACGTCGCGACGCTGAACGGCTACAAAGAGCAAGGCGGCGTGAAGACGATCGTCACGAGCTGCCCGCACTGCTTCAACACGCTGCTCAACGAGTATCCCGATCTCGGCGGCAAATTCGAAGTCGTGCACCACAGCGATTTCTTGCTGGGGCTCGTCATGGAGGAGAAGCTGTCTCCCCGCAAGAAGGTGGAATCGAAGGTCGTGTTCCACGACTCGTGCTACCTCGGCCGTTACAACGACGTCTACGACCCCCCGCGCGAGATCCTGCGGCGCATCCCAGGGGTCACGGTCGTCGAAGCGTCGATGAGCCGCTCGACGGGGCTCTGCTGCGGCGCCGGTGGCGCGCAGATGTGGATGGAAGAGCAGAACAAGGACCGCATGAACGTGCGGCGCACGCTGCAGCTCGTGGAGACCGAAGCCAAGGTCATCGCCAGCGGTTGCCCTTTCTGCATGACGATGCTCACCGACGGTTTGAAGTCGCAGTCGCTCGAGGAAGAGATCCGTCAGCTCGACGTGGCCGAAATGCTCGAAGAGAGCTGCGCCCTCGATCAGCCGCTCGGCGTGCGCGCCGCGATGCCGCAAGATCCGCCGCGCGCGGCCCCCGCAGCTGCCCAGGTAAGCCAAGAAACGTGAGACCGTGAGCGACTCTCGCCAACCGCGCGATGCATACGCCGCCGCGGGCGTCGATTACGAGAAGCTCGATCGCGGAAAGCGACTGGCCCAAACCGAGGCGCTCGCCACCGGTGTCTCGCTCGCGGCGCGCGGCTACGCCGAAGTCACCGAGACGCGCGGCGAGTCGGCGTACATCGTCGACATCGGCGACGCTTACGTGTCGTCGGTCACCGAGGCCCTCGGCACGAAGAACCTGATCGCCGACGCCGTGCGCCCGCTCACCGGGCGCACCCACTACGACACGATCGCCGAAGACACGGTCGCCACCATCTTGAACGACCTCGCGACCGTCGGCGGCGTTCCCTTGTCGCTCACGGCGTACTGGGGGGCGGGCAGCTCGGAATGGTTTTGCGACGAAGATCGGATGCGCGACCTCACTACAGGGTGGGCGCGGGCATGCGCGCGCGCAGGGTGCAGCTGGGGGGGGGGCGAAACGCAGACCATCACCGGCATCATCGAGCCCGGCGCGGTCAACTTGGCGGGCGCAGCCGTCGGGATCGTGCGACCCAAGGGCAAGCTCCTGCTCGGCAGTCGCATCGCGTCGGGTGACGCGATCCTCGTGGCGCGATCGACAGGCCTTCACGCCAACGGCGCGACCTTGGCCCGCAAGATCGCCTCCGAGCACCCCGACGGGTTCGCCGCGAAGATATCGGGCGATCCGCGTGGGCGCCGCTTCGGCGAGGTGCTGCTCGATCCGACGCCGCTCTACGGGCCGCTCGTCGAAGCGGTGCAGGCGTGGGGCATCGACTTGCACTACGCCGTACACGTGACGGGGCACGGCTTGCGCAAGCTCATGCGCGCCGACGTCGCGCTGAGCTACATCATCGAAGCGCTTCCCCCCGTACCTCCCGTCTTTCACTTCATGAACGCGTGGACCGGGATGTCGGTGCAAGAAGCGTACGGCACGTTCAACATGGGGTTCGGCTTCGCGCTGTTCCTCCCGCGCGCGGCGGCTGCCGATGCGCTCCTGGCGGCCAAGAATGCCGGTTTCGAGCTCGACTACGTCGGTCACGCCGAAAAAGGTCCGCGGAGGGTCGAGATTCGCCCGCTGGGGATCACGTACGACGGGTCGTCGCTCGCCATCCGTTCGTAGGCGAGTCGCGAAATGCTCACAGGTACTGCGAGAACGAGATCTGCACGAACCAATCGGGCTCGGGGAGAAACAGCCTTCCTCCGTCCACGCGGACGATGGCCCACGCGAGAAACGTCGGCAGGAGCCGTAGTCCGACGCCGCCTGATAGCGCTGGCTCCGCTTTGAGCACTTGTCCCGCGCTGTTCATCCGACGGTAGACACCGCCGTCCACGAAGGCCGCCCCCTGAAGAAAGAGGCGCGACGTCAGCCCGACGGAGTGGCGCAGCTCGACGTTGGAAAAGAGATGCTGCGCGTCCCGATTGCGATTGTCGGGGAGGCCGCGCACGCCCCCCACCGTGCCGAAGGAGCCGCGCCACGCGCTGTTGCTGCCGAGAAGAAACGAGTGGTTCACGTCCCCCGCGTTGACGGCCTCGCCGACGACGTTGGTCACGAGGCCGGTGCGCTGGCTGAACCGAAATGCCGCGAGCGATTGCGCCGTGAGCGCGTGGCGCCCCGTCCGATCGTCATCGCTGAAAAAGACGCCGGGGGTGACTTCCACGCCGAAGCGAAAGCCTTTGGGCACGAGGTCGTGCCATTCGTACGCGTCGTGTACGGCGCGCAGCCCCACGCCGCCGAACCAACCCGAATCGGCCATGCCCGGCGGGGGTCCGCCGGTGCCGTCTTCGTAGTTGCCTTTGACCGCTTCGTGATAGCCGAGGGGAAGCACGGCGAAGCGCCATGAGCTGCCGTAGGGGAATGGGAGGCGCATGCCGAGGCGCCCTCCGGCTCGACGGCGCTCCCAGATGTACGGCTCGTCGTCGAACACGAAGCCCGACCCCACGTAGTTCGCGTTCACCTCGAACGACAGACGGCGCGCGCCGAAGGGGTGCTCGCCGCACCACGTCTCGCCGCTGAAAGCGCGCTCGTAGTAGGCGCCGTAAAAGCCGCACTCGATGGCGCGCCCAGCGGTGTTGGATTCGACGAGGCTCACGAAGAAGTAGCTGTCGCGCAGTGTCGCGGCGGTGCTGAAGTCGATACCGGGGATGAGCGTCCACTTTTCACGCACCGTGACGTCGAGCGCGCCGCCGCTGCACTCGATTTTGACGTCGTCGAAGATTCCGAGGGTCCAGAGCCGCCGCTCGAACTCGGCGAGCTCCGCACCATCGAAGCAAGCCGGGAGTGCGCGGGGGAGTACCTCCTCGACGACGGCGACATCGACCCGCGAGAACCCGTGCGTCTCGAGTCGCGTCGCTTCGCAGGACGCCGCGTTCATCGCTGCAAGGACGAGCGGTGTGGCAAATGGCATGGGCGGAAGGTCGCGCGCGGGCGGTTTGGCCGACTACCGCCGAGTACCGGCGCTTATTCCCCGAACGGCGGTTTTATTCGCGTTCGCACACCGCCGGAAATGCAGCGCTGCACGGATGGTCGCCCCAGCTGTTGGACCCGCCGAGACGCACGCACTCACCGTCATAGTCCGGTTCGCCATTGGATGCGTACCAGTGGGTGTAGCCGCGGGTCTCGCCGGTCACCCACTCGAAAGCCGACGGATTCTTGGGGGACCCGGCGGGACGGCGCAGACCGATCCAACGGCTCTCGTCGGTGAGGAACGAGACGACGAAGTCGTGCTCGCCTGCGCTCGTGATGGTGACGAGGTGCGCGGGTGCGGCGCACGCTTCTTTCGCGGCAACGTCCCAAGTGACGGCCGAGGTTTTCGCGTAATAGCAGTGGTCCTCGTAGACGCGCCCGCCGACGGATGCGCAGTCGAACGGAGTCGCGCGATCGACGGCGGCGTCGACACGCACGTCGCGCGACGTGCCGGCGTCAGGGGTCGTCCCGCCCCCCGATCCTCCGGTTCCCGAGCCCCCCGTGCCGCCACCGCCGGAACCGCTACCCCCCGTGCCAGCGCCGCCAGTGCCCGTGCCGCCGGTTCCCCCCGCGCCGCCGGTTCCCGTGCCGCCGGTGCCACTGCCGCCTGTCCCCGATCCCCCCGCTCCAGCCGTGCCGCTCGCACCATCGAGGCCGGCATCGTTCGTTGTTCCGCCGCCACCACCGGCGCCGCCCCTGGCACCCGTACCTCCGGTGCCACCCGCAGCGCCGCCGCCCCCGCTTCCGCCCGAGCCCGCGATGCCACCGGTCGTCCCCGCGCCACCCGCGCCGCTCGATCCGGCCGCGCCCCCCTTGCCCCCCGAGCCGCTCCCTGCGCTGCCCGCGGACCCGTCCGAGCCGCCATCCCGGCCACCGTCGACCGCGACTTGACCCGCTCCCCCTGATTTTCCCGCGCCGCTGCCCGACGCGCCGCTCGATCCCCCTGCCGACGATCCGCCATCGAGAAGGGGAGGGGCGAGCCCCGAGAACTCATCGAAATCGTAGTTGCAGGCTCCGGCGGCGCCCACTGCGACGAGCGCCGCAAGGAGGCGGCGCCGACCCGAAGCCGAACCTTGGGGACGCGTCATTCAGAAGCGGCCCGAAAATGTGACGATGGCGCCCGTTGGCGAGCTTCCGCTGGCCGGTGCAGCGTCGCTCGAGGAGTGCGTGCCGAGGACGATGAGCGCCGCGCCGAAGCCGAGACCGGTGAGGCCTGCTGCAAGACCGACATTCGCCGCGGTCTGGAACAGCTTGCCGTCTTCGATATCGGACGCGTGGGAAGCGTCGTTGCACCGCCCTGCAGCGCACGCTTCGTCGAGTCGATCGTGCGCGTTCTTGGCGCTGATCCCTGCGACAGCGAAAAGAACGAACCCGGCGATCCCGAGCCCGCCGAGCACGTACCCCGCCGTTTTGAGGCCGGTCCCCTCGTCTTTCGCGGGCGCTCCGGCCGGCGAGGTGGCCGCGGGGGGCGAGGTGGCCGCGGCCGCCGTCGCCCCGTTCGACGCCGGAGTCGCCGCCGTCACCGATTGAGCGAAGGCCGGCGTGGCTGACATTGCGAGCGCCGCGACTGCCAGCCAAACGAGCGGCCCCGTGACGAGCCGCGAGTTGGACGAGGATCGATGTCTGAGCATGGCGCCACCTATGCCAGAAAAGTTCGTGGGCGCAGCGCGATCGCGCGCTGCTGCGACGACGCGTTGTAACTGGAATGCGCGGTCCTTTCAATTCGTTTTCACGCGCGTCACACGCGCGACAGGTTGTGGATCAGGATCCGTACAACGCGTGCGCTTGTTTCGCGACGAGCGCGGCGACGACCGCAAAAACGACGTACCGAATGACGCGATCGCCCCCTTTCATCGCGATGCGGGCCCCGACGTACCCTCCTGCGATCGACGCGCCGGCCATCGGTAAGGCGATTCGCCACAGCGTGACCCCACGTGTCGCGAAGACGATGAGCGCGCCGAGGTTCGCCGCCCAATTGACGACTTTGGCCTCGGCGGTCGCGCGCGTCAGCGTGAGCCCGACCAATCCGACCAATGCGACGATGAGAAACGTGCCTGCCCCAGGGCCGAAGAAGCCGTCGTACATGCCGCAACCGAACGCAATCAGCGCCGCCCAAAGCGCGGCGCCGCGCGGAGGGGAATGCCCTTCGGGGTGGGCGACCGGTGGCCGAAACGCGAGAAACGCCGCCACGCCGAGGAGCAGCACGAGCACGAGCGGGCGAAGCTGCTCCGGGCGCATGAGCAGCACGAGCGCCGCCCCCGCGAGCGAGCCTCCGAACCCGAGGGGCAACATCCACCGCGCGCGTCGCGCGTCGACGAGACCCGCGCGCGCATATTGGATCAGCGCGGAAAGCGAGCCGAACGTGGATTGACCCTTGTTGGTTCCGAGCGCGATGTGCGGTGGCAGTCCGGCCGCGAGCAGCGCGGGGAGCGAGACGAGCCCGCCCCCGCCGGCGATGGCGTCGATCACCCCCGCCACGAACGCGACCGCCGCGAGAAGCGCGATCTTCGCAATCGAGAGATCCATGAGGGTCGCCGCTCGAGCAACCCTCGCTATATCACGCGTTCAGCGGCACGCCGCGGGATCGCGCACGGCGCACAACCCGTTCACGCACTTGGCCCCGGCCTTACACGGCGCGTTCGCCGAGCACGTCTCGCCGGGCATCCCCAACTTGGGACAGGTGCCCATGACCATGCCCGTCGCGACGGTGCAGCCACCGTTCCCACCCCCGCCCCCTCCTTTGCAGAGAGCGAATTCGGTGAGACCGAGGAAACCGCAGGCCATGCCCGGATCGGCCGCGCCGATCTTGGCGCAGGTTCGATTTGCCGCTCGCGTGCACCACAACCCTTGCAAGATGCTGCACCCGTCGTCGCTCGTGCACGGCTCGCCGAGCGCGCCCCCCGTGGCGCAGGTGCCTTGCGCCGTCATGGTCGCCCCCTGGCAGATCAGCGGACCTTGGCAGGGGTGGTTCGCGTCGCAAGCCGCCCCCGCCGCGCCTGGCGCGACGCAGACGAGATTGTCCGCGCAGACCAAGCCGAATTCGCATTCGTCGTCCGTGTTGCCGGGACAAGATCCGCCCGCGGGCTTGAGATCGGCGCACACGCCGCAGTTGGCGTTGTCGGGAATCGCGCAGTGCCCGCTGGTACACTGCCAGTCGTCGCCGCAGACCATGCCGTTGCCGACCGTCCCACCTTTCGGCTGGCACGAAGTGGGGGATTTGTGCGCGAGGATATCGCTGCAGGCGGCCGTCTTGAGGTCTTGGCCACACTTCATGAATCCATCGGGCGTGGCGGCAGTCTTCGTCGCCTGAAGGCTCCCGAGGCATCCCGTCTTGGCGATGGAGGTGCACGTCGCCATGTCTCCAAAGAGGATGGTGATGGCAAAAGGCGCGCACGATTCGAACTTCGTGCAGAGGGCGCTCGCCGTCTCGGTGCAGGCCTGCTCTGCCGTGACGCCGCTCCCCGAGTCGCTCGGATTCCCGCCGTCCGGCGTGCCCGCGTCGGACCCTGCCGCCCCACCGCCCCCACCGGTGCCGCCCGTGCCGCCCGTGCCCCCCGCGCCCGTGTCAGCGGGCTCCGAACTTCCGCAGGAAAGGGCGCCGAAAGCCACGAACCACGTCGCCATCCACATTGCGTGCCGCATGGATCCTCCCGCGAGAAAACTGACACCGTGGTGCTGAAGCTCATCCCCGAAAAGCGAATCGATTGACGACAATCGATAGAAAAACCACGTACTACAACGCTCCATGCTAACCGAAGATCCTCCGCGCGTAACAGTTCTCGGCAGGCTCGGGCATGCGACATCGGCCGTGGTGCGCGCGTAGGCGTTTGCCTTACCCGTGCGCCGCCGGCCCGCGCGAACGCGCAATCCGGCGCCACGAGCGCGTCAAGTTACGAAGGGCCGTTCGACGAAGCTGAGCAAATCTGACAGAGTACCGATCGTGGCAAACGACACGCTGGTCCAGACCATCAAGGCGCTGGTGGTGCGCGCCAAAGACGGCGACATGGACGGCCTCTACCGCGGCTACCGCGATCTCTTCGCCGCCTCCACGTTCCTCGGCTATCGCGTGGAAGATCAGCGGCAAGCGCTGCGCCTCATGATCATGATGAAGGGCGCTCCGACGACCCCCACGCCCCCCATGATCGAAGCGCACCGTGCGGCGATCGTTCCGCTCAAGCACATCGTCGAGGTTCATCGCGAGCCGAAGGATCACGAGCTGCTCGGCATCTGTCACGTGGTTGTCGGCGACGAAGCGACCGCCAGCGCGATCTTCAAAGCGGGGCTCGCCATCGAGCGCGAGCGCAGCCCGCAGTCGGATCTGTGCGGCGCGCTGATGAAGCGCGTATCGATGCTGTAGCCCGATCGGCTCGCGGCGCGCGCGATGCGCCGCCTAGCAGGCTGCTGAAAAAGTGAGCTTGATGCCGGTGGATAGGGAGGTGCTGCTATTTCTCCC
>Ga0111538_10005960_pt1 | contig 16559 bp, 15 predicted proteins | sample SoiMethybrSBSTD1_FD_79669 | JGI IMG/M metagenome (GOLD analysis project Ga0111538, IMG submission 79669) | Bulk soil microbial communities from a Populus tree surrounding site in Tennessee, USA - Soil MetaG P. TD hybrid SBSTD1 (version 2)... | ecosystem: Environmental > Terrestrial > Soil >...
CCCTTGCTGGTCAGCATCAGCGTCAGCAGCATCGTGACCTGCTGGCCCACCGTCAGCTCGACGCCGGCGGCCTGCGCCACGAACACCGCGGCGAGCGACAGATAGAGCGTGCTGCCATCGAGATTGAAGCTGTAGCCGAGCGGCAGGATGAACGAGACGATCTTGCGCGGCACGCCGAACGCCTCCACGGATTCCATGGCGCGCGGCAGCGCCGCTTCGCTCGACGTGGTCGAGAACGCGATCAGCGCCGGTTCCTTGATCGCCTTGAAGAACCCGAGAATCGGGATGCGGAACATCAGCATCACCGGCACCAGCACGAACAGATAGAACAGGGCGAGCGCCAGATAGAGCGTGCCGACGAGCTTGGCGAGGTTGGCCAGCACCTCGAGGCCGCTCGTGCCGATCGTCACGGCGATCGCCGCGCCGACGCCGATCGGCGCATACAGCATGACGATGTTGGTGACCTTGAACATCGCCTCAGTCAGCGACTCGGCCCAGGCGATGAACGGCTTGCCCTTTTCGCCGACCATGCCGAGACCGATCGCGAAGACGATGCTGAAGACGACGATCTGCAATACGTCGCCGGTCGCCATCGCCTCGATCACCGACGTCGGCACCATGTGCAGCAGGATCTGCTGCCACGTCTGCGCCGTGGCGCTGATCGGCGGCGCGCCGGTCGGCTGCGGCAGCACCATGCCGTCCCCTGGCCGCATCACGTTGACGGTGAAGAGTCCGATCAGCAGCGCCAGCGTCGTCACGATCTCGAAGTAGATGATCGCGCGCAGGCCCATGCGGCCGACGTCCTTGAAGTGCCCGGCGCCGGCGATGCCGGCGACCAGCGTGCCGAACAGCAGCGGCGCGATGATCATCCGGATCATGCGGATGAAGATCTGGCTGAACGGATTGATGACGCTCGCATACCAGTTGCGCGTCGCCTGGTCGTGCGTGCTGATCCAGTATCCGAAGATCAGGCCCAGCACCAGGCCGATCATGATCTGCATCGTCGGAGAAATTCGTGGTTTGGACTTGACGGCTGTGGTCATGGGCTGGGAGATTCTATCGCACGACCTGCAGCGGCAGGACGGCGATCTTCTTGTTGTTGTATTCGATGATCCGCCAGTGCGGGCACTTCGCAGTGTCGTAATAGAGGCGCTCGCAATCGTCGCAGCGGACGCATTCGGTCATCAGGATCTTCGGTCCCTCGATCGCGCCCCACTGGCAGGCCTTCTGGCAAATGCGGCAGGTGTTGCATTCCGACCAGCGCTTGATGCGGAACACGGTGAGGTACGACATCAGGCCGAGCGTGGCGCCGACCGGACAGAGGAAGCGGCAATAGAGGTTGCGCACGAAGAGCGTCGCCCCGAGCAGGATCGCGAGCAGCGTCCACATGATCGGCGTGCCGAGCAGGCTGAACATCCAGAACGGCTCGGTGTACTGGTAGATCAGCAGGTTGTGCGTGACCAGGTAATACGCGATCACGCCGCCGAGGATGCCGAACTTGATCCACGCGGCGCGCTTCTCGATCGGCCGCGGCACTTCGATGCGCCACTTCGCCGGCAGGACCGCATCGAGCACCTGCGTCAGCGCGCCGTAGGCGCAGATGCGCCCGCAATACAGGCGCCCCCACAGGATCGTCGACACCACCGTGAAGCCGAAGAACAGGTACCACGCGAGGCTGTACTTGAAGATCGGCCAGTTCCAGTCGAGCACGCTGAAGATGTTGGTAATCGAGATCAGGTAGCTCTTCGCGAAGCCCATGTAGCCGATGGCGAAGGCGAACGTCACGAACTTCAGCGGCACGCTCTTGCGCTTGAAGCTGATGAACGCGAGGACGAGGAAGGCCGCGAGCAGCGCGAGATCGAGATATTGCGGCCCGAGGATGTCCGCCCAGGTCTCGACCGGCGTCTCGTCGAAGCCCCACGGATCCGGTTGCTGGATCACTGCTGCTTGATCGAATCCGGCGTGAGGAACGTCTTGGCCATCGTCCGCGTCGAGTCACGCAGCACGCGCGCGGCGTGGTTCATGGTGATCGAGGCGCGCGAGACGGCGGCGATGTCGCGGCCGATCTGGAACGGATCGCGAATGCTCTTGCCCTTGAACTGCTCGACGAACTTCGGCGGGTCCACCGAAAAATATCCGTACGGCTCCGAGTTGTAGTCCATCACCACGCCCTGGATGATGCCGTGCGTGTCCATGCCGACCAGGAAGTGGATCGGCCCGTGATAGCCGTAGTCCTTCGGTGAGACGTCGGTGGTCCAGAAGATGAAGCCGATCGGCGGCGCGTTCGGATTGGTTTTCGGATCGACGCCGTAGACCTTGTAATGCAGCGGCTCGCCGCCGAACGTCGAAAACCCGCCGGCGTTCGGGAACAGCGCCTTGAAATACGGCTCGGGCCGAGGATTTGTGAACGTGCGCTTGGTCTGCGCCGAGAGCGTGACAATGCTCACGGCAACGAGCAGCAGGCTCCCCAGCAAACGGCCACCGATTAAACGCCGATCAATCACAGATTGGTCAGCATACAATATGCCGCCATGATTAACGTCTCTCGATATCTCTTCGGACTCGCGGTCTTCGGGTTTTTCGTGGCCGGCACGCCGAGCGCGCAGACCCCGACCTATCCGTACGATCACATCCACCTCAACGTGCCCGACACGGCCGCGGCCTCGGCCTGGTACGAAAAGAACATCCCCGGCGGCCGCCGCATCACCGAGGCGCCCGATCGCATCATGTACGGCAGCACGCGCCTGATGTTCCTGCGGAACGCCACGGCCAAGCCGAGCGCCGGCAGCGCCATCGATCACATCGGCTTCTCCGTCGCCGATCTCGACGCGAAGATGAAGGAATGGGAGGCGGCCGGCATCAAGATCACGACGCCGGCGCGCGACGTGCCCGGTCTCTTCAAGCTTGGCTTCATCGAGGATCCGTGGGGCACGCGCATCGAGGTCGTGCAGGATCCGGAGCTGCTCGGCCTGCATCACGTGCACCTGCGCAATCCGAATCCCGATGAAGGCTACGCGTGGCTGCTCGACAAGTTCGGCGGCAAGCGGATGCAGCTGAAAGGACGCCTCGACGCGTTGCGCTACGACTACGAGGGCTTCAGCAGCGTCTGGGTCCTGATTCAGAAGGGCGAAGCCGAGCCGAGCATCGGTCATGCGATCGATCACATTGGCTGGCGATCGGTCGGTCCGCTCGCTGACACGATCAACACGCTGCGCGGCAAGAAAGTGGAAGTGACGTCGGAGCCGCGGCCGCTGAATTTGCCGAACGGTCCGTCGATCAATTTCTCGTACGTCGCGGGGCCCGCAGGCGCCCGGATTGAACTCGTGGAAAGACCGGGGTTGAAGCCGGGCCAGTAGAACAAGGGTTCCAAGGGGTTCCAAGGGTTCCAGGAGTTCCAAAGGTTTGGTACCAAGCGTTACAACGTTCAATGTTCCAACGGCTTGGAACGAGTTGGAACCTTGGAGCCTTGGAACTAAACCTCTGGAACGTGTGGAACTTCTGGAACACTTGGAACGTTGTGTGTGCGGTTTATTCTCGTTCCAACCGCACGCGCAAGGCGGCGACCTGCCAGATCACCATCATGATCCAGCCGCCCTTGCCGAGCCCGTTGCTGCATCGCAGCCTGACGTGCTCGCCGGCGACCGCGTCGATTTCCATCGTGTGTGAGAACAGCGTGTTGAACGCCCGGACCTTGTGGGGTCCGGGCGGGATCTCGCGCGTCATCGCCCGCCCGTATTTCACTTTCCCCCACAGCTCGCCGTCGACGTAGAGATAGACCTGGCGATCTTGAAAGTCGGACGCCGAGTTGCGCGTTACGGTGAGCTGCGCGCTGTTGATCTTGGCGGGCGTCGATGTCTCGGTCGTGTGGTCGGGACCATTCCACGCGCGTTCGAACTGCTCGCGATCGAGCAGATCATCGACGGGCGCGGTGACAACCGGAGACATGAGCTCGAGCATAGCTGAAACGAACGGCCGTTCACAGCCGTAGTAAGCATAGTCACGAGCCACCCTGCCAGGCTCGTGCACGGAAGAGGTTTATGCGCCCGGTATATTCGGTCATCACGACGATGGCCGCTGTAAGTTTGTTAGCCGTTGCCCCACACTCGACCGGCACCGTGGTGTCGGCGGCGGCGCCATTGCCGAGGGCGACGCTCATCGCCGCGCCGGCGATCACCCTGCCAGGCGCGGTCGATTCGAACAGCCCCGTGATGTGGGATCTCGAAGGCGGCCAGCGCCGGATGTTCGTGCTGACCTCGCACTCCGGCATTCCGTCGGTCTCCTCGGGCTCCGAAATCGATCGTATGAGTGGCACCGCGCAGGTGTCGATCGAGCCTTACCCCGGTTACGGCGTGTGGTTCGAGGCCGTGGTGTCCGACGATGTCGACACGTGGTACGGCTTCTACCACAACGAATGGCCAGCGACGCGCTGCGGCCGAGAGGATCGCGCCGTGCCGCGCATCGGCGCCGCGAAGTCACGCGATCATGGCCGCACCTGGGAAGACATCGGCGTCGTCATCCAGGCGCGCCGCGGCACATCGGCGTGCGCGTCGACCAACAGGTACGTGATTGGCGGCGTCGGCGATCTGAGCGTGATGCTCGATCACGACAAGCACTATCTCTATTTCTTCTACAGCCAGTATCCGGAAGCCGCCGAATCGCAGGGGGTCGCGGTGGCGCGCCTGCAATGGGCGGATCGCGATCGCCCCTGGGGCAAGATCGAGATCTGGCGCAACGGCGTCTGGGATCCCGATGAAGGCCGGCGCCAGCTGATGGAAGCGCTGCCGGGCATGATGCGCCGTCTCGAGTGGACCTACTCGGCCGCCACGCCGCTCATCGCGCCGTCGCTCCCCTGGCACGATGCCGACGACAAGGTCGATGCGTTCTGGGGACCGTCGGTGCACTGGAACACGGCGATCGAGCAATACGTGATGCTGCTCAATCGCGCCAGGGACGAAAACTACGGGCAGGAAGGCATCTACGTGTCGTACGCGCCGCGTCTCGACGATCCGTCGCTGTGGAGCACGCCGCAGAAGATCCTCAACGGCGGCCGCTGGTATCCGCAAGTGATCGGGATGACTGCAGGCATCGGCACCGACAAGCTCGCCGCCGGCTCGCCAAGATTCTTCATGAGTGGAAAATCGGAATGGGTGATCAACTTCTCGAAGTGAAAAACGTCACACAGAAACACGGAATCACAGAAGCACAGAAGCCAATTAAGGTTTCTTCTCGTCAAGCTCGAAGATCTTCTCCACGCACAGCTGAAACAGGCGGCCCATCTTTAGCGCTAACGGCAAGCTCGGATCGTACTTCTCCGTTTCGATCGCGTTGATCGTCTGGCGCGACACACCCAACTGCCTGGCGAGCTCTTCCTGCGACCAGTCGCGCTCGGCGCGCAACACCTTCAGGCGGTTCTTCACTGGTAGCGCTTCTTCGCGCGCCACAGGCCCGCGTAGTAGAAGAGCGGCATCATCAGCCACACGTGATGCAGGCTCCAGTCATCCGGATTCAATGTGATCGCGAGATCGAGCAGGCCGATCGTCATGAGAAAGACAATGGCCGCCGGGAACGCGAAGCCGAGCGCCTCGAGCTCGATGCGCCGCTCGAGCTCGTCCATCTCGCTCACGCCCTTCATCCAGGTCCAGAGGTAGTAGACGAAGAACGGCGTCGGCAGCAGCGCGATGGCGACGCGGGCAGCCGAAGACGGGATCGTGAGCTCGAGCAATCCGCGCGACAGCAAGTAGATCGACGCCCACAGCAATCCGCGAATCAGTAGTCGCGTTCCGTAGACTCGACGAGTTTGTTCGATGGTGCCGCCAGCGGCCTTGATGGCTTGCGCGGCCGCTTCAGCAGCCTTACGTTTCCGATGCAGTATCGGGGTCAACATGTTCGTCCAGCTCCTGATGGAACTGTAAAGCGAACATGTCTATATGTCAAGTATGCTTTACTTTATCTAGTAACTCTTTTGTTCCCAATGCCTTACCTGAGGATCGAGTTGAACAAGACCCGGAATGTCCCGAACGGCTGGCCTCGCCACTGAGGACGAAAACCGAGGAGGATCACATGGCCGTCGCCGAGTCGCACGTCGAGCGCGGCGGCCTTGCCCTGCAGATACTGCTCGCCGAGCAGGTAACCCGATCGCAACGGCGATCCCTGGGTCGGGTACGAGGCGAGCACGGCGCCATCGAAGCCCGCAGTCGTTTCGAACGCCGGACTTCCGAACACGAAAATGTCCGCGTCTTTCGGCATGCCGGCCATCACCGGTTGCGACGGATCGGTGGTGACACGCATCACCGATCCGCCGGCGAAGAATTGCTGACGCGTGAGGCCATTGAGGACATTCCGCACCGGCAGCTTCAGCTGATCGATCGCCGCCGCCGCGCTGCCGCTCATCGCGACCAGCGTGCCGCCGCTTCTCACGAACGTATCGAGCGCCTTGATGCGCGCCTCGTCGTCAGCCGACAGCGTCGTCGCCGCCTGCCTGCCGAATCCACCGCCGGGCAGCACACCGCGGCGCTCGTCGCCGACGACGATCACGTCGAACTTGTCGCGGAGGTTGCCGGTGATGTCAGGCGTGTTGATGCTCGCGAACTCGAACTCATATCGCTCGAGCACCCACTTCGTCCATCCGGCATCCATGCTGTTCGGCGGCTCGAACAGCGCGATGCGCGGCTTCTTGATCGCCTGACCCGCGGACGCGACACGCTCGCCGCGAATCGCGAGTGAGGTCGCGATCTCGGTGAGCGCGACATCGTTCAATCCGCCGATCACGTAGCGGCCACCGGCGCGGCTGACCTGGCCGTTCGCCTTCCACGCCATGTTGATCGCCCTGAACGCATTCGTCTCGGCTGGATCGATCACGACGTGCGCGCCTGTTCCCGTGATCGCACCCGCGGGCGGCACGATCGCTGCTGCCATTGGTTGCGGATTGAATCCGGCACCGGGCGCGCTGTCGAAAATCGCCGCATCCGTCTTCGTATTCGAATAGGGCGACGGCTTCTCCGTCACGGACGTATCCGCAGCGAGCATCTTGAACTTCGCGCGATCGGCATCCGCGATCGGTTTCGTCACCGTCACCACGCGCACGCCCATCGTCATCGGCAGCGTCCAGCCCGCGGCGTCGTACGGTTGTTCGGGCGGTCCACCTTCGAACTCGCGCAGATCGGGATACACCTGCGGATCGAGCACTTCACGCGCGAGCGCGATGAATTCCTGATCGGTCGGGATCACCCACGTGCCCGCGGCAAACGTCTCGCCTTCGATCGTCATCGGCGCTGTGAGCGCCGCGACGCGCACGCCGCCAAATGCAAGGCGGCGCAACAGTTCGACCGTCGTCGCCTTGTCGCGCTGCTCCTGCGGAATTACGTACGCGAACGGGCCTGCCTTGCGATGCTTCTCGATCTGCCACTTGCCCGATCGATAGCGATTGAGCAGCACGTTCTCCTTGTAGCGGGCCGTGTAGTCGAGGACGGAGAGCGATGCCGTATACATGTAATCGACCGCATCACGCAGCGACCACTTCCCCGGCGCCCACGGGCTCGTGTAGAGCGCCTGCGGCCTGAGGTCTTTGTACTCACCCGGGAACGCGTCGATCTTGTATTCGCGCGTGTTCGCCATGCCGGCCAGCGCCGTCTCGGTCCAGAACGACGCGATGTTCTTGAACATCGGCGTGTAGTCGATGTAGCCGGCGTACCACGCGTCGTAGCCGGTGCCCATGTGCGTGGCGCCGACCTGCCCTTTCTCCTCGAGCCCCTGCGCGATCGCCATGCCGATGGTGTTGACCTCGCGCGACATCAGGAACGGCGCGTGCGACGCGATCGGCTCGGCAAACGGCGGCAGCCAGATGCGCGTCGGGAACGGCGACGACTGATGCTGCACGTAGATCACCTGCGGCTCCCACTGCCGCCAGGTGTGCTCGACGACGCGCGACTCGATCATGTTGAGCATGTAAGCGTCGCGGTTGTTGTCGTGGCCGACGTATTCCTGGTAGAGGCGCGGCAGCGTTTCGTTCGGCGTGCCGGCGTTCTTCATGTACCAGTCGGCAACCATCTGGTGGCCGTCGGGATTGATCGTCGGCCACAGCATGAGAATCACGTTGTCGAGGATGCGCGCGATTTGCGGATCGTTCTGCTTCGCGAGTAGATCGTGCGCGAGCAGCAGGGTGTGCTGCGGTCCAGCGACTTCCGTGGAGTGCAATCCGCCGTCGATGTGCACGAGCGGCTTGCCCTCGCGCGCCAGCGCGAGCGCCTGCGCCTCGCTGAGACCTTCCGGGCGCGCCAGCCGCCGCGCGATCTCACGGTAGCGATCGATCTTCTTGAGGTTGTCTTTCGACGAGATCAGCGCGAAGTAGAAGGTCCGGCCCTGCGTCGAGGTGCCGGCTTCGACCATCATCATCTGATCGCTGGCCGCGTCGAGCTTCTTGAAGTAGTCGACGGTCTGATCGTACGTCGCCAGCTTCGACTCGGCACCGGGCGCGAATCCGACCACCAATTCAGGCGTCGGGATCTTCGATGACTGCGCGGCAAGCGTTGCCGAGCCCAACACGATCGCAAGCAGGATGGTCCGAGTCATTTAATCCTTCATATGCGCAAGATAGATTTGTTCGAGATCGCGATGGCCGAGTTCCGCGGTGCCCAGCGTCTCGACCAGCCGGCCGTGCTTCATGATACCGACAGACGTGCCGGATTCCTTGGCGCGAAACAGATCGTGCGTGGCCATGAGAATCGCTACTCCTCGGCGGCCCAGATCGGTCAGCAACGTCGAGAAATCGTTCGACGCCTTGGGATCGAGGCCGGATGTCGGCTCGTCGAGCAACAGCGCCGACGCGCCCTTGGCGATCGTGATCGCGATGCCCACCTTCTGGCGCATGCCTTTCGAATAGGAGCTGACGCGGGCGCGCGATTGATCCGCCGTGAGCCCGGCCTGCGCCAGGATGGCCAGCAGCTCCTCATTGGCATCCGCCGCGGCGCCGGCGAGCCGGCTGAAGAAGCGCAGGTTCTCGAGCCCGGTGAGGTTGCGATACAGCGTGACCTGCTCGGGAATGTAGGCGAGCTGCTTTTTCGTCTCGAGCGGATGTGCGACGACGTCCAATCCGCCGATGCGAGCCACACCGGCCGTCGGCGCCACGAAGTTCAGGAACAGGTTGATGGTCGTGGTCTTGCCGGCGCCGTTCGATCCGAGCAGGCAGAAGATCTCCCCCGGCTTGATCGTCAGGTTGAGGTGATCGACCGCGAGCGTGGCGCCGAACGTCTTCGTGAGATCGATGGCTTCAATCACAGTGAATAGCCTCGATAGCCGCGAAACCCGATGACGATCAATACGGCGCCAATCACAGCCATAACCATGATCGGCGCCGCGACGCGGCGCAGCGTGAGAGAAAACGGCTCGTCGACGTACGCGAACCCCGGCGCGGCTTCATATTCTTCACGCGTCAACGTTGCCGCATCCAGCACGCGCGGCTCGAAGTACGCCCGCCATCGCTGCTGGAACGCCGCGGTCTCGTCGCGGAAGTGATCGAACCGCTCCGTGCCGGTGCCGGCCACCTCCAGCAGCACACCCTGCGCGATCATCGTCGGCGACAGCACGCTGAGCCAGGACGCGAGCCGCCGCTGCTGCTCGAGCCGAGCGTTGAAGGTCGCCTCGACGGTGGCGAGCCGATCCGCGACGCGCTTGTCGCGCTCAGCCTGCAGCAATGCGAACTGGCGCATGCCATCCCTGCCCACATTGCCGCTGGTCGGATGATCCTGGAGGAACTGCCCGAGCTGGCGGCTGCCCTGCACCGTGGCTTCCTGGGTCGCGGCGCGCGCCTGCACGGCGGCCTCGACGCGCGACGGCATCGGATAGCTCGTGGCGATCAGCAGGTTCACGGCCGACGGTCCGACCACGGCGAAGAGGAGCCAGATGCCGGCGAGGATCAGCGCATTGGCAGGAGCCGTGAAGCCGCGCGCATTCACCACCAGCGCGATGCCGTGCCAGATCGCGCCGTAGACGACGACCGCCGCTGCCCATAACGCGGCGCGCGGCCAGAAGCTGCCGCCAGTCGGCGAGAAGAGCGCGGCCGTGCCGATCGTGATCAGAAGCAGCGGCACCAGGAGCTTCATGATCCGCACGATCATCTTTCCTGCCACCACCTCGCCGAGCGTGACCGGTTGCGCGAGCACCATGCGCAGCGTGCCGCGATCGCGCTCGGTCGCCGTCAGATCGAAGCTGATCGCGAAGATCAGCAGCGGATACAGGAACAACACCACGAACGCCGCGTCGAACTGCCCGCTCGCCACCGCGAGCGGGTGCTCGATCTGATCGCCGCTGACCAGGGCATCGAGCGATCGCGCGGTGACCTTGATGTAATTCGGATAGACATCGCCCTGCCCGATGGCGAGGGCGCTGAGCGGCGCCGGCGGCAGCAACGCGAGATAGCCGCGTTCGTTCGCCGCGACATCCGCTCGCAAGGACAGCTGCGGCCCGCCCTGGCCGATGCCGCCGCGATGCTCGAATTTGGCGATGGTCGCGCGCTCGCGCTGCGCGCGTGTGGCACCGAGACCGGCCGCCGCGAGCAGCGTGATCGCAAACGACGCGATCACGAGGCGAACGATCGGGTTGGTCCGCCACAAGCGCCATTCGTGAACGGTGAGCAGGCGCAGCATTGTTCTACTCGAGCCTCATCGACGACACCGACCACGCGGCGGCGAGCGCAATCGCCGCGAGCCACGCGGCCAGCGCACCCGCGCTCCACGCCACTTGCGATACCGCCCACCGTGCCGACGGCACGTCGTAGTCGAACGGCGGCACCTTTTCCCAGAGGTCGCGGCCGCGCGTGTAGTCGAACGTGTTGAAACGGCCGGACGAGGCCAGCTCGCCGTTCAACGTCGTCAGCATCGCGGTCCGGTAGCGCGTGGCGGCCGCCGCAAATTCGCGGTCGTGCGATTCATCCGTGCCGGCCAGCGCCATCGACAGCGTACGCGCCGCCAGCGTCGGCGCGATCGCGCCAACCTTCTCGAAGCTTCGCGCCTGCCGCTGATAGCGCTCGAACAACTCGGCGAATCGTCGATCGTAGAGCGCGGTCTCGTCGGCTTCCGATTCGAGGAGCGCCACCACTTCGACATTCGCCGGGGCCATCGTCGACTCGAACTCGCCGTCGAGGAACCGCTGCATCACGCCTTCGACGCGCGCATCCCACGACGGCCACGAGTCCTTCTCGTCCTGGATCGACGCCGCAAACTCGATCGCCGACGGCGATGGATCGATCCACTTCGCCGCGGCCATCGCCAGCGACGGCAGGATGAACGCGTTGGCGAACCAGATCGCCAGCAGGACGACGAGCGCCGCGCCTTGCGTGCGCGATCGCGCCGAGATCGCCAGGCCGAGGCCGATCCAGATCAGCGTATGAACGAGGTAGAGCAGGCCGAGGCCGGCCGCGCGCGCGCCGATCGGCGCATTCGGATCCGCGGGCGCGTTCCAGAACAGGATCGCCGCGCCGACGATCGTCGCGGGGACGATCACCGCCGCGAGCGGCAGCATCGCACCCACCGCCTTGCCGGCGAGGAGCGAGCCGCGGCTGATACCCATCGCGAGCAGCGGCCGCAGCGTGCCTTGATCGCGCTCGCCCGCAAAGCTCGAGAACGTCAACGCGACCACGAGCAGCGGCAACAGCACGAGCGCCGCCGATGCGGGCGTCAGCTGGCCGAGCCGGCGTGTCGGCGTCGCGTCCTCGATGGGGCGATGGCGCGCGAGCTGCTGCTTGTGCGCCTCGAGAAACACGAACACGCCCACGAACGGATCGAGCCCCGGATCGATCGCGGAGAGCGGCTGCACCGGCTTGAACACGAACGCGCCGTAATGCGCGGCGGCGTGCGGGTTCATGTCGCCCTTGTCGAGCCACACGTCGCGCTCGGCACGCTGTGCGTCGGCGTGCTGCCGCGCGATCTCGGATTGATTGTGAACGCCGCCGGCGATGGCGGCGATGAGGAGGATGACGAGGAGGCCGGCCGCAAAGCGGAACCGGCCATCACGCCAGATCTCGGTGGCGTCCTTGACCGCGATCGTCAGGGCCGCCCGCACGACTACTGCTTGGCGGTAGTCGTGGCTGCTGAGTACTGAACTTCCTTCGCCTTGAGCGGCTCGACGCCGTCGCCGACGTTGACGACCACGCGCATGCCGGCCTTGAGGTCGGCCTGGGCGCCGCGCTTGGCGCCGCTCTTGAACGTCGTGGTGGGCGTGACTTCGAAGGTCATGTCCTTGCCTTCGGTGGTCTTCATCACGACCTTGTTCTTGTCGATCGAGGAAATCGTCCCCATCAACTTGTGGTCGTGACCGGGATGCGCCATCGGCACCGCGGGAATGAGCAGGCTGAGCGCCAGAACAGCGAAAATGAATGGCTTCATCCCTTTAGATTAGCAGCTTTCTCGAACACTTGCTCCCGCGTCCAGCCCGACGCGCGCAGATCGCGCACGCCCGTGTCGTTGTCGGACTTGCTCAGCTTTTGCGAGGGCGATTTCATGATCAGCCGGTGATGCCAGAAGCGAGGCGGGGTGTCGCGACCGAGCAGCCGCGCCAGGCGGATCTGGCGTCCCGTGGACGGCAGCAGATCCTCGCCGCGAATCACGTCGGTGATCCGTTGCAGGTGATCGTCGAGGGTCACCGCGTACTGATAGGTCCAGTTGCCGAGGCGATCGCGCACGAGCAGATCGCCGCACTGCTCGCTCGGATCCTGTTCCTGTGGACCGAGGATCTCATCGAAGAAGCGCTCGACGCCGGGCTCCATGATCACGCGCCAGCCGACATCGTTGCTGAGCGGAATGCCTTTGTCGCGGCACGTGTTCGGGTAACGAACTTCTCCGGTCCCCGATCCCTGATCCCCGATCCCCGATCCCTGAATTTCCGCTCGCGTGCACGTGCAACCGTAGACGAGCCCGCGATCGATCAGCCGCTGCAAGGCCCGGGAATAGATTGGCCCGCGCTCGCTCTGGCGGACGATGTCGCCGTGATGCTTGAAGCCGAGCCACGCGAGATCCTCGAGGATCGCGCGCTCGAATTCCATGCGCGAGCGCTGCCGATCGTGATCCTCGATGCGCAGCAGGACCTCGCCGTCGCGATCGCGCGCCGCGCCCCACACGTGCATGGCGTTGACCACATGCCCGAGGTGCAGGTAGCCAGTGGGCGCGGGCGCGAACCGTGTAATCACGTGCAATCAGGATACTGCCTGCCTCGCCTGGCGGACCGCTCGACCGCGCGATTCGACCGCTCGAGCCCGCGAGGCCGTCGTCCGGCACAGCTTTGGCGTATAAACCATCAGGACCGCCTGCCATGAGCGAGACGTTGACTCGCCGGCGGCGAGCCAAAGTCGAGCCGAATGGTGACCGTCATCAGCCTGGTGTTCCTGTTCGTCTACCTTTTCGGCGCATACGCCTACGGCGCGGCGACGCTGTACAGCCTGCGGCTCGCCGCACCGATCTGGGGCGGCACGCACCGCGACCAACTAGGCGGGATGCGAGGCCGGATCGACAAGTCGAACCTTGGGCTCTTCGCGCTCAGCACGATCTGGTTCGTGTTGCATGTGCTGATCGAGTTCCAGAATTTCATGGGCCTCGATCGCGACAGCTGGCTCGACATCGGCACGCTGCTGGTCTATGCCTACCCGCCGGTGATCATCCACAACGTCTACCTCGAGTCGCAGCATGCGAACGACGCGCCGGTAGCGCCGATCTTCCGGCGCCTGCTTCAGGCGATGTATGTGCTGAGCCCGCTCACCGGCATCTACGTCGTCGCGGCGATCTTCGAGAAAGTGCCGCATCCCGAGCCGCTTGGTTTATGGATCGGGATTTCCATCGGCTCGCTGTTCACGCTGACCAGCATCTACTCGACCGCGCTGATGATGCGGCGGCGGCCGAAGCCGGAGGCGCCGGACCAGCGCCGCCTGCGGTGGGTGATGATCAGCCTGTTTGCCGCGCTCAGCGTGGTGTTCGTCGCCCTGGTGTTCATGCGCGAGCAGCGGATGGTCGGCATGCTGCTCGAGCGCATCGCGAAGAGCTCGCCGATCTATTTCATGATCGCGTCGATCTATTTCGAGAACCGCTTCGAGTTCTATGACCTGATCATCAAGCGCGCGGTGCTGATGCTGTTGAGCGTGATCGTGCTCGGCATCTTCCTCGCCGCGACGCTGCCGTTTCTGCAATTGCTGCCCGACAGCGCGGCGAAGCCGTGGCTGTTTGCGGCCGCCCTCGCGCCGGTGGCGATGGTGATGCCCTGGCTGGTGTCGCGCACGGAGCGCTGGCTCGATCGCATGTGGCTGGGCCGCGAATTCACGCCGGTCGACGCCGTGAAACACGTGCTGGCCGCCATGCAGCCGGCCACCGATGAACGCACGCTCATCGAAGCCGCGGAGGCGAGGCTGAGCGAGATCTTCGGCGCGAAGATCGTCGTGCTGGTGGGTTCGCGCGCGATCTTCGAGCCCGCCGGCGGGACGGAGATCAAGTTGACGAGTCCCGTATCGGGCGCCGTGGTCCGCATCGTCGTGACGCCGGACCAATTGAGCCGCCGCCTCCTCTCGGAGGACCTGGCGATGCTGCGATCGCTCGGCGGCGTGTTCGGCTTCATGCTCGAGAACATCCGGCTCCAGCGAAAACGCGTCGAGCAGGAACAGCTCGCCCAGGAGCTGCGCCTGCAGTCGAGCAAGTCCGAGCTGAAGGCGCTGCGCGCGCAGATCAACCCGCACTTCCTGTTCAACGCCCTGAACGCGATCGCGTCGCTGATCCACACCGATCCGGCTCGCGCCGACGAGGCCGTCGAGCAGCTCGCGGAAGTGTTCCGCTACACGCTGCGCCGCTCCGATTCGGAGTGGGCGCCGCTCGATCAGGAGCTGACCTTCGCGCGCGCCTATCTCGATGTGGAGCAAGCGCGCTTCGGTCAGCGGCTCACGTGCACGATCGACTCGGATCACCAGTCGCCGGTGCCGCTGGTGCCGTCGATGCTGCTGCAGACGCTGCTCGAGAACGCCGTCAAGCACGGCGTGTCGCAGGCACGCGGGCCCGGCCGCATCGAGGTGATCGTGCGGACGACGCCGGAACAGGTGACGCTCGAAGTGAAGAATACGGGCCCTTCGAGCCATGCGGACGGCGCCAGCGCCGTGGCTCGCTCAGCACAGGCTCGCGAGGGCGAAGGCTTCGGGCTTCATAGTGTGCGGGAGCGATTGAAGGGCCACTTCGGCGAGCGGGCGACCTTTAAATTGATGCGCGATGAGACGGCCGGCATGACCGTGGCCAGGATTGCGATGCCGCACGTCAAGGTGGCCGCGTGATTCGTGCGGTGCTCGTGGACGATGAGCCGCCGGCGCGCGTGCGGATGCGGCAGCTGCTCGATGCGGCCGGCGACGTCTCGGTGGTCGGCGAAGCCGGCAACGCCGACGAAGCGCGCGTGGTGATCCGCGAGACACGGCCCGACCTGGTGTTCCTCGACGTCGAAATGCCGGAAGTCCGCGGCACGGCGCTCGCCGCGTCGCTGCCCGAGCCGCGGCCGTTCATTGTCTTCGCGACCGCGTTCGACAGCTACGCGCTCGATGCCATCGCCGTCGATGCGACGGACTACCTGATGAAGCCGGTGTCGCGCGCCAAGCTGGCGACGACGCTGGATCGCGTGCGCGCCCGGCTCGCGAAGCTGACCGTCGAGCGCGACATCGTCGCCGCCTCGGAAGTGCAGTCGCACATGTGGCCGGGATCGCTGCCGAGAATCGACGGCTTCGACTGCGCCGCGGCATCACTGCCGGCGCGCGGCGTCGGCGGAGACTTCTATGATGTCTTTCCAATTAGTAGAGGCGGCTCTTCAGACCCGCCTGCGCAATGGGCATTTCTACTCGGCGATGCATCAGGGAAAGGCGTTGCGGCAGGTCTCGTGGCGTCCGCCGTGCAGGCGCGCGTCAATACGGCGGCGCGCCTGGCCCACCTCGATCCCGCAGAGTTGATGGCCGCGGTCGATCGCGATGTTTACGGCACGACCGACGGCGCGCGCTATGCGACGGCGATTTATGGCGTCCTCGATGTGTCGACGTCACGGCTCACGCTCGTCAACGCCGGTCATCCGTCCGTGATTGTGGTACCGGGAGGCGCCCTCGCCGCAACGGGTCCCGCGCTCGGATTGATCGAACGCGGCACATTCACCGCGCATGAAGCGACGCTCACACCCGGGACGATGCTCGTCGCCTATACGGACGGCGTGAGCGAAGCGCGCAACGACGCCGACGAGGAGTTCGGCGAGCCGCGATTGATGGAATTGATCGAACGTTGCCGCGATCGCAGCGCGGCTGCGGTATGTTCCGGAGTGCTTGAAGCCATTCGAGAGTACCGTGGCGGTCGACAGGACCAGGACGACGTCACCGCGCTGGTCGTGAAGGCCTTATGATTCGCACGCTCGTGATCGACGACGAGCAGCCGGCGCGCGAGCGCTTGAAACAGTTGCTGAGCGCGCATCCGGACGTGGAGATCGTCGGTGAAGCCGACGATGGCGTGCAGGCGGCCGAGAAGATCGCCGAGCTGTCGCCCGATCTCGTGCTGCTCGACATCCAGATGCCCGGC
>Ga0111538_10005961_pt1 | contig 16559 bp, 10 predicted proteins | sample SoiMethybrSBSTD1_FD_79669 | JGI IMG/M metagenome (GOLD analysis project Ga0111538, IMG submission 79669) | Bulk soil microbial communities from a Populus tree surrounding site in Tennessee, USA - Soil MetaG P. TD hybrid SBSTD1 (version 2)... | ecosystem: Environmental > Terrestrial > Soil >...
CGCATGTTGTCGAGGATGCGGGCGGCCGAATTATCGGTGACTTGAACTGACACCAGCATCCTGCCCTTGGCATACTTGGCGACCGTCTCAACCAATAGACGCTTCTGACGCTCAGGCATCCAGGCACCCTCGCCGCAGGTGCCGGCGAGAAAAAGACCTCTGATTCCCAGCCTCAGATGGTGGTCGACCATGCGCTTGACCGACTGCGTGTCCACGGTCATCTTTTGCGTCAGCGGTGTTGGAGTGGCCGACCAAACTCCGCTTAAGGCATCCTTCGAGATCTGCTTTGCCATGTCATTTCCTTTTAGTGTTCAAAAATGATTCAGCGCTCGAATCCTTCATGCACCGCGCGGGTCGTCCCAGGTAGACCCGACGTTTGGCAGGGCGATCGCTGGCGAGGCGCCAACCTCCCCTCCGAGGGAGCGACCGCCATCAGACGCCCGTCGGCTAACGAATGAATGAAAAAGTGTGTGCATCAGTCTCTCCATGCCGGGCGGCTAGGAATTCGATTGGACGGGCGGTTCAGCCGTTTGGTGGGTTGTGGTCCTCACTGATACAGCCAAGCCGTGTCGAATGTCATCCGTCGACGTCCTCATATAGATGCGGTTGTCGTCCAGTGCATTCTTCCGCGCATAAAAGAGGGCAATCTGATCGTCTTGGAGTCTGAGCAAAGAGACTGACATCACGTTCATCCCGCCCTCGTTGGCCAGAACTAAAACATCCTCACCGGTCCAGGTTTCACCACCGTCTCTGGAATAGCGCCCCGCCAGGTAGGCACGATCATCGTCGCCGCCACTACCGGTGAAGTGTGAGTAGATGAAAAGAACACGTCCGTCGTTAAGTTGAATAAAGTCACCTTCAGAATTCCGCGGATTACCTTGCTGCCGCGGCAACAGCCGAATCTTGGTGACTACACTTTCGCGAACGATCTCTGGGTCCCTCTCGTCACAGTGGTAATGCAGGAGACAGAGAGCCAGCATTTCAACCTCCCGAGATTGTTTGAAGTGAGTCGGCGCAATGTGGGGTTCCTCCAATGAAATGGAAAGTCTAGGCACTTGAGTCCGGTTGTTGCAGTACCTTAATGACACAGAATGACGAACGGCCTTATGGCGACCGGACCTTTAGGGGAACTCTCGGTGTTACCGTTGGATTGACCGGGAACGGGGGCCAATCGTTTTGCAAGACTGCGCTGATAGATGCTCCCATGGTTCGATGGACGTCTCTCAGCGATTCGACGGAATCTCCCGCGTAGTGGGCTGTCAAAATGAGGTTCGGTACGCCACGGAGAGGACTGCTGGCTGGCAGAGGTTCGATCTCGGCTACGTCGAGAGCTGCTCCGGCAATCCGACCTTCACGGACACTTCGAATCAAGGCTGGCTCGTCCAGGACCGCGCCCCGGCTTGTGTTAACGAGAAAGGCCGACCTCTTCATCATCTTTAACTCTCGTTCGCCGATGAGCTTGTGGGTTTCGGGAGTCAGCGGCGTATGGACGGAGATAAGGTCAGATTCTCTTAACAGTTGATTCAGGGAGACCAGTTCCACTTCATTCTCCGCAGCATTGTGTTTTGGAACATAGGGATCGACAGCCAGGATACGTAAACCGAAACTGCGGAACTTCTGGGCAACCCGGCGCGCGATCCTTCCAAAACCCACCAGTCCAAGCGTTAAGACCCCGATTCGACGCAACGGAGCTTCGAATGCAACGTCGTGCCATCCACCCTGCTGCACGTGGCGGTCAATTGCGATGATGCGCCGCGCGCTGGCCAGCAGCACGGCTACGGTGTGATCGGAGACTTCCTCGACACAGTAGTCGGCCGCATTGCATACGACGATCCCGCGCTCGGTTGCGGCCGCAATGTCGATGTTCTCCACGCCGATGGCATACTTCGCGATAAGGCGGCAACGGTTCAGAGCGTCGATAACCCGCCGGGTGACTTGTGTGGAGAATCGCTCGACCAGCACGACGTCCGCGTCATGACTGGCAGCGATGATCTCGTCTTCAGTGACCACTTTCAACATCACCCATTCCACAGGCAGAGACGATGTCAGCGCCCGCTCTGGAGCGTAGCCCTCCGGCCAGCCAAAACACGTGTCGAGGTTGACGATCTTGAAAGGCATGGAATTTGGACATCTCTTGGACTGACCGCGGCACCCACATTTCGTGTCCGTGTCTTCGAGGGAGACGCTTTGCTTGAATACAGCTCTACATCTTCCTGGGCTCAGCGACCAAAAGTCGGCGCAGGACCAGGAAGAATGTCCCAATACCAGAGTCGGGCTCATCCATGGGTGAGGGTAGGTTCCGCTTTTTTATCCGAAGCCCTGTGCGGCGCAGGCAGCCAGCAACTGAACAGATATCCGGAGACAACTCCGGCCAGTGAGCCGATCAACGTATACCATCCCCAGGAAACATCGGTGAAGGCTGCGACCAGGCCGACAGTCAGCGCTCCAATCCAACAGCCCATAAACGTCCCTGTCGCGTGAGCCCGGCGGCTGAAGATTCCCAGCAGAAAAATGCCAAGCAGCGGGCCAACCAACAGGTTTCCCAGCCGCATACCCGCTTTGATGATACCTCCCCAATGAATGACGAGCAGGGCCGCCAGAGTTCCGACGATCGCCCAGCCGAAGGTCAGCCAGCGCGCCCAGCGAATTTCACTACCTCTCACTTTCTCGGGCGCCAGCCGCTGTACAACGTCGACCAAGGTCAGCGAGGCCGCGGCGTTGATGCGTGAACTCAAAGTCGACATGGCGGCGGCGAAGACGCCTGACAGCGCGAGACCGCGCAACCCGGCCGGCAATTCACCCAGGATGAAACGCACAAACACCCGATCCGCATCCTCGCCCGCTGGGAGTCGATCCGGGTGAGCGATGTGAAAGGCATACAAGGCAATTCCAATGAGGAAGAAAAAAACCCAAACGAAAAAAGCCCCGAAGCCGCTGGCGATGAGCGCACGCCGGCTCTCGGCAAGCGATTTGCCCGTGAGGTAACGTTGTATGGAGCTTTGAGATATCACCCATTCCGAAAACCAATAGAGCGTGAGTCCACTGAAGGCAATCCATAAAGTGACTTCACTCTCCAAATCGAAGCTCGTGTCGATGAGTCGAAATTTCTGGTGCTCGCTCGCGATGGCGAAAATCTGAGGGATGCCTCCTTCCATGCGCTGGACCAGCACAAACAGCGCAGCCAGCGGCGCACCCAGCAGCACGAACAACTGCATGACATCCGTCCAGATCACCGCGCGAATGCCGCCAGTGATTGTGTAAACCGCCGTTGCGAGCACCACTAGCACCGCCGACCATTCGAACGGCCATCCCGAGAACTCCGTCATGACTTTAGCGGGTGCGGCAATGACCACTCCTAGCACGAAGATGTCTTTCAACTGAAACAGAAGGCTGGCCAGCAGCCGGGTCTTAAAGTCGAAGCGCTGCTCTAAAAACTCGTAGGCTGTCAGAATGTCCTGGCGGTAATAGAAGGGAATAATCAGCACGGCCGCCGCGATTGCGGCGAGAGGAAAACCAAAATATAACTGCAAATCAGTCAGATCTTTTTTGAAGGAGAGAGCTGGAATGCCTATGAACGTCACAGCGCTGATCGTAGTCACGACCAGCGACGCCGCGGAGGCGAGCCAAGGCGTTGAACGGCTGGCGACAAAGTAGTCTTTAAGCCCTTTCTGTTTTGTGAAGGCGAGAGATCCGATCGCGATGGTGGCGGCAAAGTAGGCGACCAGCACCAGATAATCGAGAAGGGTCATGTCGTCCCTATGTCATCCATGGGATGAGTGCCGAGTGAGGGGCAGGCAGGTGGGTGCGATGAACTAGTCCAGGAGGACAGAGTTGCTGCCGTCCTGGACCGCTGACCAATGCGACGATAAGGAACAATCTCTAGAACGAAAACCGAAGTCCAAACTGGATAATGCGTGGTGTTCTGGTGCTCGTAATTTTCCCAAGCGTGTTCGGAGCCGCTAATGATGTATTGGGGTTCCCCAGGTTGACGCGATTTGGGAAGTTGAAGGCTTCAAAGCGGAATTGCAGCTTCGACTGCTCGCTAACAAACGCAAGAGGAAAATTCTTGAAGAGGCCGAAATCCCAGCCGATCGTGCCTGGGCCGGTCAATCCAAAGTTGCGACCCAAGGTCCCGTACGTGCCATTCGCCGGAAACGCATAAGCAGCGATGTTGAAGTATTGGGCTATCTGTTCCCCTCGCGGGCGGTCAGTTGATAATGAGAATGGATCTTGGCCGCTGACGAGGTTGGGGCGGTCCGTGCTGGCTCCATCCAGTGAAACATCTCTGCCTGCCGCGATCCCGATGGGCCCGCCGCTGATCAGAGTGATGATATTCGACACTTCCCAACTGTCCAGCACGCCTTTTACCACCGGATTGTCCGTTCCGAGAGCACGGCTCACGGCGGGAGTATCGTACACAAGACTGGTGGTCAGATTATGTCGCCTGTCAAAGGAAGCCAGAGCGCGTTCCAGATCGATTCGATCCGGGTTCTGTTCAAACCCACCGACGGAGAGAGACAGAATCGGTTCGGTATAACCGATCGCCTTTGACCACGTATACGAAGTCAAGAAACTCAATCCATAAGATAGTGGTTTGCGAGCCTGGAGCTGGAGCGAGTGATAGTTGCTGTTGGAAGTCGATTCAAAGAACCCGACCGACCCGAATGGAAGGGGATCAGTCCCGCCGCGGAAAGGCTGATTGAGGATGCGTCGGTCATTGGTATTTGCGGTAGTAGCGCCCGGTTCTACCAGGGCCTTATTGAGTTCGCGCTGATAAAAGAGTTTGTTGGAAACGTTTCCAACATAGGCAGCCTGTACCGTCAACGCACCCGGCAGCTCATGCTGAATCGTGAGATTGAACTGCTGAGTGTAGGAGCTTCTCAAATTGCGGTCAAAGGACGCAAGAGACAGGGGCGAGAAGGTCCTGAAGTCCAGATTCTTGGAGTAGGGAATCGGAAACAACCCAGCGAGAGAAGGCAGGGGATTCGTCAGACTGGGAGTGACCGGAACGAAGAAATTGGCAAAGAACGGCGCGTTAATCACTCCGCCGCCAAACGGCGCCTGCGAGTTTACATCGAAGTAAAACACTCCATATCCTGCTCGAACGCTGGATTTGCCATTCCCGGTAATGTCCCAGGCCAGCCCGATCCTGGGTGCCCAGTTGTTCTTATCCGTGAAAACCAGTCGGTCAGGAACACCGGGGTCGCCCACCCCAAAGCCTGGCGAGTACGGAAACTGTAGTCCAGGAGGCGCATTCAGAAAGACTATCGACTTGGGGGCACCTTTGACGTACAAGGAACCCGGCTTAACTAATCCAGTTCCGTCGGCTAGCGGTACATCTGCAGGGGCATCCCACATCGGGGTGACCTGGTAACGAATTCCAAGATTCAATACCAAGTTCCTGGAGATCTTGACATCGTCCTGGAAATAGCCGCTAAAGCTCCACTGTTTGCCACTGGAATCCAGTGCGTTCGAGATAAATGCCGGGGTATTGCCGATCATGAAGTCAGCTAGTGCATCCCCTGTCTGAAGTCCATCGGGCAAGAATACTCCCATGTTGTTTGCCGAGCCGAAGGCGATGTCCTTCTTGTCAAAGAAGGTCCCACCAAACTTCATGGTGTGATTTCCGCGGATGTAACTCACGTTGTCGGTGAACTGCCAGGTGTCGATGTCGTGCCGATTGAAGTTCCCGGTCGCATTGAAGAAACGCCCGGCAACGTTCACGGAGGGGATGTCCTGCAGCGGCTGTGCCGGAAACGCGGGCGCCAGTGTGTTCAGGGTGGGCCCTCGGCCCTCGGCGTCGGCCGACCACAGATTCGTTGTAAAGCCAAATCTGAATTCATTAAAGAGGTTGGGGGTGAACGTATGGGTTTCTGAGAGGTTAAGGTTCCACGTTTCGACCGTGTTGAACTTGTTCGGATCGCCCGTGTTGTTGACGAAAATCGTGGAATTACGGCCAAAGTCAAACGGTGAGGCAGCCGACGTAGCATCCCGAAAGATCGAAGCGGTCAGGCGGTCCTTCACCCCGATCTGATAATCACCCTTGATCAGCCACTGGTGGTTGTCGACCGGCTGCGAGGCACCTTGAAACCACCCACCGTCAGGCCGATTCGCCGGCGGAATCAATTTGAGATACGCCGTGGCAACCGGATCGATTCGGTTGGCTGGAATGATGTTGCCAGGGAAAGGTTGGCCTGTCTGCGGGTCCCTAAGAGCCCTGGTCAGATGCGAAAAGTCACCTCGTTGCTCGGCCGGCGTCGCAGGGAAAGCGATACCTCTCGGTGGAACTGCTGCTTCGCGCCGCTTGAGCCATTGCCCGGTCCCAAAGAAAAACAACTTATCCTTGATGGCAGGCCCGCCAAGAGAGAACCCATACTGATTCTGATTCAGGAAAGTCTTTGTGGGGGCAAAGAAACTGCGGGCTGCGAACGCACTGTTCCGGTTGAATTCGAACGCACTGCCGTGAATTTGATTGGTCCCCGACTTGGTCACCACACTCATCACCCCGCCTGCCGCCTTCCCGAACTCAGCGCTGTAGTTGCTGGTGATGAAGCGGAACTCTTGAATTGCATCCGGATTCGGATAGTTCAAACCTGCATTTAGATATTGGTCCGTATACTCGATTCCATCGAGCGAATACTCGGTCATCGTCTTCCGGTTGCCGTTGACCGACATATTACTGGCGTTACGAGTGTCGGTCCCGGTTAGAACTTCGACCACTTGCGCATCAGCTACGCCGTTCGTCAACGTGGCGAGCTGAATCGGATTGCGGCTGTTTAAGGGCAATTCAGTCACCTGCCGAGAGTCGATCAAGGTACTGACATCAGTGGTTTGAGTGTTGACCAGCGGCGCTCCTCCACTGACTTCAACACTCTGTGTGACCTCGCCGACTTCGAGTTGTATGTTGACTCCCTTGATCTCGTTTGCGGTTAGGAGGATGCTCGATTGTTCAGATCGCTTGAAGCCGGGCATTTCCACTGAGAGTTTGTACGTGCCGATGGGCAGCAATGTTAGAGTGTACGCTCCCGAAGAACCCGTCATGGCTGAGCGCGTGAAACCGGTTTCCTGGTTTGTGGCAGTTACCTTGGCCCCGGCAACCACGGCCCCACTTTGGTCGCTGACGGTGCCACGGATATCCGCCGTCGTCCTCTGCGCCAGAACGGGTGAAGTTGACCAGGACAGACTGGCTAGGGTCAGTAAGACAGCCAGCGTCTTGCAGACAAGTGAATTACTCATTTCCCCTCCATTTTCTGAATGTTTGGACGGTTGGTTCAATAGTTGGACAGCTGAACGAAACAGGCGGAGTTTCAAAACACCAGAACAGTCTGAGGATTGCGCTCAACGCGGAGCAATGCAATACCCCCGTCAACCCTCGGCGTATCCCTTGCGGTCACGCTTTTGAATAGGTTGAGGCCCAGCTCCTTGGCCCACGCTGGAACAAGGGATGTGTATCTCAAGCAATGGACTGACGCGACTCTGCAGTGGCCCTGCGTATCACAGCGAGAGATGTTGATCTTCAACTTGCGTTTCCTATATCTTAAATATATTAACAATATTGATGTCGAATATAATTGAACTGCCATGAATGTCAAGTATTTTCTCCAAAGATACTTAACAGCCTGTCGTTTTTGCAGTCAAGAGTGCCTCGGTCTGAGTCTCTTCCTGTCAGTGTGTCTTGTCGGGTCCCACCTTTTCCGGCCGGTAACCGAAGAATCAACGGGCGCCTGCGAAAGCCCGACCTTGAGATGGACACCGTTGTGCTTTTGACTTCCGAGACAACACTGCTGAAGCTGGCGAAAGAAATGGCAGGTCAGAAAGCGCAATGAATTCAGTGCAGGTCAAGCATGGTAAACTGCTGAAAAATGCCCGCAACCTTGATGAGAACATGTCCCTATTGGTTGTAATCCTCCATGATTTCGATTTCCAAAGCCTTCTGTCGGTCCGGCGTCTGGGCCTCCAGATGCTTTTAGTTGCCTGCCTCTTTCTCCCGGTGCCCCGGATTTTCGGTCAAGCTCCGAGGACGCAAGTCTTCAACCGCCTTTACCAGGATGCCCAACAGGCGATGGCTGCGGGTCAATACTCCGAGGCCATTCGAAACTATGAAGACCTGATTCGCTCAAACCCAAGGTCTCCTCAACTGCACTTTCACCTGGGGCTGGCACACTATCAAAAGGGTGATTACCCGGCAGCAATCGGCGCGTTGAAGCAGTCCCTTGCCTTGCAGCCTAGTTTCCTGGTGGCTGAGAGTTTTTTGGGACTTAGCCAGTCCATTGTCGGAAATCCTCAAGCCAGTATTCCACTGCTTGAGAAGGCTTACCGGTCAGACGGCACCGAGATCGAACCGGAGTTGAAGCGTTTGGTCGGATTGCGGTTGGCGAAAGACTACTCGGAGACTGGCCGCACACTGGAGGCTGAGGCGGTCTACTTGTCCTTGGTCAAACACTATTCGAATGATCCCGACGTTCTTTACCAGAGCTTCTGGCTGCATATGACTCGAGGCCGGGAGACCATGCAGAAGCTCCTTAAGGGAGCTCCAAGTTCCTACCGCACCCACGAGATGCTCGGCCATCTCTTGAAGCGGAAGGACAATTATCCCGCGGCGGCCGAGCAGTTCCGGCTCGCACTGAACGCCAATCCCACCGCCGTTGGACTGCATTATGAACTCGGAATCGTTCTTCTGCGCACGACGGCACGCGACGCCCAACAGCAGGCGCAACGTGAGTTTGAAAGTGAGTTGAAGCTTCATCCCTTTCACGCCCCGAGTCACTTTCAACTCGCTGAGATCTTCCTCGCAGAGCAAGAAATCGACAAAGCGTTGGAGGCCTATCATCAGGCCATCAAGTTCAATCCCAATCATGCTGAGGCGAGAGTTGGGCTCGGCAAGATCGCTCTTTCAAAGAATCAACCCCAAGTGGCAGCGAACCGATGCCAGGAGGCTTTGAAGATAGATCGTCGCAGTAGATCAGCCCACTACGTTCTGGCCAAAGCCTATCTGGCCCTGGGACAAAAGGAAGAGGCTAAGGCTGAGCTCACGCTATTCCAGGAACTGAAGCAGGAAGCCGAAGAAGAGGAGACACGGCTGAGAAACGCCCAGATGGGCCCCATGGAAAACTGAGCGGAGGAAATGAGGATCGCTTACCTGCTCGCTCTTTCCGGGCTGGGAGCGGAAAAGAGTATCATCCCGCGAGTTCAACTCACATGCCAAATTCTTGCCGACGATCTGGGCTTGATCTTGTTTGGGAAACGGTTTTTTCAAACTGGCAGTCCTTGACGCTATTGCCCGTGTTGGTTGGGGCTTGGTGCGTCGATGCTCACGGACTTCCTCCTCTTGACGCCCATAGATTGTTCTTCGAATCAGCGACTTCGGCGCCAAAGACCCGCGAGCCTCGTCAATCCAAGCCTTCTGACGAGGCTGCTGCGAGAGATTGGTACAACTCAGGTGTGTCGTTGATGCAGCAAGACAAGGTCTCGGAGGCCGTCGAGGCCTTTGAGGCGGCGCTCCTGTTTCAGCCCGATTTTGTTCAAGCTCACTATGCGCTTGCAATCTTGCGAGTACGCCAGAAGGATCAAACGCGCGCGATGGAAGGGTTTAGAACCGTGCTGCGTCTGGACCCTGATTTTCTAGATGCCTACAACAATCTAGGGGCTCTGTTGGCTGAGAGCGGCCAGCTACAAGAGGCCACGGAGCAATTTCTCAGGGTCTTGCGTCGGGATCAAGCTCATGTGGAGGCTAGAGTCAACTTAAGCCTGGCGTTGAGCCGCAAGAAGGATTTTGAAGGAGCGATCGTTTTGTTGCAGGACGGAGTTCGGCTGGATCCGAAGCGGGCTGAGCTGTACGTCTTTCTGGGCGAGCAGCAACAGCAGGCGGAAAGGTTCGTTGATGCCCTCGAGTCTTTTCGTAAAGCGCTGGGACTCAACTCCAGAGTTGCGGGAGCTCATCGAGGAATCGGCGCGGTATGGCTGGCACAGGGAAAGCGAACTGAAGCCAAGGCGGAATTTAGAGCGGAGTTAGACAGTTATCCTCAGGATGGTCGCACCTATTACTGGCTTGGCAAGATCGCGGCTCAAGAGGGAAAGAACGATCAGGCCGCGATTGATCTGGAGCAGGCAGTCCAACTGCAACCCAACGATGCCCGGGCTCACGCTGAGCTAGGAAGATCGTACCAACGATTGCGACGGTTCCCGGAAGCAGAGAAATCGTTTGAAACGGCGCTGCGCCTGGATCCTCAGATCGAACAAGCTCTCTATGGTTTGGCGAGTCTGCTGCGCGCTCGGGGCGAAATAGAAAAATCCAGGAGCCACTTGGTGAAGGCTGAGAAACTGCAACGCGCCAGAAATGAGGCGGGCCGGGCACCTGCCCTGAATGCTCAGGGCATCGAGCTTCTGAAGGAAAACAAACTAGACCCGGCGGCGTCAACCTTTCGAGAAGCACTCTCGGCTGATCCGACCTTTGCAGTTGCGGCTCACAACTTAGCTTTGGCGTTGGGAAGGTCAGGGAAGACGATGGAAGCCATTGAAGCGTTCAGGACAGCCATCCGGTTGAATCCAACATTTGCCGCGGCCCATCAAGGACTAGGAGTTCTACTCAGGAAAGCCGGCGACCCTTTGGCTGAAGAAGAGCTTCAAAAGGCCCAGCTTCTCAAGCAGGTGGTTCCCCAGCCCGTTGACACGTCAGTCGAACGGTGAGCGGTGGGTGCTTCGCACGACTGCCAACGATTGCTTTATGGGTTGGTCGCCATCGGCGATCTTCTATGGAGTGCTGGAGTCGAGACCGGCAATGGAGCGTAACCGGTGATCCATACCGGGGGGCCTGTAGCTAGCTGATTCAAGGCGCCACCCATTTCGGGTCTAGGCGGACCAGTTCCATGTGAGGGTGCTCATAGCTGGCATCCGGCTTGAATCCGAAGCGCGAATAAATCAACAGCACTGTCTTGTCGGCAGTTTCACAGAGAAAAGGATAGTCCCCGCGGCTGGCAGGAGTGTCGGCTCCAACGAGCGGTGCCACCCGCTTCGACGGGCTCCATGTTTTGCCCTCATCGTTGGAAAGTGCGGCATAGAGGTATTGCCGCCAGCTGCCGGTGATCGGGTACTGAGAGACGTCGTTCCAGACCAGGAGCAGTTGACCACTGCTGAGCCGCAGGATCGCAGCCGGTGAATCTGGCGCCATGATCTGCGTCGGGCTAGGACGGGTCCAGGTCTTCCCACCGTCGCTCGAAAAAGACTCGTAGAATCGCAGGGTTTGCGTTCGGATGATCATCCAGACCGGGCCCTCCTTCACTTCCACCAACACCGGTTCGATGGCTCCAGGGTGGACTACCAGAGGGCCAATTGGAACCGTAAGATTATCCGTGCCTACCTTCCAGGTTTCTCCTCCATCCTCGGAATAGCTCGATACGCAGCGAAACTCGAACTGCTGAGCACTCTCTACGAAACGATCACTCATGTAAGAAAGCGCCACCAGGAGGCGGCCGCTCTTCAGCTCAATGATGGAATTGATGGCTCCGGAATAAGCGTGTCCGAAATCTACTCGATTCGGCGGGCTCCAGGTCTTACCTCCGTCGCGTGACAGGGCATGAATCAGCTCGCTATAACCTGTGGCTTGGGTGCCACGCTTTGGAAATCGGTAGTAACGGATATTGAAGGCATGAATATTTCCTTTGCGATCTACCAGCGGATAAATCTTCTGGGAGAATGATCCCTTGCCGGCGGGATAGGCGAAGATTCGCTGGGGTTCATTCCAGGTCTGGCCATGATCGGAGGACAAGCGCAGGTAGACAGGTTGTTCCGGTCCCTCGAGGTCTGCTTCCTTGAAAGGGCGTCCTGGAGTGTACATCGTCAAGATTCGGCCATCCGGGAGACGCGCCATCATACTCAGCTCTCCGCTGTAGTGGGTCAACTGGGGAGCCGTCGCGCCGATCGCTTCAGAAAGAAAGGCAGAAATGGCGAGCAGAAGGAAACCGAGTCTCTGCGCAAACAATTGAAAGGCACGCATTGAGTTCTCCTGGGCGGGATGGATATTTCCGAATATGGGAAGCCAATCGAAAATGAGCGCTCCGGCGCGCCGTTGTTGCTTCGACAACAGTCTCTTCGCAGGCCCCGTTTCCCTCGTGGCCAGGACAAGCCCCGTAGCCTAAGTGGTGGCCGAAACTCTTCCTCAAGTCACCCTGGGGTCACATAGCCAAGGTCCCAATCGCCCAACTTCTTCAGGTTGCTGCCCGGCCTTTCCAGCTTGGGCGAGCCCGCGCGAGTCCATGCCTCCAGTTCGTCTTTGTGGCCCAAGCGCCTCAGCGCCGTCCAGGATGGATCGAAATCGTTGCGCTGGTCTGAATCCCAGAAGAACAAGTACTCCGCGCCAACCTTGTAAAGCGCGTGAGCTCGGCGGCAGAACTCTTCCGGAGGCAGTTTGCGAGGCATGAGATTGAGTGCCAGTTTGCAGGCGCTACCCTGAGTGATCTTCAAAAAGAACTCTGCATCGCGAGGATTTGTCCAGGAATCGGCAGAACTCAACAAGCGCTCGACGGACGTATAGGGGACGAGAGTATTCACGAGTCCCTCATTGATCCAGACTTGCAGGTCCATTCCCTGATAAAGGTTTTCGCTTTCGCTGCTCATGACGATGGCTGAAATTTCCAGTGGCTTAGAGCGCTTGAGTTCACGGGAAACTTCCTTCATGGCAGCCTGGACCTCGCGCATGAACTCAGTCAGAAATGTAGAGCGATAGGAAAGCCAGCGCGGGTCTCGCTCGTCAAGTTTTCTGGGATCTTCGCCGAACTTTGCCTTGAATCCATCCACGAGGGGAGCTTCATACTCGAGGAGTGGTGGGCGCCGGTTGTACGCCAGGCAGATGCCGTCGAGTGGGAAAGAAGCCATCTCCTTCAACAAGGAAATGACGGCCCGCCGCACTTCGGGGTAGGCATAGGACAACCGCGGTGTTGGTTTACCGTTACGGTCTCGACCTCGCCATTCGGGATGTTTCTCGTAAAAGCCTCCCGTATTCCATTCATCTTCCGGCACTGGAAAATGAAAGCCGGCCGGACGATAAGTGCCATGAAACTCCAGACCGATTTGATGCGCATAGTCCAAAGCTGTGCGAAACGGATCAATTCCTTTCTTTCGCAGCGTCTGCCAAGCTTCTCCTGCCAGACGATCGCCGGCTCTGTATGGATCCACAATCCAGTCGTCCGCGGCGGTTAAACCAATTTTGGTCGGGTAGTACATCCGGTCTCCCATTCCACCTTCCCAGTAAATCCGTGAGAAATCGGTGTGCCAGAAGGGTTCGAGTTCACGCCGAATCTCCGCCTCAGTGGTTGGCCGGTAGGAGTAGGTGTAGCTCCAAGCATCGTGGTGGGCAAACAGACGACGGGTCCCCTTGTCTTGGCGGTCCTGTTGCAACGCTTTCACTTCATCTTCAGTCAAAGGAATGAGCTTCACGTAGGCCACCCAGGCGCCGTCGCAACGATTTCCAACGGAATCCGGGTTGTCCGGAACCGCCTGCGCCCAAAACTGACGCATTACGATATCCTCACCAGTCAAGTCAGCGATCTTCCAGAAATAATCGTCAATGCGATTGCGCGCGGCAGGATCGGGTTGATGGGAGATCATCGAGAAAGTCCCACTGCTTTTCAGACGGACCAGGATGCGGGTTTGATCCTCGTCGCCTCCATACGAACGCAATCCGAAGTGAATCGCATGCCAGCCCTTTTGAGCGATTGGCAGGGTAATTTCGGGCGCTGCCGTATTCTGCCCGGCGACCAGCATGACACCTTGAAACTGATCCGTCTCATACTCAAGCAGGCGCCAGTGATGGCGCTTGGGTTTGCGGGAGAGCGCTGAGGCCGGCTGGCAGCGGCTCAGATCGTTGAGATAAATGGGCTTCTGTGCTGAAGCCAGAGTCCCTTCTCCTAAGGCGCGCCCTGCGGCTCCTCCCATGGCAACCAGCGCAGGGAGCGAACCCGCAGCCTGGAGGAACTGGCGACGCTGAAGGACTCCTTTTTGTTTGGACCGATCGAAGGGTGATTGGCGAATTGTGCTCATGATGGGGCCTTTTTGCTAGGGAATTGCCATCAGCGTATTTTTCGCTGGCAATTTTCGGACGGCGGAATAGTGGTTCACTGAAAGCGCAGCCTTAAGGGGAAGGAATCTCTCTCGCTCTGTAACGTTCTTAATGGTATCCAAGATGAACGCTGGCTGCAGAGAGATGAACTCGGCGCGATCGAACGTCTTGTAGGCGAGGAACGCATGTTCGAAAGCCTCAATCGTGCGCGTATGCGACGAATCCAGATTGGGATAGAGAAGCGGGCCAGTGTCTATCTGGAAGAGAGTCTTCTGATCGTTTACGTTGATCGTTTTGATTGGGTAATCGAGAATCGCTTGAATCTTGCCGTCCTTCAACGTCAGTTCGGTTCTGCCCACTAGAACCCGATTCTTCAAGGTGGCCTCGACAATATCCCCACTCTGCCGCAGGACCTCCGGCTGACCGGCGGGTTGAATGTGAAAGACGACATCGTCAAAAAAATCCGAGATGGCCCCCACAGAAGGATTGTTGTTCGATGCCGAAGCATGCTGCCGGATCAGACGGTAATTCTTGCGCGAGAAAATGGCGGAGAAGTCGTAATTAGGCTTTGTGAACAGATCCCCTTGACCGTAGGTGTCCTCAGACTTGCAAGACGCCAGCAAGAAATACTCTTCGGTAGTCCCTTTCTCCGAATCCTTCAGGACGCAACGGGCCTCCACCTGGATTCGGGCATTGTTGCCTCTCCCTCGCGTCACAAAGGTGACGAAAGAGCGGGAAAAGTCCATGGGGGAAAGGTTTTCGGGAGCGCTCTCCCTGCTGAAAGAAGCTGCCAAAAGGAATGTCCCGATCAAGCCAAAGATCAGCAACCAAAAGATTCGCCTCATTTCCTATCTCCTCACCGCTTGGCACAGGCGGCCCTAGCTGTTCTGAAGATCCGGGCCTGTACTCGTCGGAGTTGTTGCGGGGGTCTCGCAGTGAATTGTGGCTCGATGAGAGGCGAGCCCACAATTTACCAGGATGGATCTTTTGTTATTTAACCTGCAGTCTTGCTGCACCAAACCAGATTGCAGCGGCCTGCAGTCACCGTCCAAAGTCACGTACCCATTCGCGGGCTCGCTCGAGGTCTTTGATCATCCATCTTCTGGCTTCAGATGGTTTCTGTTTGCGGATCGCGTCGAAAATCTCGGGATGAATTGAATCGAGAGGATAATTCTGAGGTGTGCGGCGAGCTGTAAACATAATGATCCGCATCAGCTTTGTCTGGAGATTCTCCACAAGACCTTGCAGTTCCTGGTTCTGGGTCAGCACCGCGACTTGCACGTGAAAATCCATGCTGTTCCAATTGACTTCCAGAGCGACATCCACGCCCCTGGCACGCCGGATGCGCACTGCTTCCGTCAAGTTCTTTACCAAATCCCCAAGTTGGCTGGGGTCACTGCGTTGCGCGGCCAGTTCTGCCACCGGAGGTTCGATCATCAAGCGCGTTTCGAAGAGGTCGGTGATATCCTTATTAGAGAAGGACGCCACAAAGCAGCCCCGATGCGGAACAATCTCCAATAAGCCTTCGGCTTCGAGCCAATGGCAGGCTTCGCGAAAGGGTGTTCGTCCGATCTGATATCGCTCAGTCACGAAAGCCTCTTCCAAAAGAGCGCCAGGATCGAAGACACACTCAATGATGTCCTTTCGGAGTCGTTCGTAGATTTGTTCGGATAGCTTCTTGCTCGGTGGGCTCTTGATCAGCGCGGAGGAGCGGCTGCGATCGGGCATATTCGGATTCTCGGATTGACGATTCAGAAGGTACTTTGTAAATATATTCCTCGTGTATTTAATAAATCAAGAAGAAACGATTTGAGCGGGCTCTTGAAGGAACTGGGTTTCGTCAGTTTTATGTCAAGCCGGGCTACATTGGCCTTACGGGGCGACCGGCATTTAGTTGGTTGATCGCCGGCACCCAAACAGGGTTTCACCGGCAGTGTGCCTCCACACCACTGCGAAACTGGCCCTGGATCAGAGAAATCTATCAGCTGACGGATTCCGTTTGAGGACAATTTGCTTTTGCGCGGGCTTGCCGTGTGGCAGCATGACTAAGCCCCTGCAGCTCTACTTTCCAAAATTCAATGAAATTCTCAGTTCTTCCTGCCATCCTAGCGCTGGTCCCGTTCCAGGCAAGTTTCCTCGGCGAACAGAAGCCGATGGCCAGAACTGCAACAGAGCCAGAGTTACTCTCGGTCTCCCCACTGGGCGGGCGCCAAGGCACGAGTTTTGAGGTTGAGGTTCGAGGCAGGGCATTACAAGGAGTTTCTGCTGCCTGGTTCCAGTGCAACGATCTCAAAGCGATCGTCAAGACAGTTGAAGAATTTGAACAGGAGCCCATCGCGAAGGGCTCGAAAGAAAAGACCTCTGGTTCAACTCACGATTCCCTGCAGGGCTATCGAGCGGTCTTGGACATAGAGGTCGACCGGGATGCTGCCATAGGCCTGCATGCTTTCCGACTAATTACTCCAAGAGGAGCTTCCAACGCGCTTACCTTGCAAGTGGTTTCCGA
>Ga0111538_10005962_pt1 | contig 16558 bp, 30 predicted proteins | sample SoiMethybrSBSTD1_FD_79669 | JGI IMG/M metagenome (GOLD analysis project Ga0111538, IMG submission 79669) | Bulk soil microbial communities from a Populus tree surrounding site in Tennessee, USA - Soil MetaG P. TD hybrid SBSTD1 (version 2)... | ecosystem: Environmental > Terrestrial > Soil >...
CGAGATCTTCGGCTACTCGACCGCGCTCCGCTCGCTGACCCAGGGCCGGGCCAGCTTCAGCGTCGAGCCCCGGGGCTACGAGCCGGTGCCCGACTCGGTCGCCGCCAAGGTCCTGCCCTGACCCTCGAGTGCGCGGTCGTTTCGCGGCCGGCATCGAGCTCAGGCGGCCGGCCGTGTCGTGTCCGTGCCGGGCGGTGCTGCGGTGTAGGGCGGATGTCGGGGGCCTCCGACCGAAGGGCCACGACGGACGGCCTTCGGAAGGAGGCCCCCGACTCCGCCCGACCACACAGCACCGTCCAGATTCCGATTTGACTCGGAACGGCCGGTTCCTAGAATCGTCCGTTTTTCGCCCAGCAGGAGATTTGCCTGCTGGGATTCGGACCCGTGGACCCCCAACCGCCCGACGACGGAGACGCCGTCGGCCGACTGGCAGCGATGCAGGCGAAGAAGATCATCATCCGGCTCGAGGCTTACGACCACGAGACGCTCGATCAGTCGGCGGCCGACATCGCCGATGGCGCTCGCCGTACGGGCGCCCGCGTCGCCGGGCCGATCCCGCTGCCCACGCGCATCGAGCGCTACACCGTCCTGCGCTCGCCGCACATCGACAAGAAGTCGCGCGAGCAGTTCGAGATCCGCACGCACAAGCGGCTGATCCACATCCTCGAGCCGACCTCCAAGACCGTCGACGCGATCAGCAAGCTGACGTTGCCCGCGGGTGTCGACATCCGCGTGAAGGCCTGACGCCATGGACTCGCTCCTCGGCACGAAGCGCGGCATGACGCAGATCTGGACCGACGAGGGCCAGCGGCTGCCCGTCACGGTCGTCGACGTGGCCCCGAACCTCGTCACCGAGGTCCGGACGCAGGAGCGCGACGGCTACGAGGCCGTCCAGCTCGGCTACGGCGCCATCCGCGAGAAGCGCCTGACGAAGCCCCAGATCGGCCGCTTCAAGAAGCTCGGCATCGGCCAGCGCCGCCACCTCCGCGAGATTCGCGGGCCGGCGGGCGAGTTCAAGGTCGGCGAGGAGCTCAAGTGCGACCGCTTCGAGGCCGGCACGCTCGTCGACGTGATCGGCACGAGCAAGGGCAAGGGCTTCCAGGGCACGATCAAGCTGCACCACTTCAGCCGCGGCCCCGAGGCCCACGGCAGCGACAACGTGCGCAAGCCGGGCTCGATCGGCATGCACACGCATCCCGGCCGCACGCTCAAAGGCAAGCGCATGGCCTCGATGATGGGCAACGCGCGCGTCACCATCCGGCGGCTCGAGATCGTCTCGGTGGACGCCGAGGCCGGCGTGCTGCTCATCAAGGGCGCCGTGCCGGGCAACAACGGCGGCCTGCTCCTGCTGCGCAAGAGCCAGCTCCAGAAGTCGAAGGGCGGAGCATGAGCGCCGACGACGAGGAGGCCGCCCGCAAGCCGGCCAAGAGCGAGAAGGGCGAGAAGGGCGAGAAGGGCGAGAAGGCCAAGAAGCCCGCCGCCGCGGCGAAGCCGAAGGCGGTCGCCCGGCCGGCCTCGAAGTCCGCCGCGAAGTCGAAGGCCAAGGCCGAGTCGGCGAAGGCCTCCAAGGCCGCGAAGGCCGGGCGCGCCGCGGCCGCGCCCAAGCCGCGCAAGGCGGCGGTCGCTCCCGCGTCCGCCGGCGAGCTCGGCCAGGTCCCGCACTGGGACGGCCGCGCCGCCGGGAGCACGAGCGTCGACGCCTCCACGCTGGGCTCGATCGTCAAGCTGCGCCTGCTGCGCTCGGTCGTGCGCGCCTACGAGGCCAACCAGCGCCAGGGCAACGCCAGCACCAAGACGCGCGGCGAGGTCAGCCACACCACGCGCAAGCCCTACAAGCAGAAGGGCACCGGCAACGCCCGGCGCGGCGATTTCAACTCGCCGCTGCTGCGCGGCGGCGGCGTGACCTTCGGCCCGCGCCCGCGCGACTACCGCCAGTCGCTGCCGCGGCGTGCGTTGCGCGAGGCGCTGCGCTCGGCGCTGCTCGGCAAGCTGCGCGACGGCGAGGTCGTCTCGCTCGACGGCGGCGGCTTCCAGGAGCCGTCGACCCAGCGGGCCGCCGCGGCGCTGCGCGAGCTGGGCTGCCGCCACTCGGCGGTCGTCGTGCTGCCGGCGCTCAACCCGCCGGTGTGGAAGTCCTTCCGCAACATCCCGCGCGTCTCGGTCGTGCCGGCCTCCGACCTCAACGCGCACCACGTGCTCGCGCACGACAAGCTCGTGCTCGTCGACGATGCCTGGACGCGCCTGCTCGCGCGCCTCCCGGAGCACCGCGAGGAGGCCGCCGCGGCCGCCGGCGCCGGGGAGCCGGCATGAAGCTCGACGCGCACGACATCGTCCGGCGCCCGCTCATCACCGAGAAGGGCACCGACCTCACGACCGGCACGAACGCCTACACCTTCCTCGTCGCGCCCTACGCCAACAAGGTGCAGATCCGGCGCGCGGTCGAGGAGCTCTTCGGCGTCAAGGTGCTCGGCGTGCGCACGATGACGCGCCACGGCAAGATCAAGGGTCGCGGCAAGGCCAAGGTGCGCCGGCCGGACTGGAAGCGGGCGGTCGTCAGCCTGGCCGAAGGCCAGTCGGTGGAGTTCCTCTGAGGTGGTGATCCACAAGTACAACCCGACCTCCCCCGGACGCCGCCAGGGCACCGTCGTCCACGACGGCACGACCCGCAAGCGGGCGCCGGAGAAGTCGCTGCTCGAGACGGTGCATCGCACCGCCGGGCGCAACGGCTACGGGCGCATCACCTCGCGCCGGCGCGGCGGCGGGCACAAGCGCCGCTATCGCATCATCGACTGGCGCCGGCGGTTCGACGGCGTGCCGGCCAAGGTCGCCGCGCTCGAGTACGACCCCAACCGCTCGGCGCGCATCGCGCTGCTGCACTACGCCGACGGCCGCAAGGCCTACATGATCGCGCCCAACGGCCTGGCCGAGGGCGCGACGGTCGAGTCGGGCCCGATGGCCGAGCCGCGCGTGGGCAACGCGCTGCCGCTCTCGCGCGTGCCGCTCGGCAGCGAGGTCCACTGCGTCGAGCTCGAGCCCGGCCGCGGCGCGCAGCTCGGCCGCTCGGCCGGCTGCGTCATCCGGCTCGCCTCGCGCGACGGCGACTACGCGAGCGTGATCCTGCCCAGCGGCGAGATGCGCAAGGTCCACGTCGACTGCCGCGCGACGATCGGGCAGGTCGGCAACGTCGACCACGCGCTCGTCTCGATCGGCAAGGCCGGGCGCAACCGTCACAAGAACCGGCGGCCCAAGGTGCGCGGCTCAGCCATGTCGGCCTACGCCCACCCGCTGGGCGGCGGCGAGGGCCGCACCGGCGCCGGCCGCGAGCCCTGCTCGCCGTGGGGCAAGCCCAGCAAGGGCGGCCACACGCGCAACCCCCGCAAGACCAGCTCGCGCCTCATCGTGCGCAAGCGCAAGAAGTGAAGAGGGAGCGCTAGATGAGCCGCAGCCTGAAGAAGGGGCCCTTCGTCGACGCCAAGCTCGAGAAGAAGGTCCTGCGCATGTCGCGCGAGAACAAGCGCGAGCCGATCACGACCTGGGCGCGCGCGAGCACGATCACGCCCGACTTCGTGGGCCACACCTTCATGGTCCACAACGGGCGCATCCACCATAAGGTCTACGTCGTCGAGGACATGGTCGGGCACAAGCTCGGCGAGTTCGCCCCGACGCGGACCTTCCGCGGCCACACGAACAAGAAGGAGGCGGCCAAGTCCGCGGGCGGGCCGGCGACGGCTCCCGCGGCGCCGGCCAAGTAAGCCATGCCCGCCACCTTCCGTGCCAGCCACAACCACGCGCGCACGACGGCCCGCAAGGCGCGCCTCGTGATCGACATGATCCGCGGCCTGCCGGTGAACACGGCGCTGCGCGTGCTCGACCGCTCGCCGCGCCGCGCCGCGATGCTCGTGGCCAAGGTCGTGCGCTCGGCCGTCGCCAACGCCGAGCAGGACGAGCACATCGATCCCAACCAGCTCCGCGTCGAGACCGCGCGCGTCGACGAGGGGCCGCTGCTGGGCGGCTTCCTGCGCTGGCGTCCGGGCGCGCGCGGCCGCGCGATGCCGATCCGCAAGCGCACCGCGCACATCCACGTCGTGCTGGCCCCGCATCTGCCGGGCGGGACGGGCGCCGCGCCCGTCGCCGCGGGCGCCGTCGCCCCGGCCGGCGAGGGCCAGCCCAAGGCCAGGCGCGCGCCGCGCGCCCCGGCCAAGGCCAAGGCCAAGGCCGGCGCGAAGCCCGGCGCCAAGCGTTCGGGCGGCAAGCCCAAGAAGGACGGCTGAAGCATGGGACAGAAGGTTCATCCGATCGGCTTCCGCATCGGGATCACCGAGCCCTGGCGCTCGCGCTGGTACGCGGGCAAGAAGGACTTCGGGGCGCTGCTGGTCGAGGACCAGCGCATCCGCCGCTTCATCAAGAAGGAGTACCACTCGGCCGCGGTGCCGCGCATCGACATCGAGCGCACGCGCGAGCGGGTGACGGTCATCATCCACACCGCGCGACCGGGCCTGCTCATCGGCCGGCGCGGCGCCCAGGTCGACAAGCTCAACGACGAGCTCGGCAAGCTCTGCAACAAGCCGGTCGCGATCCGCACGGTCGAGATCAGCAAGCCCGAGCTCTCGGCGCAGCTCGTGGCCGAGAGCATGGCCGAGCAGCTCATGCGCCGCGCCTCGTTCCGGCGCGCGCTCAAGAAGTCGGCCCAGCTCACGATGCAGGCCGGCGCGCTGGGCGTGAAGATGACCGTGGCCGGCCGCCTGGGTGGCGCCGAGATCGCCCGCACCGAGAAGATCGCCATGGGCAGCGTGCCGCTCAACACGCTCTCGGCCTGGGTCGACTACGGCTTCGCCCAGGCGCGCACGCCGCAGGGCGTGATCGGCATCAAGACCTGGGTGCACCGCGGCAAGTTCACCGACTTCCAGGACGACCAGCAGCAGCAGCGGGGGACGGCGTCATGAAGGCGATGCCGAAGCGGGCCAAGCACCGCAAGTGGCACAAGGGCACGATCCGCGGCCTGGCCACGCGCGGCCACACCGTCGAGTTCGGCGAGTGGGGCCTGCAGTCGCTCGAGGCCGGCTGGCTCAGCTCGCGCGTGCTCGAGGCCGGCCGCGTGGCGGCCACGCGCGCGGCGCCCGCCGGCCGCGTGACCTGCCGCGTCTTCCCGCACAAGCCGATCACCAAGAAGCCCGCCGAGACCCGCATGGGCAAGGGCAAGGGCGAGCCCGAGTACTGGGCCGCGGTGATCAAGCCCGGCACGGTCATCTTCGAGATCGGCGGCACGACGCCCGAGATCGCCAAGCTGGCCATGAACCGCGTGGCCCACAAGCTCCCGATGCGCGTCAAGCTGCTGCGCCGGAGGGCCCGGTGAAGATCCGCGACCGCCGCAAGGAGCTGCGCGAGAAGGAGGACGCGGAGCTCGAGTTCGACCTGAAGACCCTGCAGAAGGAGCTCTTCGACCTGCGCTTCAAGGCGAGCGCCGAGGCCCTCTCCAACCCCAGCCGCATCAGCGCCATCCGGCGCGACGTGGCCCGCATCCGCACGCTCCTCCGCCAGCGCCAGCCCGGCGCGGCCGCTGGCGCGCCGACCCCGACCAGGAAGTGACCCCGACAGGCATGCCCGCAGACACCCAGAACCGCCGCGAAGTGCGCCGCACCGGCATCGTCGTGAGCGACCGCATGGCCAAGACCATCGTCGTGCGCGTCGACCGCAAGGTGCTGCACCCGGTCTACAAGAAGTACATGCGCCGCAGCAGCAAGCTCGTGGCGCACGACGAGAAGCGCGAGGCCAAGATCGGCGACACCGTCGAGCTCGTCTTCACGCGCCCGATCAGCCGCACCAAGCGCTGGCGCCTCGAGCGCATCGTGATCGCCGCGCCCGGCCAGAGGACCGCGGCGGAGGGGGGCCGCCCGTGATCCAGCAGCAGACGATGCTCGACGTGGCCGACAACACGGGCGCCAAGCTCGTCATGTGCTTCAAGGTGCTGGGCGGCAGCAAGCGCCGCTACGCCTCGGTGGGGGACGTGATCATCGGCTCGGTCAAGAAGTCCATCCCGACCGCCACGGTCAAGAAGGGCTCGGTCGTGCGCGGCGTCGTCGTGCGCACGCGCAAGGACATCCGCCGCCGCGACGGCAGCCGCGTGCGCTTCGACCGCAACGCCCTGGTCATCATCGACAAGGACGGCAACCCGGTGGGCACGCGCATCTTCGGCGCCGTGGCGCGCGAGCTGCGCAACAAGAACTTCATGAAGATCATCAGCCTGGCGACCGAGGTGGTGTGATGACTCGCTTGAAGAAGGGCGACCGCGTCGTGGTGCTGGCCGGCTCCGACCGCGGCAAGACCGGCCGGCTGCTCGCGGTCGACCCGCGCAAGAGCCAGGTGCTGGTCGAAGGCGTGAACATGAAGTGGAAGCACGTCCGCAAGAGCCAGCAGAACCCGCAGGGCGGCCGCACGCAGCGCGAGTACCCGGTCCACGTGAGCAACGTGGCCTTCTGGGACGAGCAGTCCGGCAAGGGCGTGCGCCTCGGCGCGAGCCTCGAGGGCGGCCGCAAGCGCCGCGTCCTGCGTCCCTCCGGCAAGAGCATCGAAGACTGACCATGGCCAGCGCACACGCGAAGAACGAGACGTCCGGCACGGCCGAGAAGCCGGCCCGGCCCGAGCGCCCCGACAAGGGCAAGGGCGACAAGCCCGGCAAGCGCGAGGGCGCGCCCGCCAAGACCGAGGGCGGCGAGAAGGAGCATCGCCCGGCCCAGCGCTCGGCCGCCGCGCCCCCGCGCCTGCTCGACCGCTACACGCAGACGATCCGCGGCGAGCTGATGACCGCGCACCAGATCGACAACGTCATGGCCGCGCCGCGCCTGCTCAAGATCGTGGTCAGCATGGGCGTCGGCGCCGCGCGCGAGAACAAGGCCGTGATCGAGATGGCCTCGGGCGACCTGGCGATCATCACGGGCCAGAAGCCGGCCGTGCGCATCACGCGCAAGGCGATCAGCAACTTCAAGATCCGCGAAGGCATGCCGATCGGCTGCATGGTCACCCTGCGCGGCCACCGGATGTGGGAGTTCCTCGACCGGCTCGTCGCCGTCGTGATCCCCCGCATCAAGGACTTCCGCGGCCTGCGCCGCGCGGGCTTCGACGGGCGCGGCAACTACAGCATGGGCCTGCCCGACCAGACGGTCTTCCCCGAGATCGACCTGGACAAGGTCAAGCACATGCAGGGCATGAACATCACCCTCGTGACGACCGCCGGGAAGGATGCCCTGGCCCTCGACCTGCTCGAGCGGCTGGGAATGCCCTTCCGCCGCGCCGACAGCAAGGACAAGGAGGAGGACGACGGCCGCTGAGGCGGTCGCCTGGAACCATGGGCAAGACGAGCTGGATCGCCAAGACCAAGATGACCCCGAAGTTCAGGGTGCGCGCCAAGTCGCGCTGCAGCCTGTGCGGGCGCAGCCACGCCTACATGCGCAAGTTCGGCATCTGCCGCATCTGCTTCCGCTCGCTGGCGCTGGCCGGCGAGATTCCCGGCGTCCGCAAGGCGAGCTGGTGAGGAGCGTGACACGATGATGACCGACCCGATCGCCGACCTGCTCACGCGCATCCGCAACGGGATCTCCGCGCGGCGGCGCGAGGTCTCGATGCCCGCCTCGCGCCTCAAGCGCGACGTGGCCGACGCGCTCAAGCGCGAGGGCTTCATCGAGTCGTGGGAGCTCTCGCCCGACGGGGCGCAGGGCAAGCTGACGATCCGCCTCAAGTACGGCCCCGACGGCGAGCGCCTGATCAACATGATCCGCCGCGACAGCCGCCCGGGCCGCCGCATCTACACCGGCGCCAAGCAGATCGAGCGCGTGCTCAACGGCGTGGGCGCGTCGATCTACTCGACCCCGGCCGGCGTGCTCTCCGACCGCGAGTGCCGCGCCCGGCGCGTGGGCGGCGAGCGCCTGGCGACGATCTGGTAGGAGGAGCGATGTCCAGGGTCGGCAAGCAGATCGTGCGCTGGAAGGACGGGACGAAGGTCTCGTTCGCGTCGGGCGTGCTCACCGTCGAGACCGGCAAGGCCTCGCTCAAGCAGGCCCTCGACCCGCGCATCGAGGTCGAGGTCGACGGCGCGGCGCGCACCGCGCGCTTCACGCGCACGGAGGAGACCGCGCAGGCCCGGGCGCTGCACGGCCTGTACCGCGCGCTGGCCGCGAACATGGTCAGCGGCGTCGAGAAGGGCTTCGAGAAGCGCCTCGACATCCAGGGCGTCGGCTTCAACGCGAAGGTCGAGGGGCAGACGCTCGTGCTCAACGTGGGCTTCAACAAGCCGGTCAGGCTGCCCATCCCCCCGGGGCTCACGATCGAGGTGCCGCAGCCGACCCTCGTCGTGATCAAGGGCGCCGACAAGCACCTCGTGGGGCAGTTCGCCGCCGACGCGCGCGGCGTGCGCCCGCCCGAGCCCTACAAGGGCAAGGGCGTCCGCTACGAGGGCGAGCACGTGCGCCGCAAGGTCGGCAAGTCGCTGGGAGCCTGACGATGAACCGCGCCCGCCACCTCCGCAACGTCCGCCGCACCCGCAAGGCGCGCTCCGTGCGCCGCAAGGTGCGCGGCACCCCCGAGCGCCCGCGCCTCACGGTGCACCGCTCGTCCAAGCAGATCTACGCGCAGGCGGTCGACGACCTGCACGGCGTCACGCTCGCCTCGGTCTCCTCGCTCGAGAAGGACCTCAAGGCGAAGCTCGCCAAGCCCAAGGCCGTCACGGCCAAGGCCGTGGGCGAGGAGCTGGCCCGACGGCTGCTCGCCCGGGGCGTCGACGCGGTCGTGTTCGACCGCGGCTGGTACCGCTTCCATGGCCGCGTGAAGGCCCTGGCCGAGGGCGCCCGCGCCGGCGGATTGAAGTTCTGACAGGAGCCCCATGGTCGAAGTCGAGAACCAACTCCAGGTGCACAGCCCCGGCCTCTACGAGGAGGCCGTGGTCAAGGTCAACCGTTGCGCCAAGGTCGTCAAGGGCGGCCGGCGCTTCACCTTCTCGGCGCTCGTCGTCGTCGGCGACCGCCACGGCAGCGTCGGCGTCGGCTTCGGCAAGGCGCGCGAGGTGCCCTCGGCGGTCGAGAAGGCCGTGCGCGACGCGCACCGCAACCTCGTGCAGCTCAAGTTCAAGCGCGGCACGATCGAGCACACGAGCCTGGGCCGCTTCGGCGCCGCGACCGTGCGCCTGATCCCGGCCGCGCCCGGCACGGGCATCATCGCCGGCGCCACGGTGCGCTCGGTGCTCGAGCTCGCGGGCGTGAAGGACATCCTGACCAAGAGCCTGGGCAGCAGCAATCCCGTCAACCTCGTGAAGGCCACGCTCGACGGCCTGCTGCGGGTGCGCTCGGCGCACGCGTCGTCGACGCTGCGCGGCGTGGAGATCGCGCCGTGAGGCTCGCGGACGTCAAGACCAAGGGCAGCGCGCTGCGCAAGCCGAGCCGCGTCGGGCGCGGGCCCGGCAGCGGCCGCGGCTGCACCGCGGGCCGCGGCAACAAGGGCCAGGGCAGCCGCTCGGGCGTCGGCGGCGGCCTCGGGCACGAGGGCGGCCAGATGCCCCTCTACCGCCGCCTGCCCAAGCGCGGCTTCACCAACGCGCCCTTCCGCACGACCTGCGACATCGTCAACGTCGGCGCGCTCGCGACGGCCTTCCCGCAGGGCGGGCCGGTCGACCTCGCCGCGCTCAAGGCCGTGCACCTCATCAAGAAGCACGCCGAGCGGCTCAAGGTCCTCGGCCAGGGCGAGATCGCGATCGCCGTGCAGGTCAGGGCCGACGGCGTGTCCGCCTCGGCGCGCGCCAAGATCGAGGCCGCCGGAGGGAGCATCGAGCTGACGGCATGAGCTCGGGCTTCACCAACCTCTTCCGCGTCGCGGAGATCAGGAAGAAGATCCTGATCACACTCGGCCTGCTGCTCGCCTACCGCGTCGGCTTCCACGTGCCGGTGCCGGGCGTGAACTACCACCAGCTCGCGCGCCTCACCGAGCAGGTCACGGGCGGCTTCGCCTTCGGCATCATGAACGCGCTCTCGGGCGGCGCGCTCGGCTCGTGCATGCTCTTCACGCTGGGCGTGATGCCCTACATCAGCGCCTCGATCATCTTCTCGCTGCTCGTCAAGGTCGTGCCCTCGCTCGAGGCCCTGAGCAAGGAGGGGCAGGCCGGCCAGAAGATCATCAACCAGTACACGCGCTACGCCACCGTGCCGATCTGCCTGATCCAGGCCATGTTCGTGATCTTCGGCCCGATGAAGGACGCCGTGGCGACGGGCGTCATCGACGCCGACCTCTTCGCCAGCCCGCTCTACAAGATCGCGATCCTGCTCACGCTGACCACCGGCACGCTCGTCGTCATGTGGATCGGCGAGCAGATCACCGAGTACGGCATCGGCAACGGCATCTCGCTGATCATCATGGCGGGCATCGTGGCCAACATGCCCACGATGCTGATCCAGCTGGCGAACTCGACCGAGGGCAACTGGATCCAGTCGGTCGCGCAGCTCATCGTGCTCTACGTCGTCATCGTGATCGGCATCGTCTACGTCACGAAGGGCCAGCGCCGGATCCCGATCCAGCAGGGCCGCCAGATGCGCGGCCGGCGCGTCTACGGCGGCCAGCGGCACTACCTTCCGCTGCGCGTCAACCAGGCCGGCGTCATGCCGATCATCTTCGCCTCGGTGATGTTCATCATCCCCACGGCGCTCGACAAGCTCTTCGGCACGACCTTCTTCCAGCGCGCCTTCGCCTGGGGCGGCTTCTGGTACATCCTCTTCTACTCGGCGCTCGTGTTCGTCTTCTCCTTCTTCTGGACGTCGCTGATGTTCCAGCCCAAGGAGATCGCCGACAACCTCAAGGAGTACGGCGGCTTCGTGCCGGGCCTGCGGCCCGGGGCGCGCACGGCCGAGTTCCTCGAGTCGGTGATGTTCAAGGTCACGCTCGCGGGCGCGACCTTCCTCGTGATCATCGCCGTGCTGCCGCAGGTGCTCTCGAGCAACCTGCCCAACATGCCGCCCGGCCTGGCCTACTTCCTGGGCGGCACGAGCATCCTGATCGTCGTCGGCGTGATCCTCGACCTCGTCGACAAGGTCAACTCGATGCTCGTCATGCGCCGCTACGAGGGCCTGGGCGAGGCGGGCGCGGGCTGGGCGCGGCGCAGCAGCAGCAGCGGCGGCGGCGGCGGTGGGGGCGGTGGTGGCGGAGGCCCGGGCGGCGGGACGGCCGCGACGAGCGGCGCGGGAGCGGGCGCGGGCGGCGGCGGCGGCGGCCGCGGCGCGGCCTGAGCGCAGCCATGCCGACCGGCACCAGTGCGCGCGTGGTCCTGCTCGGCGCTCCGGGCGCCGGCAAGGGCACCCAGGCCGCGGTCGTCGCGAGCCAGCTCGGCCTGGCGCACCTCTCGACCGGCGACATGCTCCGCGCGGCGGCGGCCGCGGGCAGCGAGGCCGGGCTCAAGGCCAAGGCCCACATGGACGCCGGCCGCCTCGTGCCCGACGCCGACGTCCTGGGCGTGCTCTTCGAGCGCCTCGAGGGGCTCCGCCGCAGCGGGCAGGGCTTCGTCCTCGACGGCTTCCCCCGCACCCTCGAGCAGGCCCAGGCGCTGGACGCCCGGCTGGCCCCGTGGGGGCGGCCCCTCGACCAGGTCTTCGAGATCGACGTGCCGGACGACCGCCTCACCGCGCGGCTCGTGGGCCGGCGGGTCTGCGGCGCCTGCGGCCGCAACTACCACGTCGAGTTCCGCCCCCCGGCGGCCGAGGGTCGCTGCGACGCCTGCGGCGGCGCCCTCGTCCAGCGGCGGGACGACACCCCGGCCGTGGTGTCGGAGCGGCTGGCCGTGTATCATCGCCAGATTGCCCCTTTGCGTGACTATTACCGGCGTCGGGACCTGTTGACCACCATCGACGGGGACCGGCCGGCGGAGCTGGTGACGAAGGACCTGCTCGCCGCCCTCTCGTCCCCCGCGGCGAAGGGCGGCTGAGATGGCCCGAGCGACGTCGCTGAGAGTCTCCGCCAAGGTCGTGGAAGCGCTGCCCAACGCGGTCTTCAGAGTGCAGCTCGAGAACGGACATCAACTCACGGCCCATGTCTCCGGGAAGATGCGCATGCACTACATCCGCATCCTGCCGGGCGACACGGTCACCGTGGAGGTCAACCCCTACGACCTCGCCAAGGGGCGCATCGTCTATCGCGGCTGAGGCCGGGGACGGAAGGACACCATGAAAGTCAGGACATCGGTCAGGCGCATCTGCGAGAACTGCAAGGTGGTCCGCCGCTTCGGCGTGGTCCGCGTCGTGTGCAGCAATCCGCGCCACAAGCAGCGGCAAGGCCGCTGAAGGGAACCCATGCCACGCGTCGCCGGCGTCGACATCCCCAACAACAAGCGCGTCGAGGTCGCGCTCACCTACATCCACGGGGTGGGCACCACGACCGCGCGCTCGGTCTGCAAGCAGCTCGACTTCCAGCCGGCGCTGCGGGCCAAGGACCTCACCGAGGAGGACGTGCAGAAGATCGTCGCGCTCCTCGACAAGTCCTACCTCGTCGAGGGCGCGCTGCGCCGGCAGGTGGCGCAGAACATCCAGCGCCTCAAGGACATCAACTGCTACCGCGGGCTGCGGCACCGCAAGGGCCTGCCCGTGCGCGGCCAGAACACGCAGAGCAACGCCCGCACCCGCAAGGGCCCGCGCAAGACCGTGGCCGGCAAGAAGTCGGTCAAGCAGCTGGCCTGATCACCGGAGACCCATGGCAGCCACCCGCAAGATCCGCCGCGTCATCAGCCGCGCGGTCGTCAACATCAAGGCCACCTTCAACAACACGATCGTGACCATCACCGACCCGCACAACGGCGAGGTCCTCGCCTGGGACAGCGCGGGCAGCGCCGGCTACAAGGGCAGCCGCAAGAGCACGCCCTTCGCCGCGCAGAAGGCCGCCGAGCGCTGCGCCCAGAAGGCGATGAAGCTCGGCGTGCGCGACGTCGAGGTCCGCGTGCGCGGGCCGGGCAGCGGCCGCGAGTCGGCCGTGCGCGCGCTCGCGCAGGCGGGCCTCAAGGTCAAGGCCATCGAGGACCGCACCCCGATCCCTCACAACGGCTGCCGCCCCCGCAAGCGGCGTCGCGTCTGAGCCCTCCGAGCCAGTAGCCACCGGACTGAACCATGACCGCACCCAAGACATCCGTCTGCAAGCTCTGCCGCCGCGAGGGCGTGAAGCTGTTCCTCAAGGCCAGTCGCTGCGAGACCAGCAAGTGCGCCGTGACCAAGCGCAACTTCCCGCCCGGCGCCCACCCCTGGGCGCGCGCGCGGCACAGCGAGTACCGCACCCAGCTCCGCGAGAAGCAGAAGCTCAAGCGCTACTACGGCGTGATGGAGCGCCAGTTCGCCAAGTACTTCGACACCGCCTCGCGCATGACCGGCAACACGGGCGTCAACCTGCTGCTGCTCCTCGAGCGCCGTCTCGACAACGTCGTCTACGCGCTCGGCCTCGCGACGAGCCGCAAGGGCGCGCGCCAGCTCATCGCGCACGGCCACGTGTCGGTGAACGGGCGCCGCTGCGACCTGCCCGCCGCCCTGCTGCGGCCGGGCGACAAGGTGGCGGTCTCGACCCAGGAGCACGTGCGCAAGCTCGTCAAGGAGTCCGTCGAGCAGCGCAGCAGCTATCCGCTGCCCGGCTGGCTCGAGCGCGACCCCCTCGCCCTCGAGGGCCGGCTGACCGTCTCCCCGAACCGCTCGGACGTGAGCTTCGACGTGCGCGAGCAGCTCATCGTCGAGCTCATGAGCAAGTAGCCGCGAGCCGCACCACCCGGCGCCACCTTCCGGCGCAGTCCCAGGAGCAACCATGAGAATCCGCTGGCGCAACTTCGAGCTCCCGACCACCGTTCTCGTCGACCGCGAGAGCCTGTCGGAGACCTACGCCCGCTTCACCATCGAGCCCTTCGAGAAGGGCTTCGGCCACACGATCGGCAACGGCCTGCGCCGCGTGCTGCTGTCCTCGATCGAGGGCACGGCCGTGGCCTCGGTCGCCATCGACGGCGTGCCGCACGAGTTCAGCACGATCAAGGGCGTCATGGAGGACGTCACCGACATCGTGCTCAACCTCAAGGGCCTGCTCGTCGACCTCGAGGCCGCCGACAGCGTCGAGCTGCGCGCCACGCGCGGCAAGAAGGGCGAGCTCAAGGCCGGCGACATCAGCTGCCCGGCGGGCGTGCGCATCCTCAACCCCGAGCTCGTGCTCTGCACGCTGACCGACGACGTGCCGGTCAACCTCACGCTGACCGTGCGCCGCGGCCGCGGCTACGTCACGGCCGAGGAGCACGAGGCCGACGAGCGCGTCATCGGCGTGATCGCCATCGACAGCAACTTCTCGCCGGTCACGCGCGTGCGCTACCGCATCGAGGAGACGCGCGTCGGCAAGATCACGAACTACGACCGGCTCGTGCTCGAGATCTGGACCGACGGCACGGTCTCGCCCGAGGACGCCCTGGTCGAGGCCAGCCGCATCTACCGCAAGCACCTGAACGCCTTCGTCCACTACTACGACATGGACAAGACGATCCCGGCCGACGAGGCGCGCCCGGCGGCCTACGGCGGCGACGCGGGCGAGCTGACCAAGCTGCGCTCGGTGCTCGCCACGCCCATCGAGGACCTCGACCTCTCGGTGCGCAGCCGGCACTGCCTGGACAGCGAGAACATCCGCACGGTGGGCGACCTCGTCCAGCGCACGGAGGCCGAGCTGCTCAAGGTGCGCAACTTCGGCAAGACCTCGCTCAACGAGATCAAGAAGAAGCTGGCCAGCATGAACCTGTCGCTCGGCATGACGCTGTCGCCGGAGCTGACCGAGAGCGGCGTGCAGGGATGAGACACCGCCTCCGCGGACGCCGCCTCGGCCGCACCAGCGCGCACCGCAAGGCGCTCGGCCGCAACCTGGTCACGGCCCTCTTCCACCACGGCCGCATCGTGACGACCGCGCCCAAGGCCAAGGAGTACCGGTCGATGGCGGAGAAGCTGATCACGCTCGGCAAGCTGAAGACGCTGCACCGCATCCGCCAGGCCGCGGCCGTGTTGCGCGACCGGCAGGCCGTCTCGCGTCTCTTCGACGAGATCGGCCCGAGCTTCGCCGACCGGCCGGGCGGCTACACGCGCATCGTGAAGCTGCCCACGCCGCGCCTCGGCGACAAGGGCAGCCGCGTCTACTTCGAGCTCGTCAACCACGTGCCCAAGCCCAAGGCCAAGCCCGCGTCGGAGAAGGGCGAAAAGGGCGAGCGGGGCGAACGGGGCGTGGCCAAGGCCGAGGGCAAGGCCAAGGTCGGCGCCGGGGCCAAGGCCGGCGGCCGCAAGGCCAAGGGCGGAGCGGCGGAGGCGGACGAGTCCGAGGAGTGATGGCCGCGGCAGCCCGCCCCGCTGCCTCGCCGCGCGGCGCGACGCTGAGGCCCTGGCTGTGGATCGGCGTGCTCGGCGCGGTCCTGCTGCCCGGCTGCGCGCACGTCTCGGCCTACGGACGCTCGCGCGGCCTCGACTTTCTCGACACCGTGCCGGCCTCCGTCGGCTGGGGCTGGGGCATCAGCGCATCCTTCGAGGCCACGCCCTGCTTCGTGATGGGGCTCGGGCTCTCGCCGGTCGTCTCCTGGCGCGCCGGCTACGAGGACCGCCGCCTGTGGGGCGCGTGGCACGAGTTCGAGGCCGCCTTCCCGTGGACGATCTGGCTCACCGACATCTCGAAGGTGCCCCCGCGTCCGCCGGACGCGAACGTCGGACGGATCTTCGGCGACGGCCCGCCGCTCATGTACCGCTGGCAGCTCGATCGCGACGCCCCGCTCGGCGAGGGCCATCACCGCGGCCGATGGGAGCCGCAAGTCCGGCAGTGGGGGCGCCAGCCGCCCTATGGGCGCGAGTCGGGAGGCGGCTTCGTCATCCCGGCCTACCGCCGCAAGCTCGCCTGGAAGGACCTGCACCTCCAGCAGGGCGACAACGAGGGTCTGCACGCGATCGCCGCACCCGACCGCGCCACGCTGTGGGTCGTCTCGCGCGACGGACCCGACGTGCCGCAGGCCTGGGACCTGTTCGAGGTCGACCTGTTCTGCATCGCCGGAGTGCGCCTCGGCTTCCGGCCGGTCGAGGGCGTCGACTTCCTGCTCGGCTTCGTCGGCATCGACATCTCCCACGACGACGTGTTCACGACGCTGAGCAACCTGCCGCCCGCGGAGAGCGAGGAGTGACCGCGGGCGCGCTTCGGCTCTGAGGTCGGGGGTGCTCCGCCCGACGCTGCGCCAAGACCGTCCGGCGCACCGTGTGCAGCAGCATCAGGCTGCAGCTGGCTTGCCGAGAGAGGCTGGCCCTGCGCGCCGCGGCCGATCAAGGCGCCGGACTGGCGCAGAAGGTCGGGCTGCGCACCACCCGACCTCAGCGCCTCGCGCGGGAGCCCCCTCGAGCACTGAGTCCACCGAGTGCCCCGGCGGCGGGCGCTCGCTCGTGAAGTGGAAGGCCTCGGCCTTCCACCCTCACGAGCGAGCCTCCTGCCGGAGCGGTGACGATCTGCGCCGTCGGCCCGGCGAGGCGCCGAGGGGGTCGAGCGCACACTCTGCAGCGCCCTCGGCGCC
>Ga0111538_10005963_pt1 | contig 16555 bp, 10 predicted proteins | sample SoiMethybrSBSTD1_FD_79669 | JGI IMG/M metagenome (GOLD analysis project Ga0111538, IMG submission 79669) | Bulk soil microbial communities from a Populus tree surrounding site in Tennessee, USA - Soil MetaG P. TD hybrid SBSTD1 (version 2)... | ecosystem: Environmental > Terrestrial > Soil >...
AGGCCAGGCAGCTTCTGCAGACTTCCTTCAACTACGTGGATCAGTCGCCGACGTTGCCTTAACTCGGCGCTCTTGCGGCGGCCCCGGCGGATCGCATCCCGCCGGGGCCGTTTTTTTGCGCTTGCCTCGCGCGTGGGGCCGGCGTGGGGAGGTATGAGGGTCCCGGACCCACATGCCGGCGCTCGTCGAGGTGGTTTGCGGGGGCACCGGCTTCGACGGTTCCGGACCCCTCACACTCTCTCCACGCGACGGCGCCCCCGCAGGAAAGGGTGGCCTAGGGCGGGCTTCAACAGGCCCCGGGGCCAGTTGCCGGGTGGTTTGCAGCGTCGTGGTGTCCCCAACGGGCCCCGGGGCCAGTCACGCGTGTGGTTCGCAGCGTCGTGGTCTGTCCCAACAGGCCCCGGGGCCAGTTGCGCGCGTGGTTCGCAGCGTCGTGGTGGATCCCAACAGGCCCCGGGGCCAGTTTGCGCGCGTGGTTCGCAGCGTCGTGGTGGATCCCAACAGGCCCCGGGGCCAGTTGCGCGCGTGGTTCGGCGGCGTCGTGGGGGGTGCCAACAGGCCCCGGGGCCAGTTGCGCGCGTGGTTCGGCGGCGTCGTGGGGGGTGCCAACAGGCCCCGGGGCCAGTTGCGCACGTGGTTCGCAGCGTCGTGGGGGGTGCCAACAGGCCCCGGGGCCAGTTGCGCGCGTGGTTCGCAGCGTCGTGGTGGGTGCCAACAGGCCCCGGGGCCAGTTGCGCATGTGGTTCGCAGCGTCGTGGTGGGTGCCAACAGGCCCCGGGGCCTGTTGCGCGCGTGGTTTGCGGGGTCCCAACAGGGCCAGTTGCGCGCGAGGCTGCACCGTCGTGGTGTCCCAACAGGCCCCGGGGCCAGTTAGGCCGGCGGCTGCACGATCGGTGAGCCGGCAAGGCGAGCTACCGGCCGGGCCTCCTCGCCTCGATATTGCTGGGCCTCTATTCCGGGACGATCCTGATCGAGCCGTTCCGTTCGAGGTCGATCATGCCCGGACCTTGCTGCGTCAAATCGACCGGACCCTTCGAGATCGATCCTCCGGGCCAACGAATGCCCTGCCGGAGATCGATGATCTGGCCGTCCCCGCCATTCCCGGACCAAAGCGCGCCTTGGATCTCGACCCGCCCCGGTGCGAGGTGAACCACGCGCAGGAGCTCGTCCTTTCCCTGGCGGAGAGCCAGCGAATGCGGATTGGGGCGGCTCGACCGGACCCCCTGGGATTCGGTGAAGATCACATTCTGGGAGATCCAGGCGGCCGGGGATGGCCTGCGCCAGGCGATCGGACCTCGTCCATCGTCGGGGATCGCGACACGGCATGTCAGAAGGACACCAGATCTTAGCGAATCGAGGGTGAGGAAGGGCGCTCCTTCGAACGCGAGGACGCATCGATCCTGCCCCGCCATTGCAATCGTCACGCCCCCGAGGACCAGTTGCGTCCCAACGGAATCGGAAGGCCGCACGTCTGGATTGCTCGGAACGAGTCCGTGGAGTCGGGTGATGCGCGGTGGCTCCTTGCGACCCAGCCGTGTGCCGCCGACGAATGCGAGTGCGAGCGCGATGAGCGCGATTGCTCCCACTCGCATCCCGCCCATCCACCGGCGAGCCATCAGATCTCGAACGGCGATGCCGGCCAGGAAAACCGCAGCGATGAGGAGAGCCAGAAGGGGCAGGCGTTCCGGATTCATCGGCACGACGTTAACTCCTGATCGCGCTCAGTGGGGGCAGGCCGGCCCGATCGCAGCGACTCAGAAGACCTCGCCGGTCTCGCAGGAGGCCCCCTGCCCAGCGACATGCTACCCACCGCCGCGGCCAGGGCCAGCGAGCTTGGCCATGTGTGAACTCCGCGCGGCCCGTCCCGCACGCAGTCTGGCGCCCTCAGGTTCGATGTAACGGCGGCTTGCTCGGCATCCCACCGGACCAGCCAATATCAATCCTCCCGGCCAGGGCACTCACTGGATTCGCCTTGGCATCGCGAGGACATCCCGCTCGATTTGGCTCTCGAGAGTCTGAGCCAGCCGGGCTCTCCATTCCGGTGTGAACCGTCCCGCGCGGTCGGTCATGCTCAAACGTAGCGCTAGCAGGGCGGCCCTGCGCTCTGCGGGAGCGCCGGCCGCTGTGACTTGTCTGAAGATGTCGTCGAAGTCGAGCGCGTCGAGCAGCTGCCCAGTGCTCAGGTAGATCGAAATGAGGAATTTCGATCCGTAGAACCTTGGCAGCCAGGCTCGACAGTGCTGGTTGGTCCATCCGACCGTGGGCATGGCCGACAAGAACTCCGACACGAGCGCCTGCTCTTGGAGATCGGTGGAAAGGGGGCGAATGGAAAATGGGATCTCGCCTCGAAACAAGGCCGGTGGGGCCCAAGGGTGCGCCTCGTCGGGCACGTAATCCCAATAGAGGATGTAATCAGCGGCAGGTAACCCAGTGGATCGAAGCAGGCCAGGAAGGAGGCTGGATCTCGGCGGGTCCTGCCCATAGTGCAGCAGGATATCGAACAGCGCGCACCGGACTTCGCCTGGAGGCAGTGTCGTCCCCTGGAAGAGTGGGAACCCAAAGCCGTCACGAGAGCCGGCCGGCAGAACATCCCTCATCAGCTGGCCGGTCGCCTTGCTGTAGAGCTTGATCCGGAAATAGCCCAACGAGTGCGGCACCCCTCGATCCGATGGGGCTCCGTTGTTTCGCAACCGTGCGATGAGGTAGATCGACTGTCCGACCAAGAACGTCGAGTCCTCGAGCGTGAGTGCCACCGTCAGAGGTGGGGTTCCGGCCCGAGCTATCCCCATGCTCGAACCGGCCATGACCACCGTCAACATGGCACTCCAGACAACGCCCCGCGCGGTCACCACGTCACAATCCGAATCCCTTAGCTAGCGAGACATGCCTCACGGCGGGCCGAACAGCAACAAGCTTGAGCCCGAGTGTCGGACGTCCGAGCCTCCTGACTCCCACGCCTCGCCGGCCAATCACCCGAGGGCCAAGCGCCCCGAGGGCCAAACGCCCCGAAGCCGGCCAATCGCCCCGCGGCGGCCAACCGCCCCAAGGCCGCGGCGCCCACCAAAAGCAAAAGGCCGCGGGGACGAGCCCCGCGGCCTTTGCGTGAAGCGGTGTCGCTTGGCTTACTTCGCCATCACCAGGCGGATCGACGACGCATCGCCGTCGGTGCCGGAGATCTTGGCGTAGTAGACGCCCGAAGCAGCCTTGCCACCGTTGCTGGTGCGGCCGTCCCACGTCGCTTCGTGGGTGCCGACTTCATAACGCTGGCTGGTCAGCGACTTCACAAGCGCGCCCTGCACGTTGTAGATGCGGAGCGAGTACGTACCGGCCTTCGAGACCGCAAACTTGATCTGGGTGACCGGGTTGAAGGGGTTCGGCGAGTTGCTGATCATGGCGACGTTGGAGCTCGAGAGGTTGCTCTTGGTCACCTTGATGTAGGCGAAGCCCTGGAAACCGCGGCCCGTCAGGTTCGAGTACGCCGTCATCTGCATCGGCACCTGCGTGTCCGTGAGGCCCAAGGCGTTGATCCGATCGATGATCGTCCGCTTGTCGAACCAGCAGGTGATCGTCCGCTCGAGCGTGAGCGGGCTGACACTCAGCGTGTCCGCCGTGTCGAAGCAGGACGTGTTGCTGACGCCGACCACGCCGGACGAGCCCTGATCGGCCGGGAGGCCGAGCAGCGTCGGGCTGTTGAAGATGCTCGCGCGGAGACGGACACCTTCGCCGCCGGTGTTGGCCGAGCGGCAGACATAGCCCTTCGACTTGGTCTCAGCCGGGAACCACATCTTGGTGATGAAGGGCTGCGGATTGTTGCTCTTGTAGTTGACGACCGACGGCGTGATCGCGACGGCCATCGGGAGCGGGACGAGGCAGCTGTTGATCGCGTTCGCCCGCCAGATGTTCACGCCGAAGTTGCCGGCCTGGGACGTCATGAGGAAGTACGAGAACGGGAGACTCTCGGGAGCCCGCGTGTGCTGCACGAACGTCGACCACGACGGATCGGCATCGGCGCGGTTGTCGAGCTGGATCTCGCACTTCGCCTTCGTCGCGAGGTCGAGCTTCCAGATGGAAACGACGTTGTTCACGTTCTCGCCGCCGGGAGCGTCATAGAGGAGCGAGGCGCCCGTCGGGTCGTACGAAGGATTGTTGTGCGTGACGAACGCGAAATTCGGCTCGGCGAGGTGCGTGTAGTTCGGGTCCGCCGGCGGGAGCGAGGTGTTCACGATCTCGATCTGGAGCGGGCCGAACCTGTTCGTGGTGTAGACGATGTCGGTGCCGTTCGGCGCCCAGGTCGGATCCTGCTCGGCCTTGGCATCGTCGAACGTCACGCGAACCGGGGCGCCGTCGATGTGCGCCGGGGTGACGTCGACGTCGACCATGTAGATGTCGCGCGAGGTACCGATCGCGGTGTCGTACGCGAGCTTGTAGGACGACGGGTGCCAGGACGGATGGCGGGGGCCGCCGGCGTTCGTGACGAGCCACTCCGCGTCCACCGGGCTGTCCGCGCCCAGGCCGGGGCCGTACACGGCCTCGAAGTCATCGGAAACGAAGAACTGCTGCACGAAGAGGCCACTGGCCAGGCCCTGAGCCTTGATGTAGGCAAGGTACTTGCCGTCGTAGCTCCAGGCCGGATCGAAGTACGAAATGTCCGAATTCGGATCGGTCTTGAGGACCGCGAAATACCCAGACTGCTGGGCATTCAGGTGCAGGTAGATCGAGCGGGCGTTCTCCTTGCCCGGCACCAGGCTCCGCGCCGTGAAGGTGATCCACTCGGGCTCGAGACGGCCGTCCACCGGGAACAACATGGTGCCGGTGCCGTCGTCGGGCCGGTGAGACGCGGTCTCGCATCCCTGGGAAAATCCGCTAGCGATCGTAATCGGCGCGAACGAACCGCGCAGATCCGCGTGCCCCTGAGCCGGAAGCATCGCGGCCGCCAGCGCCAGGATTCCGATGACGCCTAGTAATTTCTTCATCCCATTCATCTCCTCTCTAACGCAGGTAAAAGCGAGAAGACACCTCAAGAGGATAAGGTAGACGACACTACGAGCCTAATCACCTCCTTACGGGATCGTGATTCGAATCGAGCTAAGACGATGTTGGTTCTCACAATGGGAATGGGTTGCCCCGTTTTTTTACTCGATTGAGTATACAGGGGATACGGCCCTACTGTCAAGGGATTTTTGGAACTTATCGGGGTCGCGGCTGTTCAAAAATGCCTTGACACACCGTGACTTGGAGCCTAGTCTGCCGCTCGGGTCGGGCCCACGAGCCCGCTTCGCTTGGGCCGGCCGGTGGGCTACTTCCGCAAGCCCCCATTGCACGGCACCCCCCCAATCGGATATCCATTGCTGGACCGGTGCGCCGCCGGGGCCGCCGACGTCGTGAGGGAGGTTGATGTTCAGGAACCCGCTGTTCAGGCTCGGCTTCGTCATGTCTCTTTACACCGTCGTCCTACTCGCCCACGCAGCCCCCGCCCCCGGCCAGACGCTGACCAGCCCAACAGGGGTTAAGGGCTATTATCTTCAGTCACATACGACGAATCAGGTCAACAATCAGACCGGGACATTCGTCTGGATCCTCTGGAGCTCCAGCGTCGAGTACGACTCGGTCTGCACCACCGAGTGCGTGCCGGTTCGGAACGGCTACCGGGTCCGCCGCACGATCGAGGGTATCTCCCCGACCCGCTTGGAGTTGATCGGGCAATGGAAGGCCAGGGACCACGTGGGTCCGGTCTGCATCGCCCAGCAGGCCCCATGCGACATCCAGAATTTCGTCTTCACGGGCACCGGAATTTTCTTTAGAGGCTTTTATAACAACAAGTTACCGGATGGAAGCTACGTGCTCGACTACCCGCCGGGGAATCCGGCCGATGTCGATACCACGGCCCGAATCTTCGTGGATCTGGCCCCGATCGCCGGGTTCCGGCACGAGTATGCGGTAACATCCATTGACACGACGACTTCCGTGAATTCGGACTTCGCCGAGAGCCCGATCGACAGCTCCCAGCTCGTCTATCTGACCCCCGCCACTCCGCCCGCCGACAATCTGGAGCACGTCGCGGTCGTCCCGAATCCGTACAAGGGGTCGGCCGAGTGGGACTTGGGGCCAAACCAGCGGGAGGTCCACTTCATCAACGTCCCCTCCGGGGCGACGATCCGGATCTACACCTCCGCTGGCGAGCTCCTTCGGGTGCTCACCCAGAACCCGAGCTCGAGTCCGGGCGGGGTGACGGGTGAGGTGGCCTGGGATCTCAAGAACGACGACGGCCGGACGGTCGTCTCAGGGATCTATCTCTATACGGTCCATCCCGCGGACGGCCGCACCCCCAGGAAGGGGCATTTCGTCATCATCAAGTAGGCCGCCCGCCAGGAAACCCGAGGCGGCCCGGAGGCTTCGCATGAACCCCCAGACCGCTTCTCCCTCGGCCGAGCCGGCCGAGCGCACCCGGACGGCCGACCCGGCCGCCCGGAGCTACCTCAACCTCATCGGCGGCGCCTGGGTCCCGGCGCGGTCCGGCCGTACCTTCGAGAACCGGAACCCCGCCCGCCCCTCCGACCTGATCGGGACCTTTCCCGAGTCAGGGAAGGAAGACGTCGAGGCTGCCGTGCAGGAGGCCCAGAAGGCCTTCAAGTCCTGGCGGCTCGTTCCGGCGCCCAAGCGGGCCGAGATCATCTACCGCGCCGCTGAGATCCTCCGCGAGAAGAAGGAAGCCTTCGCCCGGGCCATGACCCGGGAGATGGGGAAGGTGCTGGCCGAGACCCGCGGCGACGTCCAGGAGGCCATCGACATGGCCTACTACATCGCCGCCGAAGGCCGGCGCCTCTTCGGGGTCACCGCGCCGTCCGAGCTGCCGAACAAGTTCGCCATGTCCATCCGCCAGCCCATGGGCGTCTGCGGCCTCATCACGCCGTGGAATTTCCCGATGGCCATCCCGTCCTGGAAGATCTTCCCGGCCCTCGTGTCCGGGAACACCGTCGTCATCAAGCCCGCGACCGATACGCCGGCGTCCGCCCACCACCTGGTCGAGGTCCTCGTCGAGGCGGGCGTGCCCGCGGGCGTGCTCAACCTGGTGCACGGCGGAGGATCCGCGGTCGGCGTTCCGCTCTCGGAGAGTCCCGGCGTCGCGATGGTCTCCTTCACCGGCTCCTCGGAAGTGGGCAAGACCATCGCGGAGCGCACGGCGAATTCGCTCAAACGCCTCTCGCTCGAGCTCGGAGGGAAGAACGCGCAGATCGTGCTCGCGGACGCGGATCTCGACCTGGCGGTCGAGGGAGCGCTCTGGGGCGCGTTCGGCACGACGGGTCAGCGCTGCACGGCGACGAGCCGTCTCATCGTCGAAAAGCCCGTGCACGACGCGATGCTCGCGCGGTTGATCGAGCGCGCGCAGAAGCTCAAGCTCGGAGACGGGCTCGAGCCAGGGACCGACGTGGGTCCGGTCGTGAATCGCGGCCAGAAGGAGCGCGTGCACAGCTACGTCGAGATCGGCAAGGCCGAGGGGGCCAAGCTCGTGGCCGGCGGCTCGCCCGCGGAGGACGGACCGCTCGCGCAGGGGCACTTCTACAAGCCGACGATCTTCGATCAGGTGACGCCCTCCATGCGCATCGCCGTTGAGGAGATCTTCGGCCCGGTGCTCTCGGTGATCACGGTTTCTTCGTTCGAAGAGGCGATCCAGGTGCTCAACAACACGCCGTACGGATTGAGCTCCTCGATCTACACGGCCGACGTGAACCGCGCGATGCGCGCGATCCGCGACATCGAGGCGGGCATCACGTACGTGAATGGCCCGACCATTGGCGCCGAGGTGCAGCTTCCGTTCGGCGGCGTGAAGGAGACCGGCAACGGCCACCGTGAAGGCGGTCCGACCGTCATCGACGCGTTCACCGAATGGAAGTCGGTCTACATCGACTACAGCGGCAAGCTCCAGAAGGCCCAGATCGACAGTTAGCTCGCCCTCGGGCGTTCGTGGGGATCGAACGGTGGCGGTGACGCAGAGGCAGGCACGCGGAGTGGAACTGGACGCGGCGGATGCTTGCGCCGCTGCGCTCGTGCACGTCCTCCGCGACGAGCGTGTCGAGAGCATTCACCGCGGCCACGTGGCCGTGGTCGACGCGCGGGGAAATCTCCTCGCCTGGGCGGGCGAGCCCAAGGCGCTCGTCTTCCCCCGCTCGGCGTTCAAGCCCTTCCAGGCCCTTCCGCTCGTCGAGTCAGGCGCGTTCGCCGCGTCCGGGCTCGGGAGCGACGCCCTCGCCATGATCGCGGGCTCCCACAGCGGCACCGACCGGCACGCCGCGCTCGCGCGGACGATCCTGAGCGCGGCCCACGCCGACGAATCGATGCTCCGATGCGGCGTCCATCCGCCCTATGACGAGCCCACGGCGGAGCGGCTGCGGCTCGCGCGCGAAGAATCGACGCCGGTCCGCCACAACTGCTCCGGCAAGCACGCCGGGATGATGCTCTTCGCGCGCCATCTCGGCGCGCCGGTCGAGACGTACGCCGATCCGAGCCACCCGGTGCAGCGGAGGATCTTCGACCGCTTCGCGTCGCTCCTCGGCGAGCCCTGGACCGATCCGGAACCCGCGATCGACGGCTGCAGCGCGCCGACGCCTCGGATGCCGCTCGTCACGCTCGCCCGGGCATTCGCGCTCCTCGCGAGCGGACAGGATGCCGACGCCGCGCCGGTCCCGGCGCTCGCCACGATCCGCGACGCCATGCAGGAGCATCCGGAGATGGTGGCGGGACCAGCGCGACTCGACACGCTTCTCATGCGCGCGCTTCCATCCGTGGTTGCGAAGGCGGGAGCCGAGGCCGTGCACGCGATCGGGCTCGTGGATCGCGGCGTGGGGATCGCGCTGAAGGTCGAAGACGGTCAGCGGCGCGCTCTCGGGCCTGCCGTCGTGTCGGTGCTCGACGCGCTCGGCTTGCTCGGACCGTCGGAGCGCCGCGACCTCGCGCAGCACGCCGGAGAGCGCCTCCGGAACGCGGCGGGACGCGAGGTCGGGCTGATCCGCGGTGTCGCGCGCCTCGAGGGAGGCGGCCTCCGATGATCGCCCGGCGCGTAGGGAGCGCCCCACGATGAGCGCTCAGGAGACCGCGACCAAAGCCGCCGCGAAGGCAACGCCCCGGCCGCCGGATCATCCGAAGCACGTCTACTCCTTCGGCGCCGGCAGCGCCGAGGGGAACGCGCGCATGCGTGACGTTCTCGGAGGCAAGGGGGCCGGCCTCGCCGAGATGACGAACGCCGGCATCCCGGTGCCCCCCGGCTACACGATCACCACCGCGGCGTGCCGCCAGTTCTTCGAGGCCGGCGGCCGGCTGCTCGAATCCATCGTCCAGGAGGAGCGCGAAGCGCTCCGGAAGCTCGAGCGCTACCTCGGGCGGAGGCTCGGCGATCCGGAGAATCCGCTCCTCGTCTCGGTCCGTTCCGGGGCGCCGGTCTCGATGCCTGGGATGATGGACACCGTGCTGAACCTCGGGTTGAACGATCAGACCGTGCCCGGGCTCGCCCAGCGGAGCGGACATCCGCGCTTCGCCCACGACAGCTACCGCCGATTCATCCAGATGTACTCCGACGTCGTGCTCGGCGTGCCGCGCGCGCTCCTCGAGCGCGAGCTCACGCGCGAGAAGGCGCGCGCGAAGGTTTCGCTCGACGTGGATCTCACCGCGGAGCGCCTCGAGGCGCTGTCCCGCCGCTTCCTCGACATCGTGAAGGGCGAGACGGGACGAGACTTTCCTCAAGATCCGCGCGTCCAGCTCGCCGGCGCGCGCGACGCGGTCTTCCGCTCGTGGAACACGGAGCGCGCGGTCCACTACCGCCGCATTCACGGCATCCCCGAGGGGCTCGGCACCGCGGTCACCGTCCAGGCCATGGTCTTCGGGAATCTCGGCATGAGCTCCGCGACCGGCGTCGGCTTCACGCGCGATCCAGGCACGGGGGAGCGGCGCTTCTACGGCGAATACCTACGAAACGCGCAGGGCGAGGACGTGGTGGCTGGGATCCGGACGCCCCGCCCCATCGAGGAGATGGAGCGCGAGCTTCCGGAGGCGTACGGCCAGCTTCGTGAGATCACGTCACGCCTCGAGCGGCACTACCGCGACGTGCAGGACTTCGAGTTCACGGTCGAAGAGGGGCGCCTCTTCATGCTCCAGACCCGGCGCGCGGCGCGCACCGGGATCGCCGCCCTCAAGATCGCGGTCGAGATGGTGGAAGAAGGCCTCCTCACGAAGCGCGAGGCGATCGAGCGGGTCGAGCCTGCGCACTTGGACCAGGTGCTCCATCCCGTGCTCGATCCCGCGGCGCGGAACAAACACGACCGCGTGGGGACCGGACTCCCGGCATCGCCCGGCGCCGCTGCGGGCGCGATCGTCTTCACGTCCGACGAAGCGGTTCGCCGCGGAGCGTCGGAGCGCGTCATCCTGGTGCGCGCCGAGACGTCGCCCGACGACATCGCCGGCATGCATGCCGCGCAGGGCATCCTCACCGCGACCGGGGGCATGACGTCGCACGCCGCCGTGGTCGCGCGCGGCATGGGGAAGTGCTGCGTGGTCGGCTGCTCCGCGCTCCAGATCCACGAGGAAGAACGGGCGGTCGTGATCGGCGGCAGGAAGCTCAAGGAAGGCGCGTTCCTCTCCCTCGACGGCTCGACGGGCGAGGTCCTCATGGGCGACGTTCCCACGACCGATTCCGAGGTCGTTCGCGTGCTCACGGGAGAGCTCCCCGCCGGGAAGGCGCCCCTCTACCAGTCCTTCGAGCGGCTCATGGCGTGGTGCGACGAGGAGCGACGGCTTCGCGTGCGCGCCAACGCCGACGTGCCGCGCGATGCGAAGATCGCGCGCCACCTGGGAGCCGAGGGGATCGGACTCTGCCGCACGGAACACATGTTCTTCGCGCCCGACCGGATCCCGCACGTGGTCGCGATGATCCTGAACGCGCAGCGCGCCCGGGACGCGAAGGTGAGGATCGCGCGGCTCGAGGCGGAGCTCGAGGAGGCGCCGCGCTCCGAGCGCGCGAGGCTCTCCGCGGAGCTTCTCCGCGAACGGCGCGGGTCCAAGCCCACGATCCAGGCGTACGAGGGGGCGCTGGCCAAGCTCCTCCCGCTGCAGCGCGCGGATTTCAAGGGACTCTTCCTCGCGATGGAGGGCTGCCCGGTCACGATCCGCACCCTCGATCCGCCCCTCCACGAGTTCCTCCCCAAGCGCGCCGAGCTCGAAGCGGAGCTTCGCAAGATGGGGAAGAAGGGGACGCCCGCGCGCCGCAAGGAGATCGAGCGAACCCTGGCGCGCGTCGAGGAGCTCCACGAGTTCAATCCGATGCTCGGGTTCCGCGGCTGCAGGCTCGGCATCCTCCACCCGGAGATCACGCGCATGCAGGCGCGCGCGGTGTTCGAGGCGGCGACCCAGGTGGTCAAGGCGGGGAAGCGCGTGATCCCGGAGATCATGATCCCGCTCGTCGGGGACCCCGAGGAGCTTCGCCGCCAGCGCGCCGAGGTGGAGGCGGTCGCCGAGCAGGTGATGAAAAAGGCGGGCGTGACGATCCCGTACACGATCGGCACGATGATCGAGGTGCCGCGCGCCGCGGTGCTCGCCGACGAGATCGCCCAGCACGCCGACTTCTTCTCGTTCGGCACGAACGATCTCACTCAGATGACCTTCGGCTACTCGCGCGACGACTCGGGGCGCTTCCTGCCGACGTACGCGGACTCGGGAATCCTCCCCGGCGATCCGTTCGTCTCGATCGACGTGAAGGGAGTGGGCACGCTCGTGCAGCGCGCGGCGTTCGCGGGGCGGAGGGCGAAGCCCGGCCTCAAGATCGGGATCTGCGGCGAGCACGGCGGGGACGCGGCCTCGATCGACTTCTTCGAGAACGTGGGGCTCGACTACGTCTCCTGCAGCCCGTTCCGCATTCCGCTCGCGCGGCTGGCCGCGGCGCGCGCCGCGCTCAAGCGGAAGTGAGCGGCGCAGTGCGCGTCGAAAGGGCCGCGCGCCTCATCGTGGACTGCGTGATCCCGGCGCTCGACGAGGCCACGTCGATCGGCCGCGTGCTGGAGTTGCTCCCGCGGCCGCTCGTGCGCCGGGCCGTCGTCTCCGACAACGGCTCCGTGGACGGAACCGCGGACGTGGCGCGCGCGCACGGCGCGCTCGTCGTGTCGGAGCCGGAGCGCGGCTACGGGGCCGCCTGCCTTCGCGGCATCGCGGCACTCGAGCCCGATCCGCCCGACATTGTTCTCTTCCTGGACGGGGACCTGAGCGACGACCCGTCGGAAGCGGAACAGCTCGTGGAGCCCATCCGCTCGGGACGCGCGGACCTCGTCATCGGAAGTCGGACGCGCGGCGTGCGCGAGCCGGGAGCGCTCACGCCGCAGGCTCGCTTCGGAAACTGGCTCGCGACGCGGCTCATTCGCTCGCTCTACGGCGTCCGCTACACCGATCTCGGACCGTTCCGTGCCATCCGGTGGGATTCCCTGCGCCGGCTCGGAATGCGGGATCGCGCCTTTGGGTGGACCGTCGAGATGCAGGTGAAGGCCGCGCGGCGGGGCGTCCGGGCCGAGGAGATCCCGGTCCGCTATCGCAGGCGCATCGGGCGGTCCAAGATCTCGGGGACCGTGTCCGGTTCCGTCCGGGCCGGGGTCGCGATCCTGGGCACCATCGCCGGCGAAGCGTTCCAGGGCAGTCGTCTTGAACCCCCGGTGTCGACCCTGTAGTATTCCGCCATCTTGCGAACGAGCCCCCCGAACCCGAATCGAATCCTCCCCGTCGCCCTGTTGCTCGCGCTCGCCTTCGGCGCGGTCGGCTACACGCCCCCTCCCCTCTTCCGTCGCGAAATCAACCTCCAGCCGGCGGAAACCTGCAAGGGATGCCACCTCGGGATCACCGAATCGTGGGAGAAATCGGCGCACTCGAAGGCTGAACGGTCGCAGAATCTTCTCTTCGGACGGATGTATTTCCAGTCGCTCAAGACGACCCGTGGGGGCACGTTCCTGAACTGTGGGCCCTGCCACGAGGCGACGACCTACGTGAACCAGGACTTCAATTTCGTGCGGGACGTGTCGCACGAGGGCGTGGCCTGCGTCTTCTGCCACATGGTGTCTGCGCCAGGACCCTCGACCGGCAACCCGCCGTTCGAGCTGGATCTGGGCCATTACTACGGCTCCATCCGGAATCCGGTCCCGACCAACGCGCACGGCTCGGAGGTCTCGACCTACCTGCGCACGTCGGGATTCTGCGGCGGATGCCACGCCTACAAGAACCAGAACGGCGTCACGATCAGCGACACGTATGCGGAGTGGAAGGCGTCGAAGTACGCCAAGCAGGGAGTGAGCTGCCAGACGTGCCACATGCCGGGCCAGCCGGGGCGCGTTTCGTACCTCGGTCCGTCGCGTCCGAAGGTGCCCGACCATTCCTTCAGCGCCGAGGTCGCCGAGAAGTCGCAGCCCGGTCCGTCCGCGACCCTGACGCTTCGCGGAACCAAGACGACGTCGGGTGATTCGCTCTCGCTGTCGGCGATCGTGACGAACACAGGCTGGGGCCACTCGCTTCCGACCGGCAACGATCAGAACATGGCGATCGTCCGTATCCGCGTCCTCACCGCGGACGGCGCGATCGTCTGGGAGAACGATCCCTTCACCGAGTGGGCGAATTCCGTGTTCGGTGTCATTCTCGAGGACGAGCTGGGCAACTGGCCGGTGGAGACCTGGGTGGCGACGAAGGTGCTCCAGAATCGCCGCATCAAGGCCGGCGCGAGCGGCACGGCGCGCTACCGCGTCCCGGTCGGCGACCACAAGGGGCCGTACAAGATCGAAGCGCAGCTCCTCTTCCGCCGCGCGCGCCCCCAAACGATCGAGGCCTACGCGCTCGACGAGACCACGTTCGGAACCGAGCGGGTACTCGCCGAGGCGTCACTCCGCGTGCCCTAGCCGTGTTCGCCGAGGATCTCCTCCGGGACCTCCGCAAGGAGGGTTTCACGCCGACCTCGGTCGCCCGGTACCTCCGCCGCATCCTCGCACGCATCGTCGGCACGCTCGCGGAGCGCGCCGATCTGGTTCGCTCCGTCGCGGGAACGTCGTTCGTCCTCTTCGCCATCCAGTTCGGCGCGGCCCTCCTCCTCTCCTGGGCGTTCGGGCGGCGCGTGGGCGTGACCTACATCATCGCGTCGAGCGTGACGCTCCTCATCGCCTCGTTCTGGATCCTCGCCCACATCGGACTCGCGGGCACGCCGGAGGTCCGGTCGCTCCGGCGCATTCCGCTCCCGGTGGCGCTCACGCTGCTTCGCCTGGCCGCGGTGCCCGCGATCGTGCTCCTCGTGCGCGAGGGGAGATGGTCGGTCGTGGTCTGGCTCTTCGCGGCGAGCGCGTTCACCGACGTCCTCGACGGGGTCGTGGCGCGGGCGCTCCACATGGAATCGATCATCGGCGCGGTGCTCGACCCCGCGATCGACGTCTTCTTCAATGCCACGGTGTTCATCGCGCTGACGGTGTTCGGCGCACTTCCATGGTGGGTCACGGCGCTGATGCTCGCGCGCTACGGGATCTTGATCCTCGGAACGTGCTACCTCTACCTCTTCCACGGTCCGGTGAAGATCCAGCCCACGGCCTTCGGCAAGCTGACCGGTCTCGTGACGAGCGTGCTCGTGGGACTCCTTCTCCTCGGGCTCGCGTACTGGAGCGATACGATGCGCTCCCGCCTGAAAGAAGTCTTCGACGTGGGACTCGGCGTGCTCGCCGGGGCCACGATCATCCAGGTGCTCTTCATCGGGCTCGCGAACAAGCGCGCGCTCGATCAGGACCGCCTCCTCGAGCAGATCCTTCCGCCGCAGCCTTCGCAGGGACTCGACCCTGGATCGCGAGCGGGATCGGGGAAGGTGGTCGGCGACGTGAGGTGGCCGCGCCGGTAGCGTAGGCGGCTCAATCCGGGCCGCCGGTTCGAAATCAACCGCGCCGCGCATCTCGACCGCTCCGGTCGTGAGCGCCGTGCATTCTGCAACGGCATCCGCGACGTCGCGCGTTCGCCTCGAACTCCCGCCCGATTCGCGCCTTGCGGCGCAGGAACTTCCGCCGGCCTCACCCTCGCCACCGCACGCCGGGCACGCCCGCCCCGTGGCATGTCTCTTGCGCTCCGGCCCTCCGCTAAGTCCCTGGGACAGAACGCACACCGCACCAAACCACGGAGTCCTGCCCTGCATACGCCGAACGCGCGCGCCCGCGTCGTGCGGACGCTCGCCCTTACGTTGCTCGCATCGTGCTGCCTTCCGCTGGGCGCATGGGCCGCGCCGGGAAGCGGCACGGCGTCGATCGTTCCCACCGCTCCCGTTCTCGCGGGCGCCACCGGTACCTGGACCATCCGCTACGTCGCCGCCGAGGATTTCGCGCCGGCGCAGGGGGGCTGGGTCTACGTGCAGATCCCGCCAGGATGGACCGCGCCCCAGATCACCCAGCCGGCCCAGCCCGGATACGTGACGATCGTCGACACGGCGTCGGTCAGCGAGGCCGTGATCGCGGGGAACACGATCGAGCTCCGTCTGGGCGGCGCGCCGAAGGGCCCATTCCTGACCGGCGACACGCTCAGCGTGATCTACGGCGCCGGTGCCGCGCAGGCACAGGTGCAGCCGACCGGCCCCGATGTTGCGGTGTTCTGGATCTCGAGCGATGCGGCCGGATCGAGCGTGGCGCCGATCGCCGCCTCGCCGGCCGTCGACGTGTACGGGCCGCTCGACCACGTCCGGATCGAGAACGGCGCGGGTGTCGAGGTGGGGGGGCTCTCGCTCGACGCGGATCAGGACACGACGACCTTCCATCTCCACGGATATGACGCCGCGGAGCATTCCCTCGGCCCTCAGTCGGGCGCGTGGAGCGTGACCGGCGGCATCGGATCGGTGCCCGCGGGCCCCGCTTCGAGCGCCGTCCTCACGGTCACGACGGCGGGCGCGGGACGCGTCGTCGCGGCGAGCGGCGCGATCGTCGATTCGACGGGGGTCATCACGGTGAGTCACGGCGCCCCCTCGTCGATCGAAGCTTCGTTTGCACCGGCGGCGCCCGCGGGGTCGGGCGTCGCGGCGAGCGTGCGCATGCGCGACCAGGACGGCAACACGGTCACGACGGGACCGCTCGCGGGAGCGAGCGTCTCGGTCCTCTCCTTCGCGGCCGCCTCGGGTCCCGCCACCTCGGATCCCGACTTCGTCGCGAGCCAGGTCGCGCTCCTGGCCGGAGCGTGGAGCGGGACGCTCACGCCGCGGCACAAGGGCTCGTACTGGCTCTCGGCCCTCCACGCGGGGAGTGGCTTCGAGTCTGCGCCGCGCGCGCCGCTCTCGGTTTCCGCGGGCCCAGCCGATCACGCCATCCTCACGCCCAGCACGCTCGCGCTCGTCGCGGGGGGGCTGGACACCGTCTCGGTCGTCACGTACGACGCGTTCGGAAATCGCGCGCCCCTCGCGACGGCCGAAACGCTCACGCTCTGGACCGACCGTCCCGGCGGCCACTTCGCCGCGGTCGGAGGGGGCGCGATCTTCGAGGTCACCGTGCCGGCGGCCGCGGACTCGGCGCGGTTCGTCTTCACGGACGTCACG
>Ga0111538_10005964_pt1 | contig 16548 bp, 10 predicted proteins | sample SoiMethybrSBSTD1_FD_79669 | JGI IMG/M metagenome (GOLD analysis project Ga0111538, IMG submission 79669) | Bulk soil microbial communities from a Populus tree surrounding site in Tennessee, USA - Soil MetaG P. TD hybrid SBSTD1 (version 2)... | ecosystem: Environmental > Terrestrial > Soil >...
GCTTGCGGGCCTCGACCTTTCGATCAATGAGAAACGCGTCGACGCCATCCGCCGCGGCGCCCGGGACTGGCTGAGCGGCCTGGACGGCCCTCCGGAGCTCGAGGTCTGGCGCGGCCTGCGCCCCTGCACGCCGGACGGTCTTCCGATGCTGGGCCGGCCCTCGGCCTTCGACAACCTCATCCTCGCCACCGGTCATGCGATGGTCGGCATGTCGCTCGGCCCGGTCACCGGACAGCTCGTCGCCCGGATCGCCGCCCGCGAGACCCCCGCGTTCGACCTCTCTCTCCTGCATCCCGACCGCTTCAACTAGGGAGGTCCACCCTGACGCAGATCCGCACGACGTTGACGCATTTGGCAGGTCCCTTCGGCTTGAACTCCGGGCAGGCCCTGCCCTAGACTCGAGGCCGTGGGAAGGTGGTGCTGGATGGTGATCCCCCTGGCGGCGTGCGGGTCGGCTTCGGCGACGGGTCCTGCCGAGTCCGCGGCGGACAAGGCGTTCGCGGCGCTCACGCAGCGCTACGTGCGGGAGTTTCCCGCGCTGTCCCCGGTCGCCGCCACGGGGCTCGGGGACCATCGCTTCGACGCCGAGCTGGACGAGGTCACGCCGGAAGCTCGGGAGCGCAGCCTCCGCTTCAACGAAGGGGTGCTTGCCGAACTCAGCAGGATTTCCCGAGGGGATCTGTCCCGCCCCAACCAGGTGGACGCGACGCTGCTGGAGCATGAGGCGCGATTCGCGATCTGGGGGATCCAGGTCCTGAAAGAATGGTCCTGGAATCCCCTGCGCTACACCGAGCTCGCCGGGAACTCCGTGTACAGCCTCATGGCACGGGAGTTTGCGCCGCTTGAGCAGCGGCTGCAGTGCGCGGCGTCCCGTCTCGAGCAGTTCCCGAGATTCCTGCGCGACGTGCGTTCGACGCTCATCGCCGACCGCGTGCCCCGCATCCATGCGGAGACCGCGGTGAAGCAGAACCGCGGGGTGCTGTCGATGCTCGATCTCCTCGTGAAGCCGCGGCTCGGAGGGCTGGTTCCCTCGCTCCGGGATCGACTGGATCGGGCCATGGCGGCAGCCCGCGCCGCCGTCGAAGAGCATCACACCTGGCTCGAGAAGGAGCTCCTGCCTCGAGCGGCCGGAGACTTCCGTCTGGGAGCCGAGCGCTTCGACCAGAAGCTCGCCTTCCTGCTGCAGTCGGGGCTTTCCCGCCAGGACATTCTCCGGCGAGCGCGATCCGAGCTTGCCCGCGTCCGGGAGGAGATGTACTCGCTTTCGAAGGACGTGGTTCTCCGGGAGCATCCGGACACTCCGATTCCCGTCAGCCCCAGCGCCGAAACCCGGCAGGCCGTTATTCAGGCCGCCCTGGAGGTGGCCTACCGGGAGAGGCCCGAAGCGGAGAAGCTGGTGGAGCGCGCCCGCGAGGCGCTCGAGGCCGCCACCCGATTCGTCAAGGAGCGCGATCTGGTGACGGTTCCCGACGACCCGATCGACATCATCGTCATGCCGGAGTTCCAGCGGGGAGTATCGCTGGCCTACTGCGATTCTCCCGGTCCGCTCGATGTCGGACAGAAGACGTTCTACGCCGTTTCTCCAGCACCCGACGACTGGACCCCGGCGCAAGTCCGGTCCTTCCTGAGGGAGTACAACACGCGCTCGCTGCACAATCTCACGATCCACGAGGCGATGCCCGGCCACTTCCTGCAGCTGGTCCACTCGAACCGGCGGTCGTCGACTCTTCGAGCGCTGCTTTCCTCGGGCCCCTTCATCGAGGGGTGGGCCGTCTACACGGAGCAGATGATGGCCGACGAGGGCTACTACGGCCGGGATCCGCTCATGAAGATCATCGCGCGCAAGTGGTATCTGCGCGGGATCGCCAACGCGATCCTGGACCAGTCCGTCCACGCGGGAAGCATGACTCGGGAGGAGGCCATGAAGCTCATGGTCGAGGACACCTTCCAGGAGGAGCGCGAGGCCGCCGCCAAGTGGGTGCGGGCGCAGCTCACGAGCGCGCAGCTGTCGACCTATTTCGCCGGCTACCTGGAGCACGCGGACCTGCGCCGGGAGGTCCAGGGCGCATGGGGAGCCGACTTCACGTTGAAGAAGTACCACGACGCCGCGCTGTCTTTCGGATCCCCCCCGGTGAAGCACGTGCGCGCGCTGATGCTGGACCTGCCGATTCCGAAGTAGGAGCCAGGGGTCCCGGCGGGGCAGTCGCCGTTCAACGGGACGCTTTGCCCTTCGTCCCGATCAGTTCCACCATGGCCCGGCCCATGGCCTCGCCGACATTCATATAGGTTTCCGCGTTCCCGCCGTAGTGGCTGTTGCCGCTGCCTCCCTGACTCAGCGGGTTCGAGTAGACGGTCGCCACGTTGCCCGCGAACTCCTTGTGCTTGCCGGTCTTCCCATCCACCGCGAGATGAGCCTCGAGGATCTTTCCCTCGTTTCCCCCGGCGCCCTTCTTGGCCTCCCCAAGGGTCGCGAGGACGAACTTCGCCTCCGGGGCATTGAAGTCCTTGCGCAGCTGCTTGATGAAGCGGACGAGGTTCAGCTCGTAGCGGTCCGCATGGGCGGCGTTCCCCAGGTCCTTCTCGCCCTGCCAGAAGAAGAAACCGGCGATCTCATACCCTTTCGCCCCGGGATAGTACTTGTCGAGCTCGGAAAGCACCTTCTTCGCGTTTTCCGTGTCGTCGTCGTACTGCTTGCCGGCATACCAGGCACCCTCGACCTTCTCGCCGTTGCCCTTGGGGTTTTCCGGCGTTCCGCGGTATCCCGGAATCGTCTTTCCATCGTACTCGTACGGTTCGCTCCCCGGGGGCAGGAGGTCCCACCCGAGGCTGCGATTGCCGATGCAGCTCTTGAGGATCAGGACGGGCGCGTCGACCGCATTCCCGACCACATGTCCGATCCCGATCTCCGGGCCGATGGTCTTGCCCTTGATGGTCATCCATTCGTTGTTGAAGAGTTGCATGCCGCCTTTGCCGACCATGACGCGGACGTTGCGGACATCCTTCCTCTCCGTCCAGTTTCCGGCGTCGTCCACCAGGTAGGGGTACAACTTCTTCGTCTTGACCGCATTCTCCAGCGATCCGTCGCCCCCGGCGATCTTGCCCATGCCCAGCATGTTGGACTGGCCCATCAGGATGAAGACTTGGACCGGCTTGCCCAGGTCCGCCGGCGCTCTGTCCGGCCGTGGAATCGGCGCGGGGCCTGCCTGGGGGAGGGCCCACCCCGGGCCCGCGAGGGCGAGGGTCGCTGGGAGGAGGATCATCGTCCAGGATAAGAGGCGCCGGGCCAGTTCGGAGATCCTGCTCGGCATGGTCATCCTCCTTAAACGGGTCTCTTCCGCATCCCGGGGCGCGTCCGACCTACGGTACAGGGCCTGGCGGCTGATGGGAGTTGGAAGTTTTCAGGAAACCGCTCGGCAGCCGGGGACTGTCGCAATTCGTCAAGAGTTTGCCAGCGTGGGCCCTTCTCAGGGGGCGTTGACACTCACGGGGACCGGCCGTCCTGAGTCGGCCAAGGGAAGGACGGGCCGGCAGCCCGGGCTGTTCGGCGGATCTTCATGGTGCATGGAGAGGAGAAGTCCCACATGAGGCCAGTGCGGAACGGTGGAATCGTGGGTCTGGTGGCGGCCCTGACGGTCGGGGTTCTGTCGGCGTCCGGGGACGCACAGAACCCGGACCCGGGGGGGAGCCTCCGCCCATTTCGCGTCGCCGACGATTTCCAGGCCAAGTACTCCGATCTGCTGGCGTCGTTGCGGACGGAGATCACCGCGGCCCTGCCGAGCATCAGCGAGGGCAAGAAGAGCGCCCTTCAGAAGGCCCGCGACAAGGTCCGGGAACTGACGGCGGCCGCGGCCTCCGCCCACCAGGCCCTGGGCAAGATCCAAACGGCCAAGGCGCTGGTGGATCACGCCAAGGATAAGTGGATCGGCGGCGCTGAGAAGGGCATCGCCGCGGCCGAGGCGGCGCTGAAGAAGGCGGTGACGGCCGCCGAGCGTGAGGCGGCGCAGAAGGACGTGGCGAAGTGGAAGGCGAACCGGGAGGATGGGGTCAAGGCGCTCCACGAGCGTCAGGCCGAATACGACCTGTTGCGGGGCGACGAGCCCGGCCTGAAGGAGACGGTGCGGAAGGCCGGGGAGTCCCTGGAGCAGGCGCGGATGCAGGAGTTCGAGGTTGCCAAGGCCCTCCTCCTGGACGCGGATGGCTTCCTGGCGTCCGAGACCCTGGACGCGAAGCTGGTGAAAGGGGCCGTTTTGGCCCATGCGACGCCGCGCGGGCTGGCGGAGTTCGCCGGCCAGGGCGACCTTGAAGCCGCGCTGGTGGAGAAGCTGCTGGGCGACCTCCCCCTCATGAAGGAAATGCTCATCGCGGGGGGCGCCGTGGCCGGCAAGTACGGCCAGGCCCTGAAGATCTACGGGGAGATCCAGAAAACCAGCCCAAGGGCCGCCAAGGATTTCTTCCATCGCCTGGCCCTGGCGGTGGCCTTGGAGCATGCGGTGCCGATACCGCTGCGCCGCGCCGAAGACCAGGTCGATCCGACGACGGTCGTGGATCCGTTGAAGCGGTATCTGCACTACGAGAAGGCCTGGCTCGACGGTGAGCTGGACCCCGCGTTCAAGGACTTCAGCGCCTGGGAATACCGGATGGTCGTGAACGTCGACGCTCCGGAGTCCATTCTGGCGTGGGGCCGCCAGATGCTGCGGAACTACCGGCCCGACCACGTCACCACTCCGGACTACCGTTGGCGCTATTCGGCGTCCGTGAAAACCGACGTTCGCTACGGGTCGCAGAACGTGAAGGAGGATCTCCCTTCGCTGCATGCCTACCAGAACATCATCAAGAACGGAGGCGTCTGCGGCCGTCGCGCGTTCTTCGGGCGCTTCATCCTGCGGAGCTTCGGGATTCCGACTTGGGGGGTGACCCAGCACAAGCACGCCGCCCTGAGCCATTGGACCCCGCAGGGATGGGTGATCAATCTGGGCGCGAGTTTCTCCTTCAGCTGGTGGGACAAGGACGGAGCTCCGCGGAGCGGATCGGACTTCCTGCTGGAGACGCAGGCGCGCGCGGTGCCCCGGAGCTACCAGAAGGTGCTGCGTGCCCAGTGGATCAGCTCCGTCCTCGGCGAAACGGCGTACAACGACCGCAAACAAATCGACGGGGGCTTCTGGAGCAACCTGGCGCACGAGCAGGCCCGGGCGATCGCCGCGGACTCCAAGGCCGTCGCGCTGGATCCCGCCGGACAGGAGCTCGCCGAAGCGAACGAGTCGAAGGAGAGGCAGGAGGCGGATCGGGCCAGCGCGGCGGAACGGACGAAGGTGTCGGAAGAAGACCGCAAGGCCGCTTCGGTCCAGGGCGGAACGGTGAGCCTTCCGGCGGTGGGCTTCACGGGCAAGCCCTCCGGACCGTTCTTGCCCATGAAGAGCTTCCTGGGCGGGATGCAAGTTCACTGCAGCGGCGGCTTCAAGGCCAGCTACGAGGTTGAGGTGCCGCGCGAGGGCCGGTATGCGCTGACCGCCAAGGTGGTCACGGTCCAGGAAGGGCAGAGCTTCCGGGTGGGGGCGAACGAGGCCAAGGAGCCGGTGGAAATCGCGGTGCCGTATACCTGCGGCTTGTGGAAGCAGACGACGGAGGCGACGATCTTCCTGGCCGCGGGTAAAAACCTGATCCACTTCGAGGTCAAGGACGGAAGCCGGGGCGTCACGATCAAGGACTTCACGCTGACCGCAAAGCCCTGATTTGCTGTGCAATCTTGGTCCTGATTCCCGACATCTTGCCCTGGGTGCTTCATCTCAGGAGGCGCTTTCTGCCTCCTGAAGAGCGCGGAGAGGCTTCGTCAGCAGGAGCAGCAGAACGCCGATCGCGACGGGAAAGGCCGTCATCAGCAGGAAGAAGCGGTCCATGGGCATGGATTGCGTGAGCGCCACCGCGCGTCCGGCCATGTAGTTCCCCAGCGAGGTCGCCAGGAACCAGGTCCCCATGATCAGGCCGACCGCCCGCCGGGGGGCCAGGCGGGTCATGGCCGATAGCCCCACGGGGCTCAGGCAAAGTTCGCCGGCGGTGTGCAGGAGGTACAGGAACGCCAGCCACTGCGGTCCCGCGAGCTCCCCGCGCTGCACCATCCGGGAGGCGGGCACCAGGACGAGGAAGCCCAGGCCCACGAACAGCATGGCCCAACCGAACTTCGCGAGAGTCGACGGTTCGCGGCCCGCTTTCGCCAGCCGCGCCCACAGGGCGGCGAACAGCGGTGCCAGGAGCACGACGAGGAGGGAGTTGAACGACTGGTACGCCGTCGCCCCGAAAGTGTGGCCAAAGAGGCGGCGATCCGTATGCCGGGCGGCGAACAGCGTCAGCGTCGACCCGGCCTGTTCGAAGCAGCCCCAGAAGACCGCGGCGGCTCCGAAGAGGATCGAGACGACGATCATGCGCCGCCGTTCCCGGGAGGAATCGGTGCCGTACGCGAAGATGCAGAGCAGGGAGATGACGGACAGGAGCGGAAGCAGAATGTCGAAGGTCCAGCCGACGGCCTCCGCGCTGGGGACGAAGGCTCCGGTGCTCAGCGCCAGGACGACCAGAATCGCCAGGACTCCACCTGCGGCAAGACGGGCGGCCAGCGCGCGCGGGCTCGTCGGAGGACGTGGAGGAGGCAGGCCCGCGTCGCCCAGGCGCCGACGGCCGAGGACGAACTGGCCGAGGCCCAGCATCATGCCGACCGCGGCGGCTCCGAAGGCCGCGTGCCAGGCCGCTCCCGGTGAAAAACCCCGGCCCTTCAGCCATTCGCGGAAGCCCTCGTTCTCGGCCAGCCAGGTGCCGCAGACCAGCGGCGCGATGAAGGCTCCGAGATTGATTCCCATGTAGAAGATCGTGAATCCGGCGTCGCGTCGGCCGTCCTCCTTCTCGTAGAGGCGGCCGACCAGGCTGCTGATGTTCGGCTTGAGAAGCCCGGTCCCTACGGCGACGAGGCAGAGTCCGAGATAGAAGGTCGGAAGCGCCGGCAGGGCCAGGCTGACGTGGCCGGACATGATCAGAAGCCCGCCGACGAGCACCGCCCGCTGTTGGCCCAGGATCCGGTCCGCCAGCCAACCTCCGGGGACGCTCAGAAGGTACACCATCGAGGTATAGAGGCCGTAGATCATGCCGGCGCGCGAGTCGGAGAAGCCCAGGCCTCCCGCGTCCGCGGGCGTGACCATGAAGAGCACGAGGAAGGCGCGCATCCCGTAGTAACTGAAGCGCTCCCACATCTCGGTGAAGAAGAGAGTCGGAAGGCCCGGGGGATGCCGCGCCGGCGGATTCATCGTTCCGCCCCGACCTCGTTCGGGGGGAGTTTCTCCAGCAGGAATCGGGTCATGAGCTCCCGCAGGTGCCGGGTGGTGTTCGCGCCCTCCGAGATCGAATGGCTCCGGTTCGGATAGGCGAACATGCTGAACTGCTTGTGATGCCGCACGAGCTCGTCGATGAGGAGCTCCGTCGTGGCGTAGTGGCAGTTATCGTCCCCCGTTCCGTGGATCAGCAGCAGGTTTCCCCGGAGCCGGCGCGCGAAGGTGATCGGCGACCCGTCGCGGTAGCCCGCGGCGTTGTCGTCCGGCAGGCCCATGTACCGTTCCTGGTAAATCGTGTCGTAGCCGAGCTGGTTCGGGACCGAGGCGATCGCGATGGCCGTCCGGTAGAGGTCGGGGAAGCGGAAGATCGCGTTCAGGCTCATGGAGCCTCCGCCGCTCCAGCCCCAAACGCCCACCCGGGCGGGATCGAGGTAGGGACGCTCGGCCAAGACCTTTAGGATGGCCGCGGCCTGATCCTGCGGTGCCAGGATCCCGATCTTGCGGTACACGCTCTTTCTCCAGGCGCGGCCGCGCGGCGCGGGAGTCCCGCGGTTGTCGAAGCTCATGACGACGTATCCCCGCTGCGCGAGCATCTGATGCCAGAGCGTCGAGGAGCCGCCCCAACGGTCCAGCACGGTCTGGCCCGCCGGCTCGCCGTACACGTGGACGAGGAGCGGATGCTTCGCCCGGGGATCGAGGGTCGCGGGCTTGATGCACCAGCCGTCGAGAACCACGCCGCCGCCGATGTCCACCCTAAGGAATTCGGTCGGGGCGAGATGGAGAGAGTCGAGCTTCTGGCGGAGTTTCGCGTTGTCGATCGGAGTCGAGTGGACCCGGTGGGACGGGAGCTCCACGAGCTCCACGACGGGAGGCCGGTCGAACGTCGAGAACGTATGGACCGCCCAGCGGGCGTCCGCGGAGAGGGAATACTCGTGCGTTCCGGGCGAGTCGGGCGGCGTGAGCCGCTCCGTCTTCGTGCCGTCCGCACGCGACCGGTACAGGTAGCAGCGCGTCGGATCGTCCGGGGCGGCGAGATAGTAGATCCATTCCCCGGCTGGGTCGACCCGGAGCAGGCGGATGACGTCGAAGTCGCCGGGCGTCGCCAGGACGGCGCCATTCCCGCTGCGCGGAACGACGTAGACGTGGCGCCATCCGTCGCGCTCGCTGATCCAGGTGAATCGGCGCCCCCCGTCCATCCAGAAGAGTTCCTCGTGGACCTCCACCCACGCCTCGTCCTGCTCCGTGAAGACGGGCCGTGCCGCGCCGGTCCGGGCCTCGCAGAGGAAGAGGCGGTTCGTGTTCTGGAGCCGGTTGAGCTGCTGGACGAGGAGCTCGTCCGAGCCGGGGACCCACTCCATCCGGGGGATGTAGTGGTTCCGCGGGTCTCCGGGAATCTCGAGCCAGCGGATGTGCCCCGTCCGGACGTCGACGACTCCGACGCGGACCGAAGGATTGGTCTGGCCCACCTTGGGATAGGCGATCCAGGCGACCTTGGGATAGAGCTTTCCGGCCGTATCGACCAGGGGGAAACCGGGGACCTCTCTGGAATCCACCTGCCAGAAGGCGATGAACTCGCCGTTGGGGCTCCAGGAGAACCCGTCGCGCAGGTCGAACTCCTCCTCGTACACCCAATCGGAGGTCCCGTTGACGATCTTGGGGTCGTCGGCGCGGGCCAGGCAGCGGATGGTCCGCTCCTCCCGATCCTCGAGGTAGAGGCTCCCCTCGCGGACGTAGGCGGCGTGCCGTCCCGACGGCGAGAGCTTGGCGAACATGAGCGAGGAGGAAGGGGCGTCGCCCCCCAGCTTGCGGAGGGTGCGGGCGCGCCGGTCGAGCACCCAGTAGTCGCCCCGCGTGTTCCGGCGCCAGACGCGACGGGAATTCGTGTAGACCAGGAGCCGCGAGAAATCGGCCGAGGCTTCATAGGACTCGACGGGAAGCGGCCCCGAGAACCCCTCGGGAATCAGTTCGGCAGCCGGGACGAGGACCTCGCTCCGGCCCGTCGAGACGTCATGCCGGACGAGGGAGGATCGATCCACGGTGACGTAGGAAGCGCCCCGAGGCTCCCAGCGGACCGAGAATCCCTCGCCCGAGAACTCGCGGGACCCGAAGATCCGGTCGATCGACAGGAGGGAGTCCTCCCGGACCGGGGGCACCGGGAGGGCGGAAGCGGTGCAGGAGGTCAGCGCGAGCAGCAGGACGAGTCGGAGTCTCATGCCCGATCACCTCTCATGAAGACAGCAGCTTAGCTGCTCAACGTCGCGGGACGGCGTCGAAAGAGCGGTGTGGCGCAAATCGACAAACAGTCGTCGCTGCCTTTTGTCGCGTCCCACCGGACGAGGCCTGTACATTAGGGGTTTCCGGGAGATGGCTCATGAAGCTCGCCCAGCGACGGATCCCCGGCCTCGTCCTGACGGATCACGAATTCCAGGTTCCGCTCGACCATGCCCGGCCCGGCGGCGAGAAACTTTCGGTGTTCGCGCGGGAGGTCGCCGCGCCGGAGCGCCATTCCGAAAAGCTGCCCTGGCTGATCTTCTTCCAGGGCGGCCCCGGCAATCCGGGGCCCCGGGTGCTGGGGCGCTCCGGCTGGATCGCCCGGGCGGTGAAGGACTACCGCGTGCTCCTGTTGGACGACCGCGGCACGGGGCGCAGCGAGCAGGTTTGCGCCCAATCGCTCGCATGCCGGGCCACGGCGCGGGAGCGGGGGGAGTACCTCACCCATTTCCGGGCCGACGCGATCGTCCGCGATGCCGAACTGATCCGCCGCGAGCTCCTGGGCCCGGAGGGGAAGTGGACGGCCCTGGGGCAGAGCTTCGGAGGGTTCTGCGTGACGCAGTATCTTTCCTCGGCCCCCGAAGGGCTCGAAGCGGCGATCATCACGGGCGGCCTGACTCCCCTCGGTCGGACGGCCGACGAGGTCTACCGTTCGACCCACCCCGTCTTGGCGCGGAAGAACCGGCTTTACTATGAGCGCTATCCCGAGGACCGCGACCGGGTGCGGCAGATCGTTCGAGCCCTGGAGTCGGCGGACATCCGCCTGCCCAGCGGGGAGCGGCTCACGCGCCGGAGATTCCTCCAGCTGGGCCTCCAGTTCGGCTTCCACGACGGGTTCGAGCAGGTGCACTATCTCCTGGAGACCGCCTTCGTGAAGGGCCGGAAGGGTCCGGAGATCGGATACCCCTTCCTGTGCGACTTCGAGGCGCTCCTGACCTATCGCCAGGCGCCGATCTTTTCCCTGCTCCAGGAGGCCTGCTACACCGAGGGGCCGGCCACGAAATGGGCGGCCGAGCGGGTCCGCGCCGAGTTCCCCGAGTTCGAGCGGGACGAGCCCGAGATCCTCTTCACGGGAGAGATGATGTTCCGCTGGATGTTCGAGGAGTACGCCCATCTCCGCCAGCTTCGGGAGGAGGCGGAGTTCCTCGCCGCCTACGACCGCTGGCCGCGGATGCACGACCTGGACCGCCTCGGCCGGAACGAAGTGCCGGCGGCGGCCGTCATCTACGCCGACGACATGTACGTGGATCGCACGTTCTCGGAGGAGACCGCCGCGAAGATCCGGGGTCTCAAGGTCTGGCTGACCAACGAGTACGAGCACAACGGCATCCGGTCCCATGGCGAAGAGGTGCTCGGCAAGCTGCTGACGATGGTGAAGGGATGAAGATCAAGCGCATCCTGGCCTGGCGCGTGGAACTCCCCCTGCACGAGACCACGTACAAGTGGTCCGGCGGGAAGTCGGTCACCGTGTTCGACAGCACGATCGTCGGGGTCGAGACGGACACGGGCCTCGTCGGCTACGGCGAGGTGTGTCCGCTCGGGCCTTTCTACCTTCCGGCCTACGCGGAGGGGGTGCGAGCCGGGCTTCGGGAACTGGGGCCGCACCTGATCGGCGCCGACCCGCGGGAACTGTCGAAGCTCAACCACCGCATGGATGCGGCGCTCAAGGGCCATCCCTACGTGAAGTCCGGCATCGACATCGCGTGCTGGGACCTCCTGGGCCAGGCCACGAACCTGCCTATCTGCGTCCTGATGGGCGGTCGGTACGGGGAAAGCATCCGGCTCTACCGGGCGATCTCCCAGGAGTCTCCGGAGGAGATGGCGGCGAAGGTCGCGGGCTACCGCGCGGAGGGATACACGCGGTTCCAGCTGAAGGTCGGCGGCGATCCGGACACCGACGTCGCGCGCATCCGTGCCGTGTCGGCGAAGCTGAAGCCCGGAGACCGGCTCGTGGCCGACGCGAACACCGGCTGGGTCCAGCACGAGGCGGTCCGCGTGGCGCGCGCCGTGCGGGACGTGGATGTCTATATCGAGCAGCCGTGCCTCACCTATGAGGAGTGTCTCGCCGTCCGCCGGCAGACCGACCATCCCTTCGTGCTCGACGAGAACATCGACGGCATCGACGTGCTCCTGCGCGCCAAGGCGGATCTCGCCATGGACGTGGTGAATCTCAAGATCAGCAAGTTCGGCGGGCTGACGAAGATCAAGCAGGCGCGCGACCTTTGCGTGAGCATGGGGATCGCGATGACGCTGGAGGACAGCTGGGGCGGGGACATCGCGACCGCCGCCATCGCCCATCTGGCGCACAGCACGCCGGAGGCCTTCCGGTTCACGAGCACCGACTTCAACAGCTATGTCACGGTCAGCACGGCCGAAGGCGCGCCGCGCCGCCAGAACGGCTTCATGAGCGCCGGGACCGCTCCCGGGCTGGGCATCCGGCCGCGGATGGACGTCCTGGGAAAAACGGTCGTCGAGGTCCGGTGAGGGACTGATGAAGCCGTGGGTTTCAGCCCCGGGGTGCCGTTGTCTGCTTGTGCTCGCAGCGCTGGAGATCTTGACGGCCGCAGGCCTTCCGGCAGCAGCACAAGAGAACGACGGCGTCTTGGTCGATAGGCAAGTCAAGATTCCGATGAGGGACGGCGCCCATCTGGTGGCTACCGTCTACAGACCCGCGAAGATGGCGCAACCGCTTCCAGTCCTCTTCATGCTGGACCCCTACGGGGCAGGGCGCTACGGGGAGGAAGGACATTGGTATGCCGCGCGGGGGTACATCCTGGCCCATGTCGATGTGCGCGAATGCGGCGACTCCCCGGGAACATTCCGCCCCTTCGAAACCGAGGGGCGGGACGGGTACGACACCGCCGAGTGGCTGGCGCGTCAGCCTTACTCGAATGGAAAGATCGGCATGTTCGGAGGGTCGTATCAGGGCTGGGTCCAGTGGGCCACGCTCAAGGAGTTCCCCCCTCACCTCAAGACCATCATCCCGGGGGTGTCGACCTATCCGGGAACGGAAGGCATTCCGAAGAACCGCAACATCAACCTTCCCTACGTCATGTCGTGGCTGCATCAGGTCGAGCGGAACAGCGGTCGACCCAGTCTAGACGGACGCCTCCTCTTCGAGAGGAAGTGCGAGATGTACCGGAAGCACCTCCCCTTCTCGCAATTTGATTCGCTTCACTTGGGCGCGTCCCCCCCGTTCCAGACCTGGATGAAGCATCCCGCCGTCGACGCCTATTGGGACTCGCTGAACCCGACCGAGGAACAGTACGCCCGGATGAACATCCCCATCCTGACCCTGACCGGCCATTTCGACGCCGACCAGACGGGAGCCATGACCCACTATCGGCGACACGTCCAGAACGCCTCTCCCGAGGCCCGGAAGAAGCACTTCGTCATCGTTGGCCCCTGGGACCATCAGGTGTACCGCGCGAAAGGGAGCGCGGAATTCGCCGGGTTGACGTTCGGCCCGACCAGCCGGATCGACATGACCCAGCTCCACCTCGACTGGTTCAACTGGACGCTCAAGAATGGCCCCAAGCCCGCCTTCCTGGAGAAGAACCTCGCGTATTACGTGATGGGGGAGGAGAGGTGGAAGTTCGCTGACAGCCTCGAGACCCTTCCTTCATCACCCCGGAACTGGTATCTCGATTCCGGGGAGAAGGGAGCGCCCTCTCTCGCGGCGCCCGGCCTCCTGGGCGACGCGCCGCCACGCCGGGCGCCCTCGGAAACCTACACGTACGATCCCCTGGATACCCGCCCCGGCGAGATGGAGATCGAGCTGGGTGGGGAACCGGGATCCTACAACATCATGTCGACGAACGCGCTCAGCCAGCGCTACGCCCAGTCGGTCAGCCGCTTCGGACACGGGCTGGTCTACGAAAGCCCGCCGCTTGCCGAGGACACCGAGGTCTCGGGATACGCCAGGCTCGTGGCGTGGATCTCCATGGATGTCCCGGACACGGATTTCATGGTGACGGTCCACGAGGTCCGCCCCGACGGCACGAGCATCCAGCTCACGGACGACGCCCTCCGGGCCCGCTACCGTACATCCCCCAGAACGGCGAGGCTGGCCATGCCTGGCGAGATCGACTCCTACGAATTCAAACAGTTCTGGTTCTTCTCGCGCGTGCTCCGCAAGGGAAGCCGGGTGAGGCTCGTCTTCATGTCCCCCAACTCGATTCATCTCGAGAAGAATTACAACGGCGGCGGGGTGGTGGCCGAGGAGTCGGCCAAGGACGCCCGCCGGGCCCGGATCACGCTTCACCACGACGCCCGTCACGCGAGCTTCCTGGAGCTCCCGGTGGTGCCCCGCGGCACCCGATGAGGGAGGAAACGGCATGCGCGTCGCTTTCACGGGATCGACCCTTCGTCGATCCGGGCATCCAGGCCGCGCGGCAGGGTCCGGAACTCGAGGACCCGGCCCGCCGTGAGCTCGATCACCTTGAACGTGCTCCAGACAACAGGATTCCAAAGAGGCCCGTGGTCCATCCAAGGTTCCTAAGCATGGACCGCCTCCTCCTTTCCGGAGACCGGACGGGCCGATCTCCACATTGCTCCCGACGTATTGAGCAGGATCCCGACGACCATCCACCGGACCGCGCCGAGCGGCAGCTCTTTGACCAGGAACGCCGCCACCAGGACGCCCGGGAGTCCGCCCAGGGCGAGGCCCAGGGCGACACGGCGGTCGTAGCGGCGGCTCGCATGGAATTGGACCGCGGCCACCGGGAGGATCAGCGCGGCCGACCCCATCATGATGGGGAAGGCCGCCTTCGGGTTCATGCCCAGCAGGCTCACCAGCGCGAGACAGGGGGCGTAATTCCCGATGCCGAGGCCCGTGAGGGAACTGATGAAGGCGTTGGCGAGAATCGCAACGACCAACGGCGCCCCCGTCAAACCCAGGGCCTCGCCCCCGGGAGGGAATAGATGAAGTTGCCGAAGCGTGACGAAGGCCGCCGTAACGAGGAGCGCCACCGACAGGGCGAGCTGGATCGTGCGCCGCGGCCAGCGTGATACGAGACGGGCTCCCAGCCATGCCCCGAGAATTCCCGCCCCGATCATCGATGCCAGGGTTGTCGTCTGAACTTCGATGACCGTGATGTAGAGGGCCGCCTCGAGCACCGTGGGCAGGGCGTGGCCGATGTTGAGCGTGCCCGGGAGGGATGCCGTAGACGGCCTTGGAGGTCCATCGGTTGGGAGTGCCCCACCCCATCCACCTCTCCCGGCGACCGATTGAATCGCGTCAGAGAGTTGCCGAATGTCGACGGCCTCCCGTGGCGCGTCGCGTGGCGCGGAAGCGCAAAACGTTGCCGCAATCGCCCACCTCTTCCCCGTGTCTATCAGTCAGGAAGGAGCGCGGAGATGATACATCGGAGCGGGATGTGGACGGTCTTTGCCGTGCTGGCGGGTTCGACGGCCTTCGGCATCGGCGACGATTGGAAGACCGAAGCGAGGTGGCTCGCGGGGAAGCCTGCGGGCGAGGCCGCGGTGGGCGGGTTCTGGATGAACCTGGGGCCCACGGGGATCCGGGCCCGGCTGCACGAGCTTTCTTTCGAGGTCAAGTACGTCTTCCCCGATTCCCCGGCCGCCGGGCACGTGCAGCCCGGCGACGTGATCGTGGGGGTCAACGAGCGGCCGTTCCGGACGCCGCATACCTTCGGGTTCGACTGGGACAAGGCGGCGAAGAAGGGCTACGAAGGCCCGATGATGGACTTCGGCAACGCCATCGAGGAGAGCGAGGGCAAGGACGGCATCCTTACGCTGTCGATCAAGCGCGGGGGAAAGCCGTCGAACGTCAAGGTCAAGATCCGCGCCCTGGGCAAGTTCTCCGACACCTACCCCTACAAGTGCAAGAAGACCGACCTCCTCTACCAGGAGATCTGCGACTACCTGGAGAAGAACTCGGGCGATTGGGGCCCCATGTACGGCGCCGTGGGCGGGCTGACCCTCCTGGCCAGCGGCAATCCCCGGTATCTCAAGCTGCTGGAGCGGCTGGCGAAGAGCATGGTCGGGATGAACCCCGTGGAACGGGGAGGGCTGAACAACTGGAACCTGACCTACGTCGGCATCTATCTGGGCGAATACTACCTGGCCACCGGCGACGCGAGCGTGCTGCGCACGATGTACGACGTCCACAAGGGGTTGGAGTTCGCCCAGACGTATCCGGGCGTCCTCCAGCACCAGAAGGACTGGGGCGGCTACCCCGAACTGGGCATCATCGAGGGGCTGGCGATCACCGCCTATGCCATGCTGGACAAGTGCAAGGTGGAGTTCCCGCCGCAGACGTATGAGCTGATGAAGAAACGGGTCCGCTACATCACCCGCAAGGACGGCTGCGTCCTCTATGCCCGGGAACCGCTGACCCCCGGATGGGAGGTCGAACCCATGAAGCTCGAGGGCGCCGGCGGGGCCTATGAGTGCGCGGGCCGGGCCGGGGCGGCCATGCTGGGGTTCTACCTCATCAGCAACGAGGATCCCCAGGCGATGCCCTACGTCGCCAACGTGGGGACCTTCCAGACCCGCTATCTCCAGTACTTCCCCGACACGCACGCCTGTCCGGGCATCGGCATGCACTTGATGGGCCTGGGGCTGGCCGCCGGCTATCCCGCCGGTTTCCGCCAGCTGATGGATTACCACAAGGCCTACTTCAACCTCATGCGGACCCACGAGCCGGGAAAGTTCGTGGCGCTCCCGTCCCGGTCGGACTCCTGCGATCTCCAGTTCGCCCCTGCGTTCACCTCCGCGAACATCGGGCTGTTGCTCGCCGTGAAGGAGAAGCGCCTCCAGATCGGCGGCGGCGGGCTCAAGCCGGGCCGGAAAGGCGCCAAAGTCGCGAAGATCGCGAAGGCCGTCGCGACGACGACCGTCGAAGCGGAAGCAAAGCCCAGGAAGTCGGCGAGCGCCGATGCGATCTCGGCCTGGGACCTCAAGCTCCGGGCGCGGATCCAGGAGGAGCTGGCGGCGGGCCGGA
>Ga0111538_10005966_pt1 | contig 16543 bp, 15 predicted proteins | sample SoiMethybrSBSTD1_FD_79669 | JGI IMG/M metagenome (GOLD analysis project Ga0111538, IMG submission 79669) | Bulk soil microbial communities from a Populus tree surrounding site in Tennessee, USA - Soil MetaG P. TD hybrid SBSTD1 (version 2)... | ecosystem: Environmental > Terrestrial > Soil >...
ATAATTTAATCATAAAATATGGGCCGGACGTGATTCGAACACGTGACCCCCGCCATGTCAAGGCGGTATCCTAACCGGGCTAGACCACCGGCCCTCCCATCCTTATCTCTATTGTTATTTTTATAAGTGTTATTTTAATAATTGATTTCTCACTCGAGAAATATAATGAATTTAGGAAATAGATTCAGATAAATTTATTAAATCTGCTGATAAGTGAGGGTCTATTCTAAAATAAAAATTATAGATATTTAGGAGCTATACTTTGTCTTTTAGTGTTTGACAGTAATAACTGAAAAACTCATCTTCTTTTATTTTAACCCAAAAAGGTTTCTATTTCTAGAAAGCGTTCTTTAAACCCTTCTTTATTGCGTAAATCTTTAAAAGAGGAGTCCGAACCAAGTTTTTGTAAAAATGACTGAATTTCTTCACTAGTTACACCGTGTTTAAGATCATGATTTAATCGCCGTTGAACACAAAATATATTGTTATATTTTTTGTTTTGTCGTTTTTCCCATCTAGATGGGTTATCAGATAAACCTGTGACAAATTTTATAACTGTTTTTTGCATATGTTCAAGATGCCATTCTCTTAACGGAAAAATATTATGTTCTAACACATTATATATATTATAATCTACTATTTAAAGTAGTCTATTAAGTTTGACTTGTACTAGTAAAAATGTCATAGTTCAATGATTCATTCACCAAACAAAATGATATCTTTAGCTCATTTTCTAAATTCCATTATGTTGTTCTAAAGTATTTGATAGTTAAATGTAGTTTACCTTAGTGGTATTATTTTGAAAAAATCAAGAAAAAAATTATTATGACTATTGATAGGCAAGCATTAACAAAGATAACTACCATAAAAAATATTACAAATAGTAAAGAAATTAACTAATTGAACAAAACAAGACACTAACAATTGTTTATAAGGTTAATAGAATCCTGAGTATTAATCTAGTAATCGACAAATCTTGAGATTCTCTTATCATACTTTTTAAAAATTTCTATTCAACTTTTATATTATTCCCACGTTTTAGAATCGAATTATTAAGGGTGAAAATTTACTAATTTTCATCAGATCTCAAATAGAGTTTGGATTATTTTCTGTATGAATTAAATATGGTATTTATTTTTTTTGAAAATTTTTATTTTATCATGTTGTTATATCGATAACGTTTTATGTATTTATTATAAGGTAATAAATTAATATGATAAAAAAATATATTTTAAAAATACTATAATATTTAAAATCATTCTTTAATCAACTTTAACCTAGTTCATTCACACTGATTTATCATTAATCCGAAAAAGTAGGTATAGTTTTCCAAACGCTTTATGCAATGGACTAAATGAGATAGAGGAGAATAATTGCAGAAGAAATTAGATAATAATCATTTAAAATCTGAAGATATTCTATAAATTCGAATAGTTATATTTTCACTAAAGAAATAATTGATAAAAATTATAAAATTTTCGCAGAAGTATGATTAGAAATAAAAAGTTTTTAATGTTATTTTCAAACTGTCAAATTGTAATGATCGTGGATATCTTCTTCCATTATTGTTGGAAGCATTTGTTTTAGTTTCTCAAAATTGAACAAAAATTTATTTCCACTTTCAGTTATGGAATAATATCGTTTTTCACCATTTGTCATCTCCTTAATTAATCCACATTTTAATAAGAATTGTATGTACAATTTACACTGATCGTTACTAAGCATAGCTTTATACATAATTTTAGTGCGTGTTTCCATTCTAATGCATGAAGTTAGTATAGCTGCAATTACCTCATATCTACTGCGATTTTTCATCTTTATATAATAAAGTTGTTATTTAATATAATGAGTACGATACTATTAAATAGAAGATTATCTTGCAGTAAACATAAACAATTTATTTCCTTTTCTAATTTAAAATGATTTATATATAAAAAAAAATAGTATTTTTTTCACTTTATAAATTTTAGAGACAAATTAGTTACCATAATTATAATTTAGCCGTTTACTCTACTTCTTGAGTATTATCAATGTTACAGTGTTATTTTTTTATTTGCTGTAGTGCCTAAACCATTTAACAAATTTGTCCAAAGCAATTTTTCTATGAGATACTTGATTTTTTTTATTATTTTGACTTAATGTAGCAAATGTTTTATTATCATTAATGTTATCATTATTCAAGGGAATAAAAATAGGATCGTATCCCCACCCATCATCTGTTATTGTTGTTGATATTTTCCCTTTAATCTGACCAATAAAGGCTTTTGTAATAATTCCATTGTTGTAGACAAAAATAGATTTAAAAAAGGCGGTTCTATCTTTACTACCATTTAAAAGATGAAGAATACCTCTATTGCCTAGAGATTTGAACACATATGATGAATATTGTCCTGGAAAACCATTTAAAGAGTTAATAAATAATCCATCATCTTCTATTATTATAGGTTTTTTGACAATATTATAAGCAGACTTTGCTTTCTCAATAGCAATTTTTTCTAATTTATCGTCTTGTATTTCGATAATATCATGTTTATAAAAATTTAAGGTTAAATCTGTTGCTCTGTCAGCTAAAATGGATTTTATTTCAGAGAATTTATGAATATTATTACTAACAAAAAATATTTTATTCATTGAAATTGGATTATAGTCAATCTTATTTAATATATTACAATCATCAAAAATATTTAGTAGTCATTGTTTCAAACTATATTAAACAATTCTTGCATATCTTCCTCTTGCTTCAATATCTTTGACTACTTTTAAAATTCGATTAAAATTATATTTAGTGGTTAATTGATATCCTTTCAAAAAACTGTCATATGTTTGGTCACAAATTTGTATATGTGCACTACTTAAAATTTCTTTTATTATCCTAATATCAGTAGCCATGTCTTCTATTCGCTGCGAGTAGAAAGAAAGACCAAAATCAATTAAATAAAGATCATTCTTCCGTTTTATAAAATTGGAAGTAGTTAAATCTCCATGTATTATATTCTGATTATGGAGAACAGAAACATATTTACCTATTTCAAATCCAATTTCAGGTGAAAGTATATCTTTCACATTTTCTCCATCAATGTATTCCATTATAATTTCAGCATGTTTTGGATCAAGAAAATATATAAAAGGAGTTTTTATTCCAGTTGTTTTTGCATCATTTAACATAGTTGCTTCATGGATAGTTCTTCGTCTTCTGATTAAATTGTCCAAAGTTATATTCCTATATTTTTTTGGATTTCTAAGTTTTGAAATCGCCATAGTTTTATACCACGGTATTAAATAAACATCTGCTTCTGCTCCTCTTTTTATAATTCTATAATGCAATAATAATATATCGATCTATTAAGAATAAAAATGTGAGTTCTATCGAACCAAGAAAAGGGGAAAAACTAGTTCTACAGGAGGATTGTTATGAAGATCACTTAAAGAATGGATTATTAACATTGACAAATCAACGGTTACTTTTTGAAAAAACTGAAGGAACGCTAGCTACTCTTTCCAAAAGAACAGAGGAGTTGTTACTTGATATTCCTTTGTTAGAAATTAAAGCATCAAAAGCAGAAGGATTTCTATTGAAAAAAATAGTCGTTATTACAGTACAAAATAATATCTATAAATTTGGTGTTCTGAATAATTCTAAATGGGCAAAAGAGATAGAAAAAAATAAATCTTCTATATAAGAAAAAATTTTGTAACTACTTTATTAAAACTTTTTGATCTATCTCCAATTTACTTCTACTTTATCTAATCTCCAAGACTGTTTTATGAGTGCATCTCGAACTTTTATTGTTTTACCTGACGAAATATTATCACAAATTGCTGTCCATGCTATTTGAGCGCCATTATCACCTGAATAATATATAGGGCAAGTATACAATATTGCATTTTGTCTTTTTGTAGCTATTTTTAACATCATAGAAAGTCGATTATTTGCAGAAACTCCTCCTACTATCAAGACTTCTTTTTTCTCTGTAAAAGATAATGCTCTTTCTACAACTTCGGTTAACATTGCAAATGCAGTTTCTTGAAGGGAAAAAGAGACGTTAAATCTATCATATCCGCTATCTATCAATTTTTTTGTAGCAGTCAAAATACCTGAAAATGAAACATCATTGCCTTTTACGATATAGGGTAAATTATAATATTTTTTTGAAGATTGGCTTGCATATTGTTCAATTTTATTTCCACATGGCGAGGCAAAACCAATATATCTCCCAAATTGGTCCAATAATTGTCCAATTGTGATATCTTGTGTTTCGCCAAATACCCTCCATTTTTTATTTGAAAATGCTAATACCATCGTATGACCTCCAGATACCAATAAAACCAGAGGGTCTTGACATTCTGTAAGCATCATACCTAATTCAATATGACCTAATGCATGATTAACTGGTATTAATGGTATATTGAAAAATGATGAAAGAGCTCTGGCAATTACGGCGCCAACTCTAAGACACGGTCCCAAACCTGGCCCAGCAGAATAAGAAACTAAATCTATTTCTTTAGGTTTGAGATTTGCTTGAATTAATACTTCCTTCACAATATGAGGAGACTTGTCCAAATGATGTCTAGAAGCTTCTCTAGGGTGTATACCTGCTCCATCAGGAGCTTTGTATATACTACGTAAATCCGATATTATTTTACCTTTTTTCTTAACTAAATCAAATTGAATTACTGAACATCCGAAAGTGTGAGCCGTGCTCTCTATTCCAAGACAATAAAGGTAATCTTTTTTTATATTATTTTTCATAATTATCCTCTACTAGTAGTAGATACTATTTTTATTACATCATTATGTTTCAATTCGTAATCTGATCCAATTCGTTGTTTATTTCTCACATCAATAGCGAACATAAATCCTTTTACTAAATCTTCATGAATATTTTTGGCCAAATCTTTAGCAGTTGATCCTTTTGGTAATAAAAGTGCATTCGGAAGGATATTTCCATTCTTATCAGATAATTTTATTTCATCTTCTACAGGATATACTATGATAAGCTTTAATAGTTTGAAACAAACTGTGTTAATAGCTTCCTGAACTCCAGTAGACCCATATTTGTCTAATACAGACCTTATAATTAATAATGCTTTTTTTTGTTGTTCATTTAAGAGATCTTTATCTTTTAATTCAAAATTTGGGTCTCCTGGAAGATAATACCATAAACCTTTTTTTGCCCCTTTTCTAAGAACCAATTCTGCTTCGGAAGCACAAGGAATAACTATGTTATTTTGTTGTTTTATTTTTCTTATATTTTCCTGGGAAGAAGAAATATCTGCTTTATTAGCTAATATTAGGAAAGGCTTTGAATTTTTTCTAATTAGTCTTACAAATTCTAATAAATCTTCTTGTGTCCATTTGTCAGGATTTTTATTATTCAATCCCATAGTAGACAATGCATTGGATATTGTATCAATAGTAATAGATAATCCAGAGAGTCTCTTTTTTAGTATTTGCTCAATTTTTAGTTTTTGATTTGTCATGTCTCTGGAAGTTTTACTCCAATCTCTGTTAACAATCGAAAGAACCCATTGATCAAATTCCTCTTCAACAAAACTAATATCAAAGAGGGGATCGCCCTTAGACTTTTCAACTACCTTTCCCTCTGGGTCTGTTGAACCAGACGCGTCTACTACATGGATTAATGCATCTGCTTGTCTTGCATCATCTAAAAATTTATTTCCTAAACCTTTTCCTAAATGAGCTCCCGGAACAAGTCCTGCAATGTCTATTAGTTTTATAGGTACAAATCTATTTCCATCTATACATATGGAATGAAGTGGATTATCTGTTACTCCAAATTCCCTACAAACGCATTTTTCCCTTACAAAGCTTATGCCTATATTCGGATGAATAGTTGTAAAAGGATAGTTTGCGGATGGAACAGATTGATCAGTAGCAGAATTAAAAAAAGTAGATTTTCCGACATTAGCTTTTCCGATAACTCCTATCATCATAATAATACTCAATCATGGTAGCATTATTAGTATTTTTTATTTTTATACTTCAATTAAGAATTACTTTTAGCTGATAACAATATTTAATTATTATATTTCATCTTCTAAAATTTTTATATATTGAATACAACCTCTTTAAGGAAGTTAAAGGATCTTGGCCGGAATAGTGGCAATTTATAATTTTGATACAAAAAGAGAATCTTCAGATGAAGTCCTTTACTATCTTGTAAGCGCGATGAGAATGGTTCAACATAGAGGCAAGGCATATTGGAAGATGATGGTGGGCGAAAGAGTTTTAGAAAATGAAGGTTCTATTCCTTCAAATGAAGTTTTATCAAAATTAATAAAAAAAAAGAGGTTAATTGGATTTAATGCTATTGGTTACCTTTCTAAACGTGCTCCATTATTCCCTAGTATGAATTCTATAAAAATAGCATTAGATGGTTTTTTGGTTGATACTGAAAAATTACATCTTCATCCCTATATCGGGTCTGCAAAAGAGGGAGATCCATTGTTTCAAATATATTCAATATTTATCAGGTTAATAGAGGAGAAAAAAGATAGTAGTCGAGCAGCAGAATTTTTGGATAGACACCTGCGAGGGAATATCATGCTAAAAGTAAAAGATTCCATTTTTGTATTTCGAAATAGTACCGGATTCAAACCATTGATAATGGCATTAGCACCGAACGATAATTTAGTAATTTTTTCATCAGAAAATTCTTTACAAAATTCTTTTTCTAACTTTACCTATACTGATGTAAAAATGGGACAGTTGCTTAAAATTACAGATCAAGATTTCATACAAAAATTAACTATTATCGATAGTAATAAAATGTTAATGGACCCGTTTGAATTTATTAGAGAATCTCACGTGACGTCTACCTTTAACAATAAGAGTATATATACAATAAGAAGGAATATTGGAAAAGTTCAAGCTAATTATTTATCAAAATATATTGATCTTGATACTGTCTATGCTGAACCAGACTATACTAGGCCTATGGCTCTTGGAATAGGAATAGTATTACAAAAATCAATTTTAAATTTTGAAATCTCTGAAGGAGTAATCAAAGATAGATATGATGACTCCGATCATATGATTGATTTTTCTGAAGAGGTAAGTAAAAATAAATTGCTTACTACAGGAAAATCCCTCAAATTTATTTTAGAAAATATAACTAAAGATAAAAAGGTGGCTTCCATTCAAGGAACTATTCAAACAGGAAGTACTGCAAAAGAAACAATCTATTATTTAAATAAAAACAGAGTTAAAAAAATAGATGTGATAGTTAGCTATGTTCCTACTATTGATGGACGACAAGTTGGGTTATATACTTCTAATAGGGACTTTATTGCTAATAAATATATGGGAAAGGTTACCTCATTAGAGAAACTTAATAGTTATATAGCTAAGGAACTTGTATGTGAAAAAACATTTTATAATTCGCCTTATTTATTATCGAAAGGAATAGGCATTTCAGAAAATAATTTATGGTTTCCAGAATGGATCAGGTTCCTTGACTATGAATAAGATACGTATTGATTGGAACCTTGAAACTACCAAATTATTACAAAAACCTCCTAAGAATTCTAAAATTATTTTATCTAATATTATTTATGAAGATATATATTTTATAACAAAACTAGAATTATCAATATATACTACAAATCATCACAAAATACTTGGAGATTATTCAATTTTAATTATTATCCTCGAAACAAATAAGGGAACTGTAATAATGAAATATGATGAAGGGTATCGTGGTAAAGATGCTTTTGATAATGCAATAGAAATGTTAACACAATATAATGGGCTCTCATCAGTAATTAATAGAGCATTAATTGAATTGGATAACAGTTAATTTTTTAGATGGTTCTTCTAAAATTCATGATAGACAATGAAACAAATCTGATAAGCGGTTTATTCTAATTGGCCAATAAAAGCTTCTATTCCAAGGCTGATCAAACAAAATTCCTTTTTTTGGATATTTTATATCAATTATATTTTGTGGAGCATCATCAATTAAAATATCAAATGGATAAATACTTTTTGGATTAGAATCAAAAACGCATATTAGATCATCACAGTCTATTTCATTAACTTCTAACCAATTATAGACATAAGGAATAGTTTTCTTGTCTCTTCTTGTTAGAATAGATATTCTATAATTTTGGATTTTTAGTCTCTCTATTATTTTTCCAATCTTATTTTGAGTAGGGGGAATATCCTTCCATCTATATAGCCAAACATCGGAAAATAATGAATTACTTTCCGTTTCTGTGATTGGTAAAAGAGTATGAATATCCCACGCAACGATATCTTCTTTTATTATATTAGAATCTTTTAGTCTATTATATTCATTAACCCATGTCACTACAACATCTGCTAAAACCGAGTCTAAATCAATAGCAAGAGTTTTATTCAATCTAATGATATTAGTGTTATATGCCTATATGTAAGAGTAATTGTATTTTTTTGTCATTTAGTAATCACATTTGTTCATTCATATTAATTAAAATATAAATAACTTGGATATATATTTCAGTTAATGAGTTGTTCGGATGAATATGTTTATCATAATACACAAAATAATTTGATAAATATTACTCCAAGTGTACAAGCAAAACTTCGTAAGGCAAAGTATGGTGTATTTAATCATTCTGCTGTAGAATTGTGCCATTGGACCAAAAAATCGTTTTATGATGAAGGTAACTGCTATAAACACAAATTCTATGGCATCTCTACTCACAGATGTATGGAAATGACACCAACTGCGATGAATTGTGAAAATAGGTGTATCTATTGTTGGCGTCCAACAGAATTCTATGATACATTACAAATGCCGGAGCACTTAGTGGACGAACCTGATGCAATTATACATCAACTCTTGAAAGAAAGAGAAAAATTAATTATGGGATTTTATGGGAATTCTAAATCTAATAAGAAAAACCTTGACGAGTCATTATTTCCAGCTCATTATGCAATTTCTTTATCTGGAGAACCAACAATGTATCCTAAACTCCCAAATCTAATTAAATATCTTAAATCATTGAACAATACAAAGTCCATTTTTTTGGTAACAAATGGACAAGAACCCGAAATGATTAAACGTCTAATAAAGGAGGATGCTTTACCAACCCAATTATATTTGTCTACAAATGCATCAAATAGAAAAATGTTTTATCAAATAAATAGACCGAAATATAAAGATGCTTGGGATAGATGGCTTAATACCTTAAATATTCTTGCTGAAATTAATACAAGAACTGTTTTAAGAATGACCCTTATCCGTAATTATAACTCTGATTTAGGTAATATACCTGCATTTGTAAATCTAATCAAGAAAGCAAATCCACATTTTATTGAAGTTAAATCATATATGCACATAGGAATGTCAACCAATAGACTAGAGCATAATAATATGCTTGAAGTTAGAGAGGTTAAAGAATTTAGTAATAGTCTTCAAAAATATTTGCAACATTATAATATAATGGATGAAAGTGAAATTTCTAGAATAGTAGTTTTGCAAAATGAAAATAGATATACTAACCGGTGGATAAAAGAATATTTCGAACCTGCTATAGTTCAATAATAATGTAACCTTAAGGTTCTCACTTAGGTCACATTATATTGATTGGAGTTATATGATTATTTCTGTTCACAATTTATCCACACAGTATAATTCATTTTATTAGGTTCCTTTTTTTATGATTCTTTTTAAAAGATCATAAATTACTGGCAATTCTAAATAGTCTATTACAATAGCAATCCAAGCAAGATACTCTGGCATATAGATCAATTCGGATCCTACAAAAGTTGTATAAACAATGTCATCAGTAATTCAAAAGATATGAATGGATTGGCTTGCCAAGAGAATTAATAATACTGTTTTTTAGTTCTTTTTTCTTTTTCTTTTTTATCATAAATTATAGTAAACAAGTAATATATTACACCTGAAACTAAAGCAGGAATCTCTATATAGTCAATTACAATAAATAATAAAATAAAATCAGATAATTCTCCAAAATAATCTATTCCTGTAAGACGATATAATACAACGTACGTGGTCAGCCAATAAAGATGTAATAATTGTAATGAGATTAATACGAATGAGATTTTTAAATTAATATTTTGGTATCGAAGATAAAAATCCATAATTTTTTTAAACATAATAATTTAATTTTCCTAGTTTTTATGATTATTATTTTTATCTATACCTATATGATAAATTATTTATATAAACCACATATTAGTTGTATATAATTTAGAAAAAAAGTATTGGATAGAGTTAAAAGTAAATATTCTACAAGAATGGTAATTTTATAGTATATTGGACGGGTTGAATACAAAGGAATTAATGAAAATCGGACTCAAATTGGCTGGTTGGAAAAAAATACCATCTGATAGTGCGATTCATGTTAAGGGCAGTAATATCAAAAAGGTTTTCGTTTCCATTGATGTGAGCCCATTTGATATCTATCTTGCTAAGACTCAAGGTTGTGATTGTGTATTAACACATCATCCAATAGGAAAGTCAGCGGTTTCATTTCATAAAGTTTTTGATAGACATGTTGAGTATATGATGGAAAAAGGGGTCAAAAAAAATTTGGCAATTTCGTTGGTCAAAGATTTAAAATATAGAGCTTATTTAAAATCCCATTCTTTAATTTACAACGATGTAATTAGTACCGCACAAATTCTCAAAATGCCATTATTGAATATACATCAGCCCCTGGATGAATATATGAGAAAAGTAATCTTATTCAAGCTTTGTAAATCTAAATTAAAAACTCTTTCTGATGTAATAGAAGCAATAGAAGAGATAACAGAATTCAAAAAAGCCTTAACACGCATTTTAATTTGTAATGGAAAGGCAAGTAATGAAATAGGTAATTGGGTCCTTGTTATAGCAGCTGGATCAAATGGCGGATATGATATTGCACGCACTTATTATGAAAATAATGTTTCCACCGTAATATATCTTCATATCGATTATAATGAACTAAAAAAAGTGAAAAAAGATAAAACATGTAAGAATCTTATTATCCTTGGACATTTAGCAGGAGATTCAATCGGAATGAACAAAATTTGTAATGAATTAGAAAAAAGAGGTATAGTAATATTTAAGCGTGGTTTAATTGATGACAATAATGGGTGATTTCTTTTATTTATTCCTCTAAAGAATAAATATTGCAGAATTTCATAAAATATCAGTGGCCTTCGTAGTATAGCCTGGTTAGTATAGGCGGCTGTGGTCTTTTGATATAAATACTAAAGAAAGAAACCGCTTGAGGAGGGTTCAAATCCCTCCGAAGGCCTAAATAAATATAAAATATTATGTTATTAATTTTTAATATTTTGTAATAAACTACATATATGTCCGGCCCCATGAATGTTACTGATTTTGATTGTTAGAAGCTATTTTATCTAGATTTATTTATCTAATGATAAATATAGAGGAGTTTTGTTAATTTGTCAGTAGATAAAAAAGTTGTCAGAGTAAAAAATCACATCTACCAACCTAAACATGAAATTCTTCCAAAAAATGAAGCTGAAGAAATCCTTAAAAAATTTAATGTAAGAACTAATCAACTACCATACATTATGTCAAGCGATAAAGGATTAGAAGACTTAGATATTCGACCGGGAGATATAATTAAAATTACACGAAAAAGTCCAACTGCAGGTGAAAGTGTATATTACAGATATGTAGTACAAGGATAAGGAGATACAAGTTATTTGGTTAGTAATTTTGTTGATATATGGCCTATTATTAATGATATTTTAAGACGAGAAGGTATTGCACGACAGCACTTGAATTCTTACAATGAGTTTATGGAATCAGGTTTACAAAGTATAATAGATGAAGTGAATGAAGTAGAGATAGAAACAGCGGAATTTCCATACAAGTTGAAGTTAGGTAAAATAAAACTTCAACGTCCTCGTATAATGGAGCTAGACGGTTCTATTACCCATGTGGCTCCTGTGGAGGCTAGACTAAGGAATCTTACATATGCTTCCCCAATAATGCTTGAATGCAGTATAGTTGAAGATGGACGTATAATAGAGTCTAGATTCATTCATGTAGGTGATATGCCTGTCATGGTAAAATCGAATGTTTGTATCCTTCATAATCTTCCAGAATCTAAATTAATTGAATTAGGGGAAGATCCTCGGGATCCAGGGGGGTATTTTGTTATAAATGGATCCGAAAGAGTCATAGTAGGGTTAGAAGATTTATCATATAATAAAATTATTGTTGATGCAGAAGAAACTGCTGGAACACTTACCTATAAAGCAAAAGTTTATTCTTCCATTGTTGGGTATCGGGCAAAATTAGAACTTATTATGAAACCTGATGGTTCAATAGTAGCGAAGATTCCTGGCTCCCCTGTTGATATACCTTTAGTAACATTGATTCGTGCTTTGGGCTTGGAATCGGATAGAGATATAGCCAATGCTGTTTCCTTTAAAGAAAAAATACAGGATGAATTAGAGCCTTCATTTGAAAAAGTTGGAGAAATCATTTCAAGCAGAGATGCCATTGTCTATATCAGTAAAAGAATTGCCCCCGGTATGCTTGAAGAATTTCAAATAAAGCGAGCTGAAACCTTATTAGATTGGGGACTGTTACCTCATTTGGGAAAAAATCCAGAAAACCGTGGTGAAAAAGCACTTTTTCTTGGGGAAGCTGCTAGTAAGTTAGTAGAACTTAAACTTGGATGGGTTGATAATGATGATAAAGATCATTATGGAAATAAAGTTATAAAATTTGCCGGACAAATGCTTGCAGACCTTTTTAGGACTGCATTTAGAAATTTAATAAGAGATATGAAATATCAACTTGAACGTTCTGGACAGAAAAGAGGAATTAATGCCGTAGCCGCAGCAGTTAGGCCTGGTATAATATCTGATAAATTGAATAATGCAATAGCTACGGGTAATTGGGGAAGAGGTCGAGTAGGAGTAACACAATTACTCGATAGAACTAATTATATGTCTACTATTAGTCACTTACGTAGAATACAATCTCCTCTTAGTAGAAGTCAACCTAATTTTGAAGCGAGGGATTTACATACTACTCATTTTGGCAGAATCTGCCCAGCAGAGACCCCGGAGGGTTCAAATTGTGGACTCGTAAAAAATCTTGCTCTTTCTGCAATAATCTCAGTGAGTGTCCAATCCTCAGAAATTATTGAAAAGTTATATGAATTGAGGGTTCAACATATTGATGATGCAGATGAAAGTTTAAGATATAATGGTTGTAGGATATTTGTAGATGGAAAATTAATAGGATATATTGAAGATGGCTTGCACCTCGCAAATACACTGAAAAACCTTCGTAGAAATGGCAAAATTCATCCACATATTGGGATCTATTTTTACTCTTCTTTAAATTCAAATGCAACAAAAAGATTATACATATCTTGTAACTCAGGACGAGTTTTAAGACCACTTGCAATTGTTAAAGAAGGCAAATCGCTCATGACATCGGAAATCGTGGAGAAGATCAACAAAAAGTTTCTCTCATGGATAGATCTTATCTATATGGGAATAATAGAATTAGTAGATGCGAATGAGGAGGAAAATTGTTTTATCTCTATTGATCTAAATGCAATAGATGCTTCTACAACTCATATTGAAATATATCCGCCATCGATCCTCGGAATTGGTGCATCTGTTATACCCTATCCTGAACATAATCAATCTCCACGAAACACATATGAAAGTGCAATGGCGAAACAAAGCCTCGGCTTTTCCACACCACTCATGAATGCCAGCACTTATGTAAGACAACATTTTATGTTATATCCACAAATCCCTATCGTAAGTACTAAAGCAATAAACCTCCTTGGGCTTGATGAACGTCCTACTGGACAGAATTGCATAGTGGCAGTACTACCATTTGAGGGTTATAATATAGAAGATGCAGTAGTTTTTAACAAGTCATCAGTGGAGCGCGGATTAGCACGAACATTTTTTTACAGAGTATATGAGGCGGAAGCCAAACAATATCCAGGAGGAATGAAGGATACTTTTGAATTACCTTCAGCGGATGAAAATATTCGTGGTTTTAGAGGAGAAAAAGCCTATCGATTGTTAGAACAAGATGGTGCAGTTATGCATGAAGCAATAGTTACTGGTGGAGATATATTAATTGGTAGAACCTCTCCTCCAAGGTTTATTGAAGAATACAAAGAATTTGAAGTTAAAGGACCATATAGACGTGATACATCGATAGGAGTAAGACCTTCAGAGAATGGCGTTGTAGATAGTGTAATAATGACCCAGTCAGTCGAAGGCGGTAAAATGTATAAGATTCGAGTAAGGGACATGAGAATTCCAGAAATAGGTGATAAATTTGCTTCTAGGCATGGACAAAAAGGAATTCTTGGAATGTTAGTCAATCAGGAGGATTTACCATATACTCAGGATGGAATAGTTCCAGATATAATGATAAATCCACATGCATTTCCATCCAGAATGACCGTAGGTCAATTTATGGAATCGTTGGGTGGGAAAGCAGCCGCTTTAAGAGGAAAAGTAGTCGACGGTTCTGCTTTTCTTGGGGAAAAATTAAATGATATTAAAGGGTTTATGGAACAATACGGATTCAAATATAGTGGAAAAGAGGAAATGTATGATGGACGGACCGGATTAAAATTTCCTGTCGAGGTTTATATTGGAGTGGTATACTATCAGAAACTTCATCACATGGTAGCTGATAAGATTCATAGTCGAGCACGCGGACAAGTTCAAATGTTAACCAAACAACCTACAGAAGGTAGAGCACGGGGAGGTGGGCTAAGGTTTGGAGAAATGGAAAGAGATTGCCTTATTGCATATGGGGCCTCAATGATGTTAAAAGATCGATTACTAGAAGAGTCAGATAAAGCAGAAATTAATGTATGTGAACGTTGCGGTCTATTATCATACTATGATATCAAACAACGAAGATACATTTGCCGAGTTTGTGGGGATAAGGCAAAAATTTCTACTGTTGTTATTGCATATGCCTTTAAACTACTTCTTCAAGAAATGATGAGTCTGAATATAGCTCCCAGACTTATTCCAAAAGACAAATTGTAGGTAAGGTGAAAAGATGTGGAAGAATCAATTAAAAATTTAGGAGCGATAAAATTTAGTGTTTGGTCTCCAATAGAAATTAGAAAATTTAGTGTTGCTGAAATCACCGCCCCTGAGACATATGATGAAGATGGAATGCCTGTACAGGGAGGACTGATGGATAATCGGTTAGGAACTCTTGAGCCTGGCCAAAAATGCATAACATGTGGAAATACTTCAGTAAAATGTCCAGGTCATTTTGGTCACATAGAATTAGCAGAACCTGTATTACATATAGCATTTGTAGATGACATTCATAAATTATTACTTACAACCTGTAGATCTTGTAACAGAATTAAGTTAGAAAACACAGAACTAGATTCTTATAGAGATATTAGAAATGCCAAAGCTTCCTATGCTGTTATAACATTAGATAATATCAAAGATGAAATAATAGAAAAATCCAAAAAAATTAAAATTTGTCCTCATTGTCAAAAGGAACAATATGATCTTATCTTTACTAAGCCTACTATTTTTGTAGAAAAGACAGATGCTGGGGAAAATCGACTATTACCAATAACTATTCGAGAAAGATTATCAAATATTAGCGATGATGATCTAAAACTGCTTGGATATGATCCTTCTACTGCTCGTCCGGAATGGTTTATACTTCAAGTTCTACCAGTCCCTCCAGTCACTGTTAGACCATCTATTATCCTTGAGACAGGGATTCGATCTGAAGATGATTTAACTCACAAGCTGGTTGATATTATCCGTGTAAATCAACGACTCAAAGAAAGTAAAGAAGCGGGTACTCCTCCATTAATTGTCCAGGATTTGGTAGACTTATTGCAATATCATGTTACGACTTATTTTGATAATGAAGTGTCTGGAATTCCACAGGCTCATCATCGTTCAGGTAGACCATTAAAAACTTTAACTCAAAGATTAAAAGGTAAAGAGGGTAGATTTAGAGGTTCTTTGTCTGGAAAACGAGTCGACTTTTCAAGTCGAACTGTTATCTCACCGGATCCAAATATTGCTATTTCTGAGGTAGGCATTCCATTTGAAGTAGCAAAAAAATTGACAATTCCTGAAACAGTATCAAATTGGAATATAGATAAATTAAAAACATTAGTATTTAATGGGCCTAATAACTATCCCGGAGCTAATTATATCATTAGGCCAGATGGAGTCAAAATACGACTTGATTATGTAAATGATAGACAAATGGTTGCTGATTCGATCGTACCAGGTTATATAATTGAGCGCCATTTATCTGATTCTGATATAGTTATTTTCAACCGACAACCTTCCTTACATAGGATGTCCATTATGGCACATTATGTCAGGGTTCTCCCTTATAGAACTTTTAGACTTCATCCAGCTGTATGTCCACCATATAATGCAGATTTTGATGGTGATGAAATGAATCTTCATGTTCCACAAAGCGAAGAGGCAAGATCGGAGGCTGCTTTATTGATGAGTGTTCAAGATCAGTTAATATCTCCAAGGTAT
>Ga0111538_10005967_pt1 | contig 16540 bp, 15 predicted proteins | sample SoiMethybrSBSTD1_FD_79669 | JGI IMG/M metagenome (GOLD analysis project Ga0111538, IMG submission 79669) | Bulk soil microbial communities from a Populus tree surrounding site in Tennessee, USA - Soil MetaG P. TD hybrid SBSTD1 (version 2)... | ecosystem: Environmental > Terrestrial > Soil >...
GCGACCGGCTTGCTTGACGACATGACGCGCGTCCCGGGTTAGGTCTCAGGAGGTCGTACCGAATACAGCCCCGCCTCCTGCGCGAGCTGCTCGAGCCACTGCCTGTCGGCGAGCTGTTGGTACACCAGCGTGCAACCGAAGTCGTCGTGTCCCAGCAAGGCAAGCCGGCGGCCCGGAATGAGGATGTCGGCCTCGTCGTCCTCCGTGAGCGCCGGGCCGAGCTTCGGAGCGCTGGCGGCGTCCAGGACGAAGCCGCTGTCCCGCGGCCCCGAGCGGCGCCGGTAGGCATAGCACTTCTCGACCCGTGCCAGCGATGCGAGCAGCAGGCGGAAGCGGGTCCGATAGCCCTCGCGCGTGTCCTCCGGCGCGTTGTCGATCCACTCCACGAGGTCATCGACGCTGGTCGCGAAGCGGGAGAAAGCCGAGATGCGCGTCCATGCGAGGGCGAAGGACTCATCGCCCAGGCGCTCGTGCAGCGACTCGATGGGCTTCAAGCCCGTGGGCATCGCCTCGTTCAGTCTTGCCAGGGGAATCGTGGGCGCCTGGAAGGGATTCAAACGAACTTGATCCAGATTTCAGCCTTGTGCGGGTGCGCGAGCGAAGCCATGAAGGCGTCGACGGCGGGTGTCGGGTCCGCAGGAGTGGAATGTGCGGCCCTGGCCCTGGAAGCCCTCATTGCCGCAGGATCTTCTCCATGCCCTTTCCCTTCGCGAGCTCGTCGATGAGCTTGTCCAGGTAGCGGATCTTCCGCATCAGCGGATCTTCCACGTCCTCCACGCGGACACCGCACACCACGCCCTTGATCAGCGAGACGTTGGGATGGATCGCGGGTGCCCGGGCGAAGAAGGCCTCGAAGTCGATTTGCGCCTTGATTTGCCGGTCCAGGCCCGCCTGGGTGTAGCCGGTCAACCAGCGGATGACCTGGTCCACCTCTTCCTTGGTGCGATTCTTCCGCTGCGCCTTTTGAACGTACATCGGATAGACCTTGGAGAAGGCGGTGGTGAAGATTCGATGCCGGGGCGTCGGGAGCGCCCGCGTGTCAGCCGTCACTTCCAACGCGCCGGAACCGCATCGCCGAGCGCTCCCGGGCTTTCGCGGCCTCGGCCTCGCGGGTGCGCGACTGGGCACTCGTGACGAGCGAGCCGATCAAGACTTCGGCCGACGCCGCGATGTCCTCGACCGCGCGCTGGAATGCCGCCTCGTTCGCCCGGGACGGCTGCGTGAACCCGCTCAGCTTGCGCACGAATTGCAGCGACGCGTCACGAATCTCCGCCTTCGTGGCCGGCGGCTGGAAGTTGAAAAGCGTCTTTATGTTGCGGCACATGGCGATTCCCGTTGGATATCCGTTCGACGGCAGGCAGCCCGGCGGCCAGGTACGACACCCGTTGCGCACCGGCCGGCGCGCACAGGCCCGCGCGTCACCGCGGTTCACCCCGGCCAACCAACCGCATGACCCGCCTGCCGAAGGCGAAGGCCGCCACGAGCGCGACCAGGATCGCGATCATCGCGCCGAAGACCAACGCCCTCGTCGTGCTGCTGAGCGGCGCGTAAGCGGCCGAACGCGTCACCCTCAGCGACGTCTTCCAGCCGGTGAGCGGCGACTCGGCGAACGCGTGATAGACCTGCTGCCCTTCGGAGTTGCGGCCCGTACCAGTCCCGCTGCCGGCGTTCGCGAGGTGGGCGGCCAGGTCCGGGGCGAGCATTTGGCCGACATTGCTGCTCGCACTGATGCTGCTTGCGATGGCGATTCCGTGCCGATCGACGATGGCCACCGTCGAGCTGTCGGGGGAGGTCTGCTCGGCCAGCAGCCGGCTGAATTGCGCGGTGTCCAGCGACAGTTCGAGGACGTAGCGCAATCCCCCGTCGCGCACGACGGGAATGTCCAGCCCGATCCGCGGCTCCAGGGTCACGAGCGAGACGAAGAGGTCCGATATGTGGGGCTTGCCGGTCGAAAGGACTCTCCTTACATTCTCCCCGCCGCCCATCGGGACCTCGCGGTACCGTGGATCGAATACCACCGGCTGGGCCGCCTGCAACGGACTCGGCAGCTCAGAGCCGAACGGACGGCTCGAATTGAGCAGCGGCTTTCCGGACTGGTCGAAGAGGATGACGTAGGCACCCCCGCGTCCCTCCATCGCCCGCACGCACCGGGCGTGGAAAGTCTTGAGGTCGCCGGTGTCGAGCAGGGGCGACGACGCCAGCGTTTCGAGGATCGCGCGCGACGCCTTGACCTCGCCATCCACCGCCAGGGTGAGCGCGCGCGCGGTGGCCTGCATGCCGCCATCGATGATCTCGCGCTTCTCCGCGAGCTGTTGCCGCATCATGGCGACCGTCAGGACGAGCAGCGGCAGGACTGCCGCCAGGACCAGTACCACGAGGTGGGTGCGGAGGGGCTTCAAGCCTTGGTATCCACTCGAATCAGCGGGCGAAATATCCGTGCACCCAGCGGTACCGTGATGATGCCAGAGGCGGCGGGTCGTCGCCGCAACGGGCGGAAAAGCGAAGGGCGCCGAGGACCTGTCCGGTCCGTGGCGCCCTCGAAAGAAGCGTCGCGAAGGCCTAGGCGGCAGCGCGCGCCGGAGCCAACCGCGCGACGTACCAGTCGATCGCACGAGCGAGCCCGGCGTCGACGGTGAAAGCCGGGGCGTACCCCAGCAGGCGCTGGATCTTGGAGATGTCCGCGAGCGAGAAGCGCACGTCGCCCGGGCGGAAGTCGCGATAGACGGGGGCGGCGGGACGGAAGGACGGATCCTGCTGCGTGAGCAGGTGGCAAAGGATCGCGTGCAGCTCGTTCAGCGTCGTCTGCCCGCCCACGGCCACGTTGTAGACCTGCCCCGCCGCCTCGGGATCGCGCACGGTCGCGGCGAGCAGGTTCGCCTGCACCACGTTGTCCACGAAGCAGAAGTCGCGCGAGGTCTCGCCGTCGCCGTAGATGTACACCGGCTGGTGGCGCAGCAGCGCCGCGATCCACCTGGGGATCACCGCCGCATAGGCACCGTCGGGGTCCTGGCGCGGGCCGAAGACGTTGAAGTAGCGCAAGCCGATCGCCTCGAGGCCGTAGCAGCGCCCGAAGACGTCGGCGTAGATCTCGTTCATGTGCTTGCCCGCGCCGTAGGGCGAGAGCGGACGGCCGATGGTGTCCTCGACCTTGGGCAACCCGGGCCAGTCGCCATAGGCCGCGCTCGAGGCCGCGTAGACGAAGCGCTTGACGCCCGCATCGCGTGCCGCGACCAGCATGTGCAGGAAACCGGTCACGTTCGAATCGTGGCTCGCGATCGGATCCTCGATCGAGCGCGGCACGCTGCCCAGGGCCGCCTCGTGCAGCACCACGTCCATGCCGGTGCAGGCGCGCTTGCAGGCCGCGAGGTCGCGGATGTCGCCCTCGATGAAGCTGAAGCGCTGCCAGGCCGATGGCCCGACCGCCTCGCGCACCTGGTCGAGGTTGTGGCGAAACCCCGTGCTGAAATTGTCCAGGCCGACGACGCGCTGCCCCATGCCGAGCAGCGCCTCGACGAGGTTGGAGCCGATGAAGCCCGCGGCGCCCGTGACCAGCCACGCCCGTGATTGTCCGGCGATGCCCTTGATGCGATCGTGCACGTCAGTCCTTTCGGTTTCCCTGGCCTTCGCGCCGGCCGCGCAACGCGCCGATGAACTCGACGAGCTCGCTCCATTGGCCGGTGGCTCTCAATGCCACAGGGTAGAAGGCGGCCATGATCAAGCCCCCCGCCACGAGCCGCGAGAAACTGGTCCATTCGGACCAGTGCAGCGCTCCACCCGCCACGGCCGCTGCCAGCGCCGCCGCTCCCGCAAGGCCCGCCAGCGTCGGCCAGTCCTGGAGCCGCGCGACCGGTGTGTGGGTCAGCCGCGAGATCCGCCCCAGGGAGATGACGCGCTCGAGGTAGAGCGCGACCACGCTCCCGGCAGCCGCCCCCACCAGCCCGATTTCCACCGCGCCGAGATACGAGATCGGCAGTGCGATCGCGAGCACGATGGCGTTCACGCGCGCCGCGAACGCGCCCTGCTTGAGCACGAAGAGGACGCTCACCAGCTCCACCACGAAGACCAGCAGGCCCACGACGTAGAGCCGGAGCACCGGCACGGCGTCGATGTAGGTGCGCGTGTAGACCAGCGCGACCACGTCCTCGGCGAAGACGAAGGCGAAACCCAGCAGCGGATACGCCAGCAGCGCCACCATGCAGTTGGCGCGGCTGTTGAGCGCCAGCATTCCGGCCACGTCCCCGGAGGACTGCAGGCGGCTCATGCTGGGGAGGAAAACGTTGTTCACCGACTGGCGGAAGATCTGCACGATGGGCGCCAGCACCGCGGCCACCGAGAACGAGGCGAACTGGGTCACGGTGAAGACCGCCGCCGCGATCCACTGATCGCCCTGGGCGCGCAGCCCGTGCAAGGCGCCGGAGAGCGCGAAGGGCGCGGCCTGGTGCACCTGCGCGGTAAAGGTCTCGCGCCGGGCGACCGGCCCGCCGAAACCGTGGTGACGGCCCACGTACCAGATCAGCAGCCCCGCCTTGATCCCCGCGAAGACGGCGAGCGCCACCAGCACGGGGCCCAGCTCGCGCGTCCAGATCGCCACCGCCGAGAGCCCGACGGCGCGCAGCGCGGCGAGCGACATGATCGCCCTCGCCTGCCAGCCGACCCGTTCCTCCGCGGTGGGAATCACATCCAGGGCCGAAGCGAACACCCAGAGCAGCGCGAACAGCGGCACGATGACACCGTGCGCCTCGCTGATGCCGTCGAGCTTGCCGGGCAACCAGGGGTTCAGCGACGAGAGCGCCCAGGCCGAGACGATTCCGGCTCCCACGAGGAAGAGCAGCGTCTGGTTGATGTACAGGCGCTGCGTCGGACGGTCCGAGCGCGGCAGGAAGTAATAGAGCGCCGGCGCCATGCACATCGGCGTCACGATCATGAGCGTGGCGATCGCGAGCCAGAGCAGCCGGTATTCGCCGAAGGCGTGCGCGTCGAGCGTGCGCGTGAGCACGATCGGCAGCAGGAACTGCAGGGCGAAGTCGACCGCGTTCGCCGTGCCGAGAGATAGCGCCCGGCGCTCGAGGTTGGCAGGGACCGCGCTCATGCCGCCTCGCCTCGGAGCGGTCGTGGTGTCTTCGAGGTCATCGTCTCGGCTCCCCGGCCGCGTTCAGGGTCGCATCCCCGCAAGCGGGGCCCCTGCTCCGCCTTCATGCGGCCTTCCACGCAACCAGCCGCTCGATCTCGGCCTCGTACATCGCCCCGACGGCCGCCACCGAGTGCTGCTCGCGGAAATGCTCCTGGACGCGGCGCGACGCCTCGGCCCAGGCGCCGTCGTCTTCCATCAGGCGCCTGATGGCCGCTTCGGCCTCGTCGAGGTTGGCGACGTGGTCGTAGACCGGCTGCCCACGGTGGCGCGAGCCGGTGTCGACGAAGCCCACCGTCGGCACCCCGCGCGCCCAGGCCTGCAGGAAGGTATTCGGGAAGCCCTCGTAGGTGGACGTGTTGATGACGAGCCGCGCACCGTCGAAGAGCTTGTCGGCCTCGGCAAAGGGCAGGAAGCCGTGCACGGTCGCATTCGGCAGCGCGCCCATCGCTTCGCGCGCCGCTTGCGCAAACGCCTTTCCGCCCGAACCGGAGTCGGCGCCGCCGACCATCACGAAGCGATGCCGCGGCAGGCGCTTCGCGAGCTCGATCAGCAGCCCGGGACGCTTGGCCGGCCGGACCGTGGCCACCCACAGCACATAGCCGTTGGGATCGCCCCGCGCGCCCGGGGGCGCCTCGAGGCAGTTGGGGATGAGCACCGCCTGGCGTCCGTAATTCTCGTGGGCCGCGCGCACCTGGAACGGGTTCTGCCCGATCACCATGTCCACGTGGCGCAAGCCGTATTCGAAGATCAGCCGGTCGCGCGGAAGCTCGATCTCCTGCTTGCCGGGCATGAAGTCCACGTCGGAGGCGCCGCCGTAGATCGAGCGCCGCCCATGCGAGCGGCAGAAAGCGGCCATGAAGCCGGTATGCGCGGCGGAAGTGCGCTGGTAGTACACGTCCGCATCGGCGCGCTTGAGCGCCCGCCAGAGCGACGTGAGGCGCGGGTGCAGGAAGCGCACGACCGGCAGGCCCTCGGTGGGCGAGTGCATCTTGAGCATCCGCACGCCCTTCACCACCGAGCCCTCTTCCTGCCCGAAGTCCATCGAGATCATCGACACGTCGAAGCCGCGCCGCGCGAGCTCGGGAGCGATCACCGACTGCTGCAGCTCCGCGCCGCCGATCACCGGGATGTCGCGCGAGCCGGCGATCGTGGGCCAGGTCGTGGACGCGAGGAAGCACACCCGCGGCCTCGGCGCGTGCGGCGTTGCCCCCGGAAGCGCCGCCTCAGGCGGCCTGAGGCCGGGGTTCTCTGCGCAGGTACTGTTCATAGACTCCCTCGAGGCGGCCGGCCGCCCTTTCGATGCTGGCGTGCTCGCGCACCCAGCGTTTCTGTTCGGCGACGATCGCGTCGCGGTCCTTGTGCGCGGCGAGGATGGCTTGGGCCAGCTCTTCGGGCCTGCGGCTCCCGACCACCTGGGAGGCGCGCGGCAGGATCATGCGGATGTCGGAGTAATCGGTGCTCACCACCGGCACGCCCAGCGCCATGCCCTCGAGCACCACGTTGGGAAAGCCTTCCCAGCGCGAGGTCATGAACTGCACGTCCGACTGGGCGAGGATCGCGGGGACGTCGGAGCGCGCGCCGGCGAACCTCACGCGCGACTCGTCGAGGCCCAGCGCCTGGTACTGCTGCAGCACCGCGCGCTTGTAGCCACTGGTGTCCGAGTCGCGCCCGGCGGCGTACTCGCCTGCGTGCGAGAGCGCCTCGCCCAGGAAGAGCACGCGCCAATCGGGGGCGCCCTGGATCAGCGCGGCGGCCACCTCGAGCGCGAGCGGGTAGTCCTTGGCGGGCTTGATGTGGCCCACCATGCAGGCGAGCCTCGCGGAGGGGTCGCCGAAGAATTCGGTGCGGTAGTCGCGGGTCGAGGCCGCCTTCCTCTCCAGCTCCTCGAGGCGCATGCCGTTCCACACCACGTGCATGCGATCGGGCCGGTAGCCGAAGTAGCGCTGCGCGAAACGGCTGCCCGATTGCGAGTTCGCGACCACGCCGTCGACCAGCGGAAGCGTGAGCCGGTGCGCGAGCATCTGCACGCGCGAGACCTCGTAGTTGTCGCTGCGCTCGGAATTGAGCACCGCGGCTCCCGTGCCGATGGCGGCGATGCGCACGTAGATGTCGGCGTCATAGAGGAAGCCATGCACGATTTCGGCGCGGAAGCCGCGGATCTTGCGTCGCAGCCGCCCCAGGACGGCGGGATCCAGGCGCATGCGCTTCTGGTCCACGACGACCTCGACGCCCGTGCCGGCAAGCTCGGCGGCGCGCGGCACGTCGTCGTTCAGCGTGTAGACCACGACCGCATGCCCGCGCCGGTCCAGCTCGCGGGCGAGCTCGACCACCTGCTTCTGGGCGCCGTGCAGCGCGAGGTCGCTAATCGCCAGCAAGACGCGCATGCATCTCTCCGGTGGTCCTGGCGGGACGCGGCTCGCGCCGGTTTCCCGCCCCGAGCCAGCGCTCGCGCCAGAGCTCGAAGGCGATCAGGTACCAGAGCCGCTGCACGTCGAGGCGATCGTTGCCCGGCCCGCCCTCGCGGAAGTTGCGCACCGCGCGGGCCACCATCGCCGGGTCGAAGATGCCCGCGTCGCGGATGCGCTGCGGATCCAGGTACTTGGGCACCAGGTGCGCGAGCTCGTGGCGCAGCCAGCTCGCGAGCGGGATGCCGAAGCCCTGCTTGGGGCGCTCGACGAGCGAGCGCGGCACGTGGCGGTAGAGCACCTTGCGCAGCAGGTGCTTGGGACCGAGCGGGCCACGGCGCAGCGAGAGCGGCAGGCGCAGCGCGAACTCCGCCAGGCGGTGGTCGAGGAACGGCTCGCGCCCCTCGAGTCCCGAGGCCATCGTCGTGCGGTCGACCTTCACCAGGATGTCATCGGGCAGGAAGTAGCGCATGTCGGTATACGACATGCGCTCGGCGAAGCTTCCGGCGCCACACTCGATGCCGTCGCGCGCCTTGGTGGGGCCGCCGAGCAGCGCCGCGATCTCCCAGGGCGTCCACGAGGTCATCGCCAGGTCGTAGACCAGTCCCTGGTCGACGCTGGGCAGCATCACACGCAGCTTCTCCAGGCGCTCGATCACGTTGCGGCGGGCGGCGTGACGCAGGCCCGAAGGCAACGGAACACGGTTCGCCGCGGCGCGCACGCCGGGAACCTGCAGCAGGCCCAGCGACTGCGAGAGCGCCGAGCGCGCGAGTTGGGGCCAGCGCGCCATCGTGCGCTCGCGCTCCAGCACCAGGCCGTAGTGGTGGTAGCCGTTGAAAAGCTCGTCGCCGCCGTCGGCGGAGAGCGCCACCTTCACGTGCTGGCGCGCGAGCTTCGAGACGAGATAGGTCGGCACGCCCGAGGAGTCGCCGAAGGGCTCGTCGAACAGGTTCGCCCACTCGGGCAGCACCGTGTCCATGTCGGCTGCGGTCACGATCTGCTCGGTGTGGTGCGTGCCCAGGTGCGCCGCGACCTGGCGCGCGTGCACGCCCTCGTCGTAGCGCCGGTCGTGGAAGCCGATGGTGAAGGTGCGAACGTCGCTGTCGCCGTAGCGCTGCAGGATCGCCGCCACGGCCGAGGAGTCGATGCCGCCGGAGAGGAACACGCCCACCGGCACGTCCGCCACGGTGCGCAGGCGGAAGGCGTCGATCATCTTCGCCTCCAGCTCGCGCTCGAGGTCGTCCTCGCTTCCCGCAAGCGGCTCGCGCGCGTCGAACGGCGACCAGTAGGGCCGCACCGCCGGTTCGCCCACCTCGCCCAGCTCGAGCCAGTGCCCGGGTGGCACCTTGCGCACGTCGCGGTAGATCGAGCGCGGCGCCGAGACGTAGCCGTACTGCAGGTATTCGCCCAGGGCGTCGCGGTCGATCTCGGGCTGCCATGCCTCGAATGCGCGCAGCGCCTTCAGCTCCGAGCCGAACCAGAACTGGTTGCCGTCCCAGGCGTAGTGGAGGGGCTTCACGCCCATGCGATCGCGAATCAGCAGCAGGCGCCGCTCGCGCTCGTTCCAGATCGCGATGGCGAACATGCCGACGAAGCGGTCCACGGCACGCACGCCCCACTGCCCCAGCGCCGCGAGCACCACTTCCGAGTCGCCGGTGCTGCGGAACTTGTGTCCCAGGGCCTCCAGCTCCGCGCGCACCTGCGCGAAGTTGTAGACCTCGCCGTTGAAGACCATGGTGAGCGCGCCGTCGGCCGAGCGCATCGGCTGGTGGCCGAGCGGCGAGAGGTCGAGGATCGACAACCTCGTGTGGCCTACCGCCAGGCGCCCGCCCGGGCGCACCCAGGTGCCCCGGTCGTCGGGCCCGCGCCTGCGCAACGAGTCGACCGACGCTTCCAGGTCCTGCAGCCAGCGGCCGGGATCTCCCCGGCGTACCCAGTACCCCGTGATCCCGCACATCGCCTCAGCTCCCCTTCCCGGCGAGATCGTCGCCGAGCTTGCGTTGCATGCCGTACATCGTTCCGACCGTGAGCCACAGGAACGCCTGCGCCGGAACCGGCGCGAGGCTGCTGCCCGCGACGCCTGCCACCAGGAACGCGAGCAGTCCCGCGGCCGCGCCCTCGAAAAAGCCCTGCATCTCGTTGGTGAGCCGCGGATCGCGGCCGTATTTGCGAAAGCGGCGCCACATGTAGATCCAGAAGGCGACCAGCAGGATCAACCCGATCGCACCCATGTCCATGAAGGCCTGCAGGAAGGCGTTGTGCGGGTGGCCGACCTGCATGAGGCTGCCGTTGATCATCGGCTCCGACCACATGATCGATCCCAGCCCCTTGCCCCAGATCGGGCTGTCGCCGAGCGTGGGCCAGAGCGGCGCCCAGATCTCGCCGACACGGCCCGCGCTGATCGCGTTGAGGCCGCTGCCGAAGCCCATCGTCATGCGATCCCATACCGCGCCCGGGGTGAAGTACAGGCCCAGCGGGATGGCGAAGGCCGCCAGCACCAGCGTCTTCACGTGACGGCGCGAGAAGAGGTAGACGATGTTCACCAGGATGAATCCGAAGAACGCGCCGCGCGAAAACGTCATCAGGAGCGCAAGGACCACGAGCGCCATCGCGATGAAGAGCGTGGTCTTGAGCGCCATGTTGGAGCTGCGGTCCCAGACGAAGAGCATCAGCGCATAGGCGCAGGCGTAGAGGCGGCCAAGGTCGTTCGCGTGCATGCCCAGGGGCGAGAAGAAGGCGCGCGCATAGGTGCCGGAGAGCTGGGCGAGCGTGACGCCTGAATACGCGGTGTAGGCGAGCCCGACGATGGCCATGGTGGCGACCGAGACCACCATCGGCGTGATGAAGCGCTCCGGCGCGCGGCTATGCGCGACGGCCATGGCGACCAGCAGGGCGTAGGCGACGAAGATCATCGGCTTGGCGAACATGTCGCGCACGTAGCCGGGAGCGTCGTTGAAGAAGATCAGGTCCAGGTCGCGGAAGATCGCCGGGATGCGCCCGGCGTCGTCCATGCCGAGGAAGGCGCCCATCGCCATCGGCGCGATGAAGAGCCAGGCCACGTGGCGCGGCACGAAGCGCGTGATCGCGCCCGGCTCGCCCGCCGTGCTCATCACGTAGGAGGCCAACGTCGTCGCGAGCAGCAGGTTGAGCGGGTTGAGCCCCGTGATGCCGAACATCTCGTGCGGAAAGAGGTAGCTCTGCGAGATCGGCATGATCATGATCATCAGCGCCACGCCGGCGCGGAAGTCGCGCAGGCAGAAGGCGCAGGCGATCAGCACCAGTGCGACGATGAGGGCCGCCAGGCCGCCCACCGCGATCCCCGCGCCCGCGAACGCACCGAACGCGGCCAACCCGGCGACGCCGAGCCAGTGGCGCGTGCGCGGGCCTGCCGCATCCTTCACGCGGCGCCACCCGGTTTCGCGGGGAATGAAGCCGATGCCGGTGGCGGCCATGGTCAGGAGTGCGCGGCGCCGACCAGGCGCGCGACGTGGGTTTGCGGAACGGCTCCTGCCAGCGCCGCCACGAACGTGGCCTGCTCGGCGTGCGCGCGCACGGCGTTGTCGTCGATGCTCGAGACGCGCACCAGCAACCCGTCGGGCACCCTGCCCCTCAATCCGTGCGCGAGCTGCACGCGCAGCCGCTCGAAGCGGCCCAGGACGACGCGGTCGCCCATCGTGAACCAGTAGGTCACCGGCTCGATGCGCTCGCCGCGCACGGCGAGGAAACGCGTGACGTCGATCGAGCGCTCGCCCGCCGCCAGCGTGCCGTGCTGGACGCCACGCACCTGGAACCCCTGCGCGCGGTAGCAGACCTCCTGCCGGTGCGCCTTCAACGCGTCGCTCTGGTCACCGCCATGCGCGACCGTGAGCATCATTCGCTGCCCGGACGCATTCACGTACGTGCGCGCGACCACCTGGTTGTAGAGCCGCGTGAGGTTCGCCTGCACGTCGGGTGCCGGCATCACCGGCATCACGGTGGGATCGATGCGCCATCCGCCGAACACCGCCGGCACCGCCGCCTCCAGGTCGAACGCCGCCGCCGGATCGGCCTTCGGCTTGAGCATCGGGGCCGAGATCGCAGCGGCCAGCATCACGACCGCGGCGACCAGGATTGGGCGCCGGCCTGCGCCGGGATGACGATCGCTCGTCACCCCGTGCGCCGGGAGATGCTGGCTCGGGGCCCGATTTCCCCACCAAATCCTGTCGAGGGCGATGAGCAGCAGCAGCGCCACCACGAAGACCGAGAGGCCGAGGACATCGTGCAACACGCCTTCGGCGGCGACGGGGCCGTAGTGAACGGCGACGAGGACGAGCGCGAGCACGCGCAGGATGTTGGCGGCGACGGCGATCGGCACGATGGCGGCGACGAGGAGGGCCGTGCGGGCGCGCGAGGCCTGGCGCAGGTACGCGTAGAGAAGCGCGAGCGCGAAGAGGCTCACGATCGAGTTGAGGCCCGAGCAGGCGTCGGCCACGAGCATCTCGCGGCCCTCGACGGCGAGCACGACACCGCTGCGCTCGACGGCGTAGCCCGCCACGCCCAGGAGCCAGGCCACCGCCGCCGACACCATTTCCTTGAGGGGCGCCGTCGCGAACTCGAGCAGGAAGCCGGGCAGCGGAACGTAGAAGGCGAGGAAGAGGAGCGGGAAAGCCAGGCGCCGCAAGCCTTCGCGACCCCATGCGAGCAGGACGGCGCCGGCTGCCAGCGGCACCAGCGAGCCTGCCTCGATGGGCATCAGCGCTTGCGTGCGCCCGAGCAACCAGAACAGCAGCCCTACAACCACCAACACAGCCCCCCACGCCGCATCGCCCGAACCCGCCAACTCGCGCAGCCGAGCGCGCTCGCGCCAGGCGAGCGCCACCGACACCGCAAGGATGAGGGGCCCGTGCGCGTACTCGTCCTCGCCCCAGGGGCCGCGCGCGAGGTCGAAGAACGTGGGCACGTAAAGGGCGAGAACCCCCGCGAGCAGGGCAAACCGCTGCCATGCCGCGCGCGGGATCGGGTCCCTGATGCGGCCGAGAACCGCCGATTCCATTTCTCGTCAGCAGTCGTTGACGACGGTACCCACCACGCGCGCCCCGGTCGCTGCGAGCTCGCGAATCACCTTCTGCGTCGACGCCACCGAGGTGTGGTTCCTGCGGGCGACCACCAGCGCGTCGCCCGCCCGGTAGGTGATGCTCTGCGTGTCGGCATAGTGGCGCGCGGGCGGCGAGTCGATGATCACGACGTCGTAGACCGCCTGCAGGTCCTTCATCAGGCCGGCGAACACCGGCCGCGAGAGGAGCTCCTGCGGATTGGGCGGCAGCGGACCCGCCGGCAGCACGGACAGGCGGCTCATGCCCGGCACCGGGAAAGTGGACTTGTGGTCCGAGCGTCCGGCCAGCAACGTGGACAGCCCCTGCATCTCCGGGAGCCCGAAGATGCGGTGCTGGCGGGCGTTGCGCATGTCCGCATCCACCAGCAGGGTGCGCGCGCCAAGCTGCGAGAAAGCGATCGCGAGGTTCGCCGCCACGTAGCTGCGGCCCTCGCCCGGCTCCGGGCTCGCGATCACCAGGGACTTGCGCCCATTGTCCGGCTGGTACCAGCGGATCATGAGCTGCGTCCGAAGCGCGCGCAGCTCCTCGGTGCGGGGATGGAACGGCGCGAACGCGGCGACCAGCTCGCGGCTCGGCCCTTCGGAGGCCGGCGTGAAGTGCGGCATGTCGTACTGCCGCGCGAGCGCGAAGCGCACGTCGTCCTCGGTCAGGTAGCCCAGGCGCACCGCGGCCTCGCCGAAACGAACCTTCTCCTTGCGCTGGCGCTCCAGCGCGCGCTCGACCTCGCGCGGCGTGAGCTTGCCCTCCTCGACGAGGATGGCGCCGATGCAGCGGTCGTTGCCGCGGGGGGTGATCGCGCGATGCGCGTCGATGGTGCGGATGTTCTCGGTGGGCACGCTCATCGTGTCTCCTTGGTTCAGGCGGGGCTGGGCAGCGCGCGGTGGCTGCCGCCGTTGCCGCCCAGCAGGCGCGACGGATTCCAGGTCTGCAGTTGCCCGATGACGGGCACTTCGAGGTTGGCGTCGAGGTCGTCGGTGGAACGCACGCGACGGTCGAGGAGCTCCATCAGGAACACGGCGGCGAGGCCCAGGACCAGGCCCAGCAGCACGCCGAGCGCGAGGTTCACCAGCACCTTGGGTCGCGCGGCCGCTGCCGGCGCCGTCGCCTCGTTGAGGATGGTCACGTTGGCGTAGCGCGCGCCGCTCTCGACCTTGTTCACCGTATAGCGCTGCGCCGCCGCCTCGTAGGCCTTCTGCGCGGTGTCGACGTCGCGCGCCAGGATGTAGGCGGCGTTCTTGGCGTCGCGCATCTCGACCACCCTCTGTCGCTGGGCGTCCACCGCCGCCTGCAGCTGCTGCTGCCGCGACTGGTTCTGCGCCGTGAGGTTCTGCACCCCCTGGACGACGCGATTCATCTCCGCGCCGAGGCGCCCGCGCAGGTTCGCGACCTGGGAGGCCTGCTGCTGGTACTGCGGATGGTTCGGGCCCAGGCGGGTCGACGTTTCCGACAGCGCCGCCTCGGCACGCATCAGCTCGGCCTTGATCGCCTGGATGACCGGGTTGCCCAGCACCTCGGGCAGGTTCTCGCGCGCGCCAGAGCCGTTCGCCATGCCCGAGCGCGACTGGGCTTCGTAGGTGAGGTTGGTCGCCTGCAGCAGCTGCGTGGACAACTCCGACAGGCGCGCGCTCTCGACGTCGAGCTTCTCGTCGGTGGCGATGATGCCCTTCTCCTTCTGGAAGGCGGCGAGCTTCTCCTGCGCCTTCTCGAGGTCGGAACGAAGCGTCTTGAGGGTCTCGTCGAACCAGCTCGTGGCCTGCTTGGTGGGCGCGACGCGCAGGTCGAGCGTGGTGGCCATGTACGCCTTGGCGAAGGCGTTGGCGGCGGCCGCGGCGAACTCCGGATCGCTGGCGCGGAAGGTGAGCAGGATCACGCTCGACTGCGAGCTCGTGACCTTCAGGTTCTGCAGCAGCCCCGCGCCCACCCACTCGTCGATCGAGCCCTTGCCGCCGGACCTGGCGAACGCGGCCTTCACCTGCGGGCTCTCGGCGAGCTGGAGATCGCGGGAGACCTGGCTCGCCACGCGCTGGCTGTTGATGATGTCCATCTGCGTCTGCATGAAGCCCGTGCGGTCGCGCCCCGAGGGCACCGTGCCCGACAGCGACTGCTCGTCGCGGTAGTCGAGCAGCAGGGACACCGTGGAGTCGTACGACTTGGGCAGCGCGAGGGTGACGAGCAGCGCCACCAGCGCGGTCGAAGCCGCGAGCGTGGCGAACACCCAGAGGCGCCCGCGCAGGGCGAGGAAGAATTGGTGCAGGTTCACGTCGTCTCCTGGGTTTTCTAGAACAAGCTCTCGCGCACGTAGACCACGTCGTCGGCGCGCACCAGGTCGGTCAGCCCGGCGTCGATCTTCTTCACCGCGCCGTTGGCGTCCTTGCGGTGGATGCGCACGCCGCGCTCGGTGCCGCGCGGGTTGACGCCGCCGCCCAGGGCGATGGCCTGCATCACGGTCATGTGCGGCTCCAGCCGATAGGCGCCGGCCTTGTTCACCTCGCCGCCGACGTAGATCATCGGAGCCCGGTGGACGTAGATGGTGTCGCCGGGCGCGAGCTCGAGATTCGAGCCCAGGTTGCCGTTCCTGAACATCTGCTCGAGGTCGACGTCGGTCTTGGTCTCCGCGCCGTTGCGCACCTGGACGACGGTGACCGCATCGGCGCCCGTGGCCGCCATGCCGCCCGCGGCCGCGATGAAATCGGTCACGCGGCGGTTCACCGAGTCGATCGGGTAGCGGCCGGGCTTGGCGACGTTGCCGAGCACCGAGACCTGGCGGCTGCTGACCGTCGCGATCGAAACTTGCACCTCCGGGTTCACGACGAACTTGCCGCTCGCGAGCCTGTCGGCGATGCGCCGCGAAGCCTGCTGCGGCGACAGGCCCGTGATCGTCACCTCGCCGATCAGCGGGAACAGGATCGTCCCCTGGTCGGTCACGCGCGCCTGCGTGGTGAGCTCGGGATTGCGGAAGACGTTGATGCTCACCGTGTCGCCGGGCCCGATGGCCTCGAGCGCGCTGGCCTGCTCCGTCGCTGCCGGCTTGGGCTGGGTGGCAACGGCCGCCACCTGGCGATTCGTGTTGGACCACTGCCGCGTGGACCGTGGCTCGACGGGGCTCGTCGCGCTACGGGCGGCGGCCATCGACGGGCTGTCGACGGCGAGTGCAGCGCCCGAGGCTGCGGCGAGCGCGAGCAGCAGGGCGAGCGCGATGGCAGAGGCGCGTGCGTTGGGTTGCGGCATGGCGAGGCTCCTGGTCGGCGGGGCGTTCGTATTCAGGACGGATCGCGCGACTTGCGCGAGGTGCGGCGCGCGATGAAGCCGACCAGGGCGAGGCCGGCGAGCATCATGGCCCACTGCGAAGGCTCGGGCACCGGCGTGACCTGGTGCTGCCCGCGCGGGTTCGGGCGCCCGATGCCGGTGTTGTCCAGCGCGCCGCGGCCAAAGGTCTGCGGCGAGTTGTGGTTCAGCGGGGATACGAAGACGTCTTCGCCCCGGGCGAGGGGATTGGCGCCCTGGGACGGTCCAGACTGCGCAAAAAGTGGGGTCGTGGCTGCCAGCGCGAAGGCGAAGGCGATAGCCCGGTGTTGGCTTCTCATGGCGGTGTCTCCTGTGATGGAGACAAGGCTATTGTTTACAGGTGACAGACCTCGACCCAGTGCGGGGAGGGTCACTAGTCCATAGGGACTAGTCGCGCCTTTGTTCCTTGTTTTTGCGCTCCGCTGGGGCCGCTAACCGATCAGCGCAGAGAAGGGGAGAACCCCGGAGGGCCGCAGAGGAAGGCCTGTGTGTTCGGGCGAATGAAAGGCGCGGCCAACTCCTTGGCGAGTGTCGGAGGAAAGGCAAGACCAGGACGGTAAGCGGCAAGATGTCAGCGCTACCGGGTTGCTCAGCATCGAGTCTTAAGCGGCAAGATGTCAGCGCTA